>Ga0180429_10001080_pt1 | contig 23573 bp, 21 predicted proteins | sample SS_ome_FD_132428 | JGI IMG/M metagenome (GOLD analysis project Ga0180429, IMG submission 132428) | Hypersaline lake sediment archaeal communities from the Salton Sea, California, USA - SS_1_S_1 metaG | ecosystem: Environmental > Aquatic > Non-marine Saline and Alkaline > Hypersaline > Sediment ...
AATTTGCCATTAATTTCGGTACGCGACTCTATCTCATAATGTAACCGTCCGTCCGGTGTTTTCCGATAGATAATCCTGTAGCAGTAAACCTGTTCCAGCTTTCCGCTGTGCGGCCGACTATTGCTCATGAACCTGTTTCGCTTCAGAGACTGTCTCTGTTGATACCTGAATTCAACTTCAGCTTCTCTGGAGTTTTTCAGGAACTGCCGGGCAGCGTTTTCCATACGCGCTGTCAGCACCCCAAGTTCGTCAAGGCTTAAGGAGGTTTTAGCCGCTACCGGATTGAGCAGTAACAGTGCGAGCAGGGCAATCAGGGCTTTCATGGCGCTACCTCCAAATTGATTTTTATCAAGTATATTATTAAGTTCTAATATATGTCAAGTTTTGCTTATTTATACGGCTTTTTCCGTTCCATTATTTTTTATTACGCGTTAAGCTCTTGCTATGAATATGCGAGATCTCATTGCAGGTAAGATCGTGTCAAATCGATGGCGTTGCTGGCTAGTTTGTGCCTGAACCCCTCTTTTTTACCTGATTTGTGGAGATAGTCTCTCGTGGATTCCAAACAATTTGAAACACTGGCTGCACAAGGTTACAACCGTATTCCGGTGGTCTGTGATGTGCTGGCCGATCTCGAAACTCCCTTAAGTGTTTACCTCAAACTGGCTGATGGCCCTTATTCATACCTGTTCGAATCGGTTCAGGGCGGTGAAAAATGGGGTAGATACTCCATTATTGGGCTTCCTGCATCTAAAATTTACAAGATTTCAGGGAATACGGTTGTTCTTAAGGAAAATGGCAAAATAATTTCCGAAGAATCGGTCGAAGACCCTATTTCATATATAGATTCCCTGCAAAATCAGTTTAATGTGGCAGAAATAGACGGTTTGCCGCGATTTTTTGGTGGCCTGGTGGGGTATTTTGGTTATGACACGGTTCGTTACATAGAGCCAAAGCTGAAAAATTGCCCGAACCCGGACCTTATCGGTGCACCAGATATCCTTTTGATGGTTTCTGATGAAGTGGTTGTTTTCGATAACCTTAGCGGTCGTATGTTTGTCGTTGTTCATGCCGAGCCTGGAAAAGGCGACACTTTTGAATCCTGCCAGGATCGTCTGAATAACATAATTGACCAGATGCATCTGCCACTGGAACGCATTGATCAGGTTGAATGCCGCCTGGTTGACGAGGCTGATTTTGTTTCAGGCTTTACTGAAGAGGGTTTCAAGCAGGCAGTTGAACGTATCAAGGAATACATTCTTGAGGGCGACTGTATGCAGGTCGTACTGTCGCAACGTCTGTCGATACCCTATGCCTCAAGGCCGCTTGACCTGTATCGAGCGTTGCGAGGTCTCAATCCCTCGCCCTACATGTATTTCCTCAACCTGGATGATTTCCAGATTGTCGGTTCATCACCTGAAATCCTGGTTCGTCTTGAGGATGATACCGTTACTGTCAGGCCAATTGCCGGTACGCGCCGACGCGGTTACACCGAGCAGGAAGACCTTGAGATGGAAGAGGAGTTGCTGGCAGACCCGAAAGAACTGGCAGAGCATCTGATGCTGATTGATCTGGGGCGTAATGATACCGGCAGGGTAGCTGAAATTGGCAGTGTCAAACTCACTGATAAGATGGTGGTTGAGCGCTATTCCCATGTCATGCATATCGTTTCCAATGTGATCGGAAAGCTGAAAAAGGGTATGTCGGCCATGGATGTGCTGCGAGCTACTTTCCCGGCGGGCACGGTTTCCGGTGCGCCAAAAATCAGGGCGATGGAAATCATTGATGAACTGGAGCCGGTCAAACGGGGTATTTATTCCGGTGCCGTCGGTTATCTCTCATGGTCTGGCAACATGGATACGGCGATAGCGATTCGAACGGCGGTCATCAAGGACGGCACATTACATATGCAGGCGGGTGCAGGTATCGTCGCTGACTCGATTCCAGACCTTGAATGGAAAGAAACCATGAACAAAAGCCGTGCCGTATTCCGCGCGGTTGCCGTGGCAGAGGCCGGTTTGACGGCTCATGGCTGCAAGGGAGAATAGTTATGTTGTTGATGATTGATAACTACGATTCCTTTACCTACAACCTGGTGCAGTATTTCGGTGAACTGGATGCAGACGTAAAGGTGGTGCGAAATGATGAGCTGGATATTGCAGCGATCAAAGCACTTAAACCTGATCACCTGGTGATTTCCCCCGGTCCCTGTACGCCTCTGGAAGCGGGTGTTTCCGTCGAGGCCATTCTGGAGTTTGCCGGAAAAATACCGGTGCTCGGTGTATGTCTCGGGCACCAGTCCATTGGTCAGGCTTTCGGTGGAAAGATTGTCCATGCTCGTGAAGTGATGCATGGTAAAACATCACCGATTCATCATGCAGATAGCGGTGTATTTTCGGGACTGAATAACCCGTTCCAGGCGACCCGTTATCATTCGCTGGTAATCGAAAAACAGTCTATGCCAGACTGTCTGGAGATGACGGCCTGGACTCAGGATGAGAATGGTGAGGTGGATGAAATCATGGGTGTTCGTCATAAGGAATATGATATTCAGGGAGTTCAGTTTCATCCTGAATCAATTCTCACTGATCACGGGCATCAGATGTTGAAGAATTTTCTGGAAGGTTCGTAGTAAAAGAATCTAAAGGGGCGAAGAATGGAATTATCACAGGCAATAAATACCGTATTACAAAGAAAAGATCTCTCAGAAGAAGAGATGAAGTCTGTCATGCAAACCATCATGACAGGCGGTGCAACGGATGCGCAGATTGGTGGTTTCCTGATCGGCTTGCGTATGAAAGGCGAGACCGTCAATGAAATCGCAGCAGCGGCTTCTGTGATGCGCGATCTGGCAGCAAAGGTTGATGTCCGTTCCGAACACCTGGTTGATACCTGTGGTACAGGTGGTGATGCTTCCGGTACGTTCAACATTTCGACTGCCTCAGCGTTTGTGGTTGCGGCAGCAGGCGCCAAGGTGGCGAAACATGGTAACCGCTCCATCTCTTCAAAATCCGGTTCGGCTGATGTGCTTGAAGCTGCCGGTGTCAATCTCAATCTCAATCCTGAACAGGTTGCTGAGTGCATCGATAAGGTTGGCCTGGGCTTCATGTTTGCTCCGGCGCATCATGGTGCGATGAAGCATGCCATCGGGCCGCGTAAGGAAATGGCTGCCAGAACCATTTTTAATGTGCTGGGTCCATTAACCAATCCGGCTTCCGCTCCCAACCAGGTGTTAGGTGTCTTCAGTGATGAACTGCTGGAACCCATGGCCAGTGTGCTGCAGAAACTGGGAAGTCATCATGTGCTGGTTGTGCATGCTTGCGATGGCCTGGACGAGATCAGTATTGGCGATAAAACAGAAGTAGCTGAATTGAAAGATGGGCAGATAAGGCGTTTTAGTATACAGCCGGAAGACTTTGGCCTGGAGCGAACGCCAATCACTCAGATCAAGGCTGATGATGCAGTGCATAGTCTGGAAATAATTCGTAACCTGCTGGAAGACCAGCCGGGTGCGGCGCGTGATATCGTTATAATGAATGCCGGTGCAGCGATTTATGCTTCTGGCATTACTGATTCACTTAAAGCCGGTGTTGAGAAAGCAGCAGAAGTGATCAAAAGTGGCGATGCCAGAAACTGTCTTGATCAGCTGGTTGTGGTCAGTCAGAGCTTTGATAGCTGACATCAACCACAAGGTAGTTTATTTGCCCACCGGGTGTATTGACGCTGACATCGTCGTCAATACACTTTTTCATTAAGGCCCTGGCTACCGGCGAATCCATGCTGATGTAGTTTCTGGCAGGATCAAATTCATCTGGTCCGACTATTCGATACTGAATTTCGACACCATCATCGTTTTCCAGGGTTACCTGAGCCCCGAAAAAAATCTGTGCCTGATTGTCTGGAATGGTATCAACGATTTTCAGGTCAGGCAGGCGTTTCTGCAGGTAACGAATACGCCGGTCCATTTCCCGTAACTGTTTTTTACGGTAAATATATTCAGCATTTTCTGAACGATCCCCTTCGGCAGCGGCTGCTGATAACGCCTTGACAACCTCCTTGCGTTTTTTCCATAAATCACTCTGCTCCTGTGCAAGGTCATCATAGCCCTGGCGGGTGATATAGGGGGACTTTGGTGCCGCGGGTGGACGATAGCGCCCCATATCAGAAGGTTCCGGAATTAAGCATTACCAGGGTGCAGTCTTCGAGCCACTGGATGTTGTTTGCGGACAAGGCTTTTTGTAGAGCACGTGATTCGGTGCCGGGATTGAAAATAACCCTTTGGGGTTTTAAATCAAGAACATCTTCAATCATATTATCGAGCTTTGCTGCACCAACATATAACGTCAGCGTTTGAATGGTTTCATTAATCTCACTTAAATGTTTTACCGCGCTTAATCCTTCGATTTCTTCAAAACGCGGATGAACAGGTGTAATTTTGTATTCATGCTTTTTCAGTAGCAGTACAGCCTGGTGGGCAAAACGGCCTGGCTTCGGCGTTGCTCCAAGAACAACGACATGATGTTCAATATTCGACATGTTTGGGTTCCAATTCTTATCAGTTTTTGAGCTTTTTATATCACATCTACTTGCCACAAAATTTGGGAGCAGTTTCCAGTACCCATTTGCAGAAGCCTCATTCCGCATGGATGCGGAATGGAAGTCTAAATGGATGTATTCACGGCGTCTTCTGTAAATGGGTACTGGAAACTGCTTTGCTCGGTGCATATTAGAGTATAATGCTCAAATCTTAATCTCAAATTTAACGTCGGAAAAACAATGGGAAACACACCCGATATTTTGAAAAAAATAGTCGATCGTAAACTCGAAGAGATTGCGGCCAGGAAAGAATGCGTTACCGAGGCAGGGCTGAAGGAAAAACTGAAATCCGCGGATGCACCACGGGGTTTTGTTGATGCTATTGCGGCAAAAATCATTGCAGGAAAGGCAGGGGTGATTGCCGAAATAAAAAAAGCCTCCCCCTCAAAAGGTGTGTTGCGTGAAGACTTTCATCCGGCAGACATTGCGCGCTCCTACGAAAAAGGTGGAGCAGCCTGCTTGTCAGTGCTGACGGATGAGGATTTTTTTCAGGGCAGTGATGAATACCTGCAACAGGCCAGGTCAGCCTGTACGTTACCGGTAATCCGCAAGGACTTTATTGTTGATACCTACCAGGTTTACGAAGCCAGGGCGATCGGTGCCGACTGTATATTATTGATTGTCGCCTGTCTTGAGGACGAGCAGATGAAAACGCTCAACGACCTGGCGCATGAGCTGGGTATGGATGTGCTGGTAGAGGTACATGATGAGGAAGAATTGCTGAGGGCGCTGAAGCTGAATAACCGTCTTATCGGTATCAATAATCGCAACCTGAGAACCTTTGAGGTCAGTCTGGATGCCACGCTGAAAATGCTGGATCAGATTCCAGAAGATTCAATCGTGGTAACTGAGAGCGGTATTCACACAAAAGATGATGCGAATCTGATGCGAGAAAATCACGTCAATGCCTTTCTGGTCGGAGAAGCCTTTATGCGGGCTGATGAGCCCGGGGAAAAATTGTCGGAGCTTTTTGCTTAGCGCGTTCCAAAAACCACGATGGTTTTGCCGTGAACATCGATCAGCCCCTGCTCTTCAAGGTTCTTTAATACGCGACCAGCCATTTCACGGGAACAGCCAACAATGCGGCCGATCTCCTGCCGGGTAATTTTAATCTGCATGCCATCGGGGTGCGTCATGGCGTCAGGCTGCTTACATAAATCAAGCAGGGTGCCTGCGATACGTCCGGTCACATCAAGAAAAGCCAGGTGACCAACCTTCTGGTTGGTGTTCATCAGGCGTTCAGTCTGCTGTTTGCCCAGGGCATAAAGAATGTCCTGCATATAGGGGGCGAGTTCGGTTTTAAACAGCTGATCAAGCTTGCTGTAGGAGATTTCTGCCAGTTCACAGGGGGTGCGCGAACGAACCATGACCGTGCGTTCAGGCTGGGCCATGAAAAGCCCCATTTCACCAATAAATTCCCCCTTGTTGAGGTAGGTCAGAATGATTTCCCGGCCATCTTCATCTTCCATCAGTACCGTTACCGAGCCATCAATGAGATAATAGAGACTGTCTGCCGGGTCGCCGGGGTGAATGAATTCGGTGCGTGCCGGATATTTACGTCGATGGCAATGTGCCAGAAAGGATTTCAGGAAAGGTGGCTCGGGTTGTGGCGGTTGTACAATCGACATTTCTGGCTGATCCTTTTTTGATAACCACAGTATAAGTGGTCACCGGGCGTTAAACTATACTTAAACATAAGAAAAAATTCAGGATTTGATATGAAAGCACGAGTTAAATGGGTTGATGGTGCCATGATGGTGGGTGAAGCCGGTACCGGTCACAGGGTCATCATGGATGGCGCACCTGAATATGGTGGACGAGATATGGGCCCGCGTCCCATGGAAATGTTGTTATTGGGACTTGGTGGCTGTACAGAATTTGACGTAGTTCACATTTTGACCAGAGGGCGCAATGAAGTTGTGGGCTGCGAAGTAGAAATTGAAGCAGAGCGTGCTGAAAAAGACCCCAAGGTTTTCACCAAAATTCACGTGCATTTCAGGGTAAGAGGGCCGGGACTCACTGACAAGGCCGTATCCCGCGCCGTGAAACTTAGTGCCGAAAAGTTTTGTTCGGCCTCACTGATGCTGGGCAAGGCTGCGGATATTACCCATGACTATGAAGTCATTGATACAGCCGGCGCGGAGGAGGAAAGCACATGAGTGGTCGTCCTTCCATAGGCTATGGTATGCGCCATGTAGCCCTTCATGTTCGTGACATGAAAGCAAGTCTTCAGTTTTACACTGAACTGCTGGGTATGCAGATTGAGTGGGAGCCGGATGATCAGAATATCTATCTGACTTCCGGCAGTGACAACCTGGCCCTGCACCAGGCAGATGCGTCAATACCGAGAAATGAAGCAGCCCAGCGTCTGGATCATATTGGTTTTTTTGTTGAGACCGAAGAAGATGTGGATCACTGGTTTGCATGGCTTTCGTCGCATGAGGTGAAGATGAGAACAGAGCCTCGTACCCACCGCGATGGGGCACGAAGCTTTTACTGCTTCGATCCTGACGGTACCGTGGTGCAGATTATTCATCACCCGCCAATTTCGGATTGGGAAAACCTTCGGGGAGTAAACTGACTAATATGCAAAAGCGACTTGTACCCCTGCTCCAGCACTAGTCCCCGTCAAGTACCCGGCCAATTCCACCGAGTGCTGAACCTTCACCCTGGGACGAGCCTCCGCTACCAGGCGCATTGGCAAGAATTCGATCGGCCATGCGGGAAAAAGGCAGGCTTTGCAGCCAGACTTTGCCATGTCCGCTCAGTGTCGCCAGAAACAGTCCTTCACCGCCGAATACCATTGATTTCAGGCCGCCAGCTCTTTGAATGTCGTAGTCAATACCCTGTGTGAAGCCGACCAGGCAGCCTGTATCCACGCGCAAGGTCTCACTATTGAGCGTTTTTTCAATAACGGTGCCGCCAGCCTGAATGAAAGCCATGCCGTCGCCCTCAAGTTTTTGCAGAATAAAACCTTCACCACCGAACAGGCCGCTGCCCAGGCGTCTATTGAAGGTGATATCTACCTTGGTGCCAAGCGCGGCGCACAGGAAGGCATCTTTCTGGCAGACAATTTGTTCACCGATTTCGGCCATGTTGAGGGCAACGATATTACCGGGGTAGGGAGCTGCAAATGCGACACGGGATTTAGCGTTGCCATGATTAGTAAAGTGGGTGGTAAAAATGGACTCGCCGGTAATCATGCGCTTGCCTGCAGAAAACATTTTTCCAAAAATGCCTTCATCCGGGTTGGAGCCATCTCCCATTTTTGTTTCGAATTCGATACCCTGTTCCATATAGGTCATGGCTCCGGCCTCGGCGATTACCGTTTCACCCGGATCCAGTTCTACCTCAACCAGTTGCATTTCCGAGCCTTTGATATCGTAGTCCACTTCATGGCAGCGCATAATTTTCTCCTTTAAATTAACTGAAAGACTTTGGATTCTGGGAGGCCTGGCATTGAAGCTGAAAAAGCTTCAGGTCTTCCAGTCTGATGGCAGTTAATTGCCCGCCCCACAGACAACCCGTATCAAGAGACCAGACGTTATTACGGTTTAAAAATCCCAGCGTAGACCAGTGACCGAAAAAGATCCTGTTATCACAGGTTTTTCGATGTTCAACATCAAACCACGGGATACTTCCTGTTTTTTGAGTGCCGGGAGCGCCCTTGTCCTTCAATTTGAGTTTACCTTTTTCAGTACAATATCGCAGGCGTGTAAAGCAATTGGTAATGAACCTCAGTCTTTCTATGCCTTCAAGATCGTCATGCCATTTTTTGGGCTTGTTGCCATACATGTTGGTGCAAAAATCATGGAAACCATCGCCTCTTAGCACGCTTTCAAGTTCTGACGCGTGATTTATAGCATCCTGCAATGTCCATTGAGGAGGCAGACCGGCATGGATAATTGTGCTCTCAAGTTTCTTGAGATGAATCAACAATGGGCGGTGACGCAACCACTCGAGAAGCTCAATGCTGTCAGGGGCCTGAAGAATTGGATCAAGACTATTGCCTGACGCGTGCGAAGTATTGCCTTGCCAGATAGCGAGGAGATGCAGGTCGTGATTACCCAGCACAGAATCTGCCCGGTCTCCAAGGCTTTTTACAAATCGCAGGGTCGATAGTGAATCAGGGCCCCGGTTGACGAGGTCGCCGGCAAACAGCAGTTTATCCGTCACACTGTCAAAACCGATTATTTCAAGCAAATGTTCAAGTTCAGAAAAACACCCCTGAATATCGCCAATGACGAATGTGCTCATAATGCGTCAGTGAAGTGAGCGCGGTTGAGACAGTGAGAAAGGAGCAATAGGTGCGAGAAAGCGTTTACCGTCATTGGTTGTCATTTCATATTCACCCTGCATGCTGCCAACAGGCGTTTCCAGAACGGTGCCACTGGTGTACTGGTAGCTTTCCCCGGGCTTCAGGTAAGGCTGTTGTCCGACGACGCCTTCACCCCGGACTTCCTGGGTCTTGCCATTGGCATCAGTGATGATCCAGTGCCGGTTAAGCAGTTTTGCCGGTTGTTCACCGCTGTTATGAATCGTTATCGTGTAGGAAAACACAAAACGTTCATTGTCTGTTTCTGACTGCTCAGGCAGGAAAGCAGTTTTCACATTAATATCAATCTGGTTTTTTTCATTCATGGCAAATACGCTAACATGCTCTAGGCAATTTTCAAGCAACATTTGTTTAATCTATCAATTGTTCATTTTTTCAGTAAGATGCCGCTAAAATGTGTATAAGCTGAAATGATTTAACCCGCATATGGGGTGGATGAAAAATTGATGAAGAAAATCATATTTTTAGGTTTGTTGCTGGTCGTGTTCTCGGCTAGTGCGATGGATTTGAATACGCAACTGACCGCCGCCGTGATGTCAGGCAAGGTTTCGGTCGTGCGTGATCTGGTCGTACAGGGCGCTGACGTAAACACTAAAAATTCTGCGGAACGCCCCTTGCTGGTGCTGGCGGCGGCTACCGGTAACAGGCGCACTGTCCAGGCCCTTATAACTGCCGGAGCTGATGTGAACGCGGTTGATAAACAGGGCAACTCAGCGTTAATGGAAGCGGCTGCATTTGGTTATGCCGAAATTGTCAATCAACTGGTAATTTCAGGCGCAGATGTCAATCTAAAGAATGGAGCCGGTGATGGAGCGCTGGAAAAAGCCACGCGGGCCGCTAACGAAAAAATTGCTGAAAAGTTGACTGAAGCGGGGGCTGTGGCCGCTGAGAAAAAAGAATAGCAGTCTAGCAATTACTGTTCTGAACCATCTCAATTGCAGTATCAATTGCCATTTTCAGGCTGCCATTATCTGCTTTTCCACTTCCAGCCAGTTCAAGTGCCGTACCATGATCAACGGATGTGCGTATCAGTGGCAGGCCCAGAGTGATATTCACCGCTTGACCGAACCCCATATGCTTTAAAACCGGAAGTCCCTGGTCATGATACATGGCGAGAATGACATCGGCCTGTTCCATGTATTTTGGTGTAAAAATGGTATCCGCGGGCAGCGGGCCAGTGAGATTAATGCCTTCACCGCGCAGTTTTTCCAGTGTTGGAATTATGGTGTCGATTTCTTCCGTTCCCAGGTGACCATTTTCTCCGGCGTGCGGATTCAGGCCACAGACATAAATGGCTGGCTGCGCAATGCCGAATCGATTTTTCAGATCAAGATGAGTGGCCCTGACAACGCGCTCTATCATCTCTGTTGTTATGGCAGCACTGATATCTTGTAAGGGCAGGTGCGTGGTTGCCAGCGCAACCCGCAGCCCGGGGCAGGCAAGCATCATGACCGGGTCACCGCCTGTCATTTCAGCTAGAAATTCAGTATGTCCACTGAAGCTTATTCCGGCATCGTTGATGATGCCCTTGTGAACAGGCGCAGTGACCAGTGCATCGCAATAGCCCGATGTGCAGGCCTTTACCGCGGCTTCCAGTGTTTTCAGTACATAGCTGGCATTATCTTTGTTTAATACACCTGGTTGGGTTTTTACCACGAGGTCTACAGGGATGACATTAACGGCTCCGGGTACATAATTCGTATGAATCTCTTTAAGAGTCAGTTGATTTATTTGTGGCTCGATTTCAAGTAGCTGGCAGCGTTGTTCAAGCAATCCGGGGTCGGCAAAAATAATCATCTTGGCTTTAGAGATGCCGGTAACTGTCTGCAGGCAGAGGTCAGGGCCAATACCGGCCGGCTCACCTGGCGTTAATGCAAGAACAGGGGAGTGTTCAGAAGCCAATTTTTATTCTTCGGTCAAACGAATTTCAATATAAGCCTCGTCACGCAGGCGACGCATGTAGAGGTCGGTCGCATCCTTGGCTTTACGTTCGATAATGGTTTTTCTGGCCTCGGAGCGCAGTATTTGCTCCGAGTTATCATGTTGTCTGCGCTCAAGCACCTGTACGATATGCCAGCCAAATTCAGTCCGGAAAGGTTTGCTCAGTTCGCCTGGCTGAAGTTTGTCCATTTCAGTCTGGAACTTGTTGACGACGCTTCCGGGACTGACCCAGCCAAGTTCTCCCCCCTTGATGGCAGAACCCTTGTCGTCGGAATGCGAGCGAGCCAGGCGGGCGAAATCATCGCCTCCCTGAATACGAAGATAAAGCTGTTCCAGGCGTGTGCGGGCGTCTTCGTCTGATACCATTTCACTGGTGTTGATGAGAATGTGTCGGGCTTTGGTCTGGGTAATAAACTGCTGCTTGTTGCCCTTCATGTCTGCGAGCTTGATAATGTGGAAGCCACTGGAGCTTCTAAGCGGGGGGCTGATATCGCCCTTCGACATTCCAGCAACCACGTCGACAAATATGGACGGTAGCTGGTTGTTTTTTAGCCAGCCCAGGCTTCCACCTTCCAGGGCATTGCGGCCGTTGGAATGCAACAAGGCGAGTCTGGCAAAGTCAGCGCCTTCTTTAAGCTGTTGTACTATTGAAATCGCCTTGTCGCGTGCTGCACCAATTTCAGCCGGTGAGGCGCCTTCGGGCAAGCCTATCAGGATATGCTGAATCAGGAACTCGGTGTTTTTTCTGCCAATCTGTTTATCCTGTTTGAGCAGGCTGTCGATTTCAGCATCAGACACATTGATCTTGTTGATGATTTCCTGGTTTTTCAGGCGCGATAACAGAATCTGTTGTTCGATCTGGTTTCTGAACGCCTTGAAGCTGATGCCCTCTGCAGCCAGGGAGGCCCGAAGTTCCGATAATGTCAGGTTGTTCTTTTTGGCAATGTTACCAATCATGGTTGCCAGCATGTCGGGAGTCACATTAATGCCGAGGCTTTTGGCTTTGCCGATTTGCAGGCGCTGCTCGATAAGCTTTTCGAGTACCTGCTTTTCTACCGCTGATTTTGGCGGAACCTGCTGTCCAGCCTGGCTGAGCCTGGCGAGTATTTTGTTAATTTCCTTGTCCAGTTCATTGCGTGTGATCAGGTCGTCATTGACGATGGCGACAATATGGTCGACCTCGATGCCATCAGATAGTGCAACTGAATGAGCGTGAGTGGATAGTAATAATGCTGATAACAGAACAGCTGACAGGTATTTTAAAAAGTACATAGTGGCTTATTTTTCGCGTACAAAGCCTTCAATGGTTTCTTCAAGGTAGGCATCTACATCATCTCCAAAGCTGGTGAAACCTCTTAACTCAAGCTGTAGCATGAAGCTCAGGTTGTTGTCGTCGGAGGCATTGGTCTGGTAGTCCCGTGCCAGCGCCCTGAAGCGCCAGCAGCAACTGCTGCCATGCTCGATACCAAGAACAGATTCGACAGCACGGTCCTGGTCAATGGAATAATAGGAATGGCCAACGAGCGTGGTGTTATCGGCCACTGGCCAGTAAGCAGATAGCTTGGTGTATTCATTATTGGCGCTGTCGTATTGATAACGGGCTGAAAACAGGTGTCTTTCATTATCCAGGTATCTGACGCGTACAAAAGATTTTTCCATATCATCGATCAGGTCAGAGTCCCACTGAAGGCCGGCATCAAAAGTCCAGTATTGAAAAGGTTTGCTTTCCAGTGTTGCCACGTATGAAGACGTGTCATTTCTCACAGCAGCCGTAGTTGAGGTCTGGGTTGAGCTGTCTTCGTAATATGAGACTTCGCCGATTTCACGGTCTTCGAAATAGAATATCTGTCCAAGTGTTACGGCCAGGTATTGCTGTGCAGTTTGGTCGGAAAGAAAACGGCTGGTGACAGCGAGTGTCAGCTGGTTGGTATCGCCGACCCTGTCAGGTCCTGAGAAACGGTTTTCCCTGAACAGGCTGCCAACGCTGAAATCATAAGTTCCGGTATCAAACAGAGGGATATCATCCTGATTTTCTTCCGGGGTATAAACGTAAAATGCTCTTGGTTCAAGGGTCTGGGTGGTGCTCGTACCAAACCAGGAGGCAGGTCGCTCAAACACCAGTCCACTGTCAAGGCTGAAGGTTGTGGTTGTACGGTCAACAGAGCTGTCTAATCCGGGGGCACGGTTTTCCAGGTCATAGGTAGTGTAACGCAGCGAGGCTTTCGGTTTTAAAAATCCCCAAGAGCGGTTCCAGAGATAGCTCACCGAGGGGTTTAAATCAAAACGACTGCCGTCAACTTTCAGAGAATGATCAAAGTAGGTGTACTGCACTGGAATATCCAGGTAGATATCTTCAAGAATTTCCCTGTTGGTATTAAAACTCACGCGTGGCAGCAGCTTATAGGGCTCATCCGCAGCAGCAATTGTATTATCGATAGTCTGGTACTGAAGCAATTGCCCATTCAGCGAGAACCAGCCACCGTTGTAATTCAGAAGTGCCTGTCGCTTGAGGTGGCGGGTACTGGTTACCGCCAGGCTGCCGCCGAGGTCTTCCAGGTAATCATCGTCGGACACATAGTTCAGATTCAGGGAACCTGTTAACTGGTCGCTAAAGCGGATGCTATGTACCAGGGATGCGGCACCACGTGAATCGTTACCGCTATACTCATCGTCATCCGGGAGAACCTCGCCGGAAAACACCAGTTTGTTGTTGTGGTCGAGATAGCGAAATTCTCCTCCGAGCTGAATGCCGCGTTTGCTCATGATTCGGGGCGTTATGGTAGCGTCATAATTCGCTGCAAGATTAAAATAGTACGGTGCACTGATATCAAACCCGGTTGAGTCAGATGAGCCAATGGATGGGGTAAGAAACCCTGATTTGCGGCGATCATCAATTGGAAAGGTAGCCCAGGGCAGATAGAGCACGGGGGTGTCCATGAAATACAGTTTCATGTCTTTTGCAGTACCAACACCGGTGTTTTCGTCCAGCCTGACTTCTGCTGCATTGAACACCCAGTCGTTATTGCCTTCATCGCAGGTTGTATAAGATGTCTCTTTGTATACTGTCACGCCATCGCCCAGCATATGCAGCTCACCGGTTTTACCCCGTGCATTGCTGGAAGGAATTCTGTAGGTGGCAGCAGTGACCTGACCTGTTTCAGTGCCCAGGTTCATTTTGGCGGACTCGCCGACAAAATACATATCCGGGCGCTGGTAAGAGAGGTTGCCAAAAGCTTCGACGTCTTCGGTTTTAGTGTTGTATTTCAGGTTGTCAGAAACCAGCTTCTGGTCGTTATCAACGAGAATGACATTACCACTGAAATTGGCGATGCCCGTGTTGTCGTTCATAACGGCATCATCGGCATCTACAGTGGTTGGATTGTCTGTAGCGCTGGAAGCCGTGCGCTGAATTCTTTGTGGTCGTTTTGAGAAGCAATAGCCTGATGAAGGGGGTATTGCTGATTCAGGCCGGGATGTTTGAGCAACAACAGCTTTTGTTTGTGGTTGCGTTTCAGGTTTTGGGGATTCTGTACTGGTAACTGTCGAAGGCCGGGGCGTTATCGGTTGAGTAGCTGTTTGCGGTTCTGGTGAAGGAGTTTCTTCTGGGAGTGCTTGTTGCCCGGTTCTCACATCAATGACTTCTGTCGTTGATGTTTGCTGGATAACCGGCTCTTTTTCAGCGGTTTCCATTGAAGAAACTGCACCAGCAGCCGGAGATGTAACAGCTTCAGGTTCTGGCTCTGTAGCAACGCTTTCGCTGACCAGTTTCTCGGTATCAGGTAGAGTAGTGGCGCTAGCCGGTTTGATAATTGGTGCAGCAGCTTGCGGTATAGGCTGCATGACGAGATTGCCATCCTTGTAGCAGTCCCAGCTGCTGCCATCAGCACTGACGCGGCATTCCCACCCGGATTCAGCAGCGATTAACGGCTGGCTGATAAAAGAAAGAATGATCCCGGTGAGGGTTTTGCGTTTTATGGCGTCCACGATTGTTCTCGTTATTTCCGCTGTTGCCCGGCAGTTATCTGCCAGATAGCTTTAAGATCGCGTAAAATCTCATAAAACAGGTGTAATTTCAATTTTATGCACTAATAAATCTGTAGCTGTAGATACCGGCCCATGGCCAAATCAAGTAAGATGAGTTCAGGAGTATGAAGATGAATTCCTGTTTCGTCAGCATCGCTGAGGCGAGAATCAAAAAATTAATGAATTACCCATGCCTAAACGACTAAAACAGCTTGAAAAATGGCTGCAAACTGATTGTGGTTTTACTCGCTACAAAATGGAAGCAGCCAGTGGTGATGCCAGTTTTCGACGGTATTTCCGTATTACTCTGCCTGATAACACGACGCGGATCGCCATGGATGCTCCCCCGGACAAGGAAGACTGCGAACCTTTCGTGCGAATCGCCCGTCAATTTGAAAAAATTGGTCTGAATGTGCCCAGTATTCTTGCAGAAAACCATGACCAGGGCTTTTTGTTATTGAAAGATCTCGGCTCTATCCAGTATCTGGACCGGCTGAATGATTCTAATGTTGATCAACTTTACGGCGATGCCCTGTCAGCATTGCGGACTTTGCAGTCAGGCTGTGATCCTGCCGGGTTGCCCGATTATGATAAAAAGCTGCTCATGCAGGAAATGGAGTTGTTTCGCGAATGGCTGTTGATAAAGCATCTGGGTATCGCGTTGTCTGAAGGGGAAAACCGGATGCTGAATGAAGTATTTGAAATGCTGGCTGCAAACGCATTGCAACAGCCAAGGGTCTGTGTTCACAGAGACTATCATTCAAGAAACCTGATGATCCCCACATTGCCGGCTCATGGCACAGCTCCCGGGATTCTGGATTTTCAGGATGCCGTTGAAGGGCCCATTACCTACGATCTTGTTTCGCTGCTTAAAGATTGTTACATCGAATGGCCCAGGGAAAAGGTGATTGACTGGGTCATGGACTATCGTCAGCAATGCGTACAGCTGGGTTTATTAAAACCTGGGCAAGAAGCAGACTTTTTACGCTGGTTTGACCTGATGGGGGTGCAGCGCCACTTGAAAGCTGCCGGTATCTTCGCAAGATTGAATATCCGCGATGGAAAAAATGGCTATTTGAAAGATATCCCAAGAACTGTCGGTTATATCCGTGTTGTGGGTGATGTTTACCCGGAACTGGAAGGTCTGGCCAACCTGATCCACAATTATCCTGCACTTACTGTGATAACAGGCAATTCCTGAGGGCAAGTCATGTCATCTTCGACTATCAAAGCCATTGTGTTACCGGTGTTTGTTACCCTGGTTGCATTTTTCCTGGCCTATCAGTTTGTGGATCCGGCACCGCCCAGTCAGATCGTTTTCACCTCAGGTAAAGCTGGTGGTGCCTACGATCAATTTGCACATCAATATCAACAGGCTCTGGAAAAACAGGGTGTTGAACTGGTTCTGCATAACAGCAAAGGATCGGTGGAAAATATTTCCAGGCTGGAATCCGGTTCAGCTGCAGCGGGGTTTATACAGGGAGGAACGGGCAGCGGCCAGCCTGACAGCAGGCTGTTAACCCTGGGAAGCCTGTACAACGAACCCTTGTGGGTATTTCATCGCAAGCAAACACCGGTTGCCACGCTGTTTGATTTTAAAGGGAAAAAGCTGGTTGTCGGTGCCGCTGGAAGTGGCACAAGGGCCCTGGTAATGCAGTTGTTGCATGATAATGGTCTGCAGGATCAGGTTGAGCTTTATCCGGGGAATAATGGAGATGATCTGGCGGCGCTAAAGTCATCCCGGGTTGATGCCGTTTTTATGGTGGCTTCACCAACATCGGAAAAAGTCAGGGCATTTCTTGAAGATGAAGCGATTGCGCTTATGCATTTCGATCGTGCTGAAGCCTATCAGCGGCGTATGAAATACCTGACCCATGTGAAGCTGCCGCGTGGCATGGTGGATCTGTCTAAAGATATTCCTGGCAAAGATATTACCTTGCTGGCAGCGACCGCCAACCTGGTGGTGCATGATGAGCTGCATCCTGCCATTCAGGACCTGCTGTTACAGGTGGCAGAGGATGTTCATGGCAAGGGCGGCTGGTTTGAGGCAAATGGTGAATTTCCCAATGCAAATTTTGCCGAATACCCGGTCAGTCCTGAGGCAAAACGCTATTACAAGTATGGACCGCCATTACTCCAGCGTTACCTGCCATTCTGGCTCGCGAGCCTCATAGACCGCCTGAAAGTCATGATTCTTCCATTGGTGGTATTGATGATTCCATTGATGAAAGTTATGCCGCCAATCTATACGTGGCGAATGCGTTCCAAGATCTATCGCTGGTATCAGGCACTGGAGCAGATTGATCTGGCTAATTCCCGAGAGAATCCTGATCTTGAAGCTCTGCGGAATCAACTGGAGAAAATTGACCAGGAAGTCATTCATGTGCAGGTGCCGTTATCCTTCGCCAGCCAGTTGTACGACCTGCGCCAGCATATCGAGCTGGTCAAACGCAGGCTCAGCTAATCTGTTAAAATCACAAAAATTTTAATCCACACTTATTGATGTCGATATCTGTGGCTGATGTATTTTCCGGGAATTTCTTATGCCGACTAATCGCACTGACGAACTCAATCAATTGATGTCCGAACGCATCCTGGTGCTGGATGGCGCCATGGGAACGATGATCCAGCGTCACAAACTGACCGAAGAGGACTATCGCGGTGAGCGTTTTGCTGACTGGCATTCTGAACTTAAAGGTAACAACGACCTTTTGTGCCTGACCCAGCCGGACATTATCCGGGGTATTCATGAAGAGTACCTTCAGGCCGGTGCGGATATCATTGAAACCAACTCTTTCAATGGCACGCGTGTTTCCATGTCCGATTACGAGATGGAAGAGCTTGTTCCTGAACTGAACCGGGCGGCTGCGAGGTTGTGCCGGGAAGCTGCGGATAAATATTCAACGGCTGACAAACCGCGTTTTGTCGCGGGGGTACTGGGCCCAACCAGTCGGACGCTGTCAATATCACCAGATGTGAATGATCCAGGTTATCGCAATATCACCTTTAATGAACTTGTTGAACAGTACAAGGAAGCGACCCGTGCCCTTGTAGACGGCGGCATAGATATTGTCCTCATTGAAACTATTTTCGACACACTCAACGCCAAAGCGGCTGTGTTTGCGGTTAAGGAAGTGTTTGATGAGGACGGTTATGAGCTGCCCATCATGATTTCCGGCACCATCACTGATGCATCCGGTCGCACCCTTTCCGGCCAGACCACAGAAGCCTTCTACAATTCGTTGCGTCATGCCGAACCCGTTTCCATTGGTCTTAACTGTGCGCTTGGACCGGATCTGCTGCGCCAGTATGTAGAGGAAATGTCACGCGTGGCTGCATGTCACGTGAACGTTCATCCCAATGCCGGGCTACCCAACGAGTTTGGTGAATACGATCTTGATGCCGAGCATATGGGCGAATACATCGCCGAGTGGGCCGAAAGCGGTTTTCTGAATATTGTGGGTGGTTGCTGTGGAACCACTCCGCTGCATATTAAATCCATTGCCGATGCTGTTGCAGGCAAGGCGCCGAGAAAAACACCTGGGCTGACGAAAGACTGCCGTTTATCTGGACTGGAACCATTAAATATTGGCGATGACACGCTATTTGTGAATGTTGGGGAACGCGCCAATGTCACCGGCTCTGCCAAATTCAAGCGTCTGATTCTCAATGAGGAATACGAAGAGGCGCTGGATATTTGCCGTACCCAGGTTGAAAACGGTGCCCAAGTGGTCGATGTCAACATGGATGAAGGTATGTTGGATGGCAAGGCTGCGATGGTGCGTTTCTTGAACCTTATCGCATCCGAACCAGATATTTCCAAAGTGCCTTTAATGATTGATTCATCGAAATGGGAGATCATCGAAGCAGGGTTGCAGTGTTCGCAGGGTAAACCCATCGTCAACTCGATTTCCATGAAGGAAGGAGAAGAGGCTTTCCGTCATCAGGCCAAATTATGCCGCCGCTATGGTGCGGCCATTATCGTGATGGCATTCGATGAAAAAGGGCAGGCCGATACACAGGCCCGCAAGGTAGAAATCTGTACTCGAGCCTATCGAATTCTGGTGGATGAAATTGGTTTCCCTCCTGAAGATATCATTTTTGATCCAAATATTTTTGCCGTTGCGACGGGTATCGAAGAACACAACAATTACGGTGTCGATTTCATTGAGGCCACCCGCGACATCAAAAACACGCTGCCCCATGCCAAGGTTTCCGGTGGTGTTTCCAACGTGTCTTTCTCGTTCCGTGGTAACAACCCGGTACGTGAAGCCATTCATGCTGTATTTCTTTATCATGCCATCAGGGCCGGTATGGATATGGGTATCGTCAATGCCGCACAGCTGGCAGTTTACGATGATCTGCCTGAAGAGCTGCGTCTTGCTGTTGAAGATGTCGTGCTCAACAAGGATCCCGATGCCGGTGAGCGCCTGGTTGACCTGGCACCAAAATATGCCGGTGATGGTGTAGCTGGCGCCAAGGAGGAAGACCTTGAATGGCGCTCATGGCCTGTCAACAAGCGCCTGCAACATGCGCTCGTCAAAGGCATTACCGAATTTATCGATGAAGATACTGAACAAGCCCGTCACCAGTTCAATAAAACACTGGAAGTGATTGAAGGCCCGTTGATGGATGGCATGAACGTGGTCGGTGATTTATTCGGCGCCGGTAAAATGTTTTTACCACAGGTAGTGAAATCTGCGCGTGTGATGAAAAAGGCCGTAGCCTATCTCGATCCTTTCCTGCAGGAAGAAAAGGCAGAGTGTGATATCGAAACACAGGGCAAGATATTGATGGCTACCGTCAAGGGTGATGTCCATGACATTGGCAAGAATATCGTCGGGGTGGTGTTACAGTGTAATAACTATGAAGTCATCGACCTCGGTGTGATGGTGCCAGCCGAAACAATTCTGCAAAAAGCCAAAGAAGAAAATGTCGATATTATTGGTTTGTCCGGTCTCATTACGCCTTCGCTGGATGAGATGGTACATGTGGCCAAAGAGATGACCCGTCTGGATTTTGATATTCCTCTGATGATCGGCGGTGCGACGACCTCTCAGGCACATACAGCAGTCAAACTGGAGCCCGAATATCAACATGGTGTGGTGTATGTGCCGGATGCATCACGTGCAGTCGGCGTGGCATCTTCATTGTTGTCAGCAGACCAGAAAGCGTCTTACCTGCAAGGGGTTAGGCAAGAATATGAAGAGGTTCGCCAGCGTCGCGCGGCAAAAAATGATGCAGCAACGCTGGTACCGATTATTAAAGCCCGGGCGAACCCGACGCCTGTGGACTGGGATGAGTATCAGCCGGTAGAGCCCGCGCAGCCCGGGGTCACAGTACTTGATGATATTGATCTATCAGGTATCGCAGAATACATCGACTGGACATTTTTCTTCCATGCCTGGCAAATGAAAGGGCGCTATCCAAAGATCCTGGATGATGCCGAGAAAGGTGAAGAAGCGCGTAAACTATTTGCTGATGCCCAGGCAATGCTCGGGCAGATTATTGATGAAAACTGGTTACAGGCCAGGGCCGTCGTTGGTTTGTTTGCTGCCAATGCGGTAGGTGATGATATAGAGGTCTATGACGAAAGTGGGCAATTACTGACAACATTGCATAATTTGCGTAAACAGGGCAGGCAGCCGGCAGGCAAATACAACGAATGCCTGGCTGATTACATTGCTCCAAAGGCGTCTGGTAAAACAGATTATATCGGTGGCTTCGCAGCCACAGCTGGCATAGGCATCGATGACAAGATTGCCGAGTTCGATGCCGATCATGATGATTACAGCTCCCTGATGCTCAAGGCATTGGCTGATCGTTTGGCAGAGGCGTTGACCGAATGGCTGCATGAGCGGGTACGCAAGCAATTATGGGCCTACAGTTCCCATGAAAACTTCAACAATGTTGACCTCATAGCCGAGAAATATGTCGGTATCAGGCCAGCCATGGGTTATCCGTCTTCTCCTGATCATACTGAAAAAGATATTCTCTGGGATTTACTGGATGCGCAAAAACATACAGGTATCTGGCTCACTGAATCTAAGGCCATGGTGCCAACAGCGGCAGTCAGCGGCTTGTATTTTTCTCATCCGGCCGCACGTTACTTTGCAGTCGGCAAAATCGACAGGGACCAGGTTGAGGACTATGCGAAACGAAAAGGGATTTCCATTGTCGAAGCTGAGAAGTGGCTTGCGCCGAACTTGGCCTATAAGTAGGTATAAAAGCGGTCGTGTCATGATCTTCAGATAGCGCCGTGAATACTTCCATGTAGGCTCTCCTCGGCATCCTTGCCTCGGAACGTATCTGAAGATCATGACACGACCACTTTTGCAAGGAGCGTAGCAAGCCTCATGAAACAACCGGAGTAAGTAAACAATGCGAATTCTATTATTTCTGGGAACAAACCTCGCAGTCATCATGCTGCTAAGTGTCGTGTTCAGCCTGCTGGGTATTGATAATCTGCTTGCTGAAAATGGTGTAGATCTGGATCTGCAAGCCTTACTGATCTATTCAGCCATTATTGGTTTTTCCGGCTCCCTGATTTCCCTGTTCCTCTCCAAGAGCATGGCCAAACGAACGATGGGTGTTCACCTGATTACCCAGCCTTCCAATGCAACTGAAAAATGGCTGGTTGATACCGTTGCCTTTCAGGCGCGTCGGGCCGGTATCGGCATGCCTGAAGTTGGCATTTTCAATTCACAGGCACCCAACGCCTTTGCTACCGGCTGGAACAAGAATGCAGCCCTGGTTGCGGTAAGTTCCGGTTTGCTTCAATCGATGACGGAGGATGAAGTGGAAGCGGTTCTCGGCCATGAAGTCAGTCATGTTGCCAATGGTGACATGGTGACGCTGACCCTGATTCAGGGCGTGGTCAATACCTTCGTGGTGTTCCTGTCGCGTGTCATCGGTCATGTTGTTGATCGGGTCGTCTTCAAGGTAGAGCGCGGACATGGTCCGGCTTTCTGGATTGTTTCACTGGCCGCCCAGTTTATCCTGGGTATTCTGGCCTCGATGATTGTTGCCTGGTTTTCACGTTACCGTGAGTTTCGCGCCGATGCCGGCGGCGCCGACCTGGCCGGACGTCAGAAAATGATTGATGCGTTGAAAAGATTACAGCAGGGGCATACCGAGTCGTTGCCAGATGAAATGGCGGCTTTTGGAATTTCAGGTGGAAAAATGGCTGAACTGTTTGCCAGCCATCCGCCTCTGGAAAAACGTATTGCAGCACTTCAACAGATCTAATGTCGCAATTTAATCTTCATCCACGTCTTCAGGCTGACACTTTCCTGATAGGCGATCTGCCATTATCACGCATACTGTTGATGAATGATTCGCGTTATCCGTGGCTAATTCTGGTACCGCGTATTAATGAGCTAAACGAGATACATCATTTGCATGAGGCTGACCGCCAGCAGTTGATGAAAGAATCCTGCCTGGTTGCGGAGTTTATAGAAAATAGTTTTTCTATCGATAAAATGAATGTCGGCGTGCTTGGAAACATCGTACCTCAATTACACATGCATCATATCGGTCGTCTTACAACTGACCCGGCATGGCCAGGACCAGTGTGGGGACATTCTGCAGCAGTTCCTTACGTTGAGGAACAGGCTCAAGCCTTGATTGATAAATGTAGAAAATTTTTTGGAACCTAATCCATCGGCTTGAGTTTCCAGATATCTTCATTGTACTGACCAATGGTGCGGTCGGTAGAGAATATCCCGCTGCTTGCCGTATTCATAATGCTCATCTTGGTCCACGTGGGCTGATCATTCCAGGTTTCCTCGACACGTTTCTGGGCATCAATGTAGCTTCTGAAATCGGCCAGCGTCATCCAGGGATCATGAGGGTCTTTTAAAGAATCGATCAGTTCATTGAATATACCCGGCTCGAATGAATTAAAATGCTCTGACTCCAGTAATTTCATCACTGCTTTGAGGTCTTCATCCGTATCGATGTAATGTTGCGGGTTGTAGTGTGGTTTCAGTTGCTGAACTTCATCTTCTTTCAGCCCGAACAGGAAGAAGTTTTCTTCACCTGCAGCCTCCATGATTTCAATGTTGGCGCCGTCAAAAGTGCCAATGGTAATGCTGCCGTTCATCATGAATTTCATGTTGCCGGTACCGGAAGCTTCCTTGCCAGCCGTTGAGATTTGTTCCGACAGGTCGGCAGCGGGGCAGATCTGCATCATTTTTGAAACTGAATAGTTGGGCAGAAAGGCAACGCGTAAATGATCGCCGATTTCCTCGTCAGCATTAACCAGGGCAGCCACATTGTTTATCAATTTGATGATCAGTTTTGCCTTGTGATATCCGGGAGCGGCCTTGCCTGCAATCAGAATACAGCGTTTGGCGATATTGGTATCACCTTGATAACGGATGCGGTTATACAAATGAATGATGTGCAGCACATTCAGTAACTGGCGTTTGTATTCATGGATACGTTTTACCTGCACGTCAAACAGGTGATCCGGGTTGAATTGTACGCCGGTTTCGTTTTCGATCAGTTGTGCAAGACGCTGTTTGTTTTCATGGCGGATATTATTCCAGGTCTTGTGGAATTTCTTGTATTTGGCAGGGCTCGTATATTTTTTAAGTTCATCCAGTTTTTCCAGATGACTTTGCCAGCCATCGCCAATGGTGTTGGTGATCAGCGCGGATAACCCGGGATTGGC
>Ga0180429_10001082_pt1 | contig 23514 bp, 16 predicted proteins | sample SS_ome_FD_132428 | JGI IMG/M metagenome (GOLD analysis project Ga0180429, IMG submission 132428) | Hypersaline lake sediment archaeal communities from the Salton Sea, California, USA - SS_1_S_1 metaG | ecosystem: Environmental > Aquatic > Non-marine Saline and Alkaline > Hypersaline > Sediment ...
AGTGGGTCCACGATGCACTGGCCCACTACTGGGGGGGACCGCGGCTCACGGAGAACCCACTCCTCAGGCTGAAGGTCGTCCGTCAGGCAGCCGCAGAGCACGACGGCAATGTTGTCAAGGGACTGCGTGCCGTCCTAGCTGACGCAATTGAACGTTTGAAACCCGATGGTGAGCGCAAGTTGACAGCACCGGAGTGGTTGTTATACAATATCCTGGAGATGAAGTACCTTCGTGGGCAGAAGGTGCGCCAGGTTGCCCTGCGACTCGCAGTCAGTGAGGCAGATCTCTACCGCAAGCAACGTATCGCCATCGGGAACCTGGCCGACATCCTGGTTGAGATGGAGAAAAATGCCCAGTCAAAGCCATGATGTCTTCAGAACGCATCGGGCCTGCGCATATCGTTAGTCCAAGGAGCCCCCGGATGGAGCACTACATCCCCCCCTATTGTCCCCCTTGCGAGCCCTATTGGCAGAGGCTGCTCGCGGAGGGCCCGGTGAGCAACGGCGGCGCTCTCGAAGTCTGGGAGTGGGTGGAGGCCCCCGAGGTGAGACTCGAGATCTGGGAAGAGGCCGGGGAACTGGAGCGACGGCACACCATTCTCGAGCTGACCATCGATGACTATAACCGCGGAGGCCTGATCACGCACTGGAAGGACATCGAGTGCTTTGTCCCTGCGTCGCACCTGCGCGACTACCCCTTCCCTGCTGACCCTGAAGCGCGAAAGGGATGCTTTGCCAAGTACCTCAACAAGGTACTCTGTCTGTGTATGATCGAGGTCGAACCCGCCCGAGACCGCATCCTTCTCTCTGAGCGCGAGGCCGGTGAATGCGAGGCAGATGATACCCAATGGCCCGATTGGCTCTGTATTGGCAGCACTACAGAGGGCACCGTCACCAGCGTTCGACCTTTCGGCGCTTTCGTGGACATCGGCCCCCTCGAGGGCATGGTCCACATCTCGGAGATTTCCTGGGGCCGCGTGCGGCACCCACAGGACTTTGTCGCCCCCGGCGACCGCGTCAAGGTCAAGATTCTCAACGTCGACCTGGACCACCAGCGCGTCGGCCTCAGCCTCAAGCGGCTCAGCCCCAACCCCTGGTCCGCCGTCGACGCCCATCTCAACCCCGGTGACACCGTCTCGGGTGTCGTAGCCAGCGTGGAACGTTTTGGCGTCTTCGTTGAGCTGATGCCCGGCATCGAGGGCCTGCTCCACATCTCCGAGGTGTCCGAAGCAACGTACTCCGAGGACCTGCTCGCGATCTACACACCGGGCGAGCAGATTCAAGTCCGCATCGTGGACATCACTGCCCGCGAGCATCGTATCGCGCTCACGCGCCCGACAACGGTGGCCTATGGCGCGGCGTAGACAATCACCCGGACGTCGCCGTCCCTACACCATGGCGCGACCGCGTCGCACGGCGAGCGCCAAACCGACCAACGCCGGCGAGTGGATGCAGCGCGCCGGCGAGATCGCCCTGGCCGGGCTTGCCGGGCCGGCAGGCCAGCAGGTACTGGCGATGGCCGTCATCGCCCTGGGCATCGTCACCTTTGTCACGCTCATCCCCGGCGTGAACTCAGGCGCGCTCATCGGTGCGTGGGCCCGCGCCCTGGTCTTTCTCTTCGGCTGGGCCGCCTATCCCATCGCGGCCTTGATCACAGCTCTGGGGCTGCTCTGGCTGCGCCACCTGGTCCACCGGGTCACGGCGTGGCGCTGGCGTCCCATCTTTGGGCTCGAGTTGGCCCTCGTCGGACTCCAGACCTTGACGTTCAGCATCATCCGGCAGCACACGTGGGCACTGGTGGACTCAGGGAAGGGCGGCGGTGTGGTGGGTTGGGCGCTCTACCAGTTCTTCAGCGATTTCTTTGGTCCCCTGATCACGGGCATATTCATGGCGCTGGTGGTTGTGGTCGGCATCGCGCTGGCCTTCGACATCACACGCAGGGACGTGCAGATCTTCCTCCATCGTCTCTCTGAGGTGTGGCAGGCGTGGCGGGCCGAACGGGCAGCTCGCCGGACCATGCGCAAGACCGCCGCGTTCGATAGTGCGGCGACGGTGTCGAGCCCGGCAGCGGGTGTTGCGGTCTCCCCGATCGCCCGCTCCACCGGGACAACAGGGGCGAAGTCCCGCGCGGCCGGCTCCACCCGCAAGCGCCCATCCAAGCCCAAAATCCACCCCCAGCAGCCCATTGCCAAACCACGGCGGTCGCGCTCGGCCGTCAACTTGTGCCCCCTGACGCTGTTGGCCGAGACGCGCACGGCAGGCATGGACACCGACGAGATAGACCGGAAGAGTCGTATCATCGAACAGACGCTGGAGCAGTTCGGCGTGCCGGTCGAGGTCACCGAGGTGCGCCCCGGCCCCACGGTCACGCAGTTCGGCGTCTCACCAGGGTATGTAAGCCGCGGGACAGAGGGAGGACGCCAGCGCAAGGTACGTGTGAGCCAGATTGCATCGCTCTCCGACGACCTGGCCCTGTCGTTGGCCGCTCGCTCATTGCGCGTTGAGGCCCCCGTCCCCGGTCGCGCGGTTGTGGGCATCGAGGTGCCCAATGCGGAATCCAGCCTCGTGGGCCTCCGCGCCGTCCTCGAAAGCGATGTCTTCCACAAGTGTGGCCGACCCCTCTGCTTTGCCGTTGGCCTGGACGTGGCCGGCACGCCGATCGTCGCTGATCTCTCACGCATGCCGCACGTCTTGGTGGCCGGGACTACGGGCAGCGGCAAGTCGGTCTTCATGAAAGCCCTGGCCACCAGCCTGGTGATGCACAACCCGCCCGAGGCTCTGCGCGTCATCGCCATCGATCCCAAGATCGTGGAGCTCAGCCGCTTCAACGGCCTGCCGCACCTCCTGGGCAGCGCCGAGACCGATGTCGACAGCGGCCTCCGCGTCCTTCGCTGGGTCGCCCACGAGATGGACGAGCGCTACAAGCTCTTCGCCAAGTCCGTGGCCCGCAATCTCGACGACTACAACGCGAAACTCGCCCGCCGCAAACCTTCCCAGCCTGCGGCGGGCGGTGGCTCGTCGAACCCCGTCGAGCCACTGCCGCGCATCGTGGTCTTGATCGACGAGCTGGCCGACCTGATGATGACCGAACCTGAAGAGACAGAGCGCGTCCTCACCCGCATCGCCCAGATGGCCCGTGCCACGGGCATTCACCTGGTGGTCGCCACCCAACGGCCGAGCACCGATGTCGTCACCGGCTTGATCAAAGCCAACTTCCCGGCGCGCGTCAGCTTCGCGACCGCCAGCGGCGTCGACAGCCGCGTGATCATCGACACGCCCGGCGCTGAGTCCCTGCTGGGCAACGGTGATATGCTCTTCCTCCCGCCCGATGCCTCGGCCCCGCTGCGCGTTCAGGGCTGTTTCATTGCCGAAGAGGAGATCGAGGCGGTCATTGCCTTCTGGCAGCAGGAGGCCGGCGCCACCCCTGCGAAGGCGCCGTGGGAGGCCATGGCCGAAGAGGAGAGCGCCAACCAATGGCGCATCGAGGGCTTGGGCGAGGATGCGGACCTGTTGGATAGAGCGATTGCCTATGCCAGGTCCACAGGCGCCGTCTCCACTTCGGGCATCCAGCGCCAGCTGCGCATCAGCTATCCCCGCGCAGCCCGGCTGATGGAACAGATGGAGAAGATGGGCTTGGTCGAACCCCAGCAGAGCGCCGGTCGCAAGCGCCGCGTCATCCTGGGGGGCGAAGGGGACACGGGATAGGAGGCGCCAATGAACCTGATCTGGCTCCTGGTCGTCGTTGTGGGCATTGTCGCGCTCGCTGTCGCCATCGGGCTGGTCAAGAGCGTCCTGCGCCTGGTTGTCGCGTTGGCCGTCGGCTTCCTCGCGGGGGGATTGGCCTACTTCGCCATCGATGCTGTTGCCCAGACAGACAGTGTTCCCGTCGCTGCAGTGTTGGTCGTGGGCGCCATCGCCGCGCTAGGCGTGCTGCTGAAGAGGAACTAGGGTTCGGATCCCCGACGCGCCCGACACTAGCGCCGCCTCAGATGGACCGGGTATCGCGAGCGTAGTCTTCCACCGGCCCGCTTTGCCCACCCTAGCGGAAAGCCGTCAACTGTCACCATCACGAACCCCGGCTTCCCATCGTCGGGCCACGAGCTGCCGTCCAGATACTGCCGCAGCCGTGGGTCGTCAGCAGTCAGCGCCACAATCGTCCGCACAGCTTCCGGTTCCAACGCCATCGCCAGTGCGTGGTCAGGATTCACCTTTCCGTGTCGAGAAGACGCCACCCACCATCCGGGTCGCAACACCGGCAGGCCCTGCCAAAGGTCGGGATCCATCGGCGTCACATACAGATGATCGTCCTTCGAGAGGAACAGACCTTCCTCCGGAGGCATAGCCACCAGCACCTCCTGCAGCGCTTGTCGGTACGCCCCCAGCACCCGTCCCGGCACGCGGCGCCCTGTCCAGCGCGCGGGCAGGTCACCATCTGGCTCTCCCTTGCGTCGCAGCAGCGCGTACGTGTGTCCGTGGCCGGGCGACCTGTGTGGCCACAGCCGCACCATCCTCCGCACAGCCTCCGGTGCCCCAATCCACTCCGGGTGTCCGCGCCCCATCATCCCGCGTCCGGCTTCGGGTACTTGGTCTCCGGGTTCAGCGATCTCAAAGTCCGGATGCCCCGCCAGAAACATCCCGATGACGCCCTCGTTCTCCTCCGGTGAGAAGGTACACGTGCCATAGAGCAATCGCCCGCCGGGACGCAACAACGGCGCAGCCTCCTCCAGGATATGCAACTGCCGTCGAGCGTACCCCTTCACCGTCTCGAGGCTCCAATCCGCCACGGCCCGTGCATCCCGCGAGAACATTCCTTCACCCGAGCACGGTGCATCCACCAACATCGCATCGAACAGGCCCGACCACGCCGCCGCCAGCCGGTCGGGCGTGGCATTGCTGACCAGAACGTTGGTGGCGCCCATGCGCTCTAGGTTCATGGCCAGCACGGACGTGCGCCGCCGCGCCACATCATTGGCCACCAACACGCCCTGCCCCTGCATCCGCGCTGAAATATGCGTGGCCTTACTGCCCGGCGCCGCCGCCAGGTCCAGCACCCACTCGCCCGGTTGCGGGTCCAACAGCACCGCCGCCGCCATCGCGCTGGGATCCTGCATGTAGACCACGCCTGCCGTGTGATAAGGGTGCGCCCCAAGCGCCGTCCCCGTTCCGTGCCCCCCGCCCAGGGGCCCTCTTCCCGAGGCTGCGCGTACGGACTTGGCGCGTGCCGTGGCCCCCTCGGTCGCCATCCACCATCCCTCCGAACACCACGGGACAGGACTCAGATTCCACGGAAGCCGCGCAGCCAGGTTCTCAGGCTCACCCCGCAGGGGGTTCATCCGGATCCCCACATCACGCTTGCCCAGCGCAACGAAAAAGTCGTCGGAGTCATCGCCGAGCCATGCCCGCATCCGCGCCACAAACGCCTCAGGCCAAAGATCGCTCACAATCGCTCACTCCTGGAACGCCACAGATGGGCAAAGCCCAAATCACCGAGGACAGGCATCAGGCCTTCAGCATCCGGAGCACAGGACGGCCCAAAGCCTGCGCAGGCTTTGGGCCGACCGGAACACCCATCTCCCACCACCGGCGTCTGTCTGGCTACTCCTCCGCCGACTCCTCATCGGCGGCTTCTACACTCGCCGACACATTCACCTGCGGATCCGTAGCAGTGGAATCTGTGCCATCTTCACCTTCGAACGCCAGCGCCCCATCAACACGGGTCACCTGCACCTTGCCCCCCGCAGTGAACTTCCCCTGCAGAAGGTCTATGCTCAGCGGGCTCTCAACGTGGCGTTGGATCACCCGACGGAGGGGTCGGGCACCAAACTGGGGATCGTAGCCCTGCTCGGCCAACCAGCGCTTCGCTTCATCAGTGAGGGTAACGTCCAGCCCGTGCTCCAACAATCGCTCGCGGATTTCCGCCATCTGCAGATCCACGATCGATACCACATCTTCAAGACTCAGGTTGTTGAAGATCACGATGTCGTCCACCCGGTTGATGAACTCCGGCCTGAACGTCTCCTTCAACGCCGACAGCGTCCGCTGTCGCTTCTCCTCATCGTCATCGTCTCGACTGCGCGTGAACCCCAGTGAGCCCCCCCGACTCAGATAGTCCGTCCCCACATTCGAGGTCATGATCAGCACCGTGTTGCGGAAGTCCACCGTCCGACCCTGACCGTCGGTCAATTGTCCCTCGTCCAGGATTTGCAGCATCGCGTTCCACACATCCGGATGCGCCTTCTCGATCTCGTCGAAGAGGACCACGCGATAGGGCCGGCGACGCACTGCCTCGGTCAACTGACCGCCCTGATCGTACCCCACATACCCCGGCGGCGCGCCAAACAGCCGCGAGATTGTGTGTGCCTCGCGGTATTCGCTCATGTCCACCCGCAACAGCGCGTCCTCGTCATCGAACAGGAACGTGGCCAGTGCCTTTGCCGTCTCAGTCTTACCCACGCCTGAGGCTCCCAGGAAAAGGAAACTGCCGATCGGCCGGCGCGGATCCTTGAGTCCCGCGCGCGCCCGGCGGATCGCGTCCGATATCACGTTGATCGCCGCATCCTGGCCCACGATCCGCTCCTGCAGCGCCTCATCCATCCGCAGCAGCTTGTCGGCCTCCTTCTCCAGCACTTGATAGACAGGGATTCCCGTCCACACCGCCACCACATCCGCGATGTCCTCGGCCTCCACTGTCTCATCCAACTGATGCCGGTTCAGCCACTCCTCGCGCTCCTCGGCAAACTCCTGCTCCAGTCGCAGTCGCAGTGTCTTGGCCTCCGCCGCGCGCTCGTAGTCGCGCATGCTCCCCGCTGACTCCTCCTCTACGCGCAGCCGGTTGATCTCCGCTTCCTTTTCCTTCAAATCCGGCGGCAGTGTAAACAGCGTCACTCGCAACTTCGCCGCCGCCTCATCCATCAGGTCGATGGCCTTGTCGGGCAGATGCCGGTCCGGCACATACCTGTGCGAGAGGCGGGCCGCAGCGACCAACGCGTCATCGCTGATCCGCACCTTGTGGTGTGCCTCATATCGATCCCGCAGCCCGTGTAGCATCTCAATGGTGTCCTCTACACTGGGCTCGTCCACGAACACTGGCGCGAACCGCCGCTCCAACGCCCCGTCCTTCTCGATATACTGGCGATACTCGTCCAGCGTGGTCGCCCCGATGCACTGCAGCTCACCCCGCGCCAGGGCCGGCTTGATCATATTGGACGCGTCCAGCGATCCCTGTGCGTTCCCCGCTCCCACGACGGTGTGCAGCTCGTCGATGAAGAGGATGTTCTCCCCCTCTGATCGCTGCACCTCCTCCAGGATCGTCTTGAGGCGTTCTTCGAACTCCCCACGGAACCGCGTCCCCGCCACCAGTGCCCCCAGGTCCAACAGCAGCAGGTGCTTGTGCTTCAGGATTTCCGGCACATCGTCGTTGGCGATATCCTGTGCCAGCCCCTCCACAATCGCCGTCTTGCCCACGCCTGGTTCACCGATCAGCACCGGGTTGTTCTTCGTCCGTCGCACCAGTATCTGGATCACCCGCTGGATCTCACCATCGCGGCCAATCACCGGGTCGAGTTTCTGTTCCCGCGCCGCCTGCGTCAGATCTCGACTGAAGCGGTCCAGGGTTCGGAACTTGCTCTCCGCCTGAGGGCTGGTCACCCGCTGGCCACCTCGCATCCGATGCACAGCCTCACGCACCCGGTCGCGCGTCACCGCACTCTCACTCAGAAGCCGTGCCACCGGGGTGTTCTGTTCCGCAGCGATCGCCAGCAATAGATGTTCGGTCGAGATGTACTCGTCGTTGAGGGCCGTCGCCTCTTCCTGGCTCAGGTCCAGAACCCGCTTCACCCGCGGCGTGATAAACACCTGCTGATGTCCCCGCGATCCGTAGATTCCCGGCCTGGCGTTGTCCTGCAGCAGCCCATCCAACCCATCGATAAGCTGCCCCGGATCCGCGCCCAGCTCTCGCAGCAGCGCCGGCACAGTCCCCTCCGACTGCTGGATCAAGGCCAGCAGCAAATGCTCCACATCCACCTGACTGTGCCCGTATTGCGTCATGAGCTCGATCGCCCGCTGCGCAGCCGCCTGAGCCCGTTCCGTGAACCGGTCAAACCGCATCATCTCGCTACCCGTCCTTCCGCGCGCCGATCGCGCGGTCGATATATGTCACCAGTGCCACCCGAGCGGCTGCCTGTTCTGCCATGCGCTTGCTCGCCCCCGTTCCTTGACCCGCGACCTCGTCCCCAATAAGCACCTGCGCCGTGAAAATCTTCGCATGGTCCGGCCCTGCCTCATCCACGATCTGATAGCCCGGTGTCTGTCCCAACTCTGCCTGTGCCCACTCCTGGAAGCGTGACTTCGCGTCCACGTAGGCTTCAGCATCCAGAATCGCGGTCGCCTTGCCGGAAAACCAGGGCGCCAACCGCGACCACACCACATCCTTCCCGCCATCCAGATACAGAGCCCCGGCCATCGCCTCCAAGGCATCGCACAGATTGGCCGCCCGATCCCGCCCCCCGCTCTCCTCCTCACCGCGCCCCAGCCGCAGAGCTGCGCCGAGATTAAGCTCGCGAGCCAGTGCAGCCAGCGTCGTGGTACGCACAAGTGTAGCGCGCAGGCGCGTGAGCGGCCCCTCAGGGAAATCCGGATACGTCTCATACAGCCATGCCGCCACAAGGAAGTCCAGCACGGCGTCGCCCAAGAACTCCAGGCGTTGGTTGTGGTGCTCCTCGCCTCCCTCGGCGGGGTGTTCATGCGCGTATGAGGGATGCGTCAGGGCCAGCTTCAGCAACTCCGGATCGCGGAATGTGTACTGCAGGTTGTGTTGGACCTTGAGCAAGGCGTCGTCGCTCTTACCCATGTGCCTCCTGGGTGCGGTGGTGGGAGAGGGCGCGGATGCTGGGAACCTCAGAACGATTATAGCACCTTCACAGTAGCGAGGGTAGCACGCGCTTTCTGTCACCTAAAATGTTACCGAAGCGGTACGGTTCTACCAAATGATAACGTTACCGGGAGAGAACCGTGGCCACAGATACAGCTATGGGTATCGAAGAACGATATCAGTACCTACGCCGGATGCAGAAGCGGTACCAGAAGGCCGACCGTAGGGAGCAGAGTGCACTGTTGGATGAGATGGTGGCGTACACGGGACTGCACCGCAAGTCCTTGATCCGGCGTCTGAGGAGCGATCTGACACGCAGGCCGCGGTCGCGGGAGCGTGGGCGGACGTATGGGCCGGACGTAGATGCAGCTCTGCTGAAGCTGTGGGAGGCAACCGACTATGTCTGTGCGGAGCGGCTGCAGCCTGTCGTGGTGGATATGGGTAAGTTGCTGGCACAGCACGGCGAACTACGCGTGGGGCCGCAGCTAGAGACGCAACTGGGGCAGATGAGTGTATCTACCATCCGTCGGCATCTGCCCCCGGTCCCCGCAGACACACCGGTCGCGTCGCTCAAAGGCACCCCAGAACCGCTATCAGCGAGACGTGCCTGCCTATCGCATCCCACGTAACGTAGCCGATCCCGGTCACCTGGAGCTGGACCTGGTGCACCACTGTGGCGAGGCCACGGTGGGTGAGTATGTGCATAGCCTGCAGTTGGTGGACGTGGCCACCGGCTGGAGCGTGCGCCGGGCTATCTTGGGGCGCAGTCGGTTGGTGGTCGTCGATGCGCTGGCCTTCCTGTTACCCCAGCTGCCCTTCCCGCTCCGCGAGCTGCATCCTGACAATGGCAGCGAGTTCCTCAACCAGATGCTGGCCGACTTCTTGGTCCAAGACTATCCCGACTGTCTCCTCTCCCGCTCTCACAGCGCCACCCCCAATGACAATCGCCTCGTCGAGCAGAAGAACAGCTCTCTCATCCGCCACTACCTCGGTGATCGCCGTCTCGACTCCGTGGCTCAGACACACGCTCTCAACGCTCTCTACGCACGCATGCAGCCTTTTCACAACCTTGTTCAGCCCGTCATGAAGCAGATCGCCAAAGCTTGGGTACCGGCTACTGACGACCGCCCCGGCTATGTGCGACGGCGCCACGACACACCCCGTCCGCCACTGCAACGCCTTTGCGACATCCTAGGCCACGACCACGTCACCCCCCAGGTGCTGTTCCAGCGCCGTGACGACATCAACCCGCTAGAGCTCCGCCGCGCCATCTACCAGGACCGTGACCACATCTTCACCTTGCCCGGGGCGCAACTGGGTCAGACCGAGAATGTCTTCGCTACGCTCGCCTGTCCTGATCGCTTCCCGGCCGCCGTGGCTGCCCTGCAGGCTGTGGACACCGTGGACAAACCACAAACCGGTTTGACCACCGTGTCCACAGCCTCTACGACGACTGATCTCTCCCAAAACCGAAAGGAGGAGGCCACTTCCCGGTAGCGTTATCTTTTGACAGTACCGTACCCCTTTCGGTAGCATTATCATTTGGTTTGACACGGCACGGTTACCGACCGTGTGTTCCGCCGCCTCCGGGTCAATGATCCGGTGGACCCGATGCGAGCGCCGAACAGCAGCTGCGAGGATCGTCGCTGTGGTATACTACCGCCGCCACGTCAGCACACGGAGGACGAAGCATGGACCACGCCACAGATGATCCGGCCCGCATTGCCGAACTGGAGGCCGCCCTTGCCGAGGCCACCGAGGCGATCGCGGCCGAAGGGGAGACCCGGCAGGCCTTCGTCTCCCTAGTCACCCACGAACTGCGGGTGCCCATGACCTCCATCAAGGGATACACGGATCTGCTCATCAAGGGCATCATGGGGCCGGTCAGCGATGCCCAGCTCGGGTTCCTGCAGACCATCCGTGCTAACGTGGATCGCATGTCAAAGATGGTCTCCGATCTCTCTGATATCAACAGGATCGACGGTGATCGCGTGCCTGTGTCCATCGCCGAGGTGCCGCTGGGGGAGGTTCTCAGCGAAGTCACCGGAGCTCGCAACCTCGCCGTGGATGAGAAAGCCCTGACGGTCAGCGTGGAACTGCGGGATGTCACCGTGATTGCGGACCGCGCGCGACTTGCTCAGGTGCTGGGCTACCTGCTGGACAATGCCATACAGTACACACCCGAAGGCGGCACCATCACCGTGACCGCGACGCCTGAGGATTCTCAGCGCACCCGCATCTCCGTCGCGGATACCGGCATCGGCATCCCAGCGGATGAGCAGGCGCGCATCTTCGAGATGTTCTTCCGTGCCTCTGATGAGGAGACACGCGCGACGCCGGGCAATGGGCTCTCCCTGCACCTGTCCCGACGGTTGCTGGCACTGCAGAACGGCGAGATCGGGTTCGACAGTCAACGGGGTATCGGCTCGACTTTCTGGGTGACACTGCCGGCCGCCTAGCCTGCCTGCAGTCCTCCGCCGGCATCACGCACGCCTCCCTGACTTCGGACATCGGTATGCCCCGTGCGCCGGCACCGCCCTTCGCTGTGCACCTGCCGATCCTCCTCCACCTTGCAGGCGACTGATCTTTGACTCACGCGTCTTTGTCGGTAGAATGGATGTGCTGTGTCCGGGTGACTTGACGGGGAAAATCCATGCAGATCGCGATTGCCTTGAATGGTGTGAAGCGTCAGTTTGACGTAGCCCCACGTGAGACGCTCTTCCATCTCCTGAGACGCGAAGGGCTGCGCGGCGTCAAGTTCGGCAGCGAGGACGGTTCCGACGGCTACAGCACCGTCCTGGTCAATGGGCACCCCCTGAGCAGCATCGTGGTGCTCGCTGCCCAAGTCGATGGTTCAGACATCCTCACAGTGGAGGGTCTCAGTGGGAGCCGGCAGTTGGGCTGGGGACGTAGCCCCGCCTTCCACCCGCTCCAGCGCGCCTTCATTGAGACCGGCGCCATTCAGAGCGGCTACGACACCCCCGCACTGATGTTGGCCGGACTAGCACTTCTCTCACGCACGCTCACGCCCACGGAGGACGAGGTCCGTGACGCCGTCAGCGGCATCGTGTCGCGAGAGACCGGGAACATCAAGCCCGTGGACGCGATCCTTCGCGCCGCCGCCTACATGCGCGGTGACTCGCCGGAGCCGATCGGAGGAGAAGCCGGCGGCGACCTCTTCGTGATGCCCGACTCGTTGCTGCCGTCTCCCGGCGGCGCTTCCCAGGACGATGGACCGGAGCCACTCGAGATGAGCGGCGCATCCGGCCCGGGGACCACCACCAAGGTCAAGACCCAGCCCAAGGTCTTCGTGACCGCCGAATCCCAGACCTTTGACGTCGTGGGCCAACCACTGCCGAAAGTCGACGCCCCCAAGCTGGCACAGGGGCACGCAGCATTTGTGGCCGACTTTGATCGCCCCGGCATGCTCTACGGCAAGATCCTACACAGCCCCCACGCGCACGCGCGCATCAGGGACATCGACAGCCGCGAGGCAGAGGCGCTGCCCGGTGTGCACGCGGTGCTCACCTACAAGAACGTACCCCGCGTGATCTACTCCACCGCGGGCCAATCCTACCCGATCCCGGGGCCGCTGGACTATGTCAGCTTCGGCCAAAAAGTGCGCTACGTTGGCGACCGCGTCGCCGCGGTCGCAGCCGACACACCGGAAATCGCGGAGCAGGCCCTCTCGCTGATACACGTGGACTACGAGGTGCTGCAGCCCGTGCTCGATCTTGACGCGGCCATGGCTGAGGGCAGCCCGATCATCCACGATGAGGAGGACTACGTCCCATTCGGCGACAGCGATCCCTCGAGTAATCTCGTCGCCAAGGTGAAGATCGACATCGGCGATGTCGATGCCGCCTGCGCGGAGGCTGAGCACGTCTTCAAGACCGTCGTCGACACGCAACGGATGAAGCACGTCCCGCTGGAACCTTGGGTGACGTTGACCTATTGGGATGAGGACGATCGACTGGTGATCATGACATCCACCCAAGTCCCCTTCCACGTGCGCCGCATCCTGGCCCCGGTGTTGGGGCTCACTGAAGGACAGATTCGCGTCATCAAGCCGCGGATCGGTGCCGCCTTCGGCAACAAACAGGAGATCTACGAGGACATCCCGGCGCATCTGACCATCGCGACCGGTCGCCCGGTGTTGCTCGAGCTCACGCGGGAGGAGCAGTTCACCTACACGGTCACGCGACACCCGATGCGCGTCAAGTTCCGCCTCGGCGTGGACGGTGACGGCAAGATGGTGGCACAGGACATGCGAGCCCTCAGCGACACCGGCTCCTACGGTGGTCACGGGCTCACCGTGTTGGGCAACACAGGCCACAAGACGCTGCCCATCTACAACACACCCAACGTTCGCTTCTGGGGCGAGACCTACTATACAACGATGCCGAGGGCCGGCGCGTATCGCGGCTACGGCGTCACACAGGGCGTCGTCGCCACCGAGACACTGATCACACAGGCTGCCTGCGAGATGGGCATCGATCCCCTCAAGTTCCGGCTGGACAACATCATCGAGCCCCAAACCGAGAACATCATGAGCAAGGCGTGGAGCGAGGGACGCGAGGCACACGGCGAGGTCATCGAAACCTGCGCCCTCCGCGAAGCTGCCACGCAGGGCGCAGCGGCGGTGGATTGGTACGGGAAGTTCGGGAACCCCGACTGGCACGTGGTGATGGGCCAACCTCATCTTCGACGCGGCATCGGCGTGGCCTTCCTGATGCAGGGCTCGGGCATACCCAACCTCGATATGGCGGCCGCCAGCATCAAGATGAACGATGACGGCTCCTTCAACCTGATGATGGGGGCGACCGACCTCGGTACCGGATCGGACACGATCCTCGGACAGATCGCGGCCGAAGTCCTGGGCTGCGGACTCGACGATCTTATCATCCGGTCGTCCGACACCGACGTCACCCCATTCGACAAGGGGGCCTACGCCTCCAGCACAACCTACATCAGTGGCGGCGCTGTGGCCCGAGCAGCCGAGGACGTCGCGCGGCAGATCAAAGCCGTGGCCGCAGATATGGCCGGCGGCGAACCCGACGACTATTCGCTGAAGGAGAGACGGGTCTGGCGCGACGATGGCGCGAGTCTGAGCTTTCGCGAGATCGCACTGTTCTCGCTCCATACGGAAAACCAGCACCAGATCATGGGACACGCGTCCTTTGTCAGCCCTGTCAGCCCGCCGCCCTTTGCAGCACAGTTCGCCGAGGTCACGGTCGACATCAAGACCGGGCAGACCACGGTCGACAACCTGCTGATCGCGATGGACTCAGGCCAGATCATCAACCCGCTGACCGCGAGCGGACAGGCAGAGGGTGGCATGCACCAGGCCCTGGGATATGCCCTGACGGAGGAACTGGTCTATGACGACCAAGGGCGGAATTTGAACCCGCGTTTCGATGACTATCGTGTGTTCCGCGCGGACGAGACGCCGCCAATGCAGACCCTGTTCATTGAGACCTTTGAGCCCTCGCACCCGGTGGGGGCAAAGTCGGTCGCCGAGATCGTCGTCAACGGCGTCACGCCTGCGGTGCTCAACGCGATCTACGATGCGACGGGCACTATGCTCAAGCGCACGCCGGTCACTCCGGAGCGATTGTGGAAAGCTCTCAGAGCCGGGGCGCCGCCGAAGATCACAGCGTAGTGAGGGCAATACGCAATCGGAGGCGGCGCACCTAGAGGCGCCGCCTTTCGCTTTTGGCATACTAAACACCTATCAGAGCAGCCTCGCGGGGGCGGGGTACCGGAAGAAGTCGAGGAGGAGAGGCTATGAGTTGGCAGAAATATCAGGTACCTGATGATGTCGCCGGCATCTTGTCGCGCAGTCCCAGCGTGACGGTCGTCAGCACAATCAACGAGCTCGTGAACCTGGCGTGTGGCGGCCTTGGCAGTACCCACTTCGAGGTCAAGTATGAAGTGCCGGAACAGGGCGAGGTCGTCGAGGCGATCGTCGCTCGGGTTCGCAACGGCGTGTCGGTCAACTATCCCGAGCCCTATATGCGCCGTCGCGATCCGGATTGCCTCGTGATCGCTGACGATCTGCAAACCGATAAGGATACCTTCCGACAGCGGTACGGTGAGGACTTCGATGGTCTGCGCACTGACACCTTTGACTGGCTGGCCGAGAGACCACTGGCGATGTTCGGCTTTACCGCTGGACAGCCGGGCATGGGCATGGACTCTGTTGTTGTCGGGCCGGCCAATGCGGGATTCTTCGCTCTCAGTCTGGCTTTGCTCCAGGGCATCATCCCGGAGGACAAGCTGCCCGATGACTTCAAGCCGGCGTCCATCATCTATGTGGCCCCGGTCTTTCGACACACGCACTTCGAGGGGAAGCAGGTCGTCGTTCACAACCGGCTGCCCGGGATGCACGAGGTCTTCTCCTACAACCTCTATCCCGGACCGAGCGCCAAGAAGGGCGTCTACGGTATGTTGTTGACCCAGGGAGAGCGAGAGGGTTGGGTGACCACCCACTGCTCGGCCGTGAGGGTCGTGACTCCCTACGACAACGTAACCACGATGATGCATGAGGCCGCCAGCGGGGGCGGCAAGAGCGAGCTACTGGAGCACGCTCACCGCGAGGATGACGGGCGGATGCTGCTGGGTGAGAACATGATGACGGGAGAGCAACGCTTCATCGAGATACCCCGTACATGCCGCCTCGAGCCCGTCGTCGACGACATGGCGCTCTGTCATCCGTCGATCCAGAAAAGCCCGAACAAGCTCGCGGTGACGGATGCCGAGGACGCGTGGTTCTTGCGCGTGAACCACATCGACCACTACGGAACCGACGTTCACCTAGAGCGGCTGACAGCCGAGCCGCCGGAGCCGCTGCTCTTCCTAAACGTGTATGCTGTGCCTGGAAGCCGCGCGCTCATATGGGAACACATCGAGGATTCGCCGGGGAAGGCGTGCCCAAACCCACGTGTCATCCTGCCGCGACGCGTCTTTCCCAGCATCGTCAACGAGCCTGTGGAGGTGGACATCCGCAGCTATGGCGTCCGCACACCACCTTGCACGGAGGACCGTCCCAGCTATGGGATCATCGGCCTCTTCCACGTGCTCCCTCCTGCCCTTGCGTGGCTGTGGCGGCTGGCAGCGCCTCGTGGTCACGGCAACCCCAGCATCATCGACACGCAGGGCATGAGCAGCGAGGGCGTCGGCTCCTACTGGCCCTTCGCCACCGGCAGGCGGGTTGACCAGGCTAATCTGCTGCTGTCCCAGTTCAGGGACAACACCGAGACCCGGTACGTCCTATGCCCCAATCAATACGTGGGTGTGTGGCGCACCGGCTTTATGCCCGAATGGATCATGCGCGAGTACCTGGCGCGGCGTGGCGCCGCCCGCTGGATGCCGGGACAGATACGCCCGGCTCGCTGTGCCCTCTTGGGCTACGCACTCCACCAGTTCCAGGTCGAGGGACGGTTCGTCTCACGTTGGTTCCTGCAGGTGAACACACAACCCGAGGTGGGTAACGCAGGGTACGACGCCGGCGCACTACAGCTCTACGACTTCTTCGACGAACAGGTCGACCTGTATAGATCGGAGGATCTGGACCCCCTGGGTCACCGGATCATCGAGTGCTTCCGAGACCGGGGTACAGTTGAGGACTACAATGAGTTGATCCCGCAGGTTGACCTGACGAGCTAGTCAAGAGTATACTTGGGGGCGAGACCAACGTGCTATTCCCTGATTGGGAACGGGGTCACAGAGAGAGGAACGACCTATGACATTGCCAGAGCAGCGCATAAGGCTGGTAGCTGCGGATCCCATCAAGGTGGGAGCCAGGCGGCTTCTCCCCTCGGTGCTCGTGAACACACTGTCCCTGGAGCGACCGGACCAGAGCGTCTTCCATTTCGTGCGGCTCCGGCCTTCCTCAATCGTGGTGGAGGGAGAGGAAACAGCCGAGTGGATCGAGATTCCCAACGCCACCGGCAACACACTGAGCACGATGGCTGCTGCCGCCGCGGCAATCGCTGTCACGTGCAGCCTGATCATGGCGGTGATCCTGATCGTCAAGGGACCGAATAGAAGGAGATAGGACAGATGGAAGCAATTGACGCGCTGTTTGATCGACTGAAGAGTGTCTCCGAGGAAGTCAACGTCAACGCCGTCTTCGGCACGCCGGAGACCGTCGAGGGGAAGACCTTGATCCCGGTCGCCGAGATCATGTACGGATTCGGTGGCGGCGCCGGTACGGGGCCCGCCGGAGGATCGTCCTGCGAGGGTGAATGCGGCGAAGACTGCGACTGCGATGAGGAATGTGATTGCGACGGCGAGTGTGACGAGGATTGTGACTGCGAATGCCACGAGCACGCTGGCGACGAAGCCGCCGTGGGCGCCGGCGGCGGCGCAGGCGCGCGGGCGCGCCCCATCGCCTACATCGAGGTCGGGCCGGAGGGCACGCGCGTCCAGTCCATCGTTGATGAACAGAAGGTCGCGCTCGCAGGGATCGCGCTGGCGTTCTGGGCCGTGGGCTGGATCGGTCTGGTGCTCAAGACACTCTTCACCCGTCAGTCGTAGATGCCCATAGTTCGCACAGAGTCGGCCACATCGGGGCTCGCCTGGTATCAGTTTACCGGCGAGCCCCTGTCTTTGGGCGTGGGGTTCCGCCACGCGATGGTGACTCGCCTGGGCGGCATCAGCACAGGCGCCTGTGCCGGCCTCAATCTCGGCAGCACGGTGGGGGATGCGCCAGAGGCAGTCGCGGAGAACCACCGCCGGCTCTTCGACGCACTGGACATCGATCCCGCCCGCGTGGTCAGCCCCCATCAGGTGCACGGCAGTCACGTGGCCTGCGTTGGCCCCGATGACTGTGGGCACGTCATTCCGGGGACCGACGGGCTGATCACGGCGTCAGCCGACGTCGTTCTACTGCTGCGCTTTGCAGACTGCCTTCCCGTGCTCTTCTACGACCCCGTGCACCACGTCACGGCGCTATCACACGCCGGATGGCGTGGCACTGCCGCGGGCGTCGTGCCGGCGACGGTGCGGGAGATGACAGGGGCATTCGGCACGCGCACCGATGACCTGTGGGCCGGCGTGGGACCGGGCATCGATGCTGCAAACTACGAGGTCGGGGATGAGGTCATCGCCGCGGTGCAGGCCACGCTCCCGACGGGGGCCGATGTGGCGGCGAAGCGCAACGGACGATGGCACCTCGATCTGCCTGGCGCCGTGGCTGCGCAACTGCGCGATCTCGGGATCGGCCACATCGAGCTCTCAGGTCTCTCCACCGCGGCGAGGACCGACGAGTGGTACTCGCACCGTGCCGAGGAAGGGCAGACCGGTCGGTTTGGCGCCCTGGTGATGCTGAGCTAGGGCGATAGCCCCTCGATCTCAAAGCTGAAGCCAAGGATATTGAGCAGAACCGAGTCGACGTCCTCGGGCAGCGAGAACTGTAGCTCAAAGTCCTGGAAGTCATCCGGCGGGATGGTCCACGGCAGAAGCGGGGTCTCTATCTCCAGCGAGCTACGGCCCTCCCCCGACGTCATCTCCACGGCCTCAGGCGCCACACGGAGGTCAGATTCCCCGTCGTTGTAGATCGTCCCGGAGACCACGATCACGTCCCGCGTGCCATCCAGGAAGGCCTCATAGAGCTCCACGTCCGGCTCCGCCGGACCCGGCCTGGGGGGCTCGAATCCCAGCACAAAGGTGGCCTGATCGCTCGACGTGGCGTCGGCCCGGAAGTGCCACGAGAGCGGGGCGCGCACGGTTCGCGGAATCACGTAGCCGGCACTGCCGCGCGCAGCGGCCCCGGGGGCCACGGGCTCGGTCAAGCGGCCGGCGTTGCCCAACCCGGTGGCCGTTTCATTCAGGACGTAGCGCTGTCCACTCGCATCCTCGAGGACCAGGGCAAAGAGCGCCGGCGTCACCGCGGTCGAGAGTGTGTTGGTGACGGCGTACTCGACGACAAAGGTCCACGATTGTGAGCTCTCAGAGCCCGTGTCCTTCGCGATGGCCGCATCGAGCACGCTGACGGCGAGGCCATCCGCACGCTGCTCCAGCGACGGCTTCACCGCCTCCGGAAGGTAGCGCGCGGTCACGGTGAGCCGCGACGGCTGATCCCCACCCAGCATCACCAGTGTCAGACCGGGCCGCTCCTGGCTCATCGGCGCGGTGTCCGCGGGGTCAACCCGCTTGGCCTGCGGCGACCCAAACGCCAGCTCGGTCCCGTTCTCGAGTGCGAGCACAATCTGATCCGAAGGTGTCAGGCCGGCCAGAAGCGATTCGGTTGCCGGCAGGTAGGGGAGCCCGATCACGTAGTTGATCACGGTGCCGTGGACCCAGAGCGCGAGCGTCGTCTGGTCCGCGGGCAGCGGCCAACGGCCCTGCTCGGGAAGAATGGCGGCGACAGGGAAACTCGTTCCCGCCAACCGCAGCTGGGTGGGCAAAACGGTCTCCAGCGGCGTGTTGTCCTCTTGCAGGACGGTGAGCTCAGAGGGGATGGGCGGTGGGGAAAGGAACGTCGTCAGCTTGGTGACGCTGATGTTGTCGGCGCCCCCGTTCGGCTGAGCGCGTCGCAACGAGAGGACGCCGCCGATCACGACGGCGATCATGATGCACGCCCCCAGCACGATCAGGAGGATCGCCCAGGTCGGCGGATAGACCCTGCCTCGCGACGGGCTCGGACCTGACTGCCGGGGCGGCTGTTGCGCCGCCGCGGGAGCTACCGTGGGCGGCGTCACGGGCGTCGCCGGAGGTGCAGACACAACAGTCGATTCCGTCGCATCTTGGGGCTCCTCGTTGCCGGATGTGAAGTAATCGTAGGCCTGCCGCTTGTCATCGTTGGCCAGGATATCGTAGGCCTCGTTGATCTCCTTGAAGCGTTCCTCAGCGTCGGGATCGGTGCTCAGGTCCGGATGGTACGCGCGCGCCTGACGCCGGTAGGCGAGGCGTATCTCCTCCAGGGAGGCGGTTGACGATATGCCCAGCGTTGCGTAGTAGTCCTTGACGCGTTTCTGTGTCATGACGCCTATCCAGTCCGCGGACCTAGGGGATGACGTCCGGCAAGGTCGCCGGCGCGATCCGCACCTTCACCTCGGGCTTGGACGACTCGATCAGTCGATCCACACCCAGGAGAGGCACCACGATCCGCACGGTGCCGATCGTGGGCACGGTGAAGGAGAGCTGCCCCTGGTCGTCCGTGTAGCCCTCCGCCAGCTCGCGGCGTCCGTCAGGTGATAGCACCTGGACGAAGAAGCCGGTCACACCCTCGCCTGCCCCCAGGACGCCGTCCTGATCGATGTCGAAGTAGACGACCACCCTGAACGTGCGGAAGCCACTCGGTTCCGGGGTCGGCGTCGCGACGGAGGGCCGTGTGACGAGTCGGAAGGTCAACTCACGGTCATCGGCAACGGGCGGCGGGGTCGGAGTCGCCACGACCGAGACCTGTGGAGTCGGCGTCGGTACGGGTGTCGGCACGTCTTTGTCCGGGTTAGGGGTCGGGCCCTGCCCCGGCTGATACGGTGTCGTGCCCGGCACCGCGAGGTCGCAAGTGACAGTATAGTCACTGTTCGCGGTGTCTCGGGCATCCATGCGCGTCCCCTGCCCGATCAGAATGTAGACATAGCCCTCGTGGGTCACATAGTACGAAAGCCGGCTGTTGAAATCACCCAGCTCGATATCGTCGTTGGCCATGATGTAGTACTGCTCGCCCGGACCACTGTAGAAGGCCATCCGGGGATCCACCGCCGGGTCGAGGTTCGAGGTCTCGCAGGTCAGTTGGAGACCCGACTTGACGCGGACCTTGAGGAAGTCATTGTCCACATCGCCGCCGCCCCAGGGCACGAAGTTCATATCGTAGTCCAGGCCGGGCGCGATCGTGGTGGCGATGTTGAAGTCGAAGTTCGGCTCATACTGGTCAAAGCCGGTCATCCAGGTGGACCCCGGCCGTGGCGTCGCCGTCGGATAGGGCGTGCCGGTGGCCGTGGGTGAGGGGGTCGGAGTCGGCGCCGTGTAGTTGTAGATCAGGCTGTAGGTATCGCCCGTGCACTGGGCGCTGACCTGGAAGACCTCGATGTAGTAGGGACCGTAGTCATCGGGGATGAGCGTCACCGTAGCGTAGTAGGTGGACGTATCGATGTCGATGATGATCTCCTGCTGGTCCTTGTCATAGACGCGGACGCCGAGGTTGTAGTTGAGGGTGCGGTCAGGCTTCGCCTGTATCGTGTACTTGGCACCGATGACGGCGTTGTCCAGACGGAAGAAGTCGGCCTCCGTGGGGACCAAGGCACCGGGTACATCGCCGACGGAGGAGATAAGCGAGAGATCGGTGTAGTTGGACACCTGGATGTTGGTGTCGAAGTCGTGGTTGTTCCAGCTGGTGTCCGTAGTGGTCGTCGACGTCGTCTCCAGGGTGCAATTGATGGGCGTCTGCGCCAGGACGACGCCGGGCGGCTCCTGGAAGAGACCCGAAAGCACTTGATCGCCGGGGGCCTGGGAAATGGGTTTGTTTGGCATATACGCTTGCGAGGACGATGCCGGCAATCCCGATCCAAGATCGAGCCTCAGAGCCCACATCATCGACACCAGCAGCAGGCAGCCCGCGCAGAGGACCGCGACCGTCAAGCCCCGTCTGGCTCCCACTTGCAGACTCATCGCTCGTCTCCCGTTGGCGGGTCCGGCCCTCACGGGCCCACCCCGCCTGCCGTGTCGTCGGCTCAGTGCGCCGGCAGCGGCTCCATCGGCGCCATATGGCTCAACAGCTTCTTGACCCCGATGCCGTTGCCGAAGATCACCGTCACCATCTCCTGACGGCCCTCGTACTCACTCTCCAGCACCATGCCGTCACCATAGTACTGGTGCCGGACACGCTGCCCAGTCTTGAATTGAAGCTCGGCCAGTGGTTTCGCGCTCCGCGATGCCTTGGGTTCGCTCCCCCAACTGGGCGTCGTCCAGCTGGACGTCCTGCTGCGGAGTTGCCGATCCTTGGGTTGCTTGAGTACCTCGTCCGGCAGGTCCTGCAGGAACCGGGATGGCGCGGAGGGATCGCCGCGCTGTCCCCGCCATCCACGGCGGAACGCATAGGTCAGATAGAGCCGCTGCTCCGCCCGCGTCATGCCCACGTACAGCAGACGTCGCTCCTCGGCCACCTCGGAGGGTGACTCAATCGACCGGCTGTGAGGCAGCAGCCCCTCCTCCATGCCGACCAGGAAGACCACGCGGTACTCGAGGCCCTTGGCCGCGTGCAGGGTGAGGAGCGTGACCGCGTCGACCTCATCGGCCAGCTCGTCGACGTCGGCCACCAAGGCGACATCGGTGAGGAAATCGAGAAGGGAGATGGCGGGCGCCTCGGCCACCACGGCGCGCAGCGCAAGGACGTTCTCCCATCTGGACTCGCCGCGGTCGCTGCCGTCACGGATGTGGGACTCATAGTCAATGTCTGTCAGAACACGGTCGATCAGCCGGGCCACACTCAGCTCATCACGGAGGCCCAGCCAGTGCTGGACCATAATGCCAAAGGTCGTCAGGACCCGCTGAGCCCGTCCCCCAAGCGTCCCGGACCCCACCAGCGACACCAAGCCCCGATAGAGGCTCGTTCCCTGACAGTCGGCTTCGGCCGCAACCTTGGCGATCGTGCCCGCGCCGATGCCTCTGGGGGGGACATTGACAACGCGCATGAAGCTTACATCGTCATCCGGGTTCTGCATGATCCGCAAGAACCCCAGGACATCCTTGATCTCCTTGCGAGAGTAGAACCGTGTCGCCCCGATCAGGCGATAGGGGATGTTGTGGCGGATGAAGCTCTCTTCCAGAGCCCGCGACTGCGCGTTGGTCCGGTACATCGCCGCGATGTCTCCCGGCTTGTGGCCCGTACGGAGCAGGCGCCGAATCTCGCGGACCACGTAGTCGGCCTCCTCTTGCTCGTCGTAGGCCTCGTGGAGGACAACCGGGAACCCGCCGGACCTGGCCGTGAAGAGATGCTTCGCCGTCCGATCCGGATTCTGCGCGATGATGGCCTGCGCCGCATCCAGGATGATTTGCGTGGAGCGGTAGTTCTCCTCCAATAGGTAGGTCCGCAACTCGGGGAAGTCCTCCCGCAGCCGCGAGATGTTTCGGTAGTCGGCCCCGCGCCAGGAGTAGATCGACTGATCCTCATCGGCCACCACATAGAGGTTCTGATGGCCCTGGGCAATCTGCGTGAGGATCACATACTGCGCGATGTTGGTGTCCTGGAACTCGTCCACCAGGACGTAGCGGAACCGCTCCCGATACCTGTCCCGCACCGCGTCGTCAGTCTGGAGCATCCGCGCGGTCTCCATCAACAGATCATCGAAGTCCAACCCGTCGTTCTTGCGCAATCCGTCCTGGTATGCCGCGTAGGCTCGCGCGACGATCTCATCGTAGTAGGTGCGCGTGGGGTAGGTCTCGGGGGTCAGTAACTCGTTCTTGGCACTGGAGATCGCATTCAGCAGCCCACGGGGGCGATAGCGCTTGTCATCCAGCCCCATCTCGGCCACGACCTGCTTCATCACGGTGAGTTGATCATCGGTGTCGAAGATAAGGTAGTTCGACGGGAGTCCCAGGGTCGAGGCCTCGCGGCGCAGGATGCGGGCGCAGGTGGCATGGAACGTGCCCAGGGTCATCGAGCGCGTCGACGCGTCGCCCAGCATCCCATCGAGCCTG
>Ga0180429_10001083_pt1 | contig 23511 bp, 17 predicted proteins | sample SS_ome_FD_132428 | JGI IMG/M metagenome (GOLD analysis project Ga0180429, IMG submission 132428) | Hypersaline lake sediment archaeal communities from the Salton Sea, California, USA - SS_1_S_1 metaG | ecosystem: Environmental > Aquatic > Non-marine Saline and Alkaline > Hypersaline > Sediment ...
CTGTTTCCGGCTGGTAAGGGCTATGCGGGCACCCTGTTCTGCGAGCCCAATGGCGATTTCCTTTCCGATCCCACGACTTCCACCCGTGACGATCGCCACCTTCCCGTCCAGTCGAAACTTGTCTGCATACATGTGAACTCTCCTTAGGCTGCTGCGCCCGGCACAAAATTCGGGTTTCGCACCTCTTTCATTGCGATGGCCTCCTCGGGGCACTGGTATGCACACTGGCCGCAGCCGATGCAAAGATCCTCTTCCACGGCCACCGTTTCCTCTGCCCCGCCATCGTCCAGGGAGAGGGCATCCACCGGGCAGGCCTCCACGCAGGTCTGGCAGAGGGTGCACTTGTCGGCATCCACCTCGGGCAGGAACCGGCTCGGGGCGAGGAGCACGCGCTTCCTCTCCTTGAGGATGAGGGGGAGCACGATGCAGCAGCAGGGACAGCAATTGCAGATGATGTGCTCGTTGTCCGCCCGGTTGTCCGTCACGTGAACCAGGCCCGCTTCCTCCGACTTCCTGATGATCTCCTTTGCCTCCTCCTTGGTGACCTCCCTGCCGGTGCCCCGCTTGATCGCGTATTCTGCGGCGCGGTTGAGTTGCAGGCAAACCTCCACGGGGGACTCGCATTTCTTGGCCGTGAGCCGACACGTGCAGGCCGTGACGGCAAGGCTTCGGGCATCGTCGATGATCTTGCTGGCGTTGTCGATGGGAAGGATCTGGGACCCGCCCCCTTCCATCGGCGCATCTACGGGAATGACCCGGGTAAAGGCCGGCAGGTCCATGGCGGCAAGGGCCTGGGCGATTGCAGGATACTCCTCATCCATGAACTCCTGCCACCGGTCGTGGAAACCGTCGGGTGCTTCGGGCCACAGGATGCTGGCGTCGTGGAACTGGAGCAGGTGACGCGCCATGGAATACGTAACCACGCCTTCCTTTTCCCGGTCGAAGACGACTCCCTTCCGGAAGAGGAGATCGATCATGGGCTGGGTTTCCTCCGGCTTGCGCCCCGTCTTCCCGGCGAGATCTTCCACGGTCCCGGGCATGGCCAGCAGAAGCTGTGCCTCCTCTTCGTTGCAGAGGACCTTCCAGATATTCTCGATTCGCTCGGAAGGTGTCCCTATCTTCTCGGCGAGCGTCTGATACAGGTTTTCGTTTCCCATGGCATTCTCTCCCCTGTTTCGTTGCGTTGACAGAGGAAAAAGGATAACGGACCTATTGGCCGGAAGCAAGGCGGCGGATCCCGGGCAGGAACCTGCATTGACGCGGCCCCCACCCTGCCTGATAATGAATCGACAGGAATAACTTCTTTTCGGATCATGGAATGAGCGAAGTCTGGTACAGAAATGGGTTGAAATTCTCCTGCCAGCAGTGCGGCCAGTGCTGCTGGGATGAGGGCGAGTACACGCAGGTCTACGTGGAGGGAGACGATCTGAGGCAGATGGCCGCTTACCTGGACCTCTACCCGGATGTCTTTTATAAGAGATTTGTGAAGCGTTCCGAGGGCTTCGACGTGCTCAGGTCACGCCGCGGAGCCTGTATCATGCTCCGGGACGGTCGATGCCGGGTCTATCCGGTACGGCCCCGGCAGTGCCGGACCTGGCCCTTCTGGGTGGAAAACCTGCGCCGGCACGTCTGGTATGGGGAGGTCAGAAAGCGATGCCCCGGGGTCGGCAAGGGACGCAAGTACGATGTCGAGGAGATCGAGAAGATCCTGACCAGTGGCGGGCCCGTATCGTAAAGGCCTATTTCTTCTTTTTCCGGGTTGTCTTCTTGCCCTCGAGCGCGGAGCGAACCCATTGCCAGCCCGCTGCGGTCTTCGGGTGGCCACACGTCGTCATGGCCATCAGGACGGCCTGATAGATTTCGTCAACCGTGGCCCCATGCTCTTTGGCCATGATCGCATGACGGCCCGTGGCGGTTTCCAGTCCGGCCCCCAGGCAGATGCCCACCTTTATGAGTTCACGCGTCTTGCGGTCCAGGGGACCGGCCTCGCTGCAGGCCTTCGCGAGCTGTTCGTGGGCCTCCCAAACATCCGGGTACTTCTTGACGATGCTCTTGAATGTCTGTGGCAGCGCCTTCTTTGCCATCTGCAAAACCTCCCTGCAAGGGTTCTCTCATAGGGTTTCGTTGCTTCGGAACCTGTAGGAAGACCAACCCGTGCCGTAAACTTATATTTTAACAAAGCTGGTGAAAAGGGAAAAGAAAATTCTGTCCTGAAATGTCTGTCCCCAGGGTCGTTTTTTTCCTTGCCTTCGCGGTGCAGGGAGGTGTAGATTTATACATGAGGGGACATGCCGGGAGAACGAAAAAAAAGGAAAGTGGTCACAGACCAGAAACCCTTTGAACCGGGCACAGTGGCTCAGTTCGGGGAGCCCGGCTCGGTAACGATCTCTTATCGAAAGAGAAAAAGCGGGTCATCGCCGGCACAGGGGTCCCACAGGCCGGATTAAGAAAGTACCCGTCCATTTCCCGGTCATGTCCCCTCACCCCTCATGGCGTTCCAGCAACCGAAGGTACCCCCCTTTTAGCCTTGCCTTTAGGTATTAGCTGTTAGGTATTAGCCCGCCCCTCTCCCATCCGTTCGAGGACGAGGAGGAGGACGAGGACGATCGAGAGTCCTGGCGGCGGCGATGGCTGGGAGCTAATACCTAATACCTAACAGCCGAGTGGCTGCGATTCTCTCTACCTCTAGCCATTGTTGCTTTCCAAGTAATCCACCAACAACCGCACGCCGAAACCGGTCGCGCCCTTGACCTGAAGGAAGGGCTCGGGGAGTTTCTCGCTCAGGGCCACTCCGGCGATGTCCAGGTGAGCCCAGGGTGTTTCTCCGGCGAACTTCTTCAGGAACACCGCTGCGGTGGATGCGCCTCCGTAACGCTTGCCGTCGTTGTTCAGGTCCGCCAACTGTGGCTTGGCTGCATATGCGTCGTCTACGGGCATGCGCCAGAGCCTTTCCCCCGTTCGCTTGCCCGAGGCGAGCAGGACCTCTGCCATTTCATCGTCCGTACTGAAAAGGCCTGCGTACTGAGTGCCCAGGGCGACCATACAAGCTCCTGTAAGCGTTGCCAGGTCGACCAGCTCCCCGGGTTTCTCCTTGTCGATCACGTAGGCGATGGCATCGGCCAACACCAGCCGGCCCTCTGCGTCGGTGTTGCCGATTTCCACGGTCAGTCCCTTGTAGCTCTTCAGGATGGCGCTGGGCAGGTAGGCCTTGTCGGACACCATGTTCACCACGCAACCGCAGACGCCGATCACGTTCACACGACTCTTGCGGAGCGCCAGGGCCTTCATCAGTCCCATGACGGCACCGGCACCCGCCATGTCACACTTCATCGTCTCCATCGAACCGGTGGGTTTCAGGTTGTATCCACCCGTATCGAACATCACGCCCTTTCCCACGACGGCCCGCAAGGGAAGGTCTCTTGCCGCGCCCTGGTACTTCATCACGATCAACCGGGGCTGTTGATCTTTCGTTGCGCCGGCGCCCACCGTGAGCATCAGGTTCATCCCGAGCTTCTTCAATCGTTTTTCGTCCAGCACGTCCACCCGGATGCCGAGATCAGCGAGCTTGACCGCCTCCTCCGCCATGTACTGGGGGAGCGCGATGTTCGGCGGCAGGTTTACGAGTTCCCGGGTCAGGTCCGATCCGGCCATCAGGCCCTCCAGGCCGGAAAGCCCCTGTCTTACCCCGGAGACAGCATCACGGTCCACCGCCACGGAGACCTTTCGAAACCTTGCCTCTTGATGCGGCTTCTGCTCCGTCTTGAATCGGTCGAAACGGTAGAGTGCCAGGTGCAGTCCCTCGAGAAGCGCTTCTGCAGCCTTTCCCGGACTCACGGTGCCGCATTGGGATCCCAGACAAATCGTTGCCTCGGTCAGACCGAGCTCGTCGATCCGTTTTCCAATGTCCAGGCCCCGCATTCGCCAGTCGTTCTCCTTCATCTCCTCGAGCTTGCCGAGGCCGCAGACCAGGACGCGCCTCTGGCCACCGGACAGACCGGCCACGGTGAACACCTCACCGGGGCCCCCTTGAAACCGGCTGTTCTTCAGTGCCCTTGCGAGGACTCCTTCTTGGTTTCGGTCCATCGCCTTCGCCTCTGCCAGAAGGCGGCCCTTCTCTCGGGCGAAAACAACAGCGGTCTTTAGCGATCGTTTCGGGTCAAGAGAGACAACGCTGAACTTGAACACGTGCAGAACCTCCTCTTCTTGTTCGTTTTCTATCTGCTGGTGGCGAACATTTCCTGGACACCCCTCTAGGGTTTTCTCTTTCCCTGGCCGGCAACCGCCTGCATGGCCTTTTCGATCTCACCCTGATCGCCCAGGTAGCGGTGCCGGATCGGTTTGAGGTCGTTGTCCAGATCATAGACCAGCGGGACACCGGTAGGGATGTTGAGCTCCACGATCTCCTCGTCCGAAACCTGGTCCAGGTACTTCACCAGGGCCCGGAGGCTGTTTCCGTGGGCCACGATGAAGACCTTCCTGCCGGATCGAATCTCCGGTTCGATCGTCTTGTGCCAGTAGGGCAGGAAGCGTTCCACCGTGTCTCTCAGGCATTCAGTCAGGGGCAAGTCCGACTCGGCCAGGCCTTGGTAACGCGGGTCGTTCCCTGGATAGCGGTCGTCCGCCTTGTCCAGGGGCGGGGGGGCCGTGTCATAGCTTCGACGCCAGATTTTCACCTGGGATTCACCGTATTCGGCCGCTGTTTCCGCCTTGTTGAGCCCTTGCAGCGCTCCGTAGTGGCGTTCGTTCAACCGCCACGATCGGTGGACAGGGATCCACATCCGGTCCATCTCCTCCAGGGCCAACCACAAGGTCTGAATTGCCCGCTTGAGGACGGATGTGTAGGCCGTATCAAAGATGAACCCCTCTGCCAGGAGGGTGCGCCCCGCCTGGCGAGCCTGCTCGGCCCCGTACTCCGTGAGCCCCACATCGGTCCATCCGGTGAACCGGTTGGCCTTGTTCCACAGGCTTTCGCCGTGCCTCAGCAGAACCACCGGGTGCATCGATCACATCCTTTCGCTTCCATGCTCCCCTATGCGTTATATTTAGTGTTTGATTCAACCCACCGCCAAAAAGTCACTTGCAGGTATCGTGGCACCGGCAGGCTACCCTGAGAAATTCGATTCAATGCTTTTTCCCTTTCTGCCCCTGGTGGTCTTGGGGGGTGGCCTTTGTGTCGAGGCCTTCCGGAAATCGTCGCTGGGGCAGAGCCAAAGTTTTTGGTCCTGTCTGGGGCGCTCCTCTAGCGGGTGCCGATCCGCACTCTGAAATCCAGTCCGAAGCTGCCGTCTGTCCGCTGTGTGCCCACCACGTAGAACGTGTCGGTGAGAAGATAGCCCACCTGCGCTTCGCTGACCTCTTGTCCGCTGCCCAAAGCAAAAACGCCTCTTACGTCGATCCGCTCGTTGAACCGCCCTCCCACCGTGGTCTTCACGCCGAATTCCTCTCCTTCGGTCCTCTCCATCACGAACGTGTCCAGGCCGGTCATGGCCCTTATTTCACTGCCGAAGAGCATGCCGATGCCGGACACGGCGAGCCTCTGTGTTGTTTGCTCCATATCGGCAGGTTCTTCGGTTGCGGCATAGTACTCGTCCCGGGTCTTGCCCGTGAGCAACACGAAGATGATGTCTTCACGTTCCAGGTCGGGTACGGAGCGCAGATCGAGCTCGATCCGATCCAGGGGGCCCATCAAGGTGAGATAGATCATGTACTCCCGGCTTTGCCCCTGGATCCTCACCCTGGATTCGAGCTGGAGCCGGGGTTGGCCTCCGGAAGGGTCCGAGAAGGCAAGGTTGCCCTGGGTGATGTCGAATCTCTTGTTGCTGTAGAAGATCCTCCCCTCCTCCGCCCGGACGATTCCCAGAGGAATGGGCCTGGCTGCGGTTCCCCTGATCCCCATGTTCGTGGAGAGGACCAACCTGGCCAAGTTGTTCCGGACAAAGAGGTTGGGACCGCTCTCGATACGCAGGTCCAGCCTCATGTTCCTGAGGAAGGGGTCCGCCTTCTGCACCCTGACCTTTCGGGGGCGGCTCGGAAGGAGCACCGCGCCGACCAGATTGAAGTCTTCCTCATACCTTGCCTCGATGATCCTCAAATTCCCACGAAGCGAGGAGTCTTCTCGGCTTCCCTCGAGGACAAGCTCTCCGTGCAAGTTTGCGGCCAGGGAATCGGACAGCCGAATCGGGACCGCATTGAGCGAAACCTGTACGTCCTCGAAGGCGAGAGGCTCCAGGGTCATGGACCCACTTCCGCGCAGTTCGCCGTCGGCTACGTTGGCGCGCAAGGATTGGAGGGTGAACCGATTCGACGCGGCTCGAAGGTCCGCCTCGATCGAGTCGGCAGGATAAGCGAGGCCCGCCACCCTGACTTGTCCCGCCTCCAGATGAATGTGCCCGTCCAGACGTGGAGACGACATGGATCCCCGGACCACAAGGTCGGTTTCCACCTTCCCGGTGTGGAAACGAACAGCGGGTATCAACGTCTTGAAGGGCCGGAGAGGAACGGCGCCTTTGACGTTCAGGTTGTTTTCCCGACCGAGGCTTCCTCTCAGTCGAAGCCGGGAATCACCGGCGAGCAGGGATGTCTCCGGTATCGTCACATTTCCACAGGAAAACCGGAGCGACACGGGTTCCTCCAAGCGCATTTCATCCCCAAATGCACGTACATCCAGTTCTTTCAGTGAGACGGCGCCCTCCCACCGCTGGATGTCCGTTACGGGCCCCGCGAGTTCGCCGGACAGGCTTGCCTTTCCGTTCCATCCCCGGAGGCGGACCGCCTCCAGAAGGGGCCCGACTGGGAAGTCCTCCAGGGACCCTTGAAACGAAAATGCCTGCTCTCTTTCGGTCTTGATGGAGGCCTCGAACCAGCCCGTATCCGTCTTCCCGGTGAGAGAGAGGTGTTCAGGATCGTAAACCAGGTCGGTGTCGAGATGGCCGACGGGAATGTCCTGTATCTCGAGCGATTCGGTGACAGCCCGAAGCTCGACCCGCGGGGATCCTATCGTCCCCCCCAGGGTCCCCTGGATGCGGCTGGTTCCCCTTATGGGTGTTTGCCTAGCGCTGAGGAGCTCGGCGAGGTCCAGTTCTGTAGAGCTGATTTCCCCGGAGATCGCTCCTGTAGGCACCTCCCACCGCCCGTCCAGGTTCAGCTCGGCTCGGTCACTGCGGACTACGGCGTGGGGGGCCCAGGTCCGTCCATCCGGGCTGTGGGCCTTCACATGGAACTTATCCAGCGGGATTCCGTAGAGGCGACCTTTCCCCAGGAGGACATCCAGGGACCCGGACGGCCCGGCAACAGGTCCCTCCAGTTCGAGGCGCATTCGGACATGATCCGATCGGATCCCCTGCAGCCCGACCTCCTCCTCTGCCACTGTGTCTTCTGCCTCGGTCTCCAGAGGTTTGTTCCGGTCCTCTTCTTCCTGAGAAACCAGTTGAAACGAACCGCCAGACAGCTCGGCAACGGCATGGAGCTGGGGTGCTTGCGACGGGCCCTCCAGGGTTGCCTGTATTCGGAGATCCCCTTTCCAGTCCCGCAGAGAGGGAAGGAAGGACCGGGCAGGCAGCAGGAAATCCTCGAGAGCCAGGTCGGCATTCCCTTTGACCTTGACCCTTCCCTCGCCCACGAGGGGGAAAGCCCCGCGAACGGAGATGGGCCTGCCGTTTGCCTCGAAAGACGCCTCTCCGTCCAGGTGCCCATTCTCGAAACGCACCTCCACGGGACGGGCCGATTTGATGACGAGGTCCGGGAACGAACAAAGAAATTCATCTATTTCCGCCTCCCCCTTCCAGGTTTTCTTCCTGTCCGGGTACCCGTGGAAGCTTCCCTTGCCGGTTACGGACAGAACGGAGGCGGACCGAACCCACTGCTCCGTAAGAAACGAAAGGTCGAGCCCCACGGCTTGCACAAAAACCTCGGTTTGCAGATCCTCGATCTTCAAGCGTGCGGTAAGGTTGAGACAAGGTTCCGCCTCGATCTCGCATTCGACGATGCCATCCTGGAGCCGGGCGGAGATTCGTGCGGACTCCCCTGCCTCCCTCAGCACAGGAACGCCTTCCGCCTTTCCTTGTACATAGAAGCCCTTGTCCGGCGCGTACCCTCCCTCGGCATTCAACCCCTCCAGCAGGGGCTCACCGTAGGAGAGCTCGTCCACGCCCATCTGAAACAGAACCTCCGGGGCCTGGATCGTACCCCCCAGCGTTCCGTCTGCTCGAAGGCCCCGGACCTCCATCCCTTCGATTCCGTAGGTCTCGAGAGATTCGCCCAGGACGGAGGCTTCCACGCGGAAGTTCCCGTTCATCCGACCGGACGAGGGTGCAAGCCGCATCTTCCCGGAGACCCGGACCTCCGGATTTTCGAGATCGATCGATTCGAGAAGGAGATCCTCTTCTTGGAGCATGCCGGCGATGCGTGCCCTGACCTGCTGGCCATGGAACGCCCCGGTCAAATCGGCCGCGAACTCGGCGTCCTCTTCACCGTCAGCCGCGACCTTCACTCCACCGCTCAAGCGCTCCACCCCGACTGTGCCCACCCCAAAAACGTCAAGGAATCGATCCAGGGGCAATGCTGTCAGCTCTGCATCGAGGCGAGACCTCTGCTCCGGGATCGAGTACTCCCCGTTCAGGGAAATCACCGCCTCCTCCGAGGTTGCTTGAAGCCCGGCAAGCCGGACGAGGCCCTCTGCCAGAGAAACATGACCTTCTGTGCCCATTTGAAGGGAGGAATCAGGGCCTCGCCCGGCCTCGAGGCGTCCCCTCCGCAGGTGCAGCTCGCCTCCGAGTGGCCGGCCCGAAAAACTGCCCCCCATGTCAAGGGAGACCCACGTCAGGGACAGTCCGCTCGCCCGGTCCTCGAAACGGACCGAGCCTTGTGCAATTCGGACCTCTCCGATGTTCAAGTGTGCGAGCATGGGGATCCACGATCCGCCGTCTTCCGGGCCCTCTTCTTCTTCCTTCTTGCCGGCGGGGGAAGGCTCGAACAGGTTGAGTTGGCCGTCCTCGGAGCGCTGGAGTGTGATGCGAGGGTTCTCCAGTTCCAGGGAAGAGACCTTGATCTTTCCCAAGACGAGCGCAAGAGGGCGGTACTGGATTTCGAGGCCGGTCATCTCGAGGAGAGTCGCCCTTGGCGTTGCAACCCTGACCCCTGACAGGCTGAGACTGCCTGGAACGTGGCGGTAGTTCTCGACGTCTACGGCTACGGGAAGAAAACGGTTTGCGGTCCTGAGGCCGAACTTGAAGGCCGGCGGAAAGAACAGGACCACGGCTGCCAGGAGCATCAGGACGATGAGCGTCCCCAGCAGGCCGAAACACAACCGTTTCATCATCCCTCCTTGAACCTAGAACGGAAACCCCAGCGAGAAGTGCAGCTCCCCTCGATTTAGTGGGGGATTCTCCTGGAGCTGGTACCCGTACTCCAGTCGAACAGGTCCCACCGGCGTGTGGAGCCGCAAACCGCCCCCCGTGGACCAGCGAAAGGTATCCCACTCGATTTCACTGAAGCCGTTGGTCAGGCTTCCCACATCCACGAAGGCCACACCGTGTATCAACCGATAGATGGGAAAACGGACCTCCACGTTTCCGATGATCCGCGTGGTGCCGCCCTTTGGGGCTCCGTTCAAGTCCTTTGGTCCCAATCCGTCCCTGGGAAAGCCCCGGACGGTGTTGTTCCCGCCGCAGAAGAGCAAGTAGGTCGTCGGGACCTGGCCCGTACTCCCGTAGGGCTCCACGTTGTCGAACCAGAACCGGGACGCGATCGTTACTCCGGGACCGAACGTGCGGTAGTCCTGCCACTGGAACTGACTTGTGAACAGGTTGTCGTCACTGCCCCAGGCCTCGTTCGAGACGCCGAACCTGAGCTTCCCGTAGGCCCCCTGCGCGGGATAGAGCTTGTTGCGCCTCGTATCCCTCACAACCTGCGGCCTCACGAAGAGGTTGAATGTGTCGGACGGCTCCGGTGCGTCCGGCGCGTCGCTCACGACGTCGTAGACGTTCGCCCAGTCGAAGAGCAGGAAGAGGCCGGGTGCGTACGCGTTGTTTCGAGACTTGCGGAAGACGCCCCCCTCGAATTCGACCCGCTGTTCGGTGTAGGACGCCCACTCTCTCCTTTCATACTTCACCTGTGCGGTTGCGGTTGCCCGTTGGGCGAAAACCGTGGGGTCTGCAAAGCCGAGCTTTGCCTCTGCCTTCTCGTCCCCGATGATCACATTCAGGTTGACCTTCTTGGCCCTGCCGAGCAGGTTCTCCTCCCTGAGAGAGAGAAGCCCCTCGAATCCCCAGTCCGTGTCATAGCTGACCCCCACCTCCATCCCGAGGGATCTCCGCTCCTTTACCTCGATCAGGACCGGCAGGCTGACCTCTTCTTCCTCCTGCTCATCTTCTGTAGTGGTTGTCCCGGCAGCGTCCAATCCCGGGACCCTCAGGGAAATCCCTTCGAACGTCCCGAGCCGGTAGAGGCGCCTCCGCGTCTCTGAGATTTCCTTGTTGCTGATCGGCTCCCCCTCAGGAAGCCGGAACGCGTTTTCGATCGTCCGGGTGCGGGTTTTCCGATTTCCGGACACGATCAGGCCCGAGAGTCGATAGAAGGGTCCCTCATCGATCTCGAAGGCAACGTCCACCGTGTGGTCTTCCAGAATTTGATAGTTCGTGTCCACCCGGGCAAAGAGGAGACCTCTTTGTGCGTAGAATTGTGTAATACGCCCTGCCTCTTCCACGAGCCTTCCTTCGTGGAAGGGCTCGCCCGGCTTGAGAAGCAGCACACCTCTCAGCTCCGGCTCCCACTCTGGGCTTGCTCCCTTGATCGTCGAGGAGGCGATGGTGTACGGAGGCCCTTCCTTGATGCGGACGAGAAGCACGGCCCGGTCCTGCCTTTCCTTGAAGGGCTCGAGCGAATGCTCCACGTCCACGTCCAGGAAGCCCTTGGCCACGTAAAGGTTGACGAGCGCATCATGGTCTTTCCTCCACTTCTCTGTGACAAAGGTACCGCGGCTCAACAGAAGCGGCTGCCGTGCCTTGGTAAAGACGTGCTTGGAGAGCTGCTTGTCCCGCACGGTCTCGTTTCCCTCGAAGGCAATCTTGCGGATGAACGCCTTCTTTCCCTCATCGATCGTGAAGAAGACGCTGATTTCCGCGTCCGTCTCCCTCCTCTTGAAGGTCACGAGTGTATTCGGGAATCCTTCCCGCTCGTAAAGCTCCTTGATGGACTCCGCACTGTCCTCCGCATCGAACAGGCCGTAACCCCGGTTCACGAAGAAGGTGGTTGCCTCGAGGATCTTGTGGGAGGGCAGGGCCTCGTTCCCTTTCACTTCCATGACCAGTCTCTTGCCCTCTCTGATCCCGACCCGCAGAAGGGGTCTCTTCCTCTTGTCGCCTGGTTCAAGCCCCTCGATCCGCACCCGCGCTACGGGATAGCCGAGGTCCTGGTAATAGCCCTGGATCCTTCGTATCCTCCTTTCCAATCGATTCCCTGTTACCCAGGGCCAGACCCGGAGAATCTTCCGGATCTCGTCCGGATCTCCGTTCTCCACGCCTTCCAACTCGATAGGACCGAACCGGATGTGGTGGCCCCGCTTGATCCGGTAATCGATTCGGAAGGAGCCGTCTTCGGGATCCTGCTCGAAGCTGGGGGTCACCTCGGTATTGTGCCACCCCTTCTTCTTGTACAGAGATTTGATCAACGCCACCTCGCCGGGCAAGGCGTCCTCTCGAAAGAGATCGCCCTGTTGCATGGCGAGGACGCGATAGATGGAGGAGGAAAGGACCAACCAGTTCCCCTTGACCCTGACCCGACTGACTCGTTCGATCTGCCAGAGGTCGAACAGGAGCGAGATCCCCTCGGGGGTCTCTTCCACCTGAACCGACACGGATCGGAAGAGCCCGCTCTCTCTGAGGGTCTTCTCGACGGACCGGATCTTGTCGAGGGTTGTCCGGCCGCCCTCTCTCAGGGGAATCAGGGGCAGGAATGTCTCGGGAGGGGGGGAGTCGTACTTGGTGTGCAGATCGATGCGGGTGATCTTGAAGCCCTCTTCCTGTGCCGAGGCGCGGCAGGGAAAGGGCAGGAGGATGAGCCCGATAAGTATGAACCACTTTGGAATGTTAACGGAGCGCATTTAACCCTTTATGTTACTTGATTTTCTTCAGTGGCGCAAAGAAGGGAGGGGCAAGGGCTTGCACTTCCCTGGAGATCTGGAATCATAGGGGGACTGAACCGTATTGCCCATGGAGGCATTCGCCCTCGTGAACGAGTCGAACAAGCAAGGAAGGGCTTCATTCACTTTTGCGATGCTCGCCCCGGGGATCCTCGTTGCCGCCACCGGCGTCGGTGCCGGGGATCTCCTGACGGCAAGCATTGCGGGGTCCGTGGTCGGGATGTCCATCCTTTGGGCGGCGCCGGTCGGGGCAATCCTCAAGTATTTTCTCACCGAAGGCGTTGCCCGCTGGCAGATGGCGACGGGGACCACCTTGCTGGAAGGCTGGGCGACCCGGTTCGGTCCCTGGTGGCAGTGGATCTTTCTCGGCTATCTCGTGCTCTGGAGCTTCTTCGTCGGAGGCGCGCTCGTGAGCGCCTGCGGCCTCGCAGCTACGGGATTGCTGCCCCTGGGAGAGGATCTTCGCACCTCGAAAGCCGTGTGGGGAATCGTCCATTCTGTGGCCGGCTATTGCCTGGTCCGCATCGGTGGCTATCGGTTGTTCGAGAAGATGATGTCGGCAATGATCGGCCTCATGTTCGTGACCGTGATCCTGACGGCGTTTCTGATGCGGCCCGATTGGAGCGTCGTACTGCGCGGGTGCCTGGTGCCGGCGATCCCGGAGAAGGGAACCGGATGGCTGATCGGGATCCTGGGCGGGGTGGGCGGTACGGTCACGCTGCTCTCGTACGGGTACTGGATACGGGAGAAGGGAAGGAACGGAATGGCCGGCCTGGGGGCAAGCCGAATCGATCTCGGGGTGGGCTATCTGATGACGGCCATGTTCGGTTTCGCCATGGTCATGATCGGCTCACGGGTAAGCATCGAGAAAGGCCCGACCGTGGCCTTGGAGCTCGCCGGGCAGCTCGAGTTGATCCTCGGGCCCCCAGGCCGATGGATCTTTCTTTTCGGCTTCTGGGGAGCCGTCTTTTCGAGCCTGTTGGGGGTCTGGCAGAGCGTTCCCTACTTGTTCGCCGACCTGACAGGGTTGATCGGAAGGCAAAGGGGACGTTCAGGAGACCGGGGCCGGGACGAAGGCGCCTCCAGTTCGGCCGAGATCGTTCGCCTTTCCGGGACACGGGCCTACAGCCGGTTCTTGCTGGGGATTACGGTGATCCCCCTCTGCCTGCTCTGGATCTCGGTCCAGCAGGTTCAACTCGTCTACGCGATGGTCGGAGCATTCTTCATGCCCCTGCTCGCCCTGAGCCTGCTCATCATGAACAACCGGGTCGCCTGGGTCGGGGCTTCCTTCCGCAACGGCCGGATCGCCAATTCGGCACTGGTGGCCACGCTGCTCTTCTTTGCCTATGTGGCCGTAAGAGAGGTCGCCAAAGCCGTCGGGGGCTGACGGGCCTGCCTCGGCGGGGATGCGGAGATTGCCCTTGACGAAGGGCGGTATTTGCTGGAAAATCAAAAAGAATCCTCACACACGCTTCCGCACTGCGAATCGAATGGTGCGTGAACCCAGCAGAACGAGCTGGCCGGAATGTTCCATGCGTCGAGTTTGGCGCGCAGGCCAGCCTCTTGTGGATAAGTCCGGAGCAACTGGTTCGGCCTCAAACCCTCGAATCGGGTTTCATCGTGTCATCCGAGAGAACCAAGAACCCGGGTGAGCCAGACGAGGAATCGGCGGGTCTATCCGTATCGCAAGTCCTCGGGATTCTTGACCATCTTGAAGACAACCTGATGGTCGTCGATCCGGCCGGGATCTTGCGCTACTGGAATGAATCGTCTGCCGGGAGCTTCGGAGCCCCGGATGTCCCTGCCCTCGGCCGCCCCTTCTCCGGCCTCGTGCATCCCGAGGATTCCCCGGAAATCATCGAAGCCATGGAGTTCTTTTTCGAGAAAGGATCTCCGTCCCCGAAGAGCAGCGAACCCGAAGTACGAATCCGCCTCAGAGATGCGGAGGGCTTCTGGTCGGCCTGCATAGCGCGGCTGCGGGTCATCCGTCTGTCGGGAGACACGGACCCGCTCTGTCTTCTCGACGTCCGGGAGGATCGGGAAAGGAGGAGAATAGAGCCCTGGCGCGAGAAGGTGCAGGAACTCGAGGAAGAGGTCGAGGCCAAGAGCCGGAAACTGGCCGAGTCAAAGGCCGACTACCGGAGCCTGATTGAGACGATGAACGACGGTTTCTGGGTCCTCGACGCCCAGGGCCGCGTCCTTTTCGCCAACGAAAAGCTGGCCAAGCTTCTGGGCTGCGGCGTGTCCGACCTGGTGGGCACCTCCGCCTTCGAACTGTTCGATGAGGCCAACTGCGAGCTCTTCGTCAAGCAGATCGATAGCCGCATGGAAGGAACGGTGGGAAGCTATGAGATCCAGATGACGCGGCGGGACGGCGCCCAGATCACCTGCCTCATACGGGGTGCGCCGCGCTTCAACGCGGAAGGGCAGTGCACCGGGACGCTCGCAAACATCACCGATATCTCGGTTCGCAAGGGCCTGGAGGATCGCTTGCGGGCCTCCGAGCAGGACTACCGGGACCTGTTCGACAACATGCAGGACATCGTCTGTCGAATCGGTGATGAGGGAATGATCACGGCCTTGAATCGCGCCGGGGCCAGAATTCTCGGGTTCGAGAAGCCGGAGGATCTGCTCGGAAAGAAGCTGAGACCCCTTTACGCCAGCCGCTCGGAATGGACGCGCTTCGAGAAGGAGCTCGGCGAGAACGGGTTCCTGGAAGACCACATTGTCCATCTCCGAAGGAGGGACGGCCAGGTCCTCGCCATGTCCGTGAACGCGCACATTCTGATCGACGACAGGGGATGGCCCACCGGCATCGACGGGGTGTTCCGGGATGTGAGCGAGCGGGCCAGGATGGAGGATCAGCTCCACAGCTACGCGTCTGACCTGGAGAAGAAGAACGAGGAGCTGGAGAGCCTCATCTACTCGATCACCCACGACTTCAAGTCCCCCCTGCTGGTGGTCGGGGGCATGGTGACCCGGCTGCACAGGGTGGCTTCTTCGTGTCTGGGCGACAAGGGCCTGGAGTACCTGGAATGGATCCGCATCAACGTGAACAAGATGGACAGGATGGTCGCCGACCTGCTGGAGTTCTATCGAGCCGACAAGACCCTCATCCCCTTTGAAACGGTCTCCACGGGGGCCCTGGTGGACACGGTCATTCGGGACGCGGAGCCCCTGGCAAGGGAAAAAGGGATCGTCTTGCGGAAGCAAGGGCCCTTTGCCCTTGTTCAAGGGTACCGAAGCCGGCTCTATCAGGTCCTGTACAACCTGGTAGAGAACGCGATCAAATACACGGACCGCACGACGGACGCCACCGTCGAGATCGGATGTGCCCTGGGAGACCGGGAGCATCTGTTCCGGGTCAGCGACTGCGGTCCGGGCATCCCGCCGGAACACCAGGCAAAGGTGTTCCAGATCTTCTACTCCCTGGAGCCCGAAGAGGTGTCCGGTACGGGCATCGGCCTTTCCATCGCCAGAAAGATCATCCAGAATCATGGGGGACGCATCTGGGTGGAGAGCGAGCTGGGGGAGGGTGCGACCTTCTACTTCACTCTGCCCGCAACGAACAACCCAAGCTCCGCCAGGGAAACATAGCGACACTCTGCACAGGGCCTCGAGCCAGAGCCCCCCCAGACCGCCAAGCGCAACAGCCCGTCCGGATGCGGCCCCTTTCTGTGACCCCTTGCTAGACAAGGTTGGGTCGAGCGAGCCAATGTAGGAAGAAGGCGGTTCGGCGGGCGACGATCGACGGCCAGGAAAGGCGGCCCCTTTGAAAGCGGCCGGGGGCGATGATCTCGCGAGGAAACCGGCGGGTGTTTCCCTCCAGGAGAAGATCGGTGGCGATCTCGCCCAGGGCGGGCGAGGTCTCCATCCCGTGACCGGCCTGGCCCGCGCACCAGAAGAACCCTTTCACTTCCGGGTCTTCCCCGACGACGGGGGCGTTGTCGGCCGCAAGGGTCCTGAGTCCCGCCCACTGGTTCGTGATGGTCTTGGGTGCGATCCTGGGCGTGAATCTTGTCAGGAAATCCGCGGCCCTGGCCACCTGCAGCTCGTCTGTTTGGGCGTCGCACGGCTCCATGGGCTCCTGGTCCATCGGGCTCGCCAGGATGCCTCCGGACTCGGGCTTGAAATAGAAATGCCTCGACGCGTCCATGGTGAGGGGCCAGTCCCCGATCGGGAGGTCGTCCCGGGGCTGCGTGACGATGATGTGGCGGCGGCAGGGGGTCAGGGGGAGAGGCTTGGCGCCGGCCAGGACCGCCATCGGATTGGCCCACGCGCCCGCCGCGTTCACGACCCGTTCGCAGGCGATGTCCCCGGCGCGGGTCGTCACGCCTCGGACCTTCCCGTCCTCCACCTGGATTCCCGTGACCTCTGCGTTCAACTCCAGCCGGGCTCCCCCTCTCTTTGCACCGTTCAGGAAGCCCCAGAGGAGGGCGTGCACGTCCAGGGTTCCGTCTTCCGTAATGAACAGCCCGCCGTCGATGAAATCCCTTTCAAGGGCGGGCAGCTTCTCCACGGTCTCTTCGCGGCTCCATTCCTGAGAGTCGATGCCCAGCCTTCGCGAGAGCCTTGCCACCCCCCGCAGGAACTTGAAAGGGGCCCCCTGGCCGACCACGAGAATCCCGTTCGGATGAATGATGGGCACGTCCGCGAAGCCCTCGGGCGGGGAGTAGAAGAAGGGGGCACTCATGATGCTCAACTTCATGAAGATTTCGTCCACATCCAGCTGGCTCAATACGGCGGCGCTCCTTCCGGAGGTGTGGTACCCGGGGGAGTCCTCCTTCTCAGCGATGATGACGTCGGTGCAGCCGCGCTGAACGAGGGAGTAGGCCAGAGAGGCCCCTGCGATGCCCGCTCCGATAACGACCACTTGCGTGCTTCTCATGCGTTCCCCCTGCGCTACAGCGGCTCCTGTGGGCATCCGCGCGCGTGTGTTCAGGCCTCGACCGGCTCAGGGTGCCATCGAAAGGGAGATGGTCTCCTCGAAATGGTCCGGGTCCACCTCTTCCAGGATGCGGGCGATCTCTGCCCGGACACATTGTTTCATCTTCGCGTACGTGGCGGTCTTCTTCTGTCCGAGCATGCTCGCGAACTCGACAGATGCGGGCAACAGCGCATCGAGGGAGTGGACGCTTTCGACAAACCCGATCTCCACGGCCTCGGGCCCGGTCAGACGCGCGCCCGTGTAGTAGAGTTTCCGAAAGCCGTCCGGCCGCATGGTGGCCTGGCAGATGGCGATCATTCCGGGAAGCAGCGGTATGTTGATGTCCACCTCCGGCAGGCATATCCATCCCCGGTCTTCACGCATGAGGCGGAAATCGATGTGCGCGGCCATGAACAGGCCGGCCGCAAAGGTGTGCCCGTTCAGGGCGGCTACCGTGGGCTTCGGATAGAGGGTCCATCTCCTGAACATGTCATTGACGAGCTTGAGATAGCCGAGCACCTTGTCCATGTCGCCTGCATTGGCCATGAGCCAATCCAGGTCGAGTCCGTTCGAGAAGAACTTGGGGTCTGCACCGGTCAGGACGAGTGCCCGAACCTCGGCATCCTTCTCCGCTTCGTCGAGCCCGTCCATCATGGCCCTGACGAAATCCGGGTTGAACCTGTTCTCGCTCTGGTAGCCCATGGTCATGATGCCGACACCGTCCTGCTTTTCCAGCTGAATCATTACCCTTTGTCCTTTCGTTTTCCCGCCTTGCGGAGATTTGGGGATTTCCGGCAGGGTGGTTTCCGGCATCATAACAAAAGGGAAAACCGAGGATCAAACGCAAGCGGATCACGAAGACGCGTCGGTGGGGTCTCCGGGAAGGGCCTTCTCACTCACCCTTGGACAGGATGTCGATCGTCTCGCGGCCCCACTCCGTGGTGTGCATCATCTTGCCGTACCGGCTCGAAACGTGGGGCGGGCCGCAGGCAATCAGCGGGACGGGCGTGTTCGTGTGGTTCCCCGTCGCCCAGACCGTCAGCTGTTTCTTCGAGGCGATTCTGGCCAGCAGGTTGCGTCTGAACAACTTTCCCTTGCCGTAGAACCCCGTATCGTCTGTTTTACCACCGAGAACCGAAGCCGCCTCCGCCTCCGTGACGGGGAAGCCGGTGTTCGCTTCGATGATTTCGGCCAGCGCCCTGGGGGTCTGTTGCGCCTCCGGCAGTCCGTCGAAACGTTCCAGGATCTCCGGGTAGCTGAGCTTCTGGTTGTAGATTGCGTCAAGGATGCGGTGGTTGCCGAAATTCCTTCGGGGGTGGTAGGTCTCTCCCCGAAACGCCGTCCCCGGGAGGTTCCGCGGGGCGGGCCGGCCGAATCGGGAATAGCTGAAGCTGAAACCTCCTGTTTCGTGGTCGGCCGTGACCAGAAGGAGGGTGTCCTGCCTGTCCTTCGCCCATTCGTAGACGTAGGCCACGGTCTCATCGAATTTGATCATCTCGTGGAGGAGGGTGCCGGCATCATTGTCGTGGCATGCCCAATCGATCAGCCCCGCTTCCACCATCAGGAAGAACCCGTCCGGATTCCGGGAGAGAACGTGCAAGGCCTTCTGGGTCATCTCCTTCAAGGTCGGAATCGAACGGTCGGGATCTTCCTTGGTCCTGGTTTCCCGGATCCCGTTCATCAGTTTGTAGTACGCGAAGAGGCCCAGGATCCTGTCCCCGGAAGCCTGTTCGAGCTGGCTCCGGTTGAAGCAGACTGCGAGACCCCCGGCTCCGGCCTCGTCGAGCAGATTTCGGCTGTCTCGCCGCTTCGAACGAATCTCGATCGTTCCGCCCGTTCGCTGCACGAGTTCCCCGTATGCTTCCGAGGCCGGGTCGTTCGCCTCTTGCGGAATCCACCATTCCAGACCACCGCCGAGCAACACATCGACCCCTGAATCGAGGAGGTCGAGGGCGATCTCGTCCTGCTTCGACCGGTGAGTCTGATGGGCGGCAAACCCGGCCGGCGTGGCGTTCGTGACGCCTGTGTCGGTAACCAATCCTGTGGATTTGCCCATCTCTTCTGCGATCTCGAGGATGGTCTCCACAACATCGCCGTTCCGGTCGAGGCCGATCATCTGCGCACGGGCCCACTCGCCGCTGGCCATCTGCGTGGAGGAGGCCCCGGAATCCGTCACGAGTGCATCGGCGGGTTCGCTGCGGGCATACCCCAGTGTGCCGGATTCCATGATCCTCTCGAGGGCCGTCTTGCCTCCCATCGGTTCGTAAACCGAATGAGGCGCGTGGTGTGCGTAGGTGACCAGCAGGCCCATCTGCTGGGGTCCCATGCCGTCGCCGATCAAGACGACAACGTTCTTGATGCGTGCGGGCCGGGTCGAAGGGGGGACGGCACTCTTGGGCGGGATTCTCTCGTAGGCCAGCAAGAGAGTGCCCGCGAACAAGACAATGAACAGGCGATGAATCCGTTTCATGATCTTCTCCCAGTGTTTCCGCGCTCGGCAAGCATTCATGGCCGATATCCAGCGTAAACACAAACGGGCGGAAATAACAATCGGAACAGGCGCGGCACGTTTGTTGACTTTGTGCCTGTGTACGCATAGGTTCGGGCGGAGAGGTCTATTCGGGTCATGTCCGGAGGAACGCGCTATGAAAAAAGACGCTGGCGTGCGTCTGCTCTTTCTTCTCGCTATGTTCGGAGTCCTTTGGGCCTTCGTGGTCGCCGGTTGCAGTGACGACGACGGCGAGGTGCCCCCGCCTCTTGAGAAGGTCAATGGCGATGATCAGGTCGGCGAGACGGGCCGTGAGCTTCCCGATCCGGTCGCCGTGCGGGTGCGCGACGCGGAAGGGACCGGGGTAGAGGGCGCGACGGTCGCGTTCGCGGTTACCGGAGGCGGAGGGACCCTGTCCGAATCGTCCGTGCTCACCGATTCCGATGGAGAGGCCTCGGTCCGCTGGACCCTGGGCTCACCTCCGGTCTGGAACCGGGTGAGGGCCTCGGTAGAGGGCGATGATGTCGAATTTGTCGCCTGGGCAAACCCGGGAGAGAAACCGGAACTGAATGTGCTCTTGCAGGGCGGAGGATTCGAATTCGCCAACGAGGACCTCGCCTTTGGAGAGGGCCGAGGTCTCTTTCTCGGCAGTCCCGGGGCGATCCTGAACATGCCGGCCCCCGGAGCGAGTCCGGTCGAGATCGACCTGGCCGGAGAATCGATCGAAAGCCCGACCGGGATTGCATTTGGGCCCACGGGAGATCTATACGTCTGCGAGAACGCGGAACCGGGGAAATCGGTGAAACAGGTGCATCCCTCCGGCGAGAGTGGGATCCTTTCAGAGGGGTTTGCTGGTTCGCCCTTTGCCCTGCCCAACCACATGGCGGTGCACAGCTCGGGCGATATCTATCTGTCCTCCACATGCGACCAGATGATCTATAGGATTTCACCGGCCACCGGCGAAACGACGGAGTTCCTGTCGATACCCGGGCCGAACGGGCTAGCCCTCGACGCGCAGGAAGCGTACCTCTACATCCTGACCGAGAACCCGGCCGTCTTCTGCATCCCCAACCCGAGCGTGTGGGGGGGGCTCTATCGTGTACCCCTCGGCCCCGGCGGAGAGGCGGGCGAACTCGAGGCCCTGGTCGAGGGATTTGCCCTCGCAGGGGATGGTCTGGCTTTTGATGAGGAGGGAAACCTCTACGTCGTGTTCAGTGGCTACATAGATCTCGACTTTGGACGACTCGCTGAGAGCTCGGTCTTTGTTTACACACCGGACGGAAGGTTCCACGAGTTCTTCGGCGTGAATGTCCTGCAAGGAGAGATCATCACGAACATCGCCTTTGGGGCTGAACCCTTTGATCCCGAATCTCTTTACTGTTACGGGTTCATGGGGCGCCTCTACCGCGTGGAGGTGGGAATCGCGGGCCTGCCTCTTCCCTAGTCCCATCCATTCCTTTCACTCCGAAGGAGAATCTCATGGAAACCTGGACCAAATTCCTCTGGCTGGTGCCCGTGTTGATGGTGGGTTGTTCGGGAACGAGGCCTGCGACTCTGGGCGTGAAGGAAGGGAGGCTGGCGCCCTGCCCGGATTCGCCCAATTGCGTGTCTACGCAGAGCGCCGACGCGAAGCACGGCATCGAACCGATCGCCTACGGAACCTCCGTGGAGGAGGCCCGGAGCCGCCTGGAAAGGATCGTCCGCGCCATGGCCCGCACGAAGGTCGTCCGGCTGGAAGAGGACTACATGCACCTGGAGTGCAGTTCCCGGCTCTTCCGGTTCGTGGACGACGTGGAATTCTGGTTCGACGACGCAAACAAGCTCATCCACTGCCGGTCCGCATCGCGGAAGGGATACTCGGATCTTGGCGTCAACCGGAAGCGGGTGGAGAAGATCCGCGAGCAATTCAGCGCAGCCGGGCAGGGCGGCTGAAGAGGGATCGACACCCCGCAGAGGAGGCTCCGGGATGAGGAGAAAGGACAAGGAGATCCTGGCTCGCGAGGAGATCGTCGAGATCATCCGGAAGGCGCCCGTCTGCAGGCTCGGCCTCTGTAGAGACAACGTTCCGTATGTGGTTCCTCTCAACTTCGGCTACCGCGACGGCTGTCTGTTTCTCCATTGCGCCAAAGAGGGCAGGAAGATGGACATGATCCGGGCGAACCCTCGCGTCTGCTTCGAGATCGACACGGACGTGGAAGTGGTCCGGGCGGAGCAGCCCTGCGATTGGGGGATGAGATTCTCCAGCGTGATCGGGTTCGGGACCGCCTCCGTCCTGGAGGACCCGGAAGAAAGGAAACAGGGACTGGATGCGATCATGGACCACTATGGGTGCCAGCCCGCGCAACCCTACCCGGAATCCTACCTGAAGCACACCGCGGTGATCCGGGTCGAGGTGGAAGAGATGACGGGGAAGAGATCCGGCTCACTCTGACGGTGGGGCGTGCTTGGCAAAGACCTATGCAAAGACAACCCTACACACATCACTATTGCTCGGGATACCCGACCGACTGCGCGAGGACGACCCTCTGTTCCGGTCGAAGCCGCATTGCCTTCGCCAGAGCAGGCCTGTCGACGAGCCCTCGTACAACCGTGGCCAATCCTTCGGAAGCGCAGTAAAGGTAAATATTCTGGCTGATGAAGCCCGTGTCGGCAGCAGAATAGAGGACCTTGTCATCGACCTTCGCTTTCCCCATCCGAGAGAAATCCGCAACGTAGACGAGGTTCACGGGCACCTCCGGCACGAACGACTGGCGACCCGTCAGCGCCCGGATGTCCTCTGCGAGAACCGGCCTCAACGCGTGTGCCTTCGCATCATAGAGGGAAAGGCCCTCGGCACTGGCGACGTAGATGTCGATTTCCTGCCAATTCATCGCGGACGGTGCGGTGCGCTTTCCTACATCCGGCCGATTCACTCCGAAGGCCGCCCAGAGCATGTTTGAAAGCACCTGCTTGGGCAGCCTCTCCGCGCTGAAGGCACGCGAAGAGCTTCTATCCTTCAACACCTGCATCAGAGGTCTGCCGGCATCCATCTGGGGCTCCGGAAGCGCAACCGGCTTGAGCTCCTGGCCGGCAGTCAGTGTGGGAAGAACGAGGAAGACGGCGAGCGCCAGGCAAACGGCTTGGAGCGATCTTCTGTTCATGACAAGTCCCCCTTGAGATTCAATTCCAAGTCCATACGTTCTTGTGTCAGCATATCCTGCAGGAAGGCCCTTTACCAGAAGGAGGCTGATACTTCCAATTCGGCTCATCGAAGAAGGCGGAGGTAACACCCTTCAACTTGGGAAGCGCACACCGCGGATTGCATCAAGATAGCCTCCATGTTGCCGGCATGGCACGAAACACGCCGCCATGAAGCCCGGGAACAAGGTAGAGCGGCAAGCTTCGCCAACCGGAATCCGGCGTGTATTGAGAAATCAAGCTGTGAACTGTTATCAAACCCACCGCAATTCCAACGCCCATCAGCGCCGGGGAAAGGAATGTCAGTGCCGGAGTAAGCCGGAAGAGTCTGTTGATAATTGGAATCATCAAGGGAGTTCTCTTTTTTGGCCGGCGCGCGAGTGGCCCGCAGCGGAGGCCTGGACGTCAGGAAACGAAGTTTCTCAATGCTGCAAGATGAGTAAGGACAAGAAGGGAACAATGCTGAATACGATTACGAAGATTCTGAGAACACCCAAGTAGCCATAAAGAACGACAGCCACTTTTCCTTCGTCGATTCCAAATAGCTTGCCATGCATTTTGCACACGGTCTTCCTGAGAATCATGCTCAGAAGCGCACTTGACACGAATATGACAATATGGATGATTGTCATCCACTTGAAGAGTTCCGTAAGTTGATCCAGGGTCATGATTCCCTCCCCATCCTGTTCGTCTATTCAAACATCGAGTTCGTTCATGGCTGCCGTTCGATCGGGCTTCTACTCTGAGGTCTTGTTCGGCAGTTCCAGCTTCTTTACGTATTTC
>Ga0180429_10001085_pt1 | contig 23482 bp, 14 predicted proteins | sample SS_ome_FD_132428 | JGI IMG/M metagenome (GOLD analysis project Ga0180429, IMG submission 132428) | Hypersaline lake sediment archaeal communities from the Salton Sea, California, USA - SS_1_S_1 metaG | ecosystem: Environmental > Aquatic > Non-marine Saline and Alkaline > Hypersaline > Sediment ...
GTACGGTTTTTTTCTTTTCATTGAGGCCAAGAAGTAGTTGTTGATCGAGCATGTGTGGCATAGCAGGTCTTGTCGGAAGTTTCTTGCCCGGTCTCGTGGAGCGGATGAACGCCGCCCAGATCCATCGTGGCCCCGACGGCAACGGTGTCTTCGATGACGCCGAGGCAGAGGTGGCACTCGGGCACGTGCGCCTCTCGATCCTCGACCTCTCAACCGCCGCCTCGCAACCAATGCTCTCCCCCGACGGACGGTACGTACTGGTCTTCAACGGAGAAATCTACAACTTCAAGGACCTGCGCGAAGGGCTGGAAGCCAAGGGGCACTCGTTCACCTCCACGGGCGACACCGAGGTGTTGCTGCAAGGGCTGATCGAATACGGCGAGGATTTCATCGACAAACTCAACGGGATGTTTGCCTTTGCCGTGTGGGACCGGCGCCGCGGGGAACTGCTCGCCGCCCGCGACCATTTCGGCATCAAGCCGTTCTATTATGCCGCGCCCGAGCCGGGTACCGTGCTCTTCGCCAGCGAGATCAAGGCCCTTTGTGCTCACCCCGGCCTGAGTCGCGAGCCGGACTTCCAGGCCTTGCAGCAGCATTTAGCCTATTGTCACGCTTCCGGCGACTCAACGGCGCTGAAAGCCGTCAAACGCCTGCCGGCCGGACACCTTCTGCGTTGGAAGGCCGGCACGCGCCGAATCGAAATCCGCCGCTTCTGGAGCCCCCGCTTCGACGAAACCCCGCCGTGCGAACGTGCCGAGGAAGTCGAACGGTTGCGGGAACAGGTGCATGAGGCGACGGCTCGCCAACTCGTCTCCGACGTGCCGACGGGGTCGTTGCTAAGCGGCGGGCTCGACAGCAGTTTCATCACGGCGGCGGCCGTGCAACGTGCCGCTCACGGCTTCGGGTGCTATACGATCACCTACCCGCCGTCGGAAAACCAACTCGACCGATTCGATGACGACGCGCCGCACGCCCGCACAATGGCTCGGGAACTGGGCCTTCCGCTCGAAGAGATCTCGCCGCAACCCACCGTCACCGAACTGTGGCCACGGTTGATCAGACATCTCGACGAGCCGATTGCCGATCCGGCGGCAATCACGTCGTATCTCATCTGCAAGCGGGCACGGGAAAACGGCACGATCGTGCTGCTCTCCGGGCAAGGTGCGGATGAGCTTTTCTGCGGGTATCCGCGATACCTGGCCATGCACAAAACGGCCTGGTTGGCCAAGGCGCCGTACTTCCCGCGTCGCGTCGCCGCCGTCGCCGCGCGGGCGCTGCCCGGGTCTCGTGAGGGACGCCTGGGCGCCCTCTCCCGGCGTGTCAGACGCGTGTTGGTTGAGATCGACCGCCCTGCGGAGCAGCGTTTTCTGGCCTATTGCGCAAATACACCCCAGGCGGAAATTCACCGTGTACTCAGCACCGAGTTCAGGGCCGCGCTCAACGGACAACAGTTTACCGCGGAGTGCGAGCAGCACATGAAATCCCGGGGCCTCGCGGGACTTCACCGCCTTCAAGACCGCGACTTGAGCATCTACCTGCCCAACCACAACTTGCTCTACACCGACAAGATGGGGATGGCCGTGGGCGTGGAAGCCCGCGTTCCGCTGCTCGACGTCAAGCTGGCTGGACGAGTGGCCCGCTATCCTTGTGATTGGCTACTGGCCAAGGGGCAAACAAAAGTCCTGCTTCGCCAGGCCGCCGAAGGGGTCGTGCCCCGCGACATCATCTACCGCCGGAAGGCCGGCTTCGGCGCTCCCTATCGCAAGTGGCTGCGTTACGATTTGGCGGAAATGTGGAACGACCTGACCAGTGAAGACGTAGTGCGCCGTCGTGGCTGGTTCGACCACGCAGCCCTGCAAGACGCCCGTGCCCGCAGCCAGGCCGGCAAAAACGATCTCTACATGCTGCAATGGGCCGTGTTGACGATGGAACTCTGGGCCCGGCAGTTTGTGGACGACGATCCCCTGACGGCCCCTTGCACCGCAACTCCGCATCTGCGCCGTGTGAGCGTCGCGACACCATGAAACAAATACTCCAGCATCTGAGAACCGGCCGAATGGAATTGGCCGAACTACCCTGCCCTCAAGCCGGGAAGGGGAGCGTTCTCATCGAAACTCGCGCCTCGCTCATCTCGCCCGGCACCGAGCGGATGCTGGTCGAGTTCTCCCAGGCCAACCTGATCCAGAAGGCGCGGCAGCAGCCCGACAAAGTCAAGCAGGTGCTCCAGAAGATCAAGACCGACGGCCTGATGCCCACCCTGGAAGCCGTCTTCCGCAAACTTGACGAACCGCTGCCGCTGGGATACTGTAACGCCGGCGTGGTGCTCGAAGTCGGCCCCGGAGTTCACGATCTTCAACCGGGTGACCGAGTTCTCAGCAATGGCAATCACGCCGAAGTGGTTTGCGTACCGAGGAACCTCTGTGCAAAGATCCCCGACGGCGTCAGTGATGAACAGGCGTCGTTCGCCGTGCTGGCAAGCATCGCCCTGCAAGGTATCCGCCTGGCACGGCCCACGTTCGGCGAGAAGTTCATCGTCTTCGGACTCGGGCTGCTGGGGCTGCTTGCCGTTCAGTTGCTTCGGGCAAACGGCTGCGAAGTGTTGGCCGTGGATCTCAACGCCGGGCGCCTGAAACTGGCCGAACGGTTCGGCGCCAAGACGGTCGACGTCGCCGCGGGTGGAGACCCCGTCGCCACCGCACGGGCCTGGACCGCCGGCCAGGGGGTCGACGGCGCGTTGATCGCCGCCGCCGCCAAAGGCGACGACATCGTGCACCAGGCCGCCGAGTCGTGCCGAAAACGCGGACGTATCGTGCTCGTCGGCGTCGTGGGACTCAACCTGCGGCGTGCCGATTTCTACGAGAAGGAACTATCTTTCCAGGTCTCATGTTCCTACGGTCCGGGACGATACGACGAACAGTACGAACAGGGCGGACACGACTATCCGCCGGCATACGTCCGCTGGACCGAGCAGCGGAACTTCGAGGCCGTTCTCGCCGCGATGCGGGCCGGGCGGTTGTGCGTAGACGATATCATCACGCACCGCCGCCCCTTCGCCGAGGCACTCTCGGCCTATGAAACCGTTCAAAACGACGGAAACGCCCTGGGTGTCGTCCTGCAATACGGGGGCGAAGTGGACCGCACGCCCGCGATCACCGTCACCGGGGATTCCACCGAGCCGGCCAAGAAGGGGGTCACGGTCGGAGTGATAGGCGCGGGAGGATTCGCCCGGGGAGTGCTCCTGCCCCTGCTGGCGAAAACTCCGGCCCGGCTGGCCTGTCTCGCCGATCTCGACGCGGCTGCCGCCGGACACGCGGCCTCGAAGTTCGGCGCCGGCCGGGCGGTGACGGACTACAAGCTGCTGCTCGATGATCCGCAACTCGACGCAGTCTTCGTCGTCGTCGGCCATCACTTGCACGCGCGATTCGTGTGCGAGGCGCTAGAAGCCGGCAAGCACGTCTTTGTCGAGAAGCCGCTGGCCATGAACGCCGAAGAACTGGCCCAAGTCGCCCAGACGCTGCAAACGACAACCGGCCAAACCCTGATGGTCGGCTTCAATCGCCGCTTCAGCCAACATATTGTCAAGATTCGGCAACTGCTCAGCGGCCGCAGCGAACCGCTTTGCATGAACTTCACGGTGAACGCCGGCTTCATCCCACCCGACCACTGGACCCAAGATCCTCGGCGCGGCGGTGGGCGGATCATCGGCGAAGCGTGCCATTTTATCGATCTGCTCTCACACTTGGCCGGCAGCCCGGTGACGACGGTCTCGGCGATGACGGTCGGCGACGGCGTCGCCGTTCGCGACGACAAAATGTCGATCGTTCTGGGTTTTGCCGACGGCTCGGTGGGCACGGTCAACTACTTTGCAAACGGATCAAAAAGCTATCCCAAAGAGATGTTGGAAGTCTTCAGCGATGGCCGCGTTGTTCGGATGGAGAACTTCCGCAAGACGTTCGGCTACGGGTTCGGCGGATTCAGAAAATTCAAGACCATGCGTCAGGATAAGGGGCATCGCTCGGAAATCGCCGCCTTTGTCGATCACCTCGGCAGCGGCGGCGATCCGCCGATTCCCTTCAACCAGTTGGAAAACGCCACCCGCGCAAGCTTCGCCGCCGTGGAATCGGCACAGGTCAGACAAACCATCGAGTTGGCGCCGGCCGAAAACCCGGGGAAAACCTCATGACTTCAACCGGGTCGATCATGCGACTGCTGCACACGGTGCGCTATCTGCGCGCGCGGCAGGTCGTCGGCCAGGTGCGAAACCGGCTGCGGTGCCTCGTCGAACAACCGGCCCTACGCACGACCCGTCCGATTCCGGAGCCGGAGGAATGCCGCTGGCGGCCGCGACGTGAATTCCTGCCACCGGGACCGCAAGAAAACTCCCCCGATCAGATTCTTGAAGGAAAACTGGTCTTCCTGAACAACGTGCAGCAGGTCGGTTGGCCACCGGAGTTCAACGGCGATCGGCAGCCGAAACTCTGGCAGTACAACCTCCACTATTTCGAGTACCTTTGGGCACTGGAGTTTGGCCAGGCGAAAGCGGCGGTGCTGAACTGGATCGAAGGGCATCCGCTGCGAAAAGGGAACGTCGGCTGGGAGCCATATCCGACGTCCTTGCGGTTGGTCAACTGGTGCTGCGTCTTCTTCGGCAAGTTCAAACGCCAAACCGAGACGGACCGGCAATTCCGCAACACCCTCTGGCGGAGCATCTTCCTTCAGGCCCAGTGGCTCTGCCGGCACCTGGAAACCCACCTGCTGGGAAACCACCTGTTCGAGAACGGCGCGGCCCTGCTGATGCTCGGCTGTTGTTTCGACGGCGCCAGTGCCCAGCGATGGTATCGCCGGGGGATGAACGTGCTGGCCGAAGAGATTCCCGAGCAGATCCTCGCCGACGGCGGACATTTCGAGCGATCGCCGATGTATCACAGCCGCGTGTTGTATCTCTTGTTGCTGTTGGAGAGCATCGGCGACCGGAGAGTCGACGAACTCGTGCGACCTTCGATCATCGAAATGCAGGAAGCCCTCTCCGACATGCTGCACCCCGACGGCCGCATTGCGCTGTTGAACGACAGTGCGTTGGGGATCTACAACGAGCCGCGGCAGTTGATCGACCGGGCGGACGGCTTGCTCGGCGAGCCGGCGTCGGAAGGGCCGGCGTCGGAAGGGCCGGCATCGGAACCGACGTGTCTGCCGAAGATAGGGCCGTTCGCACTGCCCGAAACGGGATACTACGGCATCCGAACGAAGCAAGGGCACTACGCGATCTGCGATGCGGGTCCCATCGGTCCGGACTACATTCCCGGACACGCCCACGGCGACGTCTTCTCCTTCGAGCTTTCGCTGTCCGGTCATCGCGTGATCGTCGACAGTGGAGTATACGACTATCAGCCGGGCGAGATGCGTCGCTATTGCCGCTCGACGGGGGCGCACAACACGGTGGAGGTCGAAGGCCGCGATCAGAGCGAATTTTGGGGCGCGTTTCGCGTTGCCCGGCGCGGACGCGTGCGGGACGTCGTCTGGCAGCCGGCCGAGAACGGTTTTCGCCTGGCCGCCTGGCACGACGGCTACCGCCGCTTGCCCGGCGCCGCTCGACACCGGCGCGAGTTCGTCTGGCACGATGCGCAACGGCTGGAAGTCAACGACCGTATCACGGCGGATCGCGAGGTCGGCGCCGTTGTCAGATTGCACCTGCACCCGTGTTGCCGGGTGGCGGAAGTCTCGCGGAACTCGGTACAGATTACGTATCCGGCAGGCAGATTCACCGTCCGCTTCCACGGCGAAGGCGTTTTGACGCACGAGCAGTCATTGTACTGTCCGGAGTTCGGCAAGAAGATCAACAACACCGCCCTGGCGTTTTCCGTTCGCGGATCAGACGTCGGCACGGGCTTTCGGATCGAGTGGTGACCGAATGCGAATACTGTTCCTCACGCACTACTTCCACCCCGAGGGCAACGCCCCCGCGTCGCGGGCCTATGCAAATTGCCGGCGCTGGGCGAAACTCGGACACCAGGTCGACGTTATCACCTCCGCGCCGAACGTTCCCAACGGCGTGGTGTATGAAGGATACCGCAACCGCATCTGTCGGACCGAACTGATCGACGGCGTACGCGTTACGCGAGTGTGGACATACCTGGCAGCCAACCGGGGGTTTGCCCGACGGATCGGCAACTACCTGTCGTACATGGCCTCGGCAACGCTTGCCGGCATGGCGGCGCGGCGGCCCGACGTAGTCATCGCCACTTCGCCGCAGTTCTTCAACGGTTGGGCCGGCGTGGTGCTCAGCCGCCTGCGCCGAATCCCCTTCGTGCTGGAGATCCGCGACATCTGGCCCGATTCGGTCGTGGCGCTGGGAGGCCTGAAAAACGAACGACTGCTGCGAATACTCTACGGGCTCGAAGACCGGATGTACCGGGCCGCGGATCATATAGTCACCGTGGGAGAAGGATATCAACGCGATCTCCGCGACAAGGGCGTCGCAAGGCGACGGATTTCTATCATCCCCAACGGCGTCGACAAGGAGTTGTTCTCTCCCGGAGAGCCCGGACGGGCAGCCGTCGAGAAGTATTGCCTGAAAGGCGGATTCACCTGCGCCTATGTTGGCACGATCGGCATGGCATGCGGGCTGGACGTAGTGCTCGACGCCGCCGGCCGGCTGCGTCAAGCGGGGCGCCACGACGTTCGCTTCCTGCTGGTGGGCGACGGTGCCCGGCGCGAAGAACTTCAACAACAGGCCCTGGCCGAGGGTCTGGACAACGTCGTTTTCACCGGCCGCGTTGCCCGAGAGCAGGTTCCCGAAATCCTTGCCGCCGTGAACGGTTGCTTTGTGCATCTGCGAAAGGCGGACCTGTTCAAACGGGTCCTGCCGTCGAAGATTTTCGAGATGGCGGCCATGCGGAAGCCGATCATTCTGGGTGTCGAAGGATGTGCCGCCGAACTGCTTCGGGAGGCGGGCGGAGGAATCTGCATCGAGCCGGATAACGCCGGACAACTGGTCGCGGCGGTCAAGCAACTCGCCGGCGATCCCTCGCTGGGAAGGTCGCTGGGAAACTCCGGACATCGCTACGTCATGGAGCATTACGATCGCGATACGTTGGCGCGCGATTACCTGGAAGTGCTCGCTCGCATAACGCGAGGCGAGCAACCGCAAGGTCGAGAACAGAAGCACGAAGATAGTCAACTTCGCCGGCGCGCGGCCTAGTTCCACGAAGATCGCTCCGCGAACAAATCGTGAGGTTCGCTGAACAAACAACGACACTTCTTGATGAACAAAGCGTTGGTTCGCGGAGCGAACCACGACTATCAGCAGGCCGTTACGCGGAGGCCTTCCCGGCTGATGTTGAATTGGAAGAACCTCGCCCGGCTGTTGGGAGGGTTCTTCTCGAGATCGGTCCGGACCTGGCCGGCAGCTTCCGGCGACCTGCAAACCAGCAGCAGGAAACCTCCGCCGCCGGCACCGAGGAGTTTCGCGCCGATGATGTTCGGCCGCAGACGAGCCAGAATCGCTTCGATGGCCCGGTTCGAGCTGTCCGGATCGAGCCGCTTGTTTAGCTGCCAGGCGGCGTCGACAAACCGGCCGAATTCGCCGAAGTCGCGCCGCGACATGGCTGACGCGGCCCGTGGCGCCAGTAATCGGAGTTCCGCAAGCGTCGACGTCGCCAGGGGATCGCGATCGAGATATCGCCCCACGACACGGCTGAGGATGTTCTTTGCCAACCGCGTGATGCCCGTGTAGTACAACAGGGTTTGCCCGCCGTTTTCGGCCGGTTCGAGCACGTTGCCGGGCACGAATTCGACGACGGTGTTCGGGACAATCCCCGGCGGCGAGGTAACCAGCTTGACGCCGTCCATAACGCCGCCCACCTGGTCCTGCCATCCGCCGCCGGTGGTCAAGGTCTGTTCGAGTTGGAGGACGCGGTGAAAGAGTTCCTTCGGCAAGGGCGAGCGGCCTTGCACTCGGTCCAGCACGGCCAGCACGACTGCGCCCATGATGCTTGACGTACCCAGTCCGCTGCCCTTGGGGATCGTCGCCAGAGTGGTCAACTCGACACCGCCGCCGAACATGTCGAGCACCTGCCGGAGCGTAGTTCCCCGAGGATCGGCGATCGTCTCCGGCGCGAGGCTCGACATCGCCAACGCCGCCTTTGCCAAGGAAAACTCGCTGGCCACCTCGCGATAATCGAGGAGTTGCTCCAGCCGGGAGATTTCGATTCGCGTGCCGCGATCTATCGAGGCGATACGAACCACCGGCTGCTCTATCACCCGGGCGAATGCCTGAATGGGCGGCTGGCCGTTGAGGTCCACGGCCGCGTTGAGCACGCAGCCGCCGAACTCCAGGGCGTAGGGTGGCGTGTCGGTCCAACCGCCGCAAAGGTCGAGCCGCGCCGGGGCACGCCCCCAGATGATCTCGTCGCTGCGAAGCCTGGCGGCCGGGCCGGGCAAACGCTGTGCCCCGCTGAACACGATGGCGCTTTTGAGGTAGTCGAAAGCGACGGATCGGGCACGGCCGGCCCAACTTCCCACGGAGACGTCCTCGCCGGGCAGAAGTCCCAACGTCTCGAACCAGGCACTTACGTCCGGCGCGAGCATGCGTTGCAGGCCCGGAAGCACATCGGCCAAGGGAGTATCGTCGGCGCCGGCGACCTGCAACACGGCAGACCCCAACGCGTGCATCATCCGCGGTAGGATCAGCGACTGCAACTCATCGCGAGAGCGGTGCTCGCCGCGGCAGCGGTTCGCTTCACCCAGCAGCGACGAGACCCAACCGGATGGATCTTCCGCACTCCGCAACAGGTCGGCCAACTCGGTGGCCGAGAAATCGCTCTCCCGCGAGAAAAGGCGGTACGAGGTGAGCTTCGGCCCATCTTCTAGGGCTGGCCCGTTTCCGGAGGCTGGCCCGTGCAAGTGCAGATGAACTCCCCCGTGGAGCGATTGTGTTGACGTAGTTGGCATGGCGATTCCTTCGACGGTACTGGCAGCCCTGTACTACTAACTCAAACTGTAAACGGGAGTGAAAAAGGGGGACTGGCTCCGAGCCCGAAACAGGTCAAATCCTCGCAAAAACGGCTGCCGCGAGGTGCCAGTCCCCATTTCCGGACTCCCGTCTTTTCAGTTTGAGTACTAACATCCGCGTACGGCGCGCATGTTTCCGTAAGCCGGATTTGTGTGTAACAACGATTACGATTCTCCGGTTGTCGGCCGGGCAGTTACGCGAGGCTGCCGAAGCTGACCGTCGATGGCGGCCTCCAGACGTGCGCGCAGATATTTGTCTTGCGGCCTTCGTTGCAGGCACCAGTTCAGGTGCGTTTTCGCCTCATCGAACACCTCCAACTTCAGCAGGCATTCACCCAACGCGCGGCGCGCATCGTAGTCTGACAAATCGTTTTCGACGGCGCTACGCAGGCATCGAAGCGACTTTGGAAGATTGTCGAGCCTGACGTATGCCTTGGCGGCGCCCAGCCAGCACCTGGCGGCCGGGTTGCCCGCCAGGAGGCGTGCCTTGTCCTCGCACGCCCGGGCGAAGCGGCCCTCAACGATCAGCAACTCGTCGGGGCGCCCCCGTTCTCGGTAGAGTCGGGTCATCAAGCGGAGTCCATCCAGATCGGGCTGAACGATATCGAGGACGGCGTCTACGGGAACCTGAGTCTGAAGCATTTTCAGCAGGCGGTTCTGATGAATCGGATCAGCCTTGGCCGACGCACGCCAGTATTGCACTGCCTCGTCGAACTTACCGGCTAGCAGCGCTTCCCGGCCCGCCACAAGCAACACGTTTCCGTCGCCGGGTCGAACCCGAAGTGCCTGGCTTATGAACGCCGCCTTGTCGGGTGCGTCCGGTCCCGCCAGAAAGGAAAGGTCGGCCAGCAGGACGTAGGCTTCTCCCTCCAAGGGGCAAAGACCGGCGGCGCAGCGAGCGTGTTGATACGCGGCGTCGAGGTGTCCGCGGCGGTCGCCAAAGGCCCTGGACAACCACTCGTTCATTGCCGCGGAAGACTCGAATTGTGAAGCCAGCACGGCATCGCGCACTTGCCTTGCGTCCATCGGGCAAGCGGCCGAGTCTTGCGGCTGGTTGAACGCGGCCAGGTGGATGGCCGCCAAACGCGCGTGGGCACGGGAGCGGTCCGGCTCTCGGGCAAGTGCCGAGGACAGCGCCTCGCCCATGGCACGCATCGTATCGGGCCGCTCCTGTTCGTCGAGACTCGACAATTGCCTGCTCAGTGTCACGTAGCGATTCCAGAAGGGTTCCGCCCGGGCCGCCGAAAGGCGATTCTGCACCATGAAGCAGCCGACCAGGACCAGGGCGACCGCCGCCGCCAGCCAGGTCGTGCGGGAGATCCAAAGCATTGATGAAGGGTGATCCGGCCGCCGGCGAACGATCTGGCACAAGCGGCAGCCACATGCGGCCAGTATCACCACGATAACCATGCATCCCGGAACGTACCAGATGAAATCGGTCATCGAGTGCGCGAAGTTGGCTGCCAAACTCGCGGCAATCGCGGCAATACAGAGCAGAATCCTGGTTGATCTTCCGTCTCTCTTATCGCGGCCCAACGCCGAGCAACACCAATAGACGCACAAGCCGATCGCGGTCAATGCCAGCAGCAACCCCGGGATGCCCGTCTCCAAGGCAACCTGTACGTATCCGTTCTCGGCGTGGGTGAACTCGGTACCCCGGGCGGTAGTATGGTTCTGCAGGTACATCGGGCAGACTTCTCGGTGGCTTCCCAGGCCCGTGCCGGTGAGCGGGTAGTCGGCGATGCCGGCGGCGTCGGCCCGCCATAACGCCAGTCGTTCTCCGCTGCTGAGTTCTCTGACGGAGGTAAAATCGTCGAGCCGGGCGGCAACCCTTTCGTAGCCGTGAACGCAAAGACACGCTCCCACGAGCAGACCGATGCCGGCGACCGCCAGCAGGGTCTTGCGTCTGACGAGCGAACCGCGATAGAGCACCAGCAGGCAAACGGCAACGGCAACCGACAAGGCCAGGGCCCCGCCCCGGGAAGTTGACATCAGCGCGGCGAACACGACGACTCCCAGGGCAACGACGGCCATTGCCGCTTTGAAATCATGGCCGCCTGCATCCTGGCCGACCCATTGTCTTCCGAGGGAGCCTTCTCCGCGCCGACCGCGCAGGCTACTCTGCAGCCACCAAACGAGCGGCCCGATCCCGAGGACTACGAATTGTGCAAAGTGGTTGCGATTCGTGAAGCTGCCCACCACGTTGCTCGTCGTGTTGGAAAACGGCTGTTCGTAGAACCAGAAGTACTTTCCGTTGGAGGTCAGGTATTGCACCAGGGCGAAGGTCGCCATGGCGAAAGCAGATATCGCAATCCAGCGCAGGAGGCGTTCGACGTCTTCGACCTCTCGAACCCTTTGCACGGTGGTGAGGAACAGCAATCCGGACGCCAGCAGCAGGACCAACGCGCTGCGGGTGGCGGCAGGGGTCAGCGAGAGCGTGTTCCAGGTGCCCAGCAGCGCGGAGCCGGCGGCTGATTCGGCCCACAGCGGCAAGGTCTCGTAGATCTTCGGCGACAACCGCCCCAGCAGCGCCGGTGGCAAGGGCACCAACTGCAGGCCGACCAGCAGCAGGGCCAGCAGTAGTAGCGGCTCGGCCGGCGAACGGACCCATTGTGCCCTGGGTGCGATGCACTGTCGAAGGCACCAGCAGACGGCCACCCAGGTGGCCAGGGCCACGAGGACGAGATGCCCCAGGGCGATGCGGCCTCCCAGGATAAACGGCACCACGAAGACAACACCGGCCAGGCCGGCGTCTACGCATGCGGTCAACAGCGAGTCGAGCCGCGTCGCCGAGTTGAGGCTTGTGTCACCGTAAGCATCCATTGCCATGAGTTGCTCCTAGAGTCGTTGTTCGCTCCGCGAACAAGCGTTGGTTCGCGGAGCGAACCACGACCATGCCGGGTTTTGTCGAGCTTCGTTGGCGGCTGATCGGCAATGAGATTCAGGCGACGCGTTGCGCCGTCCTTCTCGACGGCCGGATGAGTTGATCGCCGAAGTCCTCGCCCTCGGCGGAGTCGTCATCGTGACCGTAGCCGTAACCATAGCCGTAACCGTATCCGTAGCCGTAGCCGTAATAGTCCTTGCCGGTTTCGGGGTTGACGCGATTGATGACGATTCCGAGCACCTTGATGCCGAGAACGGGGAAGCTCTCCACCGCCCTGATCACCACTCGACGTCGGTTCTTCTCCGGCTGAACCGTCAGCAGGACGCCGTCTACCAGGCGGCCGATGATTGCCGTGTCGCTGACCAGTGCGGGCGGGCTGTCGATGAGGATCTGGTCGTAACGGGTTTCCGCCCAGGAGAGCAACTCCGAGAACCGATCGCCGGCCAACAGTTCCGTGGGATTGATGGGACGTGGCCCGGCGGGAAAAACGTCCAGGTTTTCCACCACCGACGAACGGAGGTTCGCCTCAATACACTCGGCAACGGGAGCAGTGTGCCGGAGAATAGTCGACAGCCCCAACTGACCCTTGAGGTTCAGCAGCGGCGTCAGGCCGGGGCGACGCATGTCGGCATCGATCAACAGGGTACGCTTGCCGGATTGAGCATAGGCGGTAGCCAGGTTGACGACCACCGTGGTCTTGCCGTCTCCCGGCTCGCTGCTGGAAACGACCAGGCGTTGCATTCCGTCTTCTGCGAACGCCAATGCGGTGCGCAGAGTTCGGAACGCCTCGGTAGTGGCGGCGTTTGGCAAGACGTGAGTGTGGATCGCCCCCGCTCCGCTGTCGGCGATCGGTTCGAGGCGGCGGATCATGGCCAGCACGGGCAGGCCCAACTGGGTGCGCAACTCCTCGGGTGAGCGGAAGCGGTCGTCGAGCAGATCCTGTAGATAGACGATCGCCAATCCCCCGCACAGCCCGGTCAATATCGAGAGCAGCGCCACGACCGTCTTGCGAGGCGAGACCGGCTCGAGCGGGACCTCCGGTTGGCTGAGAATCCGGGTTCGCAGCACACCGCTTTTTTGGCCGAGGTCGATGTCTTTCAGGCGTTCGAGGATAATGTCGTAGGTGCGCTGGAGGCGATTCCAGTCGAGTTCGAAGATGTTGAGTTGTGCCCTGGCGCCGTCCAGTTGGATGGCGGCGTTTTTCGCCTGTTCGTAGCTCGTAAGAGCCAACTCCTCGCGCGCGGCGGCCTGTTCGTATTCCTGCCGTGCGGTGGCCAACAGCAGGGGAGCCAGTTCCCGGTTGCTGAGTTGATGCAGTTGGTCGCTACGGATTTGATATTGATTCTTCAGGAGATGATTGATTGCGTTGATTCTTTCCTGGATTTCGCGGACCCGGTAATGCGCAGGACCGTACAACTGCAGGGCTGCCTGAAGCTTGGCTTGTTGTTCCATCAACTGCTGGTTATTGCGTGCGGTCGTGTAGGCGTCGGGCGGACTGATGCCGATCCGTTGTAGAAAGCGTTCGCCGCCCATCGTGTTGGACATCGTCAACGCGAATTCCACGAGGTTTTCCTCGCCGTGTACGGCGGCTTCGACGGCGGCGAGTTGCGACTGGGTGTCCAGCCGGTTTTCGTGTGCCGTAATCCAGGACTCGTTCAGACGGATCACTCGTTTGTCGACTACGTTGATTCCCTGATCGCCGTCACGAATACCCAGTTCCTTGGCCTGGTGGCCGACGGCGATCATCTCGCCTTGTTTGGCGCGCATCTGCGCCTCGAGCCCTGCCTTCTCGTTGGTGAGGATATCCAGCAACTCGGCCGAGGTGGTCTGGTGGGTTTCGTTCATGAAGTCCAGGTAGGCGGACAAGATGCTGTTGAGCACCGCCGTGGCCGCCACCGGATCCTTGGACCGATAGGTGAGATTCAGTATGGTCGCGTCGCGCACGATCGTCACGCCGAGCCGTTTCTGCAGGATCTTCGCCCAGCGTTCGCGGGGGGCCTCTTCCAGATCGTCTCGATGCTCCGGCGGCAGGATCTTCAACGCGGACTCGGCGACAACCTCGCTGCGGAGCATGTTCTTGTAAGTGACCATCAGGTCCTTGGCCGCCTTGCCGTCGGACATCTCGGCAGACCACTTGCTGGAATCACCCGTCTGTAGGATCAGCAGCGACGAGTCGGACTGAAACACCCTGGGAGCAGTCGCATAGTAAAGTCCTCCCAGAAGGCAACTCGCGACCAGTGCCACTATCACGACACCCTTGCGAAAATACGCCACGCGCACAAATCGCAAGACCGCCTGAACGGGATGCGGCTCCACCGGTGGATCGAGAGAGATCGCGTCGGACGTACTGGATAACTGCTCGGCCATGGGATTCCATACTTCCCGAATAATGGGGCTCTACGCCACGCAAAAAAAGGCGCCACGTCAAAATAGCGGCAACGACGATCCAATACCGAAACGCAGGATCCTGAGCACGTCTATCATGAACGTACCGGCGTTCGGTTCCACGCTGACGATATCGCCGGGGCCAAGTTGCAGGTTGTCTTCCATACGTTTCTTCGCCGCACTCAAACTGACCTTTATGACGGCCTGCTCAGCGCCGTCGGGGTCCTTTCGCAGCACCACGACGTCGTTGGCCAGCTTTGAACTCAAACCGCCCGCCAGGGCAATCGCGCTGAAGATGTTCAGGTCGTAGTCGTAGGGTATTTCGTACTGCCCGGGCTTCCTGACCAGACCAACTACCTGGATCGGCTCCGGTTCGAGTTTCTTGACCGTAACTACGGTTCCGTCGGACAAATACTCGCCGCGACTCACTTGGCCGTTCTCGGCAGACAGATCGAGACAGACGAGTTCCGCTCGTCGCCCGGGCATCTCTTCCATGTTGCTTGCCAGTTGGACTCCGGGAGGTTTCGTCCCGGCGAGCCGGCTCGGCCCCGCGGGACGGCGAATCGCAACCGTCGTGCTGGCGTCCTTGCTGAACCAACCCGCCGCGATGATGGCGTCCATCAGGTAGCTCGATCGCCAGGGCAACTCCTGCACTCCCGGCTTTTCCACGGCCCCGGCCACCGTTATCCGATTGACTCGTTCTTCCTCGACGGAGACGGTAACCAGCGGTTGGCGATACAGACCTCGCCGTACGCAGACCTCGGTGATCTGCTGTTCGGCCTGCATGTAGTTCAACCCCGCCAGTTGCAGGGAGCCGACTTCCGGCAACGAGCCGATCCCGTTGTCGCCCACCCTCACGTAGAAATCCGCAACCGCGTCCGCGTCCAGCCCCGCCGCCAGCGAGACCTTCAGCAAGTCGCCTCGGTGGATGGTCTCGGCGTCTGCCTGGAGACCGGCGAATCGCGAGACATCGAGCGACTGGGCGCTGCGGATGGTTTGGGTGTGAAACTGCGCAGGCAGAGTACGCGGCGAATAGCTTTTCTGCATTAGGGAGCAGCCGGTGGTCCCGAAAACCAGCACCACCGTTCCGGCCAGAACTGCGGCGATACCCAGCGACTTACGCAGGTTGGTCAGCGGCATGGTCAGAACGTTCCTCGTGGTGACTAGCGACTGTCGTGCCGAGCGGATCCGCCCCTAATCCGCTGCTTTCGGTACGCCGAAAACCAGCGAGAAAACCGGACGGCGAGACATCAACAGCATCTCGTTGTCCGTTGGGTAGGCAAGACACGTAGGTTGCCATATCGGCGTGAAATCCCCCCGAACAGGGGCCAGTACATTCCACGCATATACATGATCATCTTTCAGGGCGGACGATACTCGAATCGTACAATTCGTGTCGATAGCAATTTCCGCCCCTTTCGCCCCGTAACCCGCCTGTGGCGTGGTGAATGCTAGCAGGTGGCCAGACTCTGGTCCCGGCTCGGTCGGGAGACCGGCCAGGGGCGTCAGGACTTCTTATCCCGCTTCGAGGTCTTTTTGCCACGCGACCGATTTCGCTCTCTTTCGGCGTAGTCGCGCGATACTTGAGTCGCCTTTTTCCGCGCTTCTTCGTCGTATTCCCAAAACTCGTCAATGACCTTGCGGATCTCCGGGAAGTCGTCGTCGGTATCCTTGATTCGCTTGCGCAACTCGCTAAGCTGCCTCTTGAGCTTCTTGACCACGTCGGCGTAGTGGGGGTCGTCGTAGACGTTGTCGACCTCGCGGGGGTCTTTCTGGAGATCATAGAGTTCCCAGCCCGGCGGCGTTTGGTGCTTGCCATTCATGTCGCAGCCGTAGTAGAAGATCAGTTTGTGGTCCTTCGTTCGGATACCGACGTGCGCGGGGTTCCAGTGATGGGCCATGTGCATCCAGTATCGGTAGTACGCCTCTTGCTTCCAATCTTCCGGCTCTTTGCCGGTCTCGCAGATTGCCTTGAAGCTCCTGCCCTGCATGTATTTCGGCGTCTTCACGCCGACGAAGTCGAGCATGGTCGGGGCGAAGTCGACGTTTTCGATGATGGCGTCGGTCCGCTGCCCGGCCTCAATGGTTCGCGGATAGCGTACCAAGAACGGCATTCGTTGCGACTCATCGTACATCCATCGTTTGTCCATATAGTCGTGCTCGCCAAGCATGAAGCCCTGGTCACCGGTGTACATGATCACGGTACGGTCGAAGACACCCTCTTTTTTCAGGTAGTCGAACAGCCGTCCCAGGTTGTCGTCGACGCCCTTGACGCACCGCAGAAACTTCTTCAGGTAAGTCTGGTATGCCATCCGCATGGCGGCTTCGTCGGAGAGGCCGGGGTCTTTCGCCCAGGACTTCGTGTAATTGCGGAAGGCATGCCGCCGGCCGATCGAGGTGCCGATGTAGCGGTAGCATTCGTCGTTGTGTCCGCGGGTGGCGATCGATCCGAAGTTGGGCTGCCGCCACATGCTCTCCGGCTCGGGTATGTCCACGTCCTCCAGGTACGTGTTGTACCGAGCGGCGTTGGTGAACATGTCGTGGGGAGCCTTGTAGTGGTGCATCAGGAAGAAGGGCTTGTTCTTATCGCGGCTTTTCAGCCACGCCAGCGTGCTGTCGGTAATACAGTCGGAAGAGTGGCCCCGCATCCGCACCACGTTGCTCGGCCATTGCCCGGCGGTCTTCTCTTTGAACGAGGGGTCATTGTAGCTACCCTGGCCGGGCAACACCTTGTAGTAGTCAAAATTGGGCTCTTCCTTCAAGTGCCACTTGCCGATCATCGCCGTCTCGTAACCGGCGTTGCGCATTTCGATCGCCAGGTACTGGTTCTCCGGCGTAACACGGCCGCTGAGAGTATGCACGCCGTTGACGTGGTTGTACTGGCCCGTGATGATACACGCCCGACTGGGAGCGCAGATCGAGTTGGTGACGAAACAGTTCTCGAAGAGTAATCCTTCCTTGGCGAGCGTATCGATCACGGGCGTAGGATTCAGTTTCGCCAGGCGGCTGCCGTAGGCCCCCACCGCTTGCGCGGCGTGGTCGTCGGACATGATGAAAATGACGTTCGGCCTCTCGGCGGCCTTGGCTTCGGCGGCCATCTGCGATGCCGTCCGAACAGTCCCGGTCATTGCCATGGCCGTCAGGAGGATAGTGAGCGGGGAACGGTGGCACATCTTCATTGTAGTTTTCTCCAATTGTTGCGATTGGGGGGATTGCCAGATTATACACTGGTACGCCCGTATTTTCACCGGTGCGCGGTACCCCCCCTGGCGACTGTATTTCAATTCACCAGAACAGGGGAAATCTGCGGACTATCCTTAATATATACGGGTAGCGATCGATTCACATTCGGGCATGACCCGACGCCGACTCCGCGCGATCTACGGTGGGTAGCCGACGACGATAGTGGAAGCCGAGACATGGAACGGGAACCGAACAGACCGAACTCCACGCCCGCACAGCTCGATTGCTGTCAGGCGCATCGGGAGTTGAAGCGGGTCAAAGCCGAACTGGAATCGGTACGCCGTCAATGGGAACGGACCCGAGAAGAAGCCGAGAAGGCCAGCCGCGCGAAGAGCGAGTTCATGGCCAACGTTCGCCACGAGATCCGTACTCCGATGAACGGAATCCTCGGCTTCACCCGCATGTTGATGAAGGAACCGCTGACGCCCGATCAGCGGCAGAAGTTCGGCTACGTTGTAGACGCCGGAAGCTCATTGCTGCAGGTGATCAATAACCTGCTCGATTTCTCCAAGCTGGCCGAGGGCCGACTTGCACTTTCCTCGCAGACCTTCCAGCTCGACCGGCTGATTGCCGAAGCCCTGCAATCCGCCCGGCCGTCGGCGGCCGAGAAGCGTATTGCCCTGCAGTACCACGTTGCCGAAACGATCCCCCAGAGATTGCGAGGCGATCGGTCCCGGCTGCGTCAGGTGCTGACAAATCTGGTCGATAACGCGATAAAATTCACCGATCGAGGTTGGGTCCACGTCCGCGCAACGCTCGACGAACAGAGTGACCGTAGTGCCCTGCTGCGAGTCGTGGTCACCGACACCGGCATCGGGATTCCCGCCGCGCAGCAGGAGGACCTTTTCGAGAGCTTCTCGCAGGCCGACGGCTCGTCGACGCGAGAATACGAAGGACTCGGCCTGGGGCTCGCCATTTGCAAGCAGTTGGTGCATTTGATGGGCGGTCAAATCGGTTTCCGCAGCGAGTCGGGCCGGGGTAGCAGCTTCTGGTTGACCGTGAATCTCGAAAAGGACCTTTCACCGGAATCGGCCGGGCTCGATTCCAGCGACACGGCGGATGACGATGCCGTCGAACCGGAAACGGCCGCTTCGGGAAGCAGCTTCCCCGGGTGGAACGACGTGCATCTCGGCCAACCTCGGGTGCTGGTCGCCGACTGCGATCACCGCGATCGAGTGCTTGCCGAAATGCTGCTCGGCCGAGCCGGATGCCTCGTCGATCCGGCTGACAACGGCCGCGAGGCAATGGCCATGCTCGAAAGCACGCATTACGATCTGGTGCTGATCGACTTCCAGATGCCCGGACTCAACGGTTTGAAGGTCGCCGAGAATATTCGGCAGCGGGAAGTCGGCAACGGCCGGCACATTCCGGTTGTCGCCCTGGCCGCGGACGCCCAGCCCGCGGACCGTCAGCAGTGTCTTGCCACGGGTGCCGACAAGTACGTTTCTAAACCGATTACTACCGACGCGTTGCTGGACATCATCGATCGCTATCTGCCGAGTTGCCTTGCGACCTCTTCGGAGGAGCAGCCCGGCGACGGTTCGGCCGTATCGCGGGAATGTCCCACTGCGTCGCATGCGCCAAAGGCTCGAAACACGGAAGATTGTCTTGGGGACTTGGAACGGGCACTGCGGGCGGAAGATTTCGGCAAGCTGGAAGACGCTTCGGCAAGACTGAAGGAGCTATTCCTCGAGATCGGATCACAGCCGTTGGCCGATCAAGCGATACGAGTGCAGTTTGCCGCTCGAAGCGAAGATCTGGCGCGAGCTGCCCCGGCGGTGGCGAGAATCCAGCACGCCCTGAACGACCGGAGCGGCGTGGCGACCGATCCGGCAACTGTCTCTGTCAGATGACCCAAAAAGGGGAGATACCACCAATGCGATTCTTGATTGTCGACGATGACTTCGTCTGTCGTAAGCTACTTCACGAGGTACTCTCGCCCCATGGTCATTGCGATCAGGCGTTCGACGGAGAGGAAGCAATCGACGCGGTCCGGCTGGCCCTGGAAGACGGCCGCCCATACGACCTGATTATGCTGGACATCATGATGCCGAAGACCGACGGACATCAGGCACTCGACAAGATTCGGCAAATGGAATTCGAGCACGGCATTTACGGCTCCGACCAGGTCAAGGTCGTAATGGCCACGGCCCTGGTAGACGCGAAGCACTGCATTCAGTCCTTTCGGGAAGGCTGCGAGAGCTACGTAACCAAGCCGCTGAGGCCGAAACAAGTCATCCAGCAGGTGCGCGACCTATTGGGTGAATCCATGAAGACCCTGCCGGGCGAGTCCGAGTTTTCGGCGACGACGCCCGCGGCATCCGAGGAATTTGGGATCCGTTGTCTGATTGTCGACGACTCCAACACGAGTCGCGAGTTGCTCCGCGCCATGCTCCGGCCGCACGCCCAGTGCAGCTTTGCATACGACGGCCGGGAGGCGGTCGATGCGGTCCGGCTTGCCATGGATGACGGCCAACCTTTCGACCTCATCTTCATGGACATCATGATGCCCGGCATGGACGGTCATGAAGCCCTACGGTCTATTCGCGCCCTTGAATCCGAACGCGGCGTCCGTGGATCAGACTGTGCAAGAGTAATCATGACCACGGCGCTGGCGGATTCTAAGCATTGCATGAAATCGTTTCGGGAAGGGTGCGAATGCTACCTCACGAAGCCGGTGAGCGAAGACCAATTATTCGCCAAGATGCGCGAGTTGGGCCTGTCGGCGGAAAAGGACCGTACCGCGACTTAGTAGCCATCTCGCTTTGAGGCTGTGAGCGCTACTCGTTTTCAGCGAATTGCTCGGCCAGCCACTGATCCCATTGCCGAGACGTGACTTCGGCGCCCAACTTGGAGCGGTTCCTTTTCAGTGCATAGCCCAGCAGAGTCTGCATTTGCCGGTCGGTGAGCCGGCGGCGCAGCGGCCAGAACTGCTCCATAACGGCGGCCGACTCGGCGTATTTGCCCTGCAACGAAAGCACGCCACACTTGCCGGCCAGGCCAAACGCCCGAAGCTCGTCCTCCGCGGGCCCCAAGCCGGCGAACTCCTCGAAGATCTCCATTGCCCGATCCCACTGGTTGTCCTGCAGATAAATCCGGGCCAACTGCTGCTGGGCGCGCCGGACGAAGAATTCTTTGTCGCCGAAATGTTCTATCACGCTTTCCCAGGCGTCTTCGGTACCGACGCGGCTGGCATAGAGATACTGTTGCATCGCCGTGTCACGCTTGGGAACGCTCGACGGCGAGGATGCGGCAGCGGCCAGGAGCCACGGCTCGGCCGTGGTGAACCAGGCGATTAGTCCACCCAGCAGAAAAGAGGCAAGTAGCCCCACGGCAAACAGCAACTGCCGGCCTTTCCCCGGCCGATGCGAAGCGGCTGCCTGCATCAGGACGGTAAGCTCCTGCGTCAACTCGCCACGGCGGTCGACCGGGAGTTCCATCGAAGTGGTTTCCCAGTCGGGCAGGTCCTCCGGCCTTTCGGCGTCGGGTAGCTCCTGGCACAGCCGCCGCAGTTCGGGAAGCATGTCCCGGGCAGAGCCGTAGCGACGCTCCGGATCCTTCTCCAACATCTTGTGGATCATCCGGCACAATGCGGCCGGCAGGTCCGGGCGAGCGTTCTCCAAAGGTGCGGGCCGTTTTTGCAAGTGCTGAACCGCAACGCCCAACGCCGTCTCGCCCGAGAACGGCGGCGAGCCGGACAGCATCTGGTAGCACGTCACGCCGAACGAGTAAAGATCGCTGCGCGTATCGAGCGGTTTGCCTTCGACCTGCTCCGGGCTCATGTACAGCGGGGTACCCAGTGTGACGCCGACCTGGGTCAGATCGGTCTTTTCGCCTTTGCGGGAAACTCGGGCGAGCCCGAAATCGGCAACCTTGACCTCACCGCCGTGGGTCAACAAGATGTTTGCCGGCTTGATGTCGCGATGCACCACGCCCTGCTCGGCCGCCTTGGCCAGTGCGGAGGCCACCTGGCGGATAATCGACAACGCGTTGGGCAGCCCTGGCGGACCCTCGCGCACAATCAACTGGTTAAGGTTCTGGCCCTCGACGTACTCCTGGGCGATGTAGTGGAAGCGATCGACGCTGCCGACCTCGTAGATCTGCACAATGTTGGCGTGGATCAGCGAGGCCGCCGCCTGGGCCTCGCGCTCGAACCGCTGCAGATAGGTGCGATCTTCGGCCAGGTCCGGTTTGAGGATCTTCAGCGCAACCCGACGCTTCAAACGTCCTTGCTCGGCCAGATAGACCTCGGCCATCGCACCGCGGCCCAACCGTCTTAGCAGCCGGAAATCACCCAGTTGCCGCCCGGACAAGTCCGTCGTTGCGAGCACTTTTTCGGGCTGGTCGGCGGAGTCGCTCATGGAAGCTGCGTAGGGGGAAAAAGGCACGTATTATATACTACCAGTATAATGCCCCGCGACTCTTGCACCACCCCCAAACACGCCGCAAACCCTTGTTTCCAGGGGTTTTCGCGGTTCTTGACCTTTCACTCGGCACCCCGCGAAAGCCGCTGTTATAGGCTGTTTTGGGCCACGTTTGGTCACGTTTTGTCCACAGTCGGCATGGCGGTGGTCGTGGCGGCTGGGCACGTTCTGGCGGCGGTGGACAATCGGCCACGTGCTGGCGGAAAATAACCGGTGTTGACTAAGGAGCGTGGCTACAATACATTTCTAATATCGGATTTCGGGAAGCGGATACGGAGGTAGTGAATGAGCTTCCCGAGGCAAAAAAAGGTGTTGGCTGCAAGACTTGGTATTTCTGCCCCCATGGACCTGGTACTCGCAAGAGTTCCGGGAACAACGGCTGTTTACCAGGTTTTTTTGTTTTTTGCCTTAACAAAATGAGCATATAGCACAAAAAAGCCGCCATTTCACGTTTAGCTTTCGAGGGCAGCGTGAGATGGCGGCGAGCACCGAGTCAACGGACTCAACTCGGATCCACGGAGCATCGACGCCCCATGTCTCTCTACAAATACCACGAAACTCGATTGGCTACAAGGCCGATCGGGCGCCTTCTGTTTTCTTTCCGGCCGACAATCGCCCTGCTCGGGTGCGTCGGCCTTTCTCTTGCGCTGAGGAGTTCCTGATATGAGCGAAGTTCCTGACATGAGCGAAGTCCGCGACCAGAGCACCGGCGAAGTTATTGAAGAGTTGGCTCGGGAAGGCCTGCCGGCCACCATCGGGAAGACCCGGCGAGCCATCCTGGTCGGGGAATGTCCGCAGCCGGCGATGGACGGCGCCGGCAATTATCGCTGGACACGGGCACACGTCGACGCGCTCCGAAAGTATCTGACCACGCCACGCCGCGCCGGCAGGAAGCCACGCCGTCACCCGCCGCAACCGGTATTCGCCTGATGGAGCCCGCGTAGATGGTCGACCAGGCCGCCGCCATCGTCGGCATGCTCAACCGCATCGAGCAACGGCTCGAACGCGGTACAATCGCGCCGCGGTTCAAGAGCGTGGCCGATACGGTGGTCTACGCGGGACTATCGGCCGACAGCATCCGCCGTTTGGTCGAACGCGGCGACTTGACTGCCTACCGCTCCGTGAAGGGCAAAATCGTGCTCGACATCCAAGAGGTGGACAGCTTCATTCTTGGCTCAACGAACCGACCACAGAACGGGCGCGGTGCTCACCTTCACAACTCAACTGAACCTGTAGTCAACCTCAATGAAAAAACCCGCCGGCCGTGAGAACCGATGGGGTCAGAAAGACTGTACGAATGAAGGATACACCAACATCACGAAACGGGCAAAGGCTATTGGACGATTCTTCTTTGACCGAGGAACCGTCACCTGCTATAACCGTGCAGCCGCAACACAAAGAGTTCGACGTGGACGCCGCATTGGAACAACTCGAAGAACTTTCACTGTTAGTATAAGGAAGCGACGCATGATAAAACTCCACCCCGACGACATCGCCGCCGGCCAGGTGGTCCACGCCCAGACGCCCTTTCCGTGCA
>Ga0180429_10001086_pt1 | contig 23475 bp, 13 predicted proteins | sample SS_ome_FD_132428 | JGI IMG/M metagenome (GOLD analysis project Ga0180429, IMG submission 132428) | Hypersaline lake sediment archaeal communities from the Salton Sea, California, USA - SS_1_S_1 metaG | ecosystem: Environmental > Aquatic > Non-marine Saline and Alkaline > Hypersaline > Sediment ...
ATTGGCTGCTCGTGAACTCTCCCTTTGGGTGGTATCGTTACAATCCGATCAGCGGTTCTTTCAATCCCGGTTTCGCCGTCACCTACAAGGGCGCGCTCAACGCACTGGGGCCGATGAACGTTTACAGCGGAACGACCCTTCCCGTCGGGACTTACACCTTCTACTTTGGTGTCGACATGAACATGAACGGTGTTCTGAACACGGGAGTGATGAGCTCCGACATGGTCTCTGTGACCGTCATGTAGTCTGGGTTGGTTGAAGGCCACCGCTCGAATATCCGTTCATTTTCCAAAATACTGTCCAGATCGGCGCCCATGTGAGGCGGTATGCCGCCTTCGGGCATACCGTCGCACAGGGGCGCCGAAGGACACTCGAATCAGATTTTTGCTTCCTGCAAACCAGTCCCGGATCGCACAGGGCTTGCATTGCGGACCCGATCGAGGTTTAATTAACTTTGATCGGATTGGTTCCCGAAACAGGACGGGGCCAAGCCGATTTCACTCTTGATTGACGATCGCCCCGTGCTGTGCGCACCTGAAGTCTCTCGAGCCACCAGACTGCGAACGGCATTCGCTGATTTTTTGGAATTATTCCCGGCTCGACAGAAGAGGTCACAGAACGATGAAGACGGCTTCATCCCGTGCTTATCTTCCCCTCACGGTGTCCGTTGCGATCTTTGCGCTGGCGGCGATCTTCGTGACCGGGTGCGGTGGCGGAAGCGGCGGCGGCGGCGGAAAAGATCACTCGATCTCCTTCAACGGCGGGAGTTGGGAGAGCAACTTCTTTCTGCAGGACGTTCACTTCGGCCGGGCGCTCGTCGACGGGCAGGGCATCGCCTACCAGGTCATCAATCCCCTGACCTATGTCGAGGTCGACCCGATCACGGGGATCCTTCTTCCCGGCTATCCGCGCCTTCTTTTCGAGGACGACGAGCTCGGGAATCTCATGTCCCTCAACCTTGTCGACAATTCGATCCATCCCTACAATCCCAAGATCGTGCCGCGCAATGCGTGCCTCCAGCTCCTTTTTTCCCAGCCCGTCGATCCGAATTCGCTCCATCTCGACGCCGACTCACACCTGACGGCTGACAGCCCGATCCAGATCTACGATCGAACGGGCAACAGGGTGCCCCTGGCCGTGACCTGCCAGGGAAACATTCTCATCTTGAATCCACTCGTTGACGGCAGGAGCGGATTTTCCGCCTCGCCGCTCAACTTCGACGAACACGGAGTGCCCGTTGGCGACCCCGACGGATATCTCGGTCTCGTCTGTTTCTCCATGGGAACGGGCCCGAACGTCGTCGAGTCGGCAGCCGGCTTAGAGCTCGGTGGACGCGCCGACGGACTGGGGACGCTCGCCAAGCCGGTCGGTTTCAATCCGGGCAATAATTATCTCGATTTCATCTCCTTCGGCGACCTGACCTTCAACGGATTTCTTCCCGACCTCGTGGCGCCGCGAATCATCCGCGAGGTGCGCGGCGAGGGGGTCGTCGACAGTGTGGGCTTTGCCGGTTCGTCGATCGAGATCGGCGACAGCGCGGCCACGTACAATGTGACCGCCAACGGCGGGGACGGCGAGTGGGCGGCCGCTGTCCTGACCCTTCGCCCGGGAACGGCGACGGAGGCGAAACTCCGCGTCCTCGAAAACAGGGAATCCCTTCTCATTGTGGGCGCCGACGATGAGGGACTCGTCTACGGTTATCCCGCGGTGGGCGATGACTATCTGCTGCAGCGGGCCGAGTTCTTCGAACCGATCTTCGATTTCGGGCGTCCCGAAACCGCTGTCGATCCGGAGAACCATCCCCGCGATCCCAACGATCCCGAGGACCAGCTCAATTCCGAACTCTTCCGTTTTCTCCTCTTCGACGAGTGGACGGGGAGCGGATGGGAGCGTGTCGACTTCGACGAGTACGGCAATCCGGACCATCCCATCGAGTCGGCGTGGCGCATCGGAATGAGGTTTTCCGAGCCGATGGACGTGACGTCGTGCAGGCCCTACGATTCTTTCTACATCGCCCGGGATATCGGGCCGGTCACCGATCCCCTGCTCGGCCAGATGCAGTTCGGCCGCGTCACCGGCGCCGAGGGGCAAACGGTGATCTTTTTCGAGCCCGTTCACGAGGATCAGTTCGGGCTCCTCGGCGGAGATACTTTTCGCGGTTTCGGCCGGGACGCGAAGAATCTGAGGCTCGTGGTGAGGACCGTTCCCCCGCCGCGTCAAGCCGAGGCCTTTTACGAATCGCTCGGCGATCCGCAATCGTGGCCGCCCGAGGCTGGAATCGTCGAGGATCTCGAGGACGAGGGCGTTCTGGGTTTGACCGATCTGGGCGGACAGCCGCTCGGCTTGCCCGATCAGTTCTTCGACAAGGGCGATCTCTACTGCGTCATCAACGAGGGGAGCCCGGGGCGCGGGCCATTTCCGCCCGCCGTCGACTTTCCCCTCTCGCTGAGCTGTTCGTCCGATCCGAGCCTCGTCGAAATCGACGCGGTCATCCACCGTTTCATGGGGCTGCCCGAGTCGGCGGCCGATCCGGTGACGGGCGCCACGGGCGTCGTCTACAGGGATCACGACGACGAAGACGGGACCCATTCGGACAACGAGATCTACGGTCCCCATATCGCCGACATCCATATCGATCTCAGCGGCGTGCTGCGTGGACACTCCGTCGATTTCATCGAGCACGTTTTTGACGATCTCAATCCGCCGATCGAGTCGTCGCCATCCTATCCCGATCCGATCTTCAAGATGCCCTTCGGCGCGGGAACTCCGATCAACGCATCGGAAGGGGTTCGTTTCCAGCAGGTATACAGGCGCGGCGAGGCGTCTCCCGACGTGCCTCTCTTTGCCGGCACGATCCTCGACCTCGTCGGCCTCGCCTGGGCGCCGATCGGCGGAAACGTGACGAACGCCTACTTGAAGGAGATGTCGATCGCCGTCTGTCTCTCCAGCCTCAATATCGACAGTAACGTCAACGGCCTTCACGACGATCCCGACACGAGGGAATCGGGCGGCATCCCCACCAATAGCGCCTCGGGCCTGAAACGGAAATTCGACTCCTACCGGGGAACGTGGGGCGACTACCGCGAGGAGAATCCGCCGATCCAGACGAGCAACGTCTTCGATTCCGATGGCGACAACTCTCTGCGGGACGAGTGGGCGGTCGTGCTCGGCAACTCGATCGATATCGACAGTCTCAACGCCGATCCTCCCGGCCCCTACGCCGACGGCCGTTCCTATCTGATCGATTCGAAGAATCTCTATGCGCCCAAGAACCAGGGCACGAAATTCAACTTTTACATCGACTACCCGACCTTCGACAATCCCGTGGACGCCCCCGGTTACGGCTACGACTCGACGCGCGGAATGCTCATCGACATCAGAACCGACGACAACGACGGGCACACCGTTCCGCTGACCAACGGCTATACTTTTCATGCGGCGATCATGTCCTCCGTCCTTCCCCGCTTCAGGGGTTATGCGCGGGGGAACACGACGAGTACGCCCCTCATGCCGCCCCCGAGAATCGCCGTCTACGCGGCGACCGATCCCTACGACGAGCTCAACCCGCCTGTCGACACCATGGGGCAGCCCGACGACGCGCGGTCGTGGAACCGCGCCTGGGACAACATGCTGCTCACTCCCAGTCTCTACGGGGACAATTCGCGCTATTTCATGATCTTCAACTACGCCAAGCGGGTCTCGACGATCTCGAGCCCCTGGATCCGGGTCAAGCCGAGCAACGTCGTCGATCCCGAGTATCTGCCCCCCGTCATCAAGCCGCCCCTCGATGATGTGGAGCCCGGCACGAACGTGACCGTTTGGTTCAGGGCATCGTCGACGGATAGCGAACTCAACGCGACAGATTGGGTTTTGCCCGAGGAGATCGGCCAATTGAACGGCCAGAGTCTCCCTTTTATCCAGTTCAAGGTTACTTTCGAGGGCAACACCACAACGGGGGAAGTTCCGGTGATCGACGAGATCATCATTCCCTACAACAAATGACCTCGGCCGGGATGAGCCGGACGCGGACGTCGATTTAAAAAATTCGAGAAAGCCTCAATGAGCCCCCGATTCTTACGATTGATCGTTTTGGCGCCACTTCTCGCCCTACTGCTCTCCTGGTCGCTCACGGCGGAGGAGCTGTCGATCTACTGCGTCGATGTGGGACAGGGCGACGCAACCCTCGTCGTGGGACCCGACGGCACAACCCTTCTCATCGATGGCGGAAATACGGGCTGCGGCCGGGACGAAATCAAGTCGCTGCTCGTCTCGCTCGGAATCGGCACCCTCGATTTCATGGTGGCCAGCCACTACCACGCCGACCATATCGGAGGGCTCGACGAAGTGGTTGCCGAAGGTTATCTCCCGGGCGTGGCCTACGACCGGGGAACGTGGGGCGGGACGCCCGGCACCTACGCTTATCAGGACTACAGCGCCGCGGTCAGCGCCGTGCGCTTCACCATCGATCCGGGCGATGTGATCGCCCTCGGCGACGGGGCGACGGCCACATGCGTCGTGGTCAACGGTTTACTCTGGGGCGGAGGTTCGGTGAACATCTCCGGCAGTTCCCAGTTCGAGAACTCGGCGTCCGTCGGTCTTCTCATCGAGTATGGCGATTTCGACTATCTCACCATGGGCGATCTCACCGGCGGCGGCTACAGCACGCCCGATGTGGAACTCCCCGTGGGCAACCGGGTGGGCGATGTCGACGTTCACCATGCCAGCCACCACGGATCGTCGACGTCGTCGTCGCTCGCCTTCGTCCAGACCATCACTCCCGACCTGGCGATCGTCTCCTCGGGGGAAAACAACGGCTATGGACATCCCACGGTGGAGACGCTCCTGAATCTCAGCAGCCCGGCCGCCGCGATCCCCATCTTGCAGACCACGAGCGGCGCGGGAGCCGTGGGCGGCGTCGACATGCCCGGCACATTCGAGATCCGCACAGACGGAACGGACTACACCGTGTTGAGCGGCGGCGTGCCCCATCTGGCGCTGCTCGTCGACGAGAGCGCCACCGCCCAGCCCGAGGCGGGAGATCTCCTCATCGCCGAGTACATGCACGACCCGGCCGCGGCCGACGACGCCTCGGGCGAGTACGTGGAAATCTTCAATCCCACCACCGACGATCTCTCCCTCGAGGGGCTTGAAGTCTCCGACAACGGATACGACAGCGTCACCTTCGCGTCGAACCTCCTCGTCCCCGCCGGCGAGCGGGTCGTGGTGGGCAACGGCGGCCATCCGGCCCTCAACGGCGGCTACACGCCGAGCGCCGTCTGGCCCGAGTCGGCCTTCGGGCTCGACAACGGCGTCGATGAGATTTTTCTCTCCCACGGATCGACAGAGGTGGATGGTCTCCTCTACGACGGGGGCGCCACCTATCCCGACCCGACGGGCCGATCGGTGGAGAGGATCGATCTGCTCGGCGCGACGCAGGGGTCCAATTTCGCGGCGGCCACCACATCTTTCGGCAGCGGCGACGACGGAACGCCGGGGGGCGCGAACAGCGTCGACGATTCGGAGTTCCGCCCCCTTCTCAGGGCGCGGAGCGTCCCCTTTCCGGGAAGTACGCTGAATTTCACCCTTCACGCCTATTCCCACGGGCTCGAGAAGGGATTTGCCGGACTCGCTCTGAAAGGGACGCCCGGTTTCTATTTCAGCGGGGTGCATATCCCCCTGAAAAACGACTGGCTCTTTCAGTATGCCAAGAGTGATCCGGCTCTTTACGACGATCTCGACGAGAACGGCAAGGGAGAGGCGGCCATCGATATCCCTGCCAATCCCTCGCTCACGGGCATGCATTTTTACGCGGCCCTCATCGTTTTCGAACCGGGGCCGGTCGTGATCGATGCGCAGGAAACAGCCCTTCACCTCGTGATCGAATGAGGCCGGGGGCAGCTCGTTCACAGAATAAAAAGACGCTGCTCATTGGCGTCTCATCTTGAAAAGATCTAATGTGTAGGGAAACGATTTGGACTCAATTCCCGTTTTAGTCACTTTTGCGACTCTAGAAGTGAGGAGGAAAACATGATCGGAAAGAAAAGCGTGTTCATTTCTCTGCTGGCGCTGGCCCTCGCGGTCGCGCTCGGCACGACCGCACAGGCCCAGTGGAGCCAAGACACCCGGATCGACACGGGCGGCGACGGCATCTACAAGCTCAGCACCGATCTCTGCGCGAGCGACACCAATGTCTATTGCCTCTGGATCGATGAACGGGCGCCCGGCTCGCAGGACGTTGGCGCGATCTACTTTACCTACTCGAACGACTGGGGTGTGACCTGGGCGGCGTCCGACCAGAGGATCGACCTCGGCAACCCGACCAATCCCAAGGTTCAGGGCGCCAGCGTGTCCGACTATCCCGCGATCGCCTCCTCGGAGAACTGCGTCTACGCGGTCTGGGAAGACCACCGCCTCGACCCCGATCCGATCTCCGGTACGCAGGGCAACGTCTACTTCAACCGCTCGACCGATTACGGCGCCACCTGGGAAGACGACCAGCGCATCGACGTGGGCGTTGCGCCCAACGATACTTTCGCCGCCTACATTTCGATCTGCGCCTCGGGGAGCAATGTCTATGTGGCATGGCAGGACAAGCGCAACGGCGGCAGCGAGGTCTTCTTCTCCATGTCGCCTAACTACGGCGCGGCGGGAAGCTGGACAGCGCCCCAGTCGACCGATCCCAGCGGTTTTCTCTACGGCCATGGTTACCCGCAGCTCGACTGCGACGGGGACACCGTCTATGTGGCATGGCAGGACAACCGCAACGCGAGCCAGGACATCTATTTCAACTCCTCCACCGACGGCGGCGTGACCTGGACGTCCAACACGGTGGCCCGCGTCGACAGCGATCTGCCCAACCCGGGCAACTCGATCTATCTCCAGATGTCGGCCGCCCCGGCCACCGGATCGGGCGGCGGCGGCGGATTCCCGCCTCCGAGCACGATCAAGATTTCTCCCCTTTTCGTCGGTGTGACCCAGGCCGGAAGCCAGAAGGGCATCGGCCATCAGCAGAATCCCAACGTGGGCGGCAAGAAGGTTTATTGCGTCTGGCGCGATTACCGCAACGAGCAGGATGCCTTCGAGCTCGACATCTATTTCAACTATTCCCACGACGGCGGCCTGACCTGGGGCGCCCAGGATCAGTGGATGAACACCCATCACGCCTCGCCCGGCTCGGTCTGGTGCGGCTATCCCGAGGTGGCCGGCTCCGACAAGGGCGTCTACGTGGTCTGGGAAGACGAGAAGGACGACCTGCCCGAGCACGTGGCTCCCTACATCGACGATGTCTACATGCAGGCCTCGGTCAATGGCGGCAAAGCCGGCTCGTGGAGCGGCCCGGTCCGTATGGACACGGGCACCACGCCCGGCACGGTGGACAGCAGCTACAACCTGGTCGCTGCGAGATGGCCCTATGTCTGGTGCTGCTGGCAGGATGAACGGGACGATCCGGTCAACTTCTACGACAGCTACTATTGCACCTACTCGATCAACGGCGGGTTCACCTTCACCTACTCGGAGAGGGTCGACTCGGGCGGTTCCAATCCGGGCGTCGGCTACGCGGCCATCGTTCCTCGCGGCAACGGGCTGCACGTGGCCTATCGCGACTACCGGAACGGCGCTTACTACGGCATGTTCTACAACGGCCGCCTCTTCTAGGGCCGGCTGTTCGCAATCACTCTCAACGTCGATCCGCCGCCCTCCGGAAGCACTCGGGGGGCGGCGGTCTTGTCAATGAACAGACAGGTGCCATGAAGAATCCAATTGCAGTTCTCGTTCTTGTCGCAACGGTCGCCCTCGTTTTGGCGGCGCTCTGGCTTTTTCGGGAGAGCGGCGATCGGGCCGACGTGGCCGCCCGCACCGGGACCGGTAGCGCCCTGTGGGAGGAGGACGCCATCGATCGCGCCGATGGGGGGAACGACGAAGGGGACGAGCCCCGCTCGGCGGAGCGGATCCTGGTTCCGCCCGTTGTGGCTGTCGATCAGGCACCCACTGCCGTTGGCGGCATCGCCTACGATCCCGATGGAGCGGCGATGCCCTCGGTGATCGTCGCCTTCGAGCAGACCGATGCCGGGACCGATCGGTTCCGGCTCCACTCGGCCGTGGAAACGGGCGACGACGGCTCCTTTCGGCTCGAGCTCTCGGCGGGCGAATACAGGATCTCGGCCCACCTGCCCACCGAGCAGCGCAGCCACGATCTCTGGTTCGAACCCGAGACGATCACCGTCCCGCCCGAAGGCGAGATGGTTCGCCACATCCGGTTCGGCCGCCCGCGCGCCACGGTCTGCGGCACGATCACCACGGGGCGGGGCAAACCGTTCGACGTGGGTGTGGCGCTCTGCTCAACGGCCGGCAAGCACCTGCGCAGGACGAGCACCGACGCTGCCGGCTACTACGCGATCGACGGCGTCGCGCCCGGCGCCTACCGATTCTTCATCGAGAAGGGATCGAGTGTGGGGACGATTCTCCTCCCCTGGCGGGCGACGACGGCGCGGCAGCGGAGCGCCGAGCGGTGGCCGACGGTCACCGTTTCGGCCGGGGACGAGTCCGTGCGCCACGACATCACCCTGGCCGAATCTGTCACCGCCTCGCTCCGGATTTCGCTGCCCGGGCAGGAGGAGTTCCTCGAGGGGGGAACGGTTTTTTTGCGCGAAGCGGTCGACGCGGCCGCCGGTGCCGGCGCGCCCCGACTCGGTGAGCACCGTGTCTACGCCTTCCCCGTTGATTCCGACGGGACGACGGCGGCGAAGGTGCTCTATCCCGGCGACTATGTGGCTTTCTTCTGGGGCCTGCCCGACGGGCGGGCGCGGCCCGATCCCGCGAAGGTGACCGTTCCGCTCACACCGGCGGAGCAGACTGTGGACGTCGTCTTTGCCGGAGCCGCCGGCGGGGGGTGCGTCGAGGGGAGGGTCGTCGACCATTGGGGCAAGCCGATCGCGCGGGCGCGCGTCCAGCTCTGGGACGGGGCCGACGCGGCGCTAATCGAAAGTCTGTCGAACACCTGCGCGCGCGCCGAGGCGGTCTGCGACGAGGCGGGCGCCTTTCGTGTCACCGGCCTGAACCCGGGGGGCTACGTGGTGCGGCGCGACCGGCGTCCGATCAGCAACGACGGACCCCTGCTCATCGATCGGCGCGAGGACATCTCCCTGACTATCGGCGAGGAGAGGCGCGCTGCCGTCGCCTCGGTCACAGTCGAGGTCTATGCAGCGGCGCGCACCTCGCTGAAGGGAAAGCTCTCCGGCGCCAAGGTGTCGATCCCGCTTCATGTCAAGGCGACCGTCCAGCCCGACGCGGCTTTCGAGGAATTATATTTCTGGGCCAAGGTCGATCGAGAAGGCGCCTTTGGATTTCGGCTCCTCCCAAAGTCGGACAATCCCGTGAAACTCGAGGTGTTCGCCCACATGGGATCGAGCGGGCGGGCACTTTTCGCGCACGCGACCGTGCCCTTTCCCGAGAACGAAGCGGAGACCATCATCATCGCTCGCTAGTCGCGAGTAAGTAGAGCTTTGACGCTATCGAAGTTTTCTGATCTAATAATCCTCCATGTCCCATGAACTTAGAGATGTGTCGACGCTTCTCGAGCAGTGGCATGAGGGAGAAGAGTCGGCCTTGCACGCTCTGATCGAGGAACATCTCCCTTGGGTGCGCTCCCAGGTGCGCGCACACCTGACACCGCTCTTGCGTGCCAAAGCCGAAAGCGTCGATTTCATGCAGGACGCCGTTCTCCAGTTCCTGCGATTCGCCCCCCGGTTCAGCGTATCCGACTCGATGCATTTCCGCGCCCTGCTGCTCAAGGTCGTGGAGAGCACGCTCCACAACAAGTACGACTGGTTCACCGCCAAGCGGAGGAGCATTTCGCGCGAGCGGCCATTGCCGTCCGATTCGGTCCTCAGTCTCGACTCCCCGCAGAAGCGCCTGGCCACGCCGAGCAAGATGGCCGAGAACAACGAGCGCGAGGCGTGGATCCGTCTCGGCCTCGAGTTTCTCGATGAGGACGATCAGGAGATGATCGTGCTCAGGCAGTGGGAGGGCTTGTCCTGGGTCGAACTCGGCGAAAAGCTCGGCATCTCGAAGGACGCGGCCCGCATGCGCTACAACAGGGCCGTGGACCGGCTGTCCGATAAGATCTGGGATCTGCGCAGCGGGAACCTGGACAAAGTGCTGTGAAGCATCGCCCCCGCAGCCACCCTCCAACTAGACCTCTCCGAAGCTGACCGCAATCCAAGCGAAAGAAAAGAATCCCACAAATTCGCCTCGTCGTGCGTTCGGATCGCCTTCGTTTGCTTTTTCTAACTCCAGGATCGAACGGAGAGTTCATGGTGAACCCTCACTCGACCCAAAGGAGTTGAAAATGAGAGAGATACGTAAATATTTACCGGCCTGGAAGATCCTGATCGTGTGTGCGGTTCTGCTGTCGCTCCCTATGCTCCCAAGCTGCGGAGGAGGCGGCAGTTCCGGGAAGAAGGTGCCGAGGGCAGACACGAAACCACCGGCGATACTCTTCACCCAGCCTGCCGACGGCGAGACGAATGTCTCCCCTTACGCGGCGATCGAACTCGCTTTCAACGAGAAAATCGATCCGAAATCGATCGGCCAGGCTTCGCTGGAGGTGGAGGATTCCGCCGGAGCGGTCGCAGGCCGGGTGCGGCTGGCCAACGGCAAGAAGAGCCTGATCTTCGAGCCGGACGCCCCGCTCGCTTACGGCGAGACGGTCCGCGTCAAGGCGGCGGCGACGATCAAGGATCTGGCGGGCAACAAGATCGGCGCCGGTGTCGCGATCGGTTTCGACATCGCCGGTCTTCCACATCCGGAGCAAATCAGCGGCAATACATCAGCCCATCACTACAACCAGGCGGCTGTGTTCGCCGACAACGGCGACGGTTTGCTGGTCTGGGAGACCGAGCACGGGAATTCGTCGAACCGTCTCTACTGTGTGCGTTACGACCACACCGTCCCAGGTTGGTCCGAGGAGGAGGAGTTGATTTCCCTCAGCCTCGGCGCCAGGGATCCAGCGGTCGCCTCGAAGGGCGACGATATCGTCTTGGTCTGGAGGACGGGCAACCACCAGATCTTTTCGCGCCGGCTCTGCCGGGGTGTCTGGGACGATCCCGTCGAGCTGAGCTCATACGGGTGGGATCCCTGCATCGCGGAGAGCGGCGACGGCTTTCTGGCACTCTGGTCCGAATCGTACGACCTGCGCGCGTGCGTCTACTCGCCCGACACCGGTTGGGGCGCGCCGCTCTGGGTCAGCCAGGGATCGACGATGCCGTACGACATCAGTGTCGCCGCTCTGGGCGTCTGCAATTGCGCCGTCTACAATCGGGCCGGCGGGGTCTATGCCTTGCGCTACAATGCTTTCACCGGCGAGTGGACCGATGAACAGCATCTCGGCACATCGAACAGCGTTCATGCGCCGCAAGTCGCCGCAATGGGGGCTTCGCCGACCACGGGATTCGTCGCAGCCTGGTACGACGGCTCTCAGGGGCATATCGCGTCGAGCTTCTCCGATTACGATCTCGGCGGGTGGCACGGACTGGCCCCGCTCAGTATGTGGGATTTCGATTTCTCCGAGCCTGTTCTCGCGGACGGAGGGGGATACACCTACCTGGGCTGGTGCGAGAACACGGCGTCGCTCGGCGGGGTGTTCACCGCGGTTCTGCTTCCCGTGTCCCTGCAATGGTCGGTGCAGGGAATTTACGCAGGCTCCGATTCTGTAGACAGCCCGAGCGTTGCGGCCACCGGGGGAGACTTCGCCGTGGCTTGGAGACAGGCCGATGGCTTGGGACACGACATCCGCGCCTGTGTCAACAACAGCGCCAAGATCAAGCTCGACTTCGGGATCGGCGCCGCTCTGAACCCTCACGTGGTCTCCTGCGGCGACACTTTCTTCGCGTCGTGGAATCACAAGCAACCTGACGGCATGGACCGCCTCTTCGGAGCGCGATACGTCGAATACAACGGCGGCTGGGATTACGAAAACCACGACGGCCTTTCGAAGGGCGATCATCGGGGCGAATCCCAATCCCCCGTGGCCGCGGTGGACGACACGGGCAGGCTGCTGGCCCTCTGGCAGCAGTACGACAGCGGAAAATGGCAGATTCACGGCAACTTCTGCGAATCGGGGATCTGGGGAACGCCCTTTCTTCTCGCCGATCGCGGTGAGAAGCCGCAGGTCGCCTCCAACGGCGAAGGATTTCTCGCGGCCTGGGGTGTCTCGCCCCAAGATCCGGACTGGAGAGAGCAGATCGCGATGCGCCTCTACAGCGGCGGTTCGTGGAGCGAGATCGAGATCGCGAACACGGACCAGAGCGACATTTACGGGCAGCATCCCATCGGACTCGCGTCGGACGGAGACGGATATCTCCTCTCTTTCTTCCAGTACGTGATCCAGAACAGCACGCGCAAGAGGGGGGTTGTTTCCAGATACTATGATCCCGCGCAGTCCCAGTGGGGCGATCTCGAACTCCACGAGTGGAGCGAGAGCCGCCCGAGAGAGATTCGCACGGTCTCCGACGGCGCCGGTTTCAGCGTCGTGTGGAATCAGCACGAGGGATCGGGATACAGCGGATTATTGAATCTCAAGGCGCGTGTCTTCGACGGGACGGTTTGGGACGCGACCGCCACGATCGAATCGATCGACGACGATTTCCATTTCTTCGATCTGGCCTCGGACGGACAGGGATACGCCGTGATCGCCGAGGGGATCGCCATACGTCACGACGGCGCCGCGTGGCTTCCGGAGGAAGAGATGACGCCGAGCTCCGTGCGAGAGAGCTATCTCGCCTCGAACGGGAGCGGGTACGCGGCGCTGTGGCCGAGCATGGACTATCCCGGCTACGAGGAACTCAGGGTAAAGATGTTCGATGGGTCCCAGTGGGGATTCGACATCGTGCTCGAGTCGGAGCAGGGCCGAGTCGAATATCCGTCCATCACGTCGAACGGAACGGGCTACGCCGTGATCTGGCCCCAGGGCGCGGCCGGAGGGCGCGACCTGTGGGCGTGCACCTTCGGGCGGACGGCCTGGAGGGGCGCCTTCTGTCTGGCCGGAGGAAGCTGCGCGGTGTCGGAAGTGTGCGCTGTGAGCAGTGATCTCGGATACTCGGCCATCTGGACCGAAGATATCACGGCCGGTGTCGGCGTGCACTGCGTGAAAGGGGCTGTCTCGTTCTGAAAAGATCTGCGAAAAGGAACAAATCGGTCGGGAGATAAACAATGTCAATCGTGAAAACCATCATGCGATCGATAACCAAGGGATTCGAAGCTCTGGGCGGCAAGCAGCCGGGCCACATGATCGGCACACCGCTCCGATTCGGGCTCTCCTACCTCCTCGGTTTCGTCCTCATCTATGCCGGCTGGACCGCGTACGAGCGCGTGGAGTGGGAGATCTTCCGGATGAAAAACAAGGATGCCGTGGTCGAAGCGCGCGCGCTCATCCAGGCGAAGACGGGCGGCGAGGATCCTGATTTCATGGACAGGGAAGAGATCGAGGCCTTCGGCGCCTACGATGACAGCGAGTGGAACGACCGGGTCAGGCCCGCGTGGTACATGATCGAAAAGTACGATCGGTCGCCGCACAGGTATTCACCGAGGAAGACGGCCGCCGGGGGATTCGCAATCCTCTTCTCGGCCTTCCTCGTCTTCTTTTGGGAGGGACGGCTCCGGCGCCGCACGTGGGCCGAGGAGGACGAGATGCTCCGTCGCTACAAGCTCGAAAAGAATCGGAGAGTTTGATCCCGTCGAGCAAGTTAAATGCCCCGCCCCGTTTCAGTTCTCCAGCACGTCGCGCAACAGAGTTTCGATTCGATCCTTCAGAACCCGGTCCCAGAGAGGTTCGAGCGCGGAAGGGAGCGACTCGCTCAGCGGACGCTCCCGGTTCTTCCGAAGCCGCTCGATGCAGGCGGCGAAGATTTCCCCTTCCAGGCCCCCGATGCCAGCCCCGAGCGCGAGACTTTCTTCCGCGGTCAGGGTGCGCAGCGATTGGGCTGTCTCGTAAAGGATGTCGCCCAGAATCGACTCGCCCTCGAGCAGCGCCAGGCAGTCTTTTCGGAAGCCTTCGGTCGAGAGCAGCCTGATCCCCTTGGCGGCAAAAGCTTTGGCCATCCGGGCATCGACGAGTGTCAGAAGATGGGCGGTCGCGCAGAATCCGACCGGGCCCATCCGGTTCGATTCGTAGAGACGCTGCAGCTCCGCGCGTGCGTACAATCCCTTTCCGCGGATCATGAGCAGGCTCTCGCGGATCAGCGTGCAGGGCCACGATCGGGGCGGAAAGAGCTGGTGCGCCAGGGGGAGTCCGGCGCGCGCCACGATTTCCATCAGATTCGTACCGGCGGCCGGATCGGAGGTGGGGATGAAAAAAGGAGCCTTGATACTTGCATCGGCCTGAGGTTCCGGGATCAACCGGTCGAGCGATTCGAGCGCCAGATATTCGGCTAGTCGGCTTACGGCCACCCCCGCGCCTCGTACTTCACGGTCGGCGACCCCGCGAGCCTCATCGGACCGAGCCAGCAGATGATGCATGATTTCGGAGGCGATGAAGGAAAGGAGACTGCTGATCGGCCGGCCGTGTACGGCATCGACGTCGTAGCCCTCGCACTCCTGAAGAAAAGAACCGGCCATCTCGTCGAAGGCGCCCCTGGCGAACCGGCCCCGGCTCGCGACGCGGAAGTGCTCGACGTCTTCGAGCAGGACCGCGTTGATCTCGGCGAGCCGGCCTGTTTCCAGATCGATCGTGATGGATGAAGAGCTCCCCTCGACGGTGAGCGATCCTTCCTCCACGTTGCAGTTGATTTCCCCGAGGTGGGCCATCCCCACGAAGGCGACGGGCAAGAGATCCATCTCGAGATCGAAGAACGCTTTCCGATCCGCGCCTCCGCCTGTGTCGTCGCCGTGGGGTGTCGTGATGGAGGGCATGAAATAAAAACGGAACGGCTGTTCACTATCGACTCCGCTCGCAGTGAGGTCGAATCGGGCGGTCACAACGAAGGAGCGGTCGGTCAGTGGCTGGATCTTCCGGCGGCCTGGTGAGATCACGACCGCCCTCTCCGGCGAGATGATCACCGCGTAGTGCAGCGGCCGGGGGTGTCCCGGGATCGATGTCCTGATCTCGCAGAACAGTCCCTTCTCGTGAGAGATCACGAATCGCACCAAGCGGTCCGCGCTGTCCACACCGGAGGTGAAGACGAAGTCCTCGTCCCGATCTTCGAATTCCGAGAGCCAGTCCCGCGTTCTGAGGAGCGCGCGCTCCCCTTGCGATAGTTCCTCGCCGAGACGTGGAGCCTTCGAGTATTCAACGACATCGAGATGCAGCGTGATCGCTCCGGTCCCGCCGTGCGGCGGACGGAAGGAAAGAGCGCATTGAAGAAAGCGGCCCGACTCCCGCAACTTCCGCTCGATCTCCTCGCGAACCTGTCGGTCGATCGTCATTCCCGGCTCGAGGGCCAGAAACTCGAGGATTTCTTCGCGGGTGTTCCTCTTGTTGCCTGCGATCTCGATCGCGCCGACAACTCCCCGCGGTCCCTCGTCGTCGATCGTCACGCGAAGCGCAGCGCGTCGGTGCTCTCCGGGAACGACGGCAACTTCGAGCTTCGGAAAGAAAAGCCCGAAGTCTTCGAGTGCTTTCTTCACGCAGAATCGAAGGCGTTGCCGGGTCGACGCCGCGAACGGGGCGGGCCAGTCCGGCTTCCAGACTGGTTCGGCCGGGGCGATCGACCTCGCGTTCGATGCGGCGGGCGCGGCGGTGAGCGTCTCGACCAGCGAATCGACCGGGATGATCCGGGCGCCGTCGACGATGACGTCGCCGCACAGGTAGCGGGGCCCCTCGACCACCTCGACCTCGATGAGGCCGGTGGCGCCATTCACGGAGGCGGTCACCGCTGCCTCGGGAAAGCCCCCGTTTCTGTATCCGGTGCGCACGAGTTCGGGCAGAAGGTCGACGAACGCGTCGAGCGGCGCGGCGCAATGGCCGGCCAGCCAGAACTCGAAGCAACCGTGCAGCCCCTTTCTGATCTCGTCGACGCTGTACGTCTCGAGACCTTCGAAGGAGATGAGAGCCGAGTCCCCGCGGGAGCCGACCCTCTCTTCCTCGTCCTGGCCGGGAGCCGCGGCGCCGGCGAACAGAGCGGCCAAAACGGCAATGAAGCACGTGATCCACGTTTTCACACGGGTCAGAGCCATGTCGTTACTCCTCTTTTTGCGCGTGGTGAACAGAAAGAACGCGATCACCCGGTCAGAACACCGTGCCTGACCGGGCCGATCTTGTCAGCTTTTTTTCTGTTGAGTCCTTGCGCCTCTCGCCGGTCGTCTCACCAGGTCAAGCCGGCATCTTTCAGGGCATCTTGGGCTGTCTCGTCACCGAGGCGGGCCGCCTTGCGAAACCACTTGCTGGATTCGGTACTGTTCGCCGGGAGCCCCTGGCCGTCGCGGTACATGGCGCCGAGCTCGCACATCGAGAGCGTATGACCCTGATCAGCGGCTTTTCGATACCATTTCACGCCTTCGATACTGTTCTGGGTGACACCGTTGCCTTGCATGTAAATCCTTCCGAGGTAGAACATGGCGAGAGGCTCTTTTTTTCCGGCGGCTTTTTCGAACCACTTTTTCGCTTCCTCGGGATTGGTCTCAACGCCTTTTCCCTGAAGGTAAAGGCAGCCGATGCTGGTTTCGGCCTTGGCCGAACCCCTGTCGGCCGCCCACCGGTAGTTTTTCATGGCCTCGGCGAAGTCCACGTCGCCGCCGCGTCCGTTCTCGAACATCCATCCCATGGCGTGAAACGCCGAGGCATTTCCCAATTCGGCCGCAGACCTGAAGGCCACGAAGGCGAACATGTCATGCTGGGGGCCGTCGATGCCGTTGAGAAGATTGTACCCGAGGCGGTAGGAGTCGCTGCCCGGATCGCGCGCGCCGAAGATATCGGCCAGGATCGATCGCGATGCCTTGAAGGCGCTCGATTCCTCGTCCCCGGCCCCGTAGCGCTCGAGCACGTCGGTCTCGTAACTCTCGAATCCGCTCCCGTCGGGGAATCCCGAGGGCCGCGGACCATCCCACCAGAACCACCATGGCAGGATGGTGAAAACGAATTCTTCCTTCCTCTTGGCGGCGCAGTACAGCCGCTCCCCGTCACTCACACGAAACAGGGACACGCTGGGAAAACGGAGCGAGCCCGAGAGGGTTCTCACTCCCTTGCTGTACGAGCCTTCCCCCTCGAAATAGGCGACCGAATCGTACTCCCTCTGGTTGATCACGAGAAGATGGTCGCAGTCGGCGCCGGCCGCCTCCCCGCACAGTGCGGCCACGTCGATCGCTCCCGTTCGATCGTCGAGGCTTTCTGCGTGGAGCCCGTAGGTGGCCACGAGCTGTTTCACGCAGAGGTCGGCCATGTCTTCGTCATAACGGCCATCGATCGTATCGCTCAAGGCGATTGCGCCCGGTGTCTTTCCGATCCGCTTGTCGGCGAAGAGCGGAATCGGGAAGAGCATGGTGAGAATGTAGTGACCGTGGCTGGCCTTGTCGGTGTAGCTCACGTCGTTGGTCAGGTCTTCATCCTCCAGGAAACAGCAGACGGCGATCTTGGGAGCGTCGTCCACGCCGGGCAGATCGGGCGATCTTTCGAGAGTGCTGATATCGATGAAACACCCTGTCAACGGTGCGGTCGACACGATCAGGATCAGAATGGTCAAGCCCTGCCGCGCGGTTTCGAAGTGTGCCGTTCTGTTCACTTTTTGATTCCTCCGACTTGCTTGCGATTGATCGGGCCGTTCCGGATCGAGGCGATCCGTGCCGTCATTGGGTAGGAACAGCGGCCAGACGAGAAGCGAACGGGGATTTGTTTCTTTTTTGGCGAATTTTGTCCCGTCGGCGCGAGGCCTGTCGCACCGCCGAGCGGCACGCTCAGCAAAAGGCGGATCACGACGTCTTTGCCGCCCAACAGGACTTCCACGTGACGGCGAAATAATTTTGCTCCCCGGCGTTCGCTATCAGGCCGAATACTTTTCCCTCTCACAGAACCGGAGATTGAAAAGATCCGACCGACGCCGGAACAGAAGCCGGAAGGAAACAGAACAATGACAACGTTCATGACGGCCAACAAGAGGCTCGAGGGGATTTGCACGATCCTGCTCTTATGCACCCTGGCGGGGTGCATGTCCGACCTGCGCTGGGTCGAGGGGCCCTCCCTGGGAGAGCCGAAAGGGGACCTCTCTCTCAAGAAAGCGATCGTCTCCGATTTCTACAACTGCTCCGAATTCGATCTGCCCCGCGGCGAGCGGCTCCGGAAAAGGGCGAGCTCCTTCGACACCGTCAGCGACGTATCCGAATTCATCGCCGAAAGCCTGAAGCGAGCCGGCGTGGCGGCCGAATACCGCCCGGGCTGCGTCCCGGCGGACCTCGCTGAAGGCGAGGTGCTCGTCCGGGGAGAAATGTTCCTCGAAGGTCCCTACGAATCGGGCTGCAACAGCGCCTACGACGCGGTCTTTCTCGCAACGCTTCTGATGCTGGGCGGCTTTTTCCCCTCGCCCGTTCCCTGGGATGACGGCGCGCTCTTCACCTACGGCGTGGAGATTCTCGACTCGCGAGGAGAGACGTTGCTCCGCGTGAGGGAGGGGGAGATCGAAGGCTACTACCGGCACTATTTCAGTTCCCTGTGGTGCGACCAGGATCACAAGGAAGAGGTCAGCGACGAGCTGCCGGTCAGGATGGCCGCGTCCCTTGCCTCGCTCTTCGGTGCTCGGGTCAACTGAACAAGGAGGATCGACAGATGACACGGAAAATAAACCTCATGCTGCTCCTGGCCGTTCTCGTCCTTCCCTCATGCGTGACCGGACCGGATATCTCGGGTGAGGTTTCTCTCGAGGCGCCCCTCTTCGATGTGGCGTCGAAAAAGGTAATCGTCACCGATTGGTTCGGCAATCACGAACGGGCCAAGGCGATCGCCGCCCATCTGAGGCAGAAAGGATTCGAGGCCGAAGCGTTGCGGCGCTTCGACGCGTCCGAGCTCGAACCGGGTGAGATCATGGTGCGCGAGGGCGTTTCGTCCAAGTTCTACCTCGACCGGGACCGGGTCGAGACGAACATGTACTGGGTCGGCTGCAGCGTCGGGTTGTTCGGCGCGATCCTGCCCCTGCCCTATCCCACCATCATGGGCGGACGGGCCAACTATGATCTGCAGGTCTTCGACCACGACGGAATCACCCTGTCCAGGGCGCACGGTTCTGTTACGGGCGAATGCCGCGAGTGGTGGATCTGGGGCGCCTTCTGGCGCAACTGGGCCCGGTACGAGGTCGAGGAAATCGTCGCCGAAAAGGTACCCGAGATCCTCGCACAGTCGTTGAACCAGAAACCTGTGCTCGGCCCGCACGTGGATCCGTCCTCGGGGAGCGCGGCGGCCCGGGCCGTGCTGCAACGGGTCGGTCCCCGCTTGATCGAGGCGATCCACAAGGGCCGGATCGTGCATGTGGAACGGCTTCTCGACAGCGGCGTGCCGGCGGAGATCATTTTCATCGATTCGGGTGTCAGGGGGAAGGGAGTCGATTTCGGCAACGAACTCCACTGGCTCGCCAAGGTCGAGCAACCCGCTTCGGTCGGCTACACCGTGGGAACGACAGCGCTCATGGCGGCCGCCCAGGCGGGGCAGGTGGACGTGGCCAGACTCCTCCTCGAGCGCGGGGCTTATCCCAACTCGCGCGACGCGGAGAACCACACCGTCCTCGACCAGGTGGTCGATCTCATCATGAGGAAACGCCAAGGGGCGGAGGGGGACGACGGCAGGATCCGCGACATGAACGACCGGATCTCTGCAGCGATCAAGAAAGTGGTCGCCGAATGGACCGAGCCGCACACGAAGGTTCCCGACGAGCGATACGTGGAAATGGTCAGCCTGCTGCTCGAATACGGCGCCGATCCGAACCTGGGACGCGCCTACAAGGATGCCAAGTGGTTCAAGTTCGACGACATTGCGGCCCTACTCGAGGCAGCCGGAGCCGTGGACAAGGGAAGCTGAGAGCATCAGGCCGATCGAGCGGACGCTGCGGCCCTCACTCACGAAGGAGAAAGTCATGAAGAAACTCACGAATAAGAAATGGACGGTGCTCCCCGCCTTGCTCCTCCTGATCTCGAGCGCCGGTTGCCTGAGCGGTCCGGAATGGAACGAAGAGGTCTCCTTTCCGACAATCGCCGAAGCCGTGGGCAAGAAGGCGATCGTCACCAACTTCACGGAGACGATCCGCCGCACATCGGTGACCCACAGCCAGGATCTCATCATCACAGAGGAGTCGCACAGCGCCCACGATATCTCGGCCCAGATCGCAAGCCGCATGCAGGCGGCGGGGATCAAGGCCGAAGCGCGCGTCAACTACAAGCCGGAGTATCTCAGAGAGGACGAGGTCCTTGTGCGGGGCGCCGTGCGATCCGTTCTCTACGGGGGTGACTTCTCCAGAAAAATTTTAATGGGACTGACGCTGATGATCGTGGGAGGGATCCTTCCCTCTCCAACCCCTTTTAATCCCGGGGCGAATCAGATCTATCGTGTCGAGGTGATCGGGCCCGACGGGCGCATTCTGCTTCAGACGGGCAATAAGGACATCGAAGCACGCTACTGCCACTTCTGGATCGGTGACTATCCCGACGCCCCGGCTGCCGAGAGCGCCATGCTGCTCGCCAACAAGATCGGCACCGCCTTGGGCGAGGCGCTTGGCGGTAACCGCCAGCGCCCCTAGAACCGGGGATGACGGCAAAAAGCGCAAGCCGAACTTAGGAGGGAAAGAACGTTGAAACCCAAGGAATCCACGAATCGGCAAGACCTCATCGAAACGGCGCTCCGCGAATTCAGGGAGGCCTGGTACTGCGGCCAGAGGCTCGATGTGGATGAATTCTGCCGGGACCGCACCGCTTGCGGGACCGAACTGCGCGCCCGGATCGACAACTTTCTCTTTGTGGTGCTGAGCCTCGATGGCCTGACATCACTGATTAATGAAGGAGAAGGGCAATGAGTCGTTTAGCGATGCCGTGTCTCTTGTTTTTCTTGTGCTTTTCGCCGTGGGCGCGTCCGAACAAGACTTTCTCCGCATCACGAACGGCGTCGCCAACACTGTATCGTTCAAGCTCGATTGGGGATCAGGAATTGAAATAGGAGAAACACCATGCAGACTCGATCTAATCTCATGAACCGCCAATCTTGGCCATTGCAAAGTGTTTTGTGTCTCGTCGTCATTTCTCTCGTTTTCCTCGCGCCGCTCGCCTCGGGCCAACGGCAGTACGAGGACGCCAAGCTGATCGCCTCGGACGGAGAAACCCAGGACGGATACGGATGGTCGATGGACGCTCTGCCCGAGATCGCCGTGATCGGCGCGCCTCTCGCCGATTATCCGAGCGCCAACCACGGAGCGGCCTACGTTTACAAACGGAATCTCGTCACAAAAGAATGGGAAGAAGAAACGATCCTCGTCGATCATTCGGGCGGGAACTACTCCCACTTCGGAGTCTCCGTGGCGGTGAGCGATGTTCCGGGGTACGACACCGTGCTCGTCGGTTCGAGCGTGGGACGGGGTCGCGTGACAGTGTTCTCCAATTACTGGGGAAATTGGAGCGTGGAAGCCGTCCTCGAGCCGGCCGGGAACCAGGACAACGATCACTTTGGACACTCGATCTCGTTCAACGGTTACACCGCCGTGATCGGCGCGCCCTACGCCGACGGCAACGGCCCCGAATCGGGCGTCGCCTACGTTTTCCGCCGCAATTCGTACGCCAGTTGGAGGGAAGAGGCCAAACTCTGCGCTTCGGACGGCACCGGGTACGAAACCTTCGGCCATGATGTGGATTACGACGAGATTCATCAAGTCGCCGTGATCGGCGCCTACAACGACGACGCGAACGGGACCGATTCGGGAGCAGCCTATGTCTTCCGGGATAAAGGTGGATTTACGTGGGACGAGGAAGCCAAGCTGATCGCCTGGAACGGCGGCGCGCAAGATTTTTTCGGATTCTCGGTGGCCATCGGTAACCGAGAGATCCTCGTCGGCGCCCCGCGCGCTCAAGACATGCAACTCGACCGTTCTGGGGTTGTCTATTCCTTCAAGTACAGCGACACACTCGAGGCCTGGATCGGACGTCGGAGCCTTCTCCACGTGGGCAGCGACGCGGGCGACTACTTAGGCTGTTCGCTTTCGCTTAACGAAGACGTGGCGCTCGTTGGGGCGCGTTACGCCGACGGTACGATCGCCAGCACGGGAACGGCCTACGTTTTTCACTATTACGAAACCATCGATGGCTGGGTTCTTTCCTCGGAGCTCGAACCGTCCGACGGTGAGGCGAGCGACCACTTCGGCTGGTCCGTCGCCCACGTGCCTTATGACGGGAACTTTTTTTTACCCGAAGTCGCAATGGTGGGAGCGCGCTATGGGAACGCCGGCTCGACTTCGGGCACGGGAGCGGCCTATGTTTTCGAACTCGATCCGCCTGTGGAGCCCGAGACCTGGTACGTGCCAGACGACTTCGCCACAATCGGCCAGGCCCTTTCCGCTACCGGCCTGGCTGACGAGATCATCGTGAGGCCCGGCACCTACGTGGAGAACATTTCCTTTCCCTCGGATCGATCGATCGCGCTCAAGAGCGAACGCGGTGCCGATGAGACCGTCATCGACGGAAGCCGGAACGGACCCGCCGTATACTTCTACGGTTACGAACGGAGCCTCCTCGATGGCTTCACGATCACCAATGGCTCTGGTCAGAGCACCTTCGCCCACGGGGTGTGCGGCGGCGGCGTTTTCTGCGAATTCGACTTCCCCGTGATCAAGAACTGCGTAATCAGGGACAACGAGGTCGAGCAATCCTCTAGTGACGGCGCCCACGGTGGCGGACTGTTTCTGTGGCAGTCCCGGTGCCATCTGCTCAACACCGTCCTTGCCGAAAACAATGCCGACTGGTACGGCGACGCCCTCTACAGCTATGAATCCGCGCTTCTGGTCGTCAACAACACGATCTGGGGCAACGGGAACTGGATCGTATCCGGAATCGGCGTCGACCTCCGATACTCGCGCGCCAAGATCGCCAATTCGATTCTCTGGAACAATTTCGACTGGCAGGCGTCGATCGGCTACGGATCGGTCGTTGACTTCTCCCACTCCGACGTGGAGGGGGGGCAGTCGGGCGTCCAGGTCGAGTCGGGAGGCGTTCTCAACTGGGGCACGGGCATGATCGACGCTGCGCCCGTCCTCTCCTCACCCGGCATCGGCGACCTCCATCTCAACTGGGACTCTCCCTGCAAGCACACGGGTGACAGCAGCGTGGCGGGTCTCCAGGAAGAGGATTTCGAGGGTGATCCGCGCGTTGCGGGTGCGGCGGTCGACATGGGCGCCGACGAGTTCCACGTCCATCTTTACCGCGTGGGCAATGTGATTCCCGGCGGACCGATCGATGTCTGTATCGTGGGTGAACCCGCTCTGCCCGTGGTGCTCGCCCAGGGAGGCAATCTCCTGGGCACGCCGATCG
>Ga0180429_10001087_pt1 | contig 23470 bp, 18 predicted proteins | sample SS_ome_FD_132428 | JGI IMG/M metagenome (GOLD analysis project Ga0180429, IMG submission 132428) | Hypersaline lake sediment archaeal communities from the Salton Sea, California, USA - SS_1_S_1 metaG | ecosystem: Environmental > Aquatic > Non-marine Saline and Alkaline > Hypersaline > Sediment ...
GCGTCGAGCGGCACGGTGGCGAAACGGAAGTCGGCCACCGCCAGCCCCATGACGCGCTCCCGCGTGCCAATCGGCAGCGGCAGGACGATCGGCAGGAGGCCGGCATCGAGCAGCAGACGGAAACCGCGGTACACGCTGCCCTTGAAGTCGAGGATATTGTCACCGGTGCCCGACACGATACGTCCGAGTACGTCGTGTCGCGTCGAACTGAGGTCGGCCTTGATTTCGCAACGATTCACGCCGAGGAAACTCAGGCTCTGCCACTCCTGTCCCTGCAGATCGGCCAGCGCCCCGACCAGGCCGAGATCCCAGCAGGGCGCGACGTTGCTGAACGGCACGTCCTGCAGGATGGCGCGGTCCTTGAACACGAGCTTGCCCTTGTTCATCGCCAGCACGCCGATGCGGGCCTCGTCGCCGACGCGGCGCAGCATCGGGAATTCGCCGAGGCCGCGGCGGAAGAGCGCCGCGAAAAATGCCTGTTTCCTGGTTTCGTCCATGTTCTCTCGCACCTGGCTCCTGGCGTCGCGGCAACCGCGCCCAGTCACGTTCGCCGCACCGTGCAGCCGCCCGGCGCGCGCACGTCGGGCACGGGGCCGCGCGGCGTTCGTGAGTCTAGCGCAAAATCATCCGCATACGCGCTCGGCGATGCCGGCCGGCCAGGACGCGGGCACCGCAGCGGCGCGGTACCCGTGGGGCGGGTTCACCATGGATGACGCCCGGCACGCAACCGGTATGGGACGCGCCGACGAGAAGGTTCCAACGAGATGCGGCATGGCGTGCCGGCCACGCGCGCTTCCATGACAGCGCCGATGACCGCGACAGGCGGGGCAGCGCAGTACTGGCCGCAGCCACGCCGCCTGCGCCGGTAGCCAACGTCCGGCACGCTCGGCGGGTGCAGCCCGACGGGCCGTGCCGCCGGGCGGCGACGGGGGCGCGGATGCGCCCCCATGCATCACCGGCGAACCGACAGGCCCTCGTAGTCACCCTTGGCTCGCCACTCGTCGAGCATCGCGTAGAAGGCCAGGCCGCCCTCCGGGTAATGCCCCTGCAGGAAACCGTCGTTGTTGGCCTTCGCGTTGCCCTCGGCGTTGTAATAGCCCGGCGTGCAGTTGGCGAGGTACTCGGTCATCGCGTTCGGCGCGGTGACCAGCGCCAGCCAGTCCTCCTCGGCCTGTTGCGTGGGCTCGAGCGCCGTGATGCCCTGTGCTTTCGCGTCGGCCAGCATCGCTGCGAGGTGCAGTGATTGGTTGTTGAGCATGTAGGTGAAATTCGGTGTGTAGCCGGTCTGCGTGAAGCCCATGTGGTAGCAGTTGGGGAAGCCGTGGGCCATCAGGCCCTGGTAGGTACGCATGCCCTGCGCCCAGTGCTTCCCCAGCTTGACGCCGTCGCGGCCGATGATCTCGAGATCCGCCTGGCGCGTGTAGGTGGCGCGGCTGACCTCGAATCCGGTCGCGAAGATCAGGCAGTCGATTTCGTACTCGACCCCGTCGACGACCACGCCTTTCTCGGTCACGCGCTCGACGCCGCCGAAGTCGCTGGTGTCGACCAGCGTGACGTTGTCGCGGTTGAAGGTCGGCAGGTACTCGTCGTTGAAGCAGGGTCGCTTGCACCACGGGCGGTACCAGTGCTTGAGCTTCTCGGCCGTCTCCGCATCCTTGACCTCGGCCTCGACGCGCGCGCGGATGCGCTCGTCGTGCTGAAAGTCGACGATCTCGCCGAGCAGCTTGAGTTCATCGTCGTTCAGATCGATGGCACCGCTGCTGTCCTGCAACTGGCCGAGCGACTTGAAGATCTCCGTCCAGCCGTCGTTGACGAGGTCTTCCTCTACCGGCACGCCGACCAGCAGCTTGGTGAAGTTGTCGTTGCGTTCCTTCTGCCAGCCGGCCTGCTGCGACTTCCACCAATCCGGGTCGGTGGGACTGTTGCGGCGCAGGTCGATCGATGAAGGCGTGCGCTGGAACACGTACAGGTGCTGCGCCGTCTTGCCGAGATGCGGGATGCACTGGATGCCGGTTGCGCCCGTGCCGATGATGCCGACGCGCTTGTCCTTCAGCTTGTCCAAGCCACCGAGCGGATTACCCCCGGTGTAGTCGTAGTCCCAGCGGCTGGTGTGGAACATGTGGCCCTTGAACTCGCGCAGACCGGGCAGGCCGGGCAGCTTGGGCCGGTTGAGCGAGCCGCTCGAGACGACCACGTGGCGTGCACGAATGACGTCGCCGCGATCGGTCGTGACCACCCACCGGGCCGCCTCATCGTCCCAGCGCTGCTCCTTGACCTGGGTCTGGAAGAAGGAACGCGGGTAGAGGTCGTAGTGCTTGCCGATGCGCTGGGCGTGCTCGAGGATTTCCGGCTGGAAGGAGTACTTCTCCTTCGGCATGTAGCCGGTCTCTTCGAGCAGCGGCAGGTAGATGTAGGATTCGACGTCGCACTGCGCGCCAGGGTAGCGGTTCCAGTACCAGGTGCCGCCGAAGTCGCCGGCGCGCTCGATGATGCGGAAGTCGCGGATCCCGGCCTCCTGCAGGCGCGCGGCCATCAGCATGCCGCCGAAACCGCCGCCGAGGATCGCGACTTCGACCGTCTCCTGCACCGGCTCGCGCACGATGCGCTCGCTGACATGCGGATCATCGTTACCATGCGCGAGGTCGTCCTCGATGTCGTGGTACTGCGCGGCGCCTTCGGGGCGCACGCGGCGATCGCGCTCGGCGTCGTACTTCCGGCGCAGCGCCTGCGGGTCGAAACCGAGCTCTTCGACGCTCGGGATGCGCAACTTGCCGTCTGCGGCAACGGATAGGGGCTTGTTCATGGGTTCCTCTCCTCGGGGCATTCGGTGGGGCAAAACAGCCGCTGCACGGGCAGCGGCCACGCCGCGGCAGCGGGCGTCCCCGGTAGCGGGGTATCTTAGGCGGAGCGCGCCACACGACCGGCATCGATAGATGTCAATCGATTGTCATTTGATGACACTCGGCGGATTGGCGGCGCATCGCCGGCACGGCGGCAGCGTGCGACGGGGCCGCAGGCGATGTCAGGAACAGGGGTGTCGTGCAGGCGTGTAGCTGCATCCGGGTGGGGGGTGGCGCGGAATTCGCGCCCGGGGCCGGGACGAATTCTTTTCGGACGACAGGGCAACCGGCCTGGGAAACCGGCCTGGAAGGATCGGCGAATGCCGGCGGGTGATTCGGGCTGGCCCGCGGCGATGCCGCGGGCCAGGGGTCCTGGGCAGTGTTACCCGCGCTCGGCTCAGTGGCGGCGCGCCGGGACTCGCGAGAAGTCGAGACGCCGGCCTTCACGCTCTTCGGCAAAGGGGGCGGGCTCGAAGCGCGCGACCTCGCTCACCGGCAGCGTTTCGCTGCGGCGCGTGAAGGGCGGGCGGCCACGGTAGTCCACGGTGTGTACGGTGACCAGCTCGTCGCTCACGGCGGGTGCCGCGCGCCGCTCCGCCTCGAGGCGGGCAACTTCAGCCGCAGGCAGTGTCTCGACACTGCGGGTGAAGGGCGGACGACCGCGGAAGTCGGTCGTGCGGATGGTCACGTACTCGGCATCATCGCCTGCGGCGACGTTCGGGCCGACCAGGGCGGCGCCCAGGGCGGCGATCGAAAGGGTCAGCTTTTTCATTGTCACTCTCTCCAGTTTGCATGTGCGGGCGGCTGTCCCGTCAGCCACCTCTGGCCGCATTGGCGAGTCGTTTGCCCGCCTGCGTCAGATGTCCCATTAGACAGCGAAAGATGGCGATCTATCAGCAAAAAACGAGAGAGTTCGAGATAGATTTTTGTAATCAGACATGCCGCTTTCGGAGCGTTTTCTTGGGTACCGAAGCCTGTCGCTTGCATGCCTCCGGGCCCTGCAGCCGGTCAACGCACATATTCGTCAACATAATCCTCGATCGAAGCGCGCACCACTTCCTGCGCGTGCTCGCGGCCGTAGGCCTGCTCGATCACGACCTCGCTCTCCTCGCCGGGCAGGCTCTTGTAGGTCAGGAAATAATGACGCAGGCGACTGAGGATGGATGGCGGCAGCTCGGACACATCGTCGAGTCCGTCCCACATGCTGTCGTTCTCCAGCACACCGATGATCTTGTCGTCGGCCTCGCCGTGATCGAGCATCGGCAGGCCGCCGATGACCCGCACGTTGAGGATCACTTCCGGCTGGTTGATGGGACGCTCGCTGATCACACAGATGTCGAGCGGATCGCAGTCCCCTTTCTCCGCCCCCGGCATGAGCGCCGCGACGCGGCCTGCGCAATAGGTACGCGGGATGAAGCCGTACAGGGTCGGCGGTAAGGACGAAGTGCGTTGCGGACGGTCGACCATGAGGTAGCCAGTGGACTTGTCGATCTCGTATTTCACCAGGTCGAACGGTGTGATCTCGATGTAGGCATGGACCAGCGCCGGTGGCGCCTTGCCGGTCGACAGGCCATGCCAGGGATGCGGCCGCGACATGTGGATCGAGTTCTTCATGCGTGAGGTCCGGTTGTGCGTATCGGCGCAGTCTACCGTGCCCGGTGCAGGGTGCGGCGCGGTCGGCTGCGTCAGGCCGATGTCGGCAGCCGGCTAGGCGCCGAGCAGTTGCCACACGGCGTGTATCAGCGCGACCACGCCGACGACGAGCACGACCAGCAGCGCGAAGAATCCGGCCGTCGCCGAGAGCATCAGCCACAGGCTGCGGCGGCGGGTCGCGATCGAATGCGCGAACTCGCGCTCGAGCAGCGCGATGTTGCGCTGATTGGCTTTCCAGACGAAGTCGAACAGGTCGCCTGCGATCGGCACGCTGCCGACCACCGTCTCGAGCGCGACGTTGGCCAGCATGTGCGCCACGACCGCCCGCGATGCGCCGAGTCGATGCGCACCGACGACGATATACAGGGCCAGCCCGGTGCCGACCAGGTCCCCGATCCCCGGAATCAGCCCGATCAGGCCATCGAGACCGATACGGAAGCCGCCTGGCAGCGGTATCGCGCTATCGAGGATGCGTGCGAGTCGCCGCAAGGCCTCGTAGCGGGCCGAGAATGATGCGTCGCAAGCGGTGTCGTCGGCGGCCATGGCGGCTCCCGTTCGTCGGCCTGGCGGCCCGACATTTGATCGTGGTCGGGCAATCATGCCCCAAGCGGAACCAACGACCCGCCCGCGGGTGCCGCCGCGTCGCGCGCACGCGCGGCGCTTCAGGGCAGCGACGTGGACGATGCGCGCTGCGCTTCATCGCCGAAACAGCGCGCACCGGGCACAGCGGCACAAAGGGCGTCGACGACCTGCAGGGCCTGCGCTTCGTCCACATCGACCATGAGCAGGATCTCGCCGTTCTCGATGGCCTTCTGGAACTCCTGGATCTTGGTGTGCGGGACTGAAGCCCCGACCAACGCGGACACCCAGGCACCGAACGCGGCGCCAAGGCCGGTCAGCGCGAGGACGGCGCCGCCACCGAGCGCGAGCCCGGCCGGCGGCATGCTGACCGCGACGACGCCGGCAACGAGGCCGGCACTGCCACCGAGCGCCGAGCCGCGCGCCAGCGCCGGCATGAAGTCGCTGCTCGCGTTCGGGTCGGCCTCGGGCAGTTCGGCCAGTTCGATGTCGTCGCGCGCGATGAAAGCCAGGGCGTCATCATCGAGACCGTGACGGTCGCGCAGGCGGGCCAGGGCCTGCTCGGCCGCGCGCTGGTTCGGAAGCAGAAAATACAGTCGTTTGGTCATTGTGAGCTCCGGTGCCGGCGTTCGCCGCGTGGTCGGGAAGGCGCCCGGCGCGCGGCCCTCGCATGGCGACGCCTGACGCTTCGTGTATCGACAGTGCCGATGCAAACCCCGCGCCAGCCGCGCTTCGCCGCACCGCGCGCACCCATCTCGCCTGTCACGGCGCGGGCATTGACGTACTTGCACGTTCATGTAGAAGTTGCAGCGTCGCGCGCGGCATGGGCGGCAATCCGCGCGCGAACGGCGCGCGACACGCGTTGGCGGCTATTGGTCCGTTTCTTGCGCACGACTCACGCTGCGAGCCTTCCCCGCCGCACCCGTAGCGGGTGCCAGCCGCCATGCCGGACAAAAGGAGCAGCGATGATGCAGACATCGGCAGACACGCACAGCAAGTTCATTGGTTACCTGCTGTGGATCTTCGGCTTCATGGGGGCCCATCGTTTCTATTACGGGCGGCCAGTGAGCGGCACGCTCTATTTCTTCACGCTGGGACTGCTCTTGATCGGCTGGATCGTCGACCTCTTCCTGATCCCTTCGATGGATCGTGCCGCCGACTTTCGCTTCCGGGACGGCCGCAAGAGCTACAACCTGACCTGGGCGCTACTGGTGTTCCTGGGCGTGTTCGGGATACACCGCTTCTACCTGGAGAAGTGGCTGACCGGGATTCTCTGGGCACTGACCGGCGGATTGTTCCTGCTCGGTTACCTCTACGACCTGTGGACGCTGAACGAACAGATCGACAGCGTCAACAAAGGGCCTGGCGTGACCCACGCAGTCACGTCCGCTTAGGCAAGGTCGCGGCAGGTGGCTGCTGCCGCCCGCGCGGCTGCGGAGGACGAGATGGAGGCCGCTTAGCGCCTCGCCGTACACATCCTTCAGCGCCGCTCGCCGCGAACCAGGCGCCCCGGCAGCGCTCCGGTGCTCTCACCGTCCTCGAAGGTGACCTCGCCCGCGACCAGTGTCGCCCGGTAACCCTGCGCGCGCTGGATCAGGCGCTGTCCCGCGGCCGGAAGATCGTAGACCATCTGCGGCACCGGCATGGCCAGGGTCTCCAGGTCGATGAGGTTGAGATCCGCGCGCTTGCCGGGCGCGACGAGGCCGCGATCGTGAAAGCCGTAGAGCGCGGCGGTATCGTGCGTCTGCATGCGTACCGCCTGCTCGAGCGCGATGCGCGGACCGCGGCTGCGGTCGCGCACGAAATGCGCCAGCAGGTAGGTTGGCGCGCCGGCGTCGCAGATGATGCCGCAGTGCGCGCCGCCGTCGCTGATGCCGAGGATACTGTTCGGGTGCAGCATCATCTCGCGCGCCGCGTCGTAATTGCCCGCGTTGTAATTGAACAGCGGCGAATAGAGAAACGCTTCGCCGTCGCCTTCGAGCAGTGCATCGTAGGCGGCGGCCTCGGGCGCGATGCCGCGCGCCGCGGCGATGGCAGTGATGCTGCGCTCGGGCGCGGGTTCGTACTCGGGCGGATCGCCGAGCACGAACAGCCGGTCGTAGTCGCGAATGGTCGAGCGCATCGCCTTGCCTTCCATGAACAGCAGGCGCAGCAGCCGCGCCGGCCGCGGCCCTGCCTCGCTCAGAATGCGTGCGCGCACCTCGGGCGAGCGCATGCGTGCGGCGCGCTCGCCGAGCGGCAGATGGGCGAGCTCCAGATAGCCGGGCCGGCCCGTGAACGGGTGCGTGCCGTCGAGGCACATCAGCACGCCGGGCGGCCGGATCGCGACCTGCGGGTACATGCCACCGCCACGGCGCGCGGCATGCTCGAGCAGGCGCCGCCACTGCAGCGGGTCCTCGTCGTTCTGCACGCAGGCGTAGGTGACGCGACACCCGGTCTCGTCGATGATGCGATCCATCCAGCCGAGTTCGGCACTTTCCGGCGCGAGATCGGACGCCACTTCGAACACGGCGCCGCCGCTGCGGCCCATGGCGCGGGCGATCGCGAGCAGCTCGCCGGCATCCGCCTCCGTGCCCGGCACGAGTTCGCCATCGACCGAGCGATGCAGCACGGTGCGCGAGGTCGAGAAACCGACCGCACCGGCCGCGACCGCCTCGCCGACGATGGCCGCCATGGCGGCGCGTTCGTCGTCGCTGGCCGCGACATCGGTCACCGCGCGTTCGCCCATGACGTAGGCACGCACCGCCCCGTGCGGCACCTGCGCGGCGATGTCCATCGCGCGCGGCGTGTGCGCCAGCGCATCGAGGTACTCGGGGAAGGTCTCCCAGGCCCAGTCGATACCTTCGGCGAGCGCACTGCCGGGAATGTCCTCCACGCCCTCCATCAGGCCGATCAGCCAGTCGCGGCGCGCCGGCGCGGCCGGCGCGAAGCCGACGCCGCAATTGCCCATCACCGTCGTGGTCACGCCATGCCAGCACGACGGCGTGAGCAACGGGTCCCAGGTGGCCTGACCGTCATAGTGGGTGTGGACATCGACCCAGCCCGGTGCGAGCAGCAGGCCATCCGCATCGATCTCGCGCCGCGCGCTTCCCTGCTTACCGCCGACGGCAGTGATGATCGCGCCGTCGATAGCGACATCGCCGCTGTATGCCGGCGCGCCGCTACCATCGATGATGCGTGCGTTGCGGATGACGAGATCATGCATGCGCGGGGCTCTCCTGTCGTTTGTCCACCATTGTAGAAGATGCCGCCGCGGCCGGAACGACCGCGTGCGTTTCGACTATGCTCGCCTTGTGCATCCACGCACGTAAGCCACTGACCCGGGGAGGCAACGGCACATGCCGGCATCAAGCGAGCCCACGCGACGACACACCGCAAGATGACGAACGCCTGGCGGATCGGGTGGAGCCGAGCCTGGCGCGTTGGATGGTGCACGACGATGGCTTAGTCGACCCGAAGGTCTGCTGAGCACGACAACTCTCCGGCGCAAACGGCCTCGCCGTCGCGGATGGGTGCAGTGCCGGGACGCGACCGCGGCGCGGCACGCACGCCATCGCGATGATGTAAAAGGGCCGGGAGACTCCCTGTCTCCCGCCCCTGCTGGAACGCTCAGTCGAGCGCGTACACGGAGCCCTTCATGCTGCGGGATTTCAACTCGAGAATGCCGACGGACATCGACTGCACACCGTCGGCGGCGAGGCCGATCGAGCGCAAACGCCAGCGGAGGTCCCCCAGGGATTTCCACGTGCCCCGCCCACTGAACGGCACCACCGAACCGTCGGCCCGGAAAGAAGCGCCGCGCAGGTTGTACACCCCGGTGGGCGGATTGGCCGACGTCGGGTGCATCAGGGTCGCCGTCGCCTGCACGGTACCGAACTCACCAATGGTGCCATCGGACTCCATGTTCACGATCGTGCGGTGCTTTTCATACGTCACGGACGTGATGCTCGCCGAGAAGTCCGCAATTTTCTCACCCACGACGCCGTGGCTATCGGCGAACGCGGCCGTTGCGAACCACCCTGCGAGCGCCAATGACATCCCGATTGCCATTCGCGCGATAGCTGCTTTATTCATGTTTTTCATTGTCTCCCCTCTCGCCCTCGGACGATTTGTGCGGCACCGGAATGGCGACGCGCCTTTCAACTGTAGACCAGTGTTCGTGCCGGTGCGTCCTTGATGGTGCTGTTGCGCGCGCGAGATCAGGCGCGGCGAGCGCTGCGGCCACGTCGGATCGGTCGAGGCGCGTGGCGCGTGGGGGACAGAAACCGCACCGTGTTGGCGCAAGGCAGCAGCGCGTTCTCGCGACGTCAGCCGTCGTTACGGGCACCAGGCCACCCAGAACAACACCGCGCCGAGCGCCGCCATGACGACGACCTCCCCCACCGCCCGTATCGGCTGCGGTTCGATCACCGAGCACGATGAGGTAGGTGACGACCTTCCGTCGCAACGGGTGACGAACGATCTCTTCGGGTTCTCGCGTGGTGAACCCGGCATTGCTGAACGCCGAGAGCGCCCGGAACTTGGCGCGGTCCGACGGCATGCCTGTCAGCTCGAGCGCCGTTGCGCACCACGAGCATCATGATCGCGATCACCAGAAGAATGGCAGCCAGTCAGATCCCCCTGGCTGCCCGCGCGAGTGCCCGCGCAGCAGTTCCACCGCATGTCGCTGCGGTGCCCGACTGGCCGCAAACGGCTCAGTCTTCGGCCACCTCCGGTAACGGTTCCGCGCTCGCGAAGCGGCGCAGGACGTTCTCCGTCATGCGCGAGACGTTGTTGTCGTACGCATTGTGCGACAGGCTGCCGCACCACGCCATCGACGAGGTGCTGAACACGGCGCCGCCGTTGCGCGTGGTGAAGTAGACGATGTCCGAGCGCACCAGCGGATTGTCGCGGCCGCTGATGCCGGGATACACGAAGTACTGCTCTTCCGGTACCAGCAGCGCGTTCTCGTTGTGCCCGAAAGAACAGGCCAGCAGCATCGCGTTCGGCGGCGTGCCGAGCGCGTAGTCGATGCGATCGACCTCGAGCCCCGCCGCACCGCCATTGACGAGTCCGAAGTCGCCGATGACCGCCTCGCGTTCGATGCCGTCCATGATCCACGCCAGCCGCGGGTCGGCCGCGTCGGGCATCTGCCGGTAGCCGGCCGAAACATCGAGACCATGTGCCGTATAGCCGGTGCCCCAGATCTTCTGTGGCGCACGGGCGCGGTGACGCCACAAGCCGCCGCGCTCTCCATTCGTGCTGTGAAAGAGTTCGCCCGGGCGTGCGCGCCATGCCTGGTCGCCGCTCTCGCCCTTGCGCACCTCGATCATCCACGGCTTCTCCGGGTGCTGGCTCGCGATCCAGTAGAAGCCGTTGGCGCCGAGATACATGCCTCGCCCGCCACCCGCGAGATATACCTCGTAGGCGTCGAGCAATTCCCAGCTGCTGTACTCGGCATGCGACGGGGAGATGACGGCCGCATAGGGCTCCAGCAGTGCCGCACCCTCGGCGTGCACATCATGATCGGTGAGCACGTCGAAATCGAAGCCCCGCGCCGTGAGCCAGTCGATCAGATGGAGATCGGCGGGAAACTGCCATACCGAGCCGAACTCGTGACGATAATCCGGCCGCAGGTTGAGGATGGGTCGCCGCCAGCTGCTGTACTGCACGCCGCGCCCGTCACGATGGTAGTCGTAGGTCGACAGGCCGTAGTGCACATGGGTGGAGAGTTCGATGTCGAGACTGTCCAGCGTGGTCAGCACGCCCATGATGGCCTGCGCGGTCTGACCGGCCTGCATGACCTGGGAATTCGCGTAGGCCAGGTAGCTGAAGGTCGGCAGCACGACGGCAATGCGCGCGGCGGGTTTGCCGCGCGGCGGGGCGACGAAAAACGGCACCCGGTCGACGGCCCCATCCTGCTCCAGCCTGACGGCGTACGCGCCGCTGGGCAGGTCGGCCGGAATGGTGAAGGAGAAGTCGCGCTCCCATCGGCAATCGTCGAGGCTGTCATCATGGAACCACAGGGCGCCATACTGCTCGGGAGCGTGCACGAAATGCTCCTCGCGCCCCAGCCAGTTCCAGCCGGTCATGGCGCGATCGGGCTGGTTGACCAGCAGGCCCTCGAAACCGTTGCCGCTGATGTCGACGGCGCGCTCGCTGGGGATGCCGTCGCGGCCGATACCACGCGCGAAATCCCAGTGCGCACGCGCTCCGCCCACGGTCTCGCCACGATGCAAGCGCGCGAGGTCATCATCGCCCAGTGCGAGCGGGTAGAGCTTGGGGCTGTCGATCTTGCCGTTGTAATTGGCCACGACCCGGGCGCAACCCGACACCTCGGTCTCGGCCAGCCCGGCGATCAGTAATGGCACGGCGGGGCTCGCGGGCACGCCCGCCGGTGCGCTCTGCGCGCCGTCGCCGTCGAGATTCACCACCGGCCCGAAACGGCTGTTCACGCTGTTCAGCGCGACGCGCTGCTCGACCGTGAGCGTGCCGGCCGAGGCATCGAAGCGCACGAGCACCGAATACCAGGTCTCGGGAAAGAGGGGCTTCGGGCAGCTCGCGCGATGCACGGTTTCACCGTCCCCCAGCAGCGCCGACAGGCGTCCGTCTTCGACGACCAGCGCCCAGCCCTGCCGAGCGGCGTCCGACCAGCGGCTCACGACGCCCTGCCGCACACCGGGCAGGGTCGGCCACATGAACAGGTGCAAGGTGAATCCGTCCGTGCCGGCGAGCTGCGCGCCCGCGTCCGCCACCTCGACGTAACCGCCGACCTGGGTACGCTGGGACCGTGCCTGATAGTTACCCGCGAAGTCGGCTGCGACAGCCTCCTCGCGATAGCCCGGACCGGCAGGATTACGGTCACCGTGGATCAGTCGTACCAGGCTCGCACGGTAACGACCCGCCTGCGGACTGCTGACGAAGAAGTCCAGCGATTCACCGGGCCGCACATTGGGGCGGTCGCAATAACCGCGGATCTGCAACGGCTTCATGGGTTCTCTCCCGTCTGGTCGGCAGGCAGCAGGCCGAGGCGGCGCAAACGCTCGAGGAAGACTGCGTGTACGGCCTCGCGTTCACTCGCGTAGGCCACCTCGTCGACGATGGCCGGCTCCTCGCCGCGAGCCTGCATCACGCCCAGCCGATAATCAGCGTAGGGCGTCACGGCGTAGGCGAAACTCTTGCCGTCGGTCGGCTGGTTGTGGATGAAGTCGAGCACCTGGCGCAGCGCATGACTCTGCGGCTGGTTCACGCCGCGCGGATCGGCGAGATGTTCGGCGAGCACCTCGGGCGTGACCAGCGGCGCCAGCTCGGCGGCGCGTTGACGCAGAAAGAACTCCCACCAGGCGACGGTCTTGTCGCGGTAACGAAGCGGGTCGACCACGGGCATGCTTGCTCCTCCCAAATGATTCCGCCGCGCGCCTGAGCGCAGCGACGATGGTGCGTCCAGCGACGCGGCAGCGAGACGATACCGGCCCATCATCGCAAGTTCCGTGCCCGCAGCGGAAATCCGCGCAAGAGGCCGTTCTGCGCACCTGGTCAGCCTGCTGCGTCGCGCGCCTGCTGCATGGCTGCATACAAGATGATGCAAGAGCGCAGCGACTTGGCCGACGGCCGCCACGGGAAGGCGCCCCGGGACGCCCATGCGAAATGACCTAGGTGCTTGTTCCTCATCAGCAAGATACGCCCGGCAAGGCCCGCCCGTCGCCGCTGGTACGTATTCTGCTTCCGGGACCGGCATGCCACGTCCGCCGCATTGTTCATGGCCCGTAGCCGGGCGGATACCCCACGCCCCGGCCGGCGCGTCGTCGCGAGCCGCACCATGAGTCCGGACACCCTGCCCGCACTGGGTGCCGAAACGCCGCTCGACGAGGCGGTGAACCGGCTTCGGGAGGCCGGCGTCGAGGTCGCGCACGTCGGCCTGGTCGACCTGTTCGGCACGCTGCGCGAACGCCGCGTGGCTGTGGCCGACCTGCCGCTCGTGTTCGGTGAGACCGCCACCTTCGCCAACGTCCTGCCGCAATGGGACGCGGCCGAACAGGTCTTTGCTGAAGGACCGTTCGGCGGCGAGCCGATCGCACTCGATCTGAGCTCGCTGCGCCCCTATCCGTTCGAGGCGTCCGCCTGCCTGCTGATCGCCGACTACACCGGCCCATCGGCGCCGCTCTCACCGCGACGGCTGCTGCAGACGCAGGTCGCTGCGCTCACCGCGCGCGGCTGGAACGCGCAGGTAGCGTTCGAATGCGAATTCATCGTGCTCGAGGAGACCGCGGCCAGCCTGCGCGAGAGCGGCTTCGCCCGCCTCGCCCCGTATGCGCTCGACAACCGCTGCTGGGCCGGCGAGAGCGCGGCCACGCATGCCGACTTCGTGGCGGAACTCGCCGCCACGCTGGCTGCCGGTGGCGTCGCGCCGCTCACCCTCGGCCTCGAACTCGGCCCCGGCTGTCTCGAGGCCACCCTGCGGCACACCGCGCCGCTGCGCGCGGCCGACGACCAGGTTGCGCTCAAGCTGTTCACCAAGGCGTTCTGCCGCCGGCGCGGGCTGACCGCAGCATTCATGGCACAACTCGGAGCCGAGTTTCCGGGGCTGTCACAGCACGTACATGTCTCGCTCGAAGACGCCGCTGCGGGCACCCGGCTGTTCGAGGGGGAGGGCCGACCGAGCGGCGTGCTCGGGAATTTCGTCGCCGGCATGCTCGCACTCATGCCCGACGCCATGCCGTTCACGCACCCCACGCCCAATTCCTACCGCCGCATCGCACCGGGCAACTGGGCGCCCAAGGCACCCACCTGGGCCGAGCAGAATTACGCCGCCGCGGTCCGGCTGGTAAGCCGTCCCGCAGCGCACTGCCGGCTCGAATACCGGCTCCCCGGCGCCGATGCCAACCCATATCTCAATCTCGCCTTCGTGCTGGGCGCCGGCCTGTGGGGGGTCGATCACCGCCTGCCGCTGCCGCCGCCCTTCGAACGCGGCAGCCCGGACGCGCCAGCGCCCGATGACCTGACGCTACCGCACGATCTCTTCACCGCCCTCGCGCGCCTGGCGTGCTCGCAGCAGGCGCGGCAGATCTGGGGAGAACCTTTTATCAGGCACCTGTGCACGGCGCTCGCCTGCGAGGAAGCCAGTCTGCGGCGTCACGCGAGTGCCGCCGAACGTGCCCGTTACCTCGAAATCGTCTGAACCGGAGACCCATCCCATCGTGAGCGATCTGCACGACTACCTCGGCCAGCCCGGCCGCGCAGCCCTGATCGAAGAAGTGCGCCGGCGTATCGACGAACTCGGCATCGATGCGATTTACTGCCAGTACGTTTCGATCACCGGACGCATCATGGGCAAGATGATTCCGGCCCGACACTGGGAACGCATCGCCGAAGTCGGCATCCAGACCTGGATCGGCGGTCTCACGAACGTCTTCGCCGACCGCGAGGGACAACTGCTCGGTTTCCCGGCCAACGCGTCGGAGCTGCTCGCGCTGCCCGATCCCGATTCCTTCTGCCAGTTGCCCTGGAACAAGCGAATCGCGCGGGTGTTCTGCACGCTCTTCTACAGCCGCGAGGATCCGGAACAGCCCGAGCACTACCTCGAGGCCGACTGCCGTGGCAACCTGCGGCGCATCCACGATGCCTTCGAGCGCACGCATGGTCTGCGTCTGCGCGTCGGCTGTGAGCCCGAAATGCTGTGGCTGAAGCCAGGCGACGACAAGGCACCCTACTACGAAACCACGCGGCCCTATGCCTATCACATCGACCAACTGGAGACCTTGAGCGACGTGTGGTTGCGCGTCGCCGATTATGGCTGCGCCATGGGTCTCGACATGATCCAGGGCGACCACGAGGACGCGCCGGGACAGGTCGAACTCAACTTCCAGTACGACGACGCGCTACGCACCAGTGACCGCCTCACGACCTACCGGCAGATCTGCGCACAGGTCGCGCGCGAGTTCGGGCTGGTTGCCGTGTTCATGACCAAGCCCTACATGGGCATGCCGGCCAACGGTTGTCATCACAACGTCTCACTGTGGCGCGGTGGCGAGGATGTGCTCGTGCCATTGACGGGCGATTCGTTGCCGGGCATGCCGGAGACATTCACCTACCGGCGCGGCGGGCTCAACGAGTTCCGCGACCCCGCGGCGAGCTGGGAACCGGGCCCGATCGGGCGGCATGCGCTCGGCGGCATGCTGCAACACCTCGATGCGCTCGTCGCCATCGGCGCATCGACGGTCAACTCCTACCGCCGCCTCAACGACACCGGCCTGTGGGCGCCGGTCGGGCACAGCTGGGGGCTGCAGAACCGTTCCTGCGCAATTCGCGCGTCCAGCCCCGATCGCCTCGAGTTCCGCTGCGCCGACTCGATGGTCAACCCCTACCTGTTGCAGGCCGCACTGCTCAAGAGCTTCGATCACGGGCTGCGCGAGAAGCTCGATCCGGGCCCGCCCGAGCACCGCAACTTCGCCGACGTGGTCGCATCGGGCGAAGCCGTGCGGCGCATCCCGACCACGCTGCGGGATGCACTCGACGCGCTCGCCGATGATGCGGTGGTCCGCAGCGCCCTGCCCGGCGCACTCTACCGCGTCTACGACGAGTACAAGCGTGACGAATGGAGCCGCTTCATCTGGCAAACCTCCGACTGGGACGTCAAGACCTACCTCGACTGCCTGCCCTGAGCAGTCGCCTCGCAAGGAGACCGGACGATGGTTGAACTCACGTCAGCACAGATTGCACAGTTCGAGGAAGACGGCTTCCTGGTCGTTGAACGTCTCATCGACGACGACACCGTCGATGTGCTGCGCGAGGCGATGGAGCGCCTATTCCGGGGCGAGTTCCAGACCGGGATCACGCCCGACGAGGTGAACTGGCAGCAGGACTGGGGCGACCCCAGCCTGACACGCCAGATCTGCAACGGTTGGAAAGCCGATCGCACGGTAGCGGCGACGCTGCTGTGCGCCGATATCGCGCGCGCCGTCGCCACCCTCGGACGATGGCCGGGTACCCGCGTGATGATCGACAACATCCTGTGGAAGCCGCCCGGAACGCGGCCGCTCGGCTATCATCAGGACAGCGCCTACCTCAGCTGGTATTCTCCGCCAGAGTTGCTCAGCTGCTGGATGGCGCTCGACGACACCAGCGCGAGCGGCGGCACGGTCGAATTCGTGCGCGGCTCCCATCGCTGGCAGCATTCGACGCCCGAGGGAGAGTTTCACGGACCGGCCGATTATCGACGCACCATGCTGCAGGCCGCGGCCCGTGAGGGCGTGGAGCCGGAGATCGTGCACGTCGAAGTGCCGGCCGGCGGTGGCTCCTTCCACCACGGCTGGACCTGGCACGGCTCGGGGTGCAATGACAGCACGAGGCCGCGGCGCTCCGTGGTGCTGCACGCCATGCCGGACGGCGTGCGCTTCGCCCCGCATCACCTCGGCGAGGGGACCGGACGCATCTACGGCCGTTACAAGCGGCTCGACGACGACGTGATGGACGAGAACTACTTCCCGGTCTTGTGGCGAGAAGACGGTTACCGCACCCCGGGGCTCGACGCTTTCCTGGCCGGATAGGGGACGCAGCGAAGCATGCCACGGGACGACGGCCACGGGCGCCTTGCCACGCTCACCGAAGAGAACGCGCTGCTGCGCGAGTTCGTCGATGCCTCGCGTGACGCGCTGTGGTGTATCGAGTTCGTCGAGCCGGTCGACCTGACCGCTCCCGAGCACGAGGTCATTCGCCAGGTGTTCGAGAACGAATGCGTCTGGCGCATGTGCAACCCGGCCATGGCACGACTCTACGGGCTGCCCGACAAGCTCGACTTCAACGCGCAGAAGGTGCGCTTCTTCTTCGCTCGCAACCCGGACAACGAGGACTTCGTCCGGACCTTGCTGGCATCGAATTTCCATGTCGACGGCGTCAGGTCGCTCGATCGCGATTACGCCGGGCGCCACGTGGCCATGGAGAACGATGTGCGCGGCCACATCGAGGGAGGACTGCTGCACCGCATGCTTGGCGCGGTACGCAACCTGAGCCCGCAGCTCAGCCGCGAGCGCGTCCTCGAAGCGCGCGCGGCAACGCTGGCAAGCGTCCTCGGCGCATTACCCGACCCGGTGCTGCTGATCGACGCCGATGGCGTCATCGACGCGGTCGGCCCCGCGCTTGCGTGGCAGCTGGGCTGGCCGGTAGACGACGTGCTCGGGCGACCGGCTGAGCGACTGGTGGCCAACTGGCGCGAGATTGCCGAAACCGCCGACAGACTCGGGCGCGGCACACCCGGCATCGACATCACCGCGCGGCTTCACATGCCGGGCCGCCACCTGCTCGACTGCGCCGCGCACGTCGCCGGCTGCGACGATGACGGCGAGGCCGGACGCTACGTGCTGGTGCTGCGCGCGGATCGCCCAGGCGACAGCAGGGCACGGCATGGTCTGGGCGGCCCGAACCGTTCGACACGCCGCGCGCGCTGACGGCCACGACCATGCCGGACGAGCATCCCGACCTGCTGCAGCCCGAGCCCGATGCGATCGCCGCACTGAGCACGGCAGCGGATTTCGACGGCTTCCTGGACGTGCTGGATGATGGGGTGCTGATTTTCGATGCGGCGCTGGATCTGCGCGCATTCAACCGCAGGGCGAGACAGCTCACCGGTCTCGGTGACGAGGCCATCGGCAAGTCTCTCGAAACGTGCCTGCGCGACGCATCGCTGGAATGGCCGCGCCGTGCCGATGCGGCCGCGGCACCGCGACGCCGCGACTTCATCGTGATGGCGGAGGCCGGCCGTCCCATGCTGGTAGCCGAACGTCCGTGGCACGCCACGGGCGGCGCACGCCCCGGTCTCGTCATCGTGCTGCGCGACCTGCAACTACTCGACCACACGCGGCGCAGCCTCGCCGGGGAGCGCGAGGCCAAGGTCTTCAAGTTCCTTTCCGACCGTGCCAGCATGCCCGATTTCGAGGCACAACGCCGCGTGGCGCCGGCTATCGATACGGTGCTGCTGCATGGCGAGCGCGCATTGCGCCAGGGCGCGCGGGTGCTGCTGGTCGGCGAATCCGGCTCTGGCAAGACCGAGCTCGCCCGCCACCTGCACCGCGCCGTCGGCATGCCGGGTGAGCCCTTCGTGCACGTCAACTGCGGGGCAATACCCGAGAGCCTGTTCGAATCGGAGATGTTCGGCTACGAGCGCGGCGCTTTCACCGGTGCGCTCGCCAGCGGCAACCGCGGCCTCATCGAAGCGGCCGACGGCGGCACCTTGTTCCTCGACGAAGTCGGCGAGATCCCGCTGACCCTGCAGGCCAAGCTGCTCAAGTTCCTGGAAGACGGCCTCGTGCAGCGCGTCGGTGCGCGCAGCGCACGGCGGGCGGATGTTCGAATCGTCGCCGCGACCAATCGCGACCTCGGCCAACTCATCGGCGATGGCCTGTTCCGGCGCGATCTCTACTATCGACTCGCGGTGTTCGTGCTCGACGTGCCGCCGCTGCGCGCCCAACCCGGGCTGAAGGCGCACCTCGTCGAGCACTTCCTGAATGCCGCGAACCGCGTTCGCACACCCAAGCTGCAGCTCTCCTCCGAGTGTCGCGCCGCGCTGCTCGCGTACCCGTTCCCAGGGAACATCCGCGAACTGCACAACGTCGTGCAGCACCTGTCGGTCGTCGCCGGCGAGACGGCGGAAACCGCGCACATACCCGCCAGCGTGACCGCAGCGCACGACGCGGCGGATGCCGGGGATGCGGCCGCCGGCGGTGGCGTCCCGCCCCCGGCACAAGCCGGCACCTCCCTGCGCGCCCAGGTGCGCGACTACGAACGCACGCTGATCGAAGCGGCGATTCTGCGCCATGGCAGCAAGCGCGCGGCGGCACGCGCACTCGGTGTCGACATCGGCACCATCGTGCGCAAGACGCGCTGAGGGGCCTGGCCCGGGTACCGGCGCGCTCATCGGCATCGAAGAGACCTCGAGTCATGCCCGCACCCCGCCGCGTCATCGGCGTCTTCGAACTCGGACTGCCGCCGCCCGAACTCGCGCGTCGTTTCCCGGGCTACGCGCAGATGATCATCGACTGGCTGCAACCCGCGCTGCCCGAAGTGGAATACCGTATCGTGGCTACCGAGCGGGGGGCCGCGCTTCCCGCCGCAGCGGAATTCGACGGCCTGATCTACTCCGGCTCGCGCCACGGCGTCTACGACGACGTGCCCTGGATCGGGCCGCTCATGAGGCTTATTCGCGAACTGACGGCAAACAGCAAGCCACAGTTCGGCATCTGCTTCGGCCACCAGATCCTCGCCGAGGCCCTCGGCGGCGCCGCGCACAAAGCCGCGCTCGGTTGGAGCTGCGGGGTCCAGGACTATCACCTCAACGAGCGCATCGAGGACGGCCAGCGATTGCGCGTCCTCGTCATGCACCAGGACCAGGTGCTCGAGCTGCCGCCGGGCGCGCGCCTCCTCGGCAGCTCCCCGACCTGCCCGCTCGGCGTCATCGAGCACGCGCCGACGGTACGCAGCGTACAGTTCCATCCCGAGTTCAGCGCGGACTTCGTTGCCAGCCTGCTCGAGGCGTACGGCGGCAGCGTCATTCCCGCGGCGGTCGCCGAGCGCGCCGCCGCGAGCTTGACCGACGACCTGGATCGCGCCCGGGTGGCACGATGGACGGCGACGTTCTTCCGCCGCCATTTCCGTAACGCGGACGAGGCGCCGCACCGCACGACGTAGGCGCGCCCCGCGAGGACGTGTCGCGGCGCCGGGCGCGCCGCCGCCTGCCCATCGACACGCTCAATCAGACCCATAGCAAATTACGATTGGAATGAGTCTAAATCATGACCGACTCTATTTCGCGGTAAATCAACCGTCGTTCTTGAAGGGGATGAACATGCGTCGAAAACTACTTTCCATCGTCAGTGCCGCCGCCGTGGCTGCCACGCCGTTGATGATGTCGGGCGCCGCCAGCGCGGAAGACATGGCCGCCGCACACGGCAGCAAGGCGAGGTCGAACCAGTTCTGGTGGCCCGACATGCTCGACCTGACTGCCTTGCGTGACCACGACCCGGCCTCAAACCCCTACGGTGAGGACTTCGACTACGCCGAGGCCTTCGCCAAGCTCGATCACGAGGCCCTCGAGGCCGATCTCAAGGCCTTGATGAAAGACTCCAAAGACTGGTGGCCGGCCGATTGGGGCCACTACGGGCCGCTGTTCGTGCGACTCTCCTGGCACGCCGCCGGTACCTACCGGGTGGCCGATGGCCGCGGCGGCGCCGGCGGTGGTCAGCAACGCTTCGACCCGCTGAACAGCTGGCCGGACAACGCCAACCTCGACAAGGCACGCCGCCTGCTCTGGCCGCTCAAGCAGAAGTACGGACGCAGCGTTTCGTGGGCCGACCTGATCGTGCTTGCCGGCACCATCGCCATGGAAGACATGGGATTCAAGACATTCGGCTTCGCCTACGGCCGCGAGGACGACTGGGAGCCGGATCTCGTCTACTGGGGACCCGAAGGCGACATGCTCGGCAGCGATCGCTTCCATTCGGGCGGCAAGCTCGAAAACCCCCTGGCAGCGACCACCATGGGCCTCATCTACGTCAACCCCGAAGGCCCGAACGGCAGCGGTGATCCGCTCGCCGCGGCAGAGCGCATCCGCACGAGCTTCGGCCAGATGGCCATGAACGACGAACAGACCGTCGCCCTCATCGCCGGCGGCCACACGTTCGGCAAGGTGCACGGCGCCCACGCGCCCAAGGACTGCGTCGGCGCGGAGCCGGCCGGCGCCGACATCGAGGAGCAGGGTCTCGGCTGGATCAGCAAGTGCGGTAAAGGCAATGCCGAGGACACCGTCACCAGCGGCCTCGAAGGTGCCTGGACCGCGGCGCCGACGCGCTGGACGATGATGTACCTGCAGAACCTGTTCAACTTCGAATGGGAACAGACGCGCAGCCCGGCCGGCGCCATCCAGTGGATTCCCGCCGGCGGCCAGGCCGCCAACACGGTCGCCGATGCCCACGTCGAAGGGCTGCGTCATGCCCCCATCATGCTGACGACCGACCTGTCGCTGAAGGAAGATCCCAGGTACCGCGAGATCTCCAAGCGCTTCCTCGACAACCCGGAGGCGTTCGAACTGGCCTTCGCCAAGGCCTGGTTCAAGCTCACCCATCGTGACATGGGACCGACCGCGCGTTACCTCGGCGGTGACGTGCCGGAAGAAGCCCTGCTGTGGCAGGACCCGGTTCCGGCCGTGGACTACCAGACGGTCAACGACGGCGACATCGCCAAGCTGAAGGCACGCATCCTCGACTCCGGCCTGACGGTGCCGCAGCTGGTGCGGACCGCCTGGGCGTCCGCGGCAAGCTATCGCGGCAGCGACATGCGCGGTGGTGCCAATGGTGCCCGCCTGCGGCTGGCGCCGCAGAAGGACTGGCCGGTCAACGATCCGCGGGAAGTCGCGAAAGTGCTCGGCACGCTCGAGCAGATCCAGCAGGCGTTCAACCAGGACAGTGCGCGCAAGATTTCGCTCGCCGACCTCATCGTGCTGGCCGGCTCGACCGCGCTCGAGAAGGCGGCGAAGGATGCCGGCTACGATGTCGACGTCCCGTTCACGCCGGGTCGCACCGATGCCACGGCCGAGCAGACCGACGTCGAGGCCTTCGCCGTGCTGGAACCGACAGCCGACGGCTTCCGCAACTACTACAGCGAAGCTTCCTACCTGCCGCCGACCGCGGCACTCGTCGACCGTGCCGACCTGCTCACGCTGACCGTGCCCGAAATGACCGTCCTCGTAGGTGGCCTGCGCGCGCTCGATGCCAACACCGGCGGTGCCAGGCACGGCGTGTTCACCGCGCGCCCCGGCCAGCTGACCAACGACTTCTTCGTCAACCTGCTCGACATGTCGACGAAGTGGACCAAGGCCAAGCAGGACGGCATCTACGAAGGTCATGACCGCGCGAGCGGCAAGCTGAAGTGGACGGCGACCCCGGTCGACCTGATCTTCGGTTCGAACGCCGAGCTGCGCGCCGTGGCCGAAGTCTACGCGCAGGCGGACGGTGACGAGAAGTTCGTCAACGACTTCGTCGATGCGTGGACCAAGGTGATGATGCTCGACCGGTTCGATATCTGATCCCGCAAACCGGTATGGGGCGAGAACGACAAGTATCCCGCCCGACGGCCGACAGGGAGCGGCGGCGCTGCGTGCGCCGCCGCTCGGTTGGATCCCGGCGTCGCCGCACGCGTCGTCAACCAGGACCCGGGACGCAGGGCGCGCACCCGCCTCGCCTGAACCTCAGCCGATGTCGTCGATGCCGCCATGACTGCCGGTGACGGGCAATCCTACGAGCCCCCTGCACTCTCGAACACACTCGGAGCCAGGTTGTTCAAGAGCGCACCGGTAACCGGCCCCTCGAAGGGCTTCTCGACACACATGTCTCCCTTGCAGATGTACTCCGCCGACATCGCGTAGCCCTCCTGCCGGCCAACGCAGTGCGCGTAGGTACCGCCCATGCTTCTGCACTCGTAGCCACGCTCTGCGAGGCATGCCCGGGACGCACAGGCCTTCTCGCCGAGATCGTCATCAGAGCCCCCACAAGCGGAAACCAGCAGCAACGCCGCCGCATAGACCCGAACCAGCAACCGGCTCGGCCTTCGCAGCTGCAGTCCGCCACACCCCGTGCGTCGCTGCGCGCGAACTTCGCCCGGTTCAAGCGACGTCCGCATTGATTACCTCCCCACCGAAGGCGTAGGGCCTTCCCGAACGCTTCGCTTCGTACATCGCCGAATCGGCGCGCTTCAAGACCTCGTCCGGATCGACGCCGCCGCCGGCCAGCACGCCGCCGATACTCACGCCTATGCACACGGAGTCATCGTTCACCCGAACCGCCTTGCACAGAACATTGGCGATCTTCATCCCCACCTGACGCAACGCGTCTGCTCCGGATATGCTGGTGACGATGATCACGAATTCGTCGCCTCCGGCGCGTATGCACACGTCCTTGTCCCGCAGATTACCCACGAGGCGCTTGCCAACTATCCTCAGCACTTCATCACCGACCAGGTGGCCGTGCGCGTCGTTGATCGGCTTGAAACCATCCAGATCGGCGTAAAGAAGGCCGATTCTGGTACTGACCCCGCAACGCCGCAGTTCCTCCAGACGCCGCGCCAGGAATCTCCGATTCGCCAGTCTCGTCAGGGGATCGGTTTCCGCATCCTGCATGGCATCGGTGATTCCCGCGCCCACCGCGCTCGCATCGCGAATGACGGCGATCACGTACGGATCAGACTCTGCCATCCACCGAGAGAGACCGATCGAGAGCGCCACCTCACGCCCGTCTTTGGTGAGCCCGTTGAAGTACGGCCGGTCCCCCATCGGTGACGCGCCACCTTCGCTGAGGAAGTGCATCACATGGTGTTTGTGTCGTCCGGCCACCCCTGCCGGCAACAAGACACCCAATGAACGGCCGACGAGCTCCTTA
>Ga0180429_10001088_pt1 | contig 23451 bp, 28 predicted proteins | sample SS_ome_FD_132428 | JGI IMG/M metagenome (GOLD analysis project Ga0180429, IMG submission 132428) | Hypersaline lake sediment archaeal communities from the Salton Sea, California, USA - SS_1_S_1 metaG | ecosystem: Environmental > Aquatic > Non-marine Saline and Alkaline > Hypersaline > Sediment ...
TGCCTCTTATTGAAAACAAAGGACTCCAGCCGGTCAAGACCTTCCCTTAGCGTATCAGGAGAATATGCGTAAGAGATCCTCACATAGCCTTCCCCGTATTCAGAAAACGAGCTGCCCGGCACGATCGCAAGCCCCTCTTCCTCAAGAAGCGACATGCAGAAATCAAAGGAAGACATTCCAAACGATTTGATGGACGGGAAAATGTAGAATGCTCCCGACGGTTTAATCACATCGAGGCCCATTGTCACAAGTCTGTCGTACACGTAGTCAAGCCGTTTTTTATATTGCTCGCGCATGATCAGCGCATCATCAAACCCGTTGGTGACGGCTTCCAGAGCTGCTTTTTGAGAGATCGATGAAGCGCATGATACGTTGTATTGATGGACTTTTAAAATATGTTTGGCGATTTCCTTCGGCGCGAACAAAAATCCGATTCTCCAGCCTGTCATGCTGTGGGATTTGGAAAGTCCGCCGATGACGATCGTCTGGTCCCTTAACACAGACGCGATGGAGTGGTGCGGTCTGTCAAAAGTGAGTTCGCTGTATATTTCATCCGAAAGCACAAAGACGTTTCGACCTTTTAAAAGGGAGGCGATGTCCTTCAGCTCTTCTTCGGACAGCGTCATTCCCGTCGGATTTGACGGATAAGGAAGAACAACACATTTTGTCTTCGGCGTCAGCGCTTCCTCGATCAATTTTGCTGTCAGCTTAAAGCCGTGAGACGTGGTGTCAATGATCAATGGAGACGCTCCGCACATTTTGATGATCGGCTCGTATCCGGGGTATACCGGCCCCGGAAGAATGACTTCATCGCCAGGTGATAAAATCGTGCGGAATGCCGAATCGATGGCCTGACTGGCTCCGGTCGTCACAATGATCTCGCTTTCCGCTTCATAATTTAAATCGGCTTTTTTCTTCATATAAAGCTGTACAGCCTGCCTCAGTTCGGGATATCCGGCGTTGTGAGTGTAAGATGTTTGATTCTCATCTATCGCTTTTTTGGCGGCCTGTTTGACATGGTGGGGGGTGAAGAAATCAGGCTGGCCGATTGTTAAAGAGATTACGTTTTCGTACTGGGATACAAGGTTTGAGAACTTGCGGATCCCTGAGATTTCGATTTCTTTTACATTTGGATTAAGCAAATGTTCCATTTAGCATCACCTTAAAAATGTTATGGTTTATCTTATTTTACCATCATCAGACCAATTGTCATCTTTTAATCAATCAATTTTATAAAAACTCGTAACAAGTATATGCAAAACAATGCAAGGTATGCGGACATGCGGATGGCAGCAGATAGAAAAATAAGACAATCAAACGATTGTCTTACGTTATATTTCGTTTAGTAGCCGTAATCGAAGTCAACATCTTCTTTCCACGAAATATATATTTGTTCTTCACTGTCTGAAGCATCCTTGAGCATTTCTGTGTAAACGGCACGGCTGACCCCTTCTAAAATGGTCATTTCATGATTTTTAATCGTTACAATTGTTCCCATCATAAACACCTTTCCTGAAAAATCCTTGACCATTGTAACACGATAACTGTCAAAGTCAATGAAAAACTTGTGAGCCGTACATTAATTTAACTTTAAAAAAACGTGATACGTATTGATAATATTCAGCGAATCTTAGTAGTATATAGAAGTCAAGATGTTAGGAGGAAAAGCACATTGGAATTGGAATTAGACAAACACGAAACTGCTCCTGAAAGGAGCGAGTATGCCGGAATCGGCGCGCGTTTTGTAGCTTCCCTGCTCGACGGATTGATTCTCGGGATTCCCGCATATATTTTCACGTACGTTTTAACAGCGGCGTTGATGTTGGGAAATTCGGATATCATGCTCATGATGGAGACTGATCCCGAGTATTTGAGCGATCAGGAAATCTTTACGTTTATCATCAGCATGTTCAAAACCATAGCGATCGTTGGAAGTATTACTTTTATTGTTTATTTTCTTTATTACACGCTGATGGAATCATCCAAATGGCAAGGGACGCTCGGCAAGAAAATCATGAACGTTCAGGTGGCGAAAGCAGAAGGCGGAAGAATCTCTTTCGGCCGTGCGGCCGGAAGGTTTCTGGCCAAAAGCTTTCTTTCTCCGATTTTGTTGGTCGGCTACATTATGGCCTTTTTCACAGAAAGGCGCCAGGCGCTTCATGATATGTTGGCAGGAACCATTGTCGTAAAAAAATAACGGGTAAAAGACAGCACGCTTTCAGCATGAATGCGTGCTGTCTTGTTCAGGAAAATGTTTCACGGCAGGAATAAAAATAAGGAGGCATCAATCCAGATGGATACTCAGCCGGAACGTGAACAAGCTGTAAAGCGGGCGCAAAGAACGGGAATCAAGCTCTTTTTGACGTTGCCGATTCTATCTTGGGCGTTATACGATTTTGCAAACACGATTTTTTCATCAAACATTGTGACGATCTTTTTTCCTTTTTATTTGCAGGAGGCAGTCGGCGAAAACGCCAGCATGAATCAGGTGGCAAGCACTTTTATCTCCTATTCGAACGCAGCCGCAAGCTTCCTGCTCGTCATTTTCACGCCTTTATTCGGGGTGTTGATTGACCGGACGGGCAGAAAGAAAAAATACATCGGTCTGTTTACGATGATTTGTGTTTTGTGCACCATCTTAATGGGGGTTTTTGCGGGCGCTTCGTTTCAGAAGGACATATACGGGCTTCCGTTATCTTTGATCCTTGTTGTTGTCATGTTTGTGACCGCAAAGTTTTTCTATCATTCAAGCTTGGTGTTTTATGATACGATTTTGGCTGATTTGGGTACAAAAGAAGAAATTCCTCTCTTATCAGGATTCGGGATTGCGATCGGATATATCGGTACTTTGGCTGGCTTAACGGTTTACCTTCTGGTCGGGAACCAGGATTTTCACCGTGCTTTCATCCCGTCGGCTCTCTTGTTTTTACTTTTTTCACTTCCGTATTTGCTCTTCACGAAAGAGAAAAGAAAACCGGAACCGAAAGAAAAAAAATCGTTTTTCAGCGGATACAGGGAAATCGTGCAGACGTTCAAGGACATTCGCCTGTACAAACCGGTCTTCTTGTTCATGATCGCCTACTTTTTCCTGAATGATGCGCTTGCTACAGCAATAGCCATGATGGCGGTTTATTCAAAAACGGTCATCGGTTTTACGACCGGTCAATTTGTATTACTTTACCTTGTTTCAACGGTCTCAAGCATCATCGGTTCATTTTTGCTCGGCTTTGTCACAAAAAAGATCGGTGCTAAACACGCAGTCAGTCTTGTCGCCGCCATTATGATCACCGCTTTGACGATTGGAGCATGCACGACGTCAACAGTCTTGTTTTGGATTGCGGGAAGCCTTTTCGGTATCTCGCTTGGAGGCACATGGGTCGCATCAAGGACACTGATTATCGAACTGACGCCCGAGCATAAAAGAGGCGAATTTTTCGGATTGTTTGCTTTGTCGGGGAAAATCTCTTCCATTTTCGGTCCGGTCCTGTACGGATCGATTACTTTGCTGTTCAGGGATTTAGGGAACATGGCCAGCAGAATGGCTTTCGGATCTTTAGTGTTATTGGCAGCGATCGGCCTGATCATTCATCAAAATGTTAAGGCAAAAGCTTAACCCAGAGCATCAACTTTTAACAAAAGACGCCGATATAAAAAGTAAACACAAAGTAGGATAGAGAGGGATATCAGTGTCTTCAAACCAACAGGAAATTTTATTAAGTTCGGGAACCAATGAATTAGAAATCGTGAAGTTCGAAGTTGGTCTCAACATTTTCGGCATAAATGTCATGAAAGTCAGAGAAATCATTCAGCCGGTTGACATTACGAAAGTGCCTCATTCGCACAAGCATATGGAGGGCATGATCACATTGCGCGGGGAAATTCTTCCCGTCATTGATTTATTCTCTTTCTTCGGCGTCGAACACGGTGAGGACGAGCATCAAGAAAAATACATTGTAACGGAATTCAACAAGCGGAAAATCGTCTTTCACACTGGATCGGTTTCGCAGATTCACCGGGTGTCGTGGGAAGAAATCGAGAAGCCGACCGCTTTAAATCAAGGAATGGACCGTCACCTTACCGGCATCATTAAGCTCGACGGCACAATGATTTTCCTGCCTGATTACGAAAAAATCATTTTTGATCTTGAGTCTGAGTCAGGTACGGACCCTTATCAAATGAAAGATGAAAAATTTGATCAGAGACGGACTGACAAAAAGCTGATGATTGTCGAAGACTCTCCGCTCCTCTTGCGGCTTTTGGTGGAAAAGCTGAATGAAGCAGGGTATAACAATATCGTGTCTTTTGAAAATGGAAAAGAGGCTTACGAACATGTGCTTCAATTGATGGAAGACGGCACAGCCCTTCACGAAAAAGTCGATCTCATGATCACGGATATTGAAATGCCGCAGATGGATGGACACCGGCTCACAAAGCTGTTAAAAGATAACCCGCTGAGTTCGGAGCTGCCGATCTTGATTTTCTCTTCTTTGATTACAGACGATCTTCGCCATAAAGGGGAACAAGTCGGAGCTGACGAACAAATCAGCAAGCCAGAGCTCAACGAACTGATCGAAAAGCTTGATAAATATATTTTCAAGAACTAAAAAAAGCCTCTTTTCGAGGCTTTTTTTATTAAAAATAGCTTTCGCCAAGCTTCTTGAAGACGGGCTTTGAGGCAGGGCGCTTCCGGTTTGTGACGAGCGGTTTTTCCTTAATTCCCGTGTAGTTTTGAAGAAGCTGTTTCGCTATATTCAAGGACATATGAGCTTTAGGGTTCCGATACGAATGATTTAATGTACCTAAGTGTGGAAGGCTTGCGAAGTCTTCTTTTGTTGGAGGCATGTGAAAAAAGTAGTCTCCGAGAGAAATCAGCACATCTGACTGCTGCTGGCTGAATCTTGGATTTTTCGAAAAGTGAAGGCCTACCTTTTTACCCTTTCCTTCATTAAGCAGCTTTTGCAAAGCTTTCTTTTTCAGAAGATACAGGTATTTGGGATTAGTCGCGGTTTTTGCATGGCGATTAACTGTATAAATCGCTTTTGAAAGGTTTTCAACTGTCGGTTTTAATTCTTTCGTATGATTATGGTCGTCCATTTTTTCTCTCCTATCCATTCTTTTCTAGATCACCTCCTAAAGTTGCAAGGCTTATGTCTAAATTATACGAAATAGAACAGAAAATGCAAATATCTCATAGAAAAAACGCGCGATTTTTTAAGGAATCGCGCGTTTTCATCTTTATAAAACAGAGTTCATTTTCGCTTTTGTATTTTTTTGTCTCTTCAGCGCCGCTTGAACGTCGATTTCCGCGTTCTCGGCGCTTAATTTAGGCAGGACGATAAAATAGTACATCGCCGCCAGCAGAATAATTCCCGCCAAACCGTAATATATATAATCCACATCGGCGATGATTCCCGGGAATAAAACAGCGATCACGCCAAGCGCTGAGGATTGCGCCATCATTGTCAGCGGATCGGTCCACCCGCTGACTCTTCCCATCAGCCTTGGGTGGACGATTTTGGGAATCCAGCCGCCAAGCGCTGTGTTGATCGGTCCGATGCATATCCCGGCAAGAAACGCAGCCGAGTAATATACGGGCAATTGATCTGTAAAGCCAAGCAGAATGATAAAGGCACCCGCAATAAAAATCGGGACTGACATCATGTATGCCGGCTTCACTTTTTTTTCAAGCAGAGCGGCGACGGCAATCCCTGTCAAAAGTCCGATACCTAGTACGATTGTAAAGAGGGATGTGTGCCACTCATAACTGTCAGGGGACAGCTCATACTTCATTTTAAACATCGGCAGAACCGAAAGTCCCCCGCTGACAAGTCCGAAGATAAAATATCCAAATACGAGAGAGGCAAGCAATTTATTTTTTAATATATAAACGATGCCTTCCTTAAAATCGTGCATCGAATCTTTGACGGTCATGTTTTTCCAGCCTTTTTGCCCGTTCGGCTGCCGCGCTTCAAGCGGAATATCGCAGGAACGGATTAAAAAGCCGGATACGATAAAGCTCACTAAATCAAGAGCGATAGCACCATGCAGGCCGATCGTCTTGTACATAAAAGCTCCAATTCCTACGCCGAACAATAGAAACAGGCTGAAAAGCATCTGGTTCAGTCCGGCTGCCTTTGCATACTGATCCTTTCTTAAAATGGCCTGGACCAAACTTGCTTCGGCCGGGTAGAAAAATTTTGTAACCGCGCTTCTGATAAATAGAACTAAAAACACAAGCGGTATGATCTGAAGATACAGTACAAAGAAAAGAACGACAGTCAATCCCGCTCTGATCCAATCACAGTTTTCCGCGACTTTCTTGCGGTCAAAACGGTCAGCGACCACCCCGACGATAAAGAATACAAAAACCGTCGGCAAGGAATACATCAGCTCGGCGATTGTCGTGTAGGCCGGCTGGCTGCTGAACCGGTCGAGCAAGAAAAAAGCGAAAGCCATGTTTCCGACTGTCGTTCCCATTTGAGAAGCGAAAGCTGCGAAAAAAAGTCGGACGAAATTACGATTTTTAAAAAGATCCATATATACGCTCCTTACCCTAAAGGTCCCATTATATCTTAATACAAGATGTTGTATTGTTCAAATTGCATTTGTCTGGAAATGTACTGGTCTAAGGTGTAATGGACACTCGGGTTCCGTTGGGTACGATAGAAGCAAGTTCCAGAACATCCTGATTGTGCATGCGGATACATCCCCTTGAAACAGCTTTGCCAATTGACGCCGGGTTATTCGTGCCATGGATGCCGTAGTGCTGTTTTGAGAGGCTCAGCCAGTAGGCGCCGAACGGGCCGCCCGGATTTGGCTGCCGGTTGACAATGACAAATTCGCCTCTCGGCGTCTGTGTGAGGATTTTTCCGACGGCAATCGGATATGTTTTTACAAGTCTGTTTTGCTCATATAATCTGAGCGTTCTCCCGCTGAGAGACACGACAATCCGGTAAGGGATTGTGTCCGGGTTTCTAATGCCGGGAATGATAATCGATTGGCCTGCGGACACTTGGCCGCCGTTTAAGCCCGGATTCGCCTGCAGCAATGACTGCCGGGTCATTCTGAAATCGGCGGCGATGCTTTCCAGAGTTTCTCCAGGTTTTACTTGGTACATCAGCAATAATCTGCACATCTCCTTTTCAAAACGAAAAGAGAGCCTTTTCCGCTGCTAATATATAGACGGAAAGAGGCTGGGGAAGTTTCGTTTTTTTAATGAGGATTGGATGAAATGAGCGGGAATGCTTTTACTTAATGTATGCAGATGCCTTTCATTTTGAGCCAAAAGGCCGGTTAAGGATTAAGTGGATTCAAGCTGGAACACGGTGATTTCAGGCTTTGACAAAAAGCGGAGCGGCAGCCTGGTCGTGCCGATTCCTCGATTGACATAGATTTTCATTCCAGCTGTTTCATACATCCCTTCCGTATAAATTTCTCCGTACGGAGGCGTGATTAAAGGACCAAATACGGGAATCTGAATTTGTCCGCCGTGGGTGTGTCCGGATATTTGCAAATTGACGGGGTATTGTTTTGCCGTTAAAGCAGCGTCTGGCTCATGGACGAGCAAAATCGAGAAGGCTTTTTTACTCAGTTTTGACAGGATGCCTTCATAGTCGGGGCTGCCGAGCATCAAATCATCGAGTGACGCGATCTCTATTACGCTTCCGTCTATCAATTCAAGCTTCATGAAGTCGTTTCGCAGCACCTGAAAACCGGCCGATGCCATGAGCGTCTGATAGACTTTTGTTCCATAGCCGCCGTGATCATGGTTTCCGAATATGGCAAGCTTTCCATAGGGGGCTGAAAGCTTTTTTAAGGCGTTGACAGCATGCTCGTGTTCCCGGTAGCGATGCGGTTTATCTATTAAATCCCCGCTGAATACGATAAGGTCTGGGGAAAGGGCGTTCACTTGGCTGACAACATTTGAAAGCTCGTCTGCTGTAAAGTATTCGCTTAAGTGGGTGTCGCTGAACTGAACGATCCGAAACTGGTCAAACCCTTTAGGAATGAGACGATGCCGAATGGGAATCAAGTTTGTTTCAAGCATGTGCGGCTCGAGATAGCGCGCATAGCCCAAGCCGCCGGCAGCGGTAAAGAGCCCTGCTGCAGCAAGGCCTAAGAAGCCTTTTAAAAATTGTCTTCTGGACGGATTTTTCATAAGCAACCAACCTTTAATAGAATCTCTACATTATATCATCCAGAAAAGCCATTTTAGGACAGTCCGCGTGTTTTGTTAATTTTTTTTAACTTATATGATAAACTATGAATTGAATGAATACTCATTCATAACAAGGGGGATGGATATGGACAGAAAAGTTGTAATCGTGACCGGCGGGTCGAGCGGAATGGGAAAAGCGATCGCCAAAAAGCAAGCCGAAGAAGGCTGGAATGTGATGATTACAGGCAGAACGCAAGAAACGCTTGAAGCGGCCAAAGAAGAAATTGAAACATTTGCGGGGCAGGTGGCTATATGCCGGATGGATGTCAGGTCTGTTGAAGATGTGGAACAGATGATCACAGAGACGGCAGGACGCTTTGGTACGATCGACGCTTTGGTTAACAATGCCGCAGGGAACTTTATCTGCCCTGCTGAAAAACTGTCGGTCAACGGCTGGAAGGCGGTCATCGATATCGTGCTGAACGGCACATTTTATTGCAGCCAGGCAGCCGGCCGCTATTGGATCAAGGAAAAAAAACGCGGCCAGATTTTAAATATGGTCGCGACATATGCATGGGGCGCGGGTGCCGGTGTCGTTCATTCCGCGGCGGCAAAAGCAGGTGTCCTGTCGCTGACGAGGACGCTTGCAGTCGAGTGGGAAAGTGCATACGGGATCAGGTGCAATGCCATCGCGCCCGGTCCGATCGAGAGGACGGGCGGTGCCGAAAAATTGTTTGAATCGGAAGAAGCCGCGCACGCGACAATCAAAAGCGTTCCGCTCAACAGGCTGGGAACCCCTGAAGAAATCGCGGGACTCGCCGCATTTTTGCTTTCTGAACAAGCGGGATATGTCAACGGGGAGTGTGTGACGATGGACGGCGGCCAATGGCTGAATCCCCGTCCGTTTTAAGATTTCAAATTCAAAGGTGCGGGCCAGTATGGTATAATCAGACAAAGATTAGAAGCAGGTGATATGCCATGTTGGATCCACTCGATATTTTAACGAACATTGAAGATGTTATTCCATACTATCAGCCGATCTTCAGTGCTGAAGAACAAAAGGTGATCGGCTATGAAGTGCTGGGGCGTATCAAGGTAGAATCTGAAGTGAAGAGTCTCGGGCCGTTTTTTTCTGATCCGACAATTCCTGAAGAATACAAGAAAGAGGTTGATCTCAAGGTGATCCGCCAGGCGCTTGATCATTTTTTGGAGAGCGGGCGCGACCTGCTCATCTTCGTCAATCAAGATGCAAATGTGCTGATGATGGATCACGGTGAATCGTTCCTCGACCTGTTGATGGAATATCAGGATAAAGGGCTTGAGCTCAACCGTTTCGTTATCGAAATCACGGAGCAAAAGTTTGAAGGGGATATTGAACAGCTGCATCATTTGCTGACCTATTACCGTACATACGGAATTAAAGTCGCTGTTGATAATATCGGAAAGGAAAGCAGCAACCTCGACAGAATCGCTCTTCTTTCCCCTGATCTGTTAAAGATCGACCTTCAGCCGCTCAAGCTGTCTTCTCCTTCGCCATCCTATGAATATGTGCTTTACAGCATATCACTCCTTGCCAGAAAAATCGGCGCCGCATTGCTTTACGAGGATATTGAGGCGAGCTTTCAGCTGCAATACGCATGGAGAAACGGAGGCCGGTATTTTCAGGGGCAGTATCTTGAACTGCCGAAGGATGAATTTATCGAACGGAATGTATTAAAGGACCGGCTGCATGCCGAGTTTCACCAATTTATCACACATGAGAAGAAGAAGCTAACCATTTTGTACGACCACTCTGAGCAGTTTTACAAACGGATTCATCAGCTTGTCACGTCGCTCAAGAAAACAGCTCAGTCAGACGATGAGTTTCTCTTCAATCTCGGAAAAGAACTGACCGATTGCAGCTTTAGAATTTACATGTGCGATGAAGACGGGATTCAGCTTACGAAAAACGTGTTTAAACATGACGGAGCATGGATATTTCAGCCTGAGTACATCGGCAAAAACTGGAGCTGGCGCCCTTATTTTCTCGAGAATATCATGAGGATGAGAACGATGAGAAAAGGCTTTTTCAGCGATTTGTACAGCGATATCGAAACGGGGGAAATGATCAGAACATTTTCCTATCCGATGGATGAAGAATTGTATCTGTTCATTGACCTGTCCTACTCATATTTATACGAACAAGACGGATTAATTTAAGCGGCGGCCTTTCGCCGCTTTTTCTTTTCGAAAAAATGAATCCCGAGAGGTTTGTTTTGCGTATATAAAGGAAAATGTGAATATATATGCTAAAAAAGGGGCGGATCATATGAAGAACGTTTGGTCATTCTTACTGTGCGGACTATTGACTGCGGCTTTTGTATTCCTCTGTGCGGATTTTGCCGAAGCCGGAGAAAAACCGACAAGAGCGTCGTTATTTGAGACCCTTCAATCCGTATCCGACGTCCATTTTCAGCTGACCGAAAAGGAAAGAACGAAAAAAGACATGATATCCCTCTTGGAACCTTATATGGAACACGCCATGGCAGCGAAGTACGTGGAGGCGAACGCCTTTCCCGAACAAGCGGGGTGGATTTTTTACGGGACAGACGCGCCGGAAGTTGCAATCCCTTTCTTCAGCTATGATGAAAACACAAAAGTGGCGGTGAAAGACGGAAGCTATACCGTATACGAATGTGTTGGAGATCAAGACCGCGGTCCTGTTTCATATCAAAAAAATTATCAGACGGTGACGCTAAAGAATATCGGCGGCAGCTTCAAAGTAACGGCTATCGGCCAATCTGATACAAAACCGGCTGGAGAAGACATGATGGCCGAACAACCGGACGAGAAAGAAACAAACTCGAATTTTGCGGATAACAAGGAAGAAGACCACGCTGTATTCCCGCTGTTTGTCATCGATGTTAACTGGACATTGGCCGAACTTTTCAGCTAGAAAAAGAATTTTTAAAAAATTCATTGACAATGATACTGATAATCATTATCATTTAATTATAGAGAGATGAACCTCTCTGTTCCCCAACCCCTCTATCAGATCAAGATTTTAAAAAACTTGGCGCTGCCCCCGCCAAGTTTTTTATTTGCGTGGAATCCCGCATTGCAAATGGCTGCGGGATTTTTGGGCTTTAGGTGTGGGACAGGAATAAGACAATCCTGTTGCCCCATAAATCTAAATTGGTGGTTAAAATAGGCTCCTCTGCAGTCAAAAAAATATTTTTCATGTATGACATGAAAAAAGAAAACTCAAACTATGAAAAGCGGTTTTTCTTTTTCATGATCAGAAACGAAAAATGTCATCGGCTGATACTTTGTGGTATGATGCGTGTAGAACTTGTATTATAATTAATACTTGTTGATCCTGAAGTTGTTTTTTTGAAAGGAGTCTTTTTTAGAATGTCACAATTAATGGGTATCATCACGAGACTGCAGAGCCTGCAGGAGACTGCGGAGGCTGCCGGAGAACCGACGCAGCGCAATTTTGAAGTAAACGGAGAAAAAATTTGCAGCGTAAAATATTTTGAAAAAAACCAAACATTTGAGCTGACAGTTTATCAAAAAGGCGATAAGCCTACCACATTTCCGTTTGACAACATCGATATGATTTCAATCGAAATCTTTGAACTGCTTCAGCAATAGGAGGATATGGCATGAAAGCTTTTCCAAGCGTTATTTGTCCGAATTGCAAAACAACCGAGCATATGGATCAAGTGCTGACAGCCCAGTCCAATCAGAATGTAATTTACAGATGTGACAGCTGCGGGTTCAGCTTGAAAAATATACCGACCAAAAAAGGATAGCAGACAGACGAATCGTTCCATCTTCGGTGCAGATCAAAAATGAAAAGGGGCATTCCAATGGCTGATTCTTTTCTTTTTTATAATCTTTCTGAAGATCAAATGACATTTCCTGAAGTGATCGGGAGACTGAAGGCGTTCATACGCCAAGATCCGCGGGCAAGCTATCTGCTGTCCGTCGGAACAGACTCGCAAATCCATCAGAACTGCACAAAGTTTATCACGGCTATCCATTTGCACCGCAAGGGCAAAGGAGCGTGGGGCTGTCTGAAAAACACGGTTGTCAACAGACCGATACATAGCCTCAGGGAGAAAATATCGCTTGAAACAGCTTACAGCCAAGAGATTGCCGCATATCTTTTAAATGATTACTTTAATGAAATTATGGATCTGCTTCTTCCGTTTACAGACGAGGGAGCAGATTTAACCCTTGAAGTTCATTTGGATATCGGAAAAAAAGGAATGACAAAGGATTTAATCCAGGAAATGACGGGCCGGATCACCTCCATGGGAATCTGTGCCAAAATTAAACCTGACTCCTATACAGCTTCAAGCTATGCAAACCGGTACACAAAATAATTGTTTGAAAGAAAATCGAACAGATGTCGAAATGTGCGGTTGACGTTTGAATTGCAATTTCATATTCTAGCCCTATAGAAACTAGAGAGAACATATTGTTTCTGACTCTAGCTAAATCAATTAGGGGGCTGGTTAAGAATGGAACGCTTTTCAGAAGAAGAGAGAAAACTGTTGCTGAACGTACTTTTGGACCATGAGTATGCCGTAGAGCTACTAAGCAGTGAGATCAATGATATAGAAACGGGTACAAAAAATGTGGATAGCCTGACATATAAAAAACTGGTTACCTTATACGACCGTGTCCGGTCTGAAAATTAGGTCAGATTATATCAATTGATACTCATTAGAGTATCTTTTTTGTTTCCTAAAAGGATATGGAATGATAAACTGACCTTGGAAGAAAGGAAAGTTTTCGACAAATATTGATATCGTTTATATTATTGTAGTATAGGGAAAATATGCGTTGATGGATTAAAGCTGAAAAGGAGTCGAAAAATCATGATTAGTATGCAATCAGATGAACTTCTTGAAACGACAGTAGGTCAGTTTATGATCGATGCTGATAAAGTAGCCCATGTTCAAGTCGGAAATAATCTGGAACATGCCCTTCTCGTGTTGACCAAAACCGGATATACCGCGATCCCTGTACTTGATGCTTCTTTCCGTTTGCACGGATTAATCGGAACGAATATGATCATGGATAAAATCTTCGGCTTGGAACGAATCGAATTTGAGAAGCTTGACAAGATTCATGTTGAAGAAGTCATGCTGACAGACATCCCACGCTTGAAAATTGACGACCCGATCTTAAAAGGATTCGGACTGGTCATCAACAACGCGTTTGTATGTGTCGAAAATGAAGAGCAGGTTTTCGAAGGCATTTTTACAAGGCGTGTCGTGTTAAAACAGCTGAATAAGCATTTGAGAACGTTGAATAAATAGGCGCGGCAGCGGCCTATTTTTTATTTGCAGCGCTCCACCAAACCCTCCGCACATTCTCCGAAGCCTGACTTTCCGCTTGATTAAAAAACAGCCGTTTGATTAAATGTATGATAAGAAAAACTTATTGGAATGAGGAATGTCCATGCAGCTTCAAGAGCTCCACATGCTTGTCGTTCTGGCGGAAGAATTAAATATGCGGAAAGCGGCTGAACGCCTGTTTGTTTCCCAGCCGGCTTTGTCCCAACGCCTGCAGACCATTGAGAAATCATGGGGAACGAAAATTTTTTTGAGATCGCAAAAAGGGCTGACGGTTACGTCTGCCGGAGAAAAAATCATCCAGTTCGCAAAAGATGTGACATTGGAACAGGAAAAAGTGAGAGAGAATATCGATGAGTTGGAGGGCGAGATTCACGGTACGCTCAAATTGGCGGCCGCTTCGATCATTGGGCAGCATTGGCTTCCCAACGTTCTGAAAACCTATGTCAAACAATATCCAAACGTGAAAATTTCGCTCGTGACCGGATGGAGCAGCGAAATGCTGAAAAGCCTCTACGAAGACCATGTTCATGTCGGCATTATCAGAGGAAACCCGGAATGGAAAGGACCGAAGCATTACTTGATGCGGGACGAATTGTACCTTGTCGATACAGAGATCCGTAACATTGAGGACATTGCCAAAACGGAACGGCCGTTCATCCAGTTCAAAAGCGACAGCACGTACTATCAGGAAATTCAGCACTGGTGGCATCAAAAGTTTAAAACGTCGCCAAAGCAGACCATTATTGTCGACCAAATTGAAACATGCAAACAGATGGCTTTCCACGGAATCGGCTATGCGATCCTTCCATCTGTGACGCTTCACGGAAGCGGGAGCCATGTTCATCAAATCCCGCTGCTTGACGCTAAAGGAAAAGCAATCGGCAGAGATACGTGGCTGCTCGGTTATGAGCCGGCTTTCCAACTGAAGCAAGTACAGGCGTTTGTAGAGGTTGTGAAAGAATGTACGGCAACTGAATAAACATCAGAAAGGCAGGACTCAAAAAAGAGGGCTGCTTTTTTTGTGCGATTTATTGACATTGATAATCATTATCATTTAAAGTGTATCTATATAATAATGAAAATCATTATCAATTTCAGAGGTGATTCTGTTGTCTAAAGCATTAATTGCATATGCCAGCATGTCCGGCAACACGGAGGATATCGCGATGATCATCAAAGATACATTGAAGGAGAACGGTTTTGATGTCGCAATTCAGGAAATGGATGATGTCGATGCCGATTCATTGGCTGAATACGATCTTCTTTTAATCGGCACCTACACATGGGGAGACGGGGATCTTCCTTATGAAGCGGAATCGTTTTACGACGAGGTCTCTTCGCTTGACCTTAAAGGAAAGAAAGCGGCATGCTTCGGATCCGGCGACTATGCATACCCCCGCTTTTGCGAAGCGGTCAACACGTTTTACAGCATGCTAGAACGAACCGGCGCCGACCTTTATCGAGAGACCTTGAAAATAGAACTTGCCCCCGAAACGGATGAAGATGCCGAGTGCTGCAAGGAATTTGCCGAAGGTTTTATAAGATGGGCAGAACACGAAAAGCGGCAGGCTGAGACCCATGTTTCATAAAGGTGCGACGGCCGTCGCTTCGGCAAAGCATTCCGGTTACTTTGTCGCCATCAAGCGGGAAGGGATTTTTCACTATTCACTTGAGCAAGGCTGGACAAAGCTCTTTCAATTAAAAAGCAAAATATGTTCCATCACCTATATCGGCGATTATTTATTCGGCGCAGGGGAGAGGGGAACGATTATCAGATCGTCTGACCAAGGAGCAACCTGGTCAATCTCAAGCTTTCCGACAAACGCTACGATTTGGTCGATCACAGGGAGAACGGACGGCTTTGTTTGTGCCCATGGGAAGCATTGCATTTACATATCAGAGGATTTCGGCGTCTCATGGAAAATCGTCAAGCCGTTTTCCGGTTTGAGTCATCCGCCCGTTATCCGCTCTCTGTGCCTCCATGAGGAGCGCCTTTACATCGGAACGCAGATTCATGAAGTGCACGGTGGTGTTTGGGCATACGATTTGGCAGCAGAATCGGCTTTTTTGATCAAAAAAGAAACCGGCCGCATGACCGCCTCGATGATCGCATTTGAAGGCGAATGGCTGGTTTGTGCGATGGGATCCAAAAAAGGAAATCACGGTGCCGTCAATTTGGTCAACATCCACACGAATGATGAAATACAAATCAGGCAGGGCCTTGTTGAAAATGAAGAATCATTCCTGGATGTGTCCGAAGACAACGGAATCATCTATGTCACATCGGCTCAAGACCGAGACGGATTTTCAAGAATCTACCGGCTTGATTTCTTTGAAAGAGAGCTGAAATGGTTTGACACGATTAAAGGGCATGGATTCAGAGTCGCCAATCAAAAGGAGAACTTCTTTTGCGCGGGTCTTTATGAATGCAAATTTGTCAGGCCTTATGAACAGCCTGCTGCAGCCCACTGATTTTATAGCGTTTTATAGGAGGAATAACGATGGGGAAAGTTTTGCTGGTTTATGCAAGCATGTCTGGAAATACAGAAGCAATGGCCGATTTAATCGAGAAAGGCCTTCTTGAGGGCGGGGCCGAAGTTGACCGCCATGAAGCGATGGATGTAGATGCGGCGCTCTTTAACGATTATCAGTATATGATATTTGGCGCTTATACATGGGGCGACGGGGATCTCCCGGATGAGTTTTTGGATATTTACGATGATATGGAAGGGATGGATTTCACAGATAAGATGTTTGCCGTTTTCGGGTCCGGAGATACTTCTTACGAGCATTTTTGCGGTGCCGTCGACATACTTGAGGACAAAATCAAAGAGCTTGGCGGAGACACGGTGCTTCCGTCCGTCAAAATCGAAATGAATCCGGAAGATGAAGAAGAAGACATGCTGCTTCAATTCGGCAGGGATTTTGCAAAGAAATGTGAAGTGCCGGCATGACATTTGCTAAAAAAGGAAACGGGACGCCCCCTTTCCTTTTTTTCTTGTTTTTAAATCTTTCCTTTGATACAGTAATGAGGAGAAAAAGAGAAGGAGGACTTACATAATGAAAATGATGGATGCAAATGAGATTATCTCATTTATTCAAAATAGTAAGAAATCAACACCTGTTAAAGTGTATGTGAAAGGCGACCTTGAAGGAATTGACTTCGGCGCTTCAGCCAAGCCTTTTATTACAGGGCATACTGGGGTAGTATTCGGTGAATGGGCGGAGATTCAAGCTGCGCTCGAAGCAAACAAAGGTAAAATTGAAGACTATGTTGTCGAAAACGACCGCCGCAATTCGGCGATCCCAACGCTCGATTTGAAAAATATTAAAGCGCGAATCGAGCCGGGTGCGATCATCCGCGATCAAGTGGAAATCGGCGACAACGCCGTTATCATGATGGGAGCTTCCATCAACATCGGCTCTGTAATCGGCGAAGGAACGATGATCGATATGAATGTCGTGCTGGGCGGACGAGCTACCGTCGGCAAAAACTGCCACATTGGAGCGGGTTCCGTGCTTGCCGGTGTCATTGAGCCCCCTTCAGCAAAACCTGTCGTTATTGAAGACGATGTCGTCATCGGTGCAAACGCCGTCGTACTTGAAGGCGTGACTGTCGGAAAAGGAGCCGTCGTTGCTGCCGGCGCAATCGTTGTGGAAGATGTGGCACCTTACACAGTAGTTGCCGGAACGCCTGCGAAAAAAATCAAAGACATCGATGAAAAAACAAAAGGCAAAACAGAAATCAAACAGGAATTGCGTCAGCTTTAAGAAGCGGCGGCGAAAAGTGCGTGGATGTGACAATCCACGCATTTTCGTATCGCCGGGGAGGTTAGAAAGATGAAATTGGACGAATTAGCAGCGATTCGCAGAGATCTGCACCAAATTCCTGAACTCGGTTTTCAGGAATATAAGACACAGGCTTATCTTTTGAACCACTTACTAAAGCATCCGGAAGACCGGATTGAAATCGAAAAGTGGAGAACCGGACTGTTTGTAAAGGTTAAAGGGACAGCCCCTGAACAGATTTTGGCTTACAGGGCGGATATGGACGGGCTCTCGATTCGGGAAGATACCGGATATTCTTTTTCTTCCGCACATCAGAACAGGATGCATGCGTGCGGGCATGATTTCCATATGACGATTGCCCTCGGCATCATCGATCATTTCGTCCGCAACCCGGTTAAACAAGATCTGTTGTTTTTGTTCCAGCCTGCTGAAGAAGGGCCGGGCGGCGCTGAACCGATGCTTGAAAGCGATTTGTTTAAAAAGTGGGAGCCGAGCATGATCACAGCGCTGCACATCGCGCCTGAGCTCCCGGTCGGAACGATCGGAACGAAAAGCGGGCTGCTCTTTGCCAATACGTCAGAGCTTGTAATCGAACTTGAAGGAAAGGGCGGGCATGCCGCATATCCCCACCTTGCAGAAGATATGGTGGTCGCCGCCAGTTCGCTCGTTACGCAAATGCAGTCGATCGTAGCCAGGAATGTCGATCCGCTGGACAGTGCTGTCATTACCATCGGGACGATTACAGGCGGATCGGCACAAAACATTATCGCTCAGCAAGCAAGGCTTGAAGGGACGATCAGGACGCTGTCCCCAGCGTCAATGGAACAGGTGAAGAAAAGGATCGAGGCGATGGTGAGCGGCCTGGAAACGGCTTATCAATGCAACGGTAAAGTCAGCTATCCGGCAGCATATTATCAGGTCTATAATTCAAGCGGTTTAGTTGAAGACTTTATGCAGTTCGTTTCTGAAAGCGGCCTTGCAGAGGTCATCCGTTCAAAAGAAGCGATGACAGGAGAGGACTTCGGCTATATGCTGAAAAAGTATCCGGGCTTCATGTTTTGGCTCGGCGTCGATTCACCTTACGGACTCCACCATGCCAAACTGCAGCCGAAAGAGGAAGCGCTTGAGACGGCAGTCCGCGTTATGACGGCTTATTTCTCTTCCAAAGCCAATTAGAACAAGCGGCTGGTATAAAAAATCAGCAAACGTGGCATCTTAATTGGTGGAGGTGTTTCTTCATGTCGAAAAAAATCGGAATCGAACAATCTCTTTCTGATGTCGAGGCTGCTTTGAAGGAAAAAGGGTATGAGGTTGTAACGATGAAAACCGAAGACGATGCAAAAGGCTGCGACTGCTGTGTTGTCACTGGTCTGGACACTGACATGCTCGGGATTTCAGATACGATGACCGGAGCATCTGTCATTCAGGCGACTGGTTTAACTGCCGATGAAATCTGTCAGCAGGTTGAGCAAAAACTTCAGTAATAAACATAAAACCGAAGTTCCAGCTTCGGTTTTAACTTGTTTTTCCAAAAAAACGGCTGTCGGGTGTTAAACGGTTGTTTCATCATCCGGAGGCATGTTACACTTTTTTTAAAGGCTTAAAAAAAGAACAACCGCTAATTTAAATTTATTATCAATTAATATTGACTAAAAATATGGTAAGTATTATAATGAATTATGTATGTGATGTTATTAACTAAATGAGAATTTAATATTTAAATTCTCATTTTGATATGGGTAGCAGAACCCAAAAATCACAATTGGAGGGATACATAAAATGGCAGAACGCATGGTAGGTAAACAAGCGCCGCGCTTTGAAATGGAAGCGGTTCTTGCAAACAAAGAATTTGGAAAAGTAAGCCTTGAAGAAAACATGAAGAATGATAAGTGGACGGTTCTATTCTTCTATCCTATGGACTTTACTTTCGTGTGCCCGACAGAAATTACAGCAATGTCTGACCGCTATGACGAGTTTGAAGACCTTGATGCAGAAGTAATCGGCGTTTCAACTGACACCATCCACACTCACTTGGCATGGATTAACACAGACCGCAAAGAAAATGGTCTCGGCCAGCTGAAATACCCGCTTGCTGCCGACACAAACCATGAAGTATCCCGTGAATACGGCGTACTGATTGAAGAAGAAGGTGTGGCGCTTCGCGGATTGTTCATCATTAATCCGGAAGGCGAACTTCAATATCAAACAGTGTTCCATAACAACATCGGCCGTGATGTAGACGAAACATTGCGCGTGCTTCAAGCGCTGCAAACAGGCGGTCTTTGCCCTGCAAACTGGAAACCGGGTCAAGCAACTCTTTAATTTTTATTCTCAAATTAGAAATCAGATTGGAAAGGTCTAACATTTGTTAGACCTTTTTAATCGACAAAAATGACAATGGAGGAAAAATCATGAAATTACGCCAGCCGATGCCGGAACTGACCGGCGCAAAAGAGTGGTTAAACGGAGAAGTGACAAAAGAGCAGCTTATCGGAGAAAAGCCGACATTAATTCATTTTTGGTCGATCAGCTGCCACTTGTGCAAAGAGGCGATGCCGCAAGTCAATGAGTTCCGCGACCGCTACAGCGATAAACTAAACGTGGTGGCCGTGCATATGCCGCGTTCAGAAGACGATTTAGACTTGAATAAAATCAAAGAGGTTGCCGCTGAACATGATATTACTCAGCCTGTTTTTGTTGACAGCGACCATAAGCTGACTGACGCTTTCGAAAACGAATATGTTCCGGCTTATTACGTTTTTGATAAAACAGGCCAGCTTCGCCATTTTCAAGCTGGAGGAAGCGGGATGAAAATGCTCGAAAAACGTGTAAACCGTGTTCTTGCCGAAACAGAACAGTCTGCTGAATAAAGATGAAAAGCCCCGTTTTCATGGGGTTTTTTGTTTATTCGGCTCCTCATTGCAAAAAAAGCAAAAAAATTTCCTCTATCCGCCCCTTTCGACAAATAGATCATTAGACACTGTTTATTTTACTTGATGAGTCTTATGTCCTGTTTTTGTTTCAGGAGTATTTCTGACTTTCCCTGTACACAACAAACTGCGAATTCGACAAGTGAAATCTGGCAATTTTGAATATTCTGGATTTATAAGCCGGATTAATCATTGATATTTCACACTTTCCATCACGATTAAACAGTAGAGTCTATTCCTAAATTATGTTTCGTTGAAAAGTAATTTTCTATGTTCCTTCATTATTTACCATTTTTCGACAATGGGTTTAGAGTAGGCCGAAATGCTTCGAAAACTCCTCAGGCTTCAAGTTTTCCGGAAATTTAGTTCTATTTTCTTAACGGAAAGCAACAGTAGAAAAACGAAAAAATAGTTGATAAAATTAGTTTGGTAATCTAATATTTTTATTGGAAGGTTTATTTATTCTGATAGGAGGGTATAAACGGTATGTTTAACGAGAGGGAAGCATTGCGTTTAAGATTGGAGCAGCTGAATGAGGCTGAGGTTAAAGTGATTAGGGAGTATCAAATTGAGCGGGATAATATATATGCAAAGCTGCGTGAATTGGATCGTCCATCCAGCTTTAATGATACAAAAAAAGATTTTCGCCCGGAGCGTAAAACGGAATCTCTCCCTGTTTTAGCTGAATTAGCTGCGCAGGAGATGAAGAGCTATCAGCAACAACAGCAGCAGCCGCAAGCATCTCAAAAGAACCAGCAGCAGACTTCTCCGCAAACCTCCTCACTGCCTGCCGGAATTCCAGATGGAACGACAAGGCGCAGAAGGGGTACAGCACGTCCAGGCTCAAAAGCTGCAAAACTGCGTGAAGCGGCGATTAAAACATTAAAACGCCATAATGCGGCCATCAAAAGCTCCGAACTTCAAAAAGAAATCGAAAAAGAGAGCGGACTTGAGATCCCTAATATGACAACCTTTATGCAAAGCCTGATTAAAATGTACCCGGAAGTCAAAAAACCATACCGCGGTCAATATATATTAGAGGGTGAGATTTCTACCGAGACAGAGCAGCAATAGTCAAACCCTTGCTTTTCCAGATAGCGTTTCCATTTTGAGGAACACCAAGGCGGCCGCTATATACGCCGCCGCCCTAATCAACTGCTTGAGACAATCGACTCAAGCGGTTTTTTATAAAATCCAAATTATTCCTTAAAGTGGTATTCAATTTAAAGGTTTTGTTTCTTTGTCTTTGCGTTTAATTTGATAGACCCATTTTTGCGGGGTTGTTTCTTCTTTCGTCTGCTTTTTCCATTCAGTTATTTTCTGATCCATTTTCATGTCATTTTGTTTGATGACGCTCAATTGCTGTTGGAGCTGATCGACTTGCTCCGTAACTGTTTGAAGTACCGCCTCGATCTGCTCTGACCGTTCAAAAAGCTCTTCGTTTTGTTCAAGCGCCTTCTCCGTCTGCTGAGATGTATCAATATCGGCAAAATGAGAAGCGATCCACTTATCACTTTCATCGAGCTGCCTTTTATAGGATAAAATCGTTTCGTAAAACAGCGCTTTTTTTGTTTTTTCAGCCTCCAAAAGGCGGTTTTTCGTTTCTGTCACCCGCTCTTTTAATACCGCAACATCTGTTTCGATTTGTTTGAGCTGAAGACCTTTAGCATGAAGTTCGTCTTTCAGGCGGGCATTTTCGTGTGCAGCGTTTTCGAGCTCATGCTCCTTTTTTTCCCTCAGCGTTTTTTCTTTTTCCGCATGAAGCTTTTCATATTCTATTTGGCTATGTAAGCTTTTTTTCTCTTCTTCGGCTTTTACATTTGTTAAATGAAGGCGGTGCTTTTCTTCTATCTCTTGTTTTCTTGCATAGGTTTCTTTTTGAAGGAGCTCCTGAAGAACAACGATTTTACCCAGCAGTTCGCTTTTTATCCGGTTGAGCGTTTCGGCCGACTCGTCTTCCTTGTTTGCCGAAATCCGCTCCAGTTCGATTGACAGCTGCTGAAGCTGCTGCTTCAGCGCTGCGTTTTCCTGGCTGAGCTTATGATTTTTTTGATGAAAATAGCTTGCTTCAAGCTCGTGGATCAATTGATGTGACCTTGCCAGCTCCGCTTTTAAAAAAAGGTTTTCCTGTGATAAATCATGAAAATAAGGCAGCGAACCCGTTGTTTTTTTCATGGTGACCAGCCCCCTATTAATGTTACAACTACAATATGCATAAATGAAACACGGCATGCCTTTTGAAAAAGAGATTTTACAGACTTGTTCGGATTTCTAATATTTTGCTATGATGTTCGCAGGCAGTAACACGCGAAGGAAGGTTGAGCTGCATGAAAGAAATACATGTCATATTATCGGGGGGCCTTTCACGCCGTTTTGGGGAACCGAAAGCGTTTGCCTGCTGGCAAGGCAAGCCGCTTTATCAATGGTGCAAACATGCGCTGGGAGGCGATGTCCTGATATTGAGCCGTCCGGGGCTGACGGAGCGGTTTAAAGAACTCGGGGAAAAAGCGGTGCTGGAAGATATCGAACCGTTCAGTGGGAGAGGGCCGCTTGCAGGTATGTACACAGCCATGGTTCGGGCGGAAGGGGAATGCTATATTTTTTCGGCCTGTGATACCCCGCTTGTCCGGCAGGAGACCATATCGGCTTTAAAACGGCAGATGACCCCGGCGGATGACGCCGTCGTGCCGGTCGCAGACGGAAGGGCGCAGCCGCTTGTTGCTGTCTACAGCAGAAGGGTGAAATCCGTCCTCCTCGAACAGCTTCAGCAGAACGAGCTGAAGATCAGCAGTTTCCTCGACCGCATCCGCGTCAAGTATATTGAAGCTGATAGGGTCGGGGCAGAGCCGTGGGAATTTATAAATGTCAATAAAAAGTCGGATTTAGATAAAATAGAACCGTTCTTTCCGGGATGAAATATTTTATTATAGATTGCAAGGGTTTTTCGGAAAGTGTTTTTCAAAAAACAGCGGACGGAAAAATGATATGATATAGAAAAGGAAGTAAAGGGGATCATCCTGATGCATGAACGGTATTCAAGACAAATCAGATATCAAAACATCGGACAGGCGGGTCAGGACAGAATCAGGCAGAGCCATGTTTTGATCGTCGGAGCCGGGGCGCTCGGCACGTCGGCTGCCGAGGGGCTTGTGCGCGCAGGCATCGGTACACTGTCTATTATAGACCGCGATTATGTGGAATGGAGCAACCTGCAAAGGCA
>Ga0180429_10001090_pt1 | contig 23426 bp, 20 predicted proteins | sample SS_ome_FD_132428 | JGI IMG/M metagenome (GOLD analysis project Ga0180429, IMG submission 132428) | Hypersaline lake sediment archaeal communities from the Salton Sea, California, USA - SS_1_S_1 metaG | ecosystem: Environmental > Aquatic > Non-marine Saline and Alkaline > Hypersaline > Sediment ...
ACGCGCAGCAGCGCGGCGTCGTCCGCCGGGTTGGTGAAAAGGCGCAGGTAGCTCATCACGTCTTTCACCTCGGTGCGTGAGAAAAACGCGGTGCCGCCACTGACGAAGTAAGGCACGTTGTGCGTGCGCAAAGCCTTTTCGAACTGGCGGGACTGGTGGTTGCCGCGGTACAGAATGGCGAACTCGCTGAAAGCACAACCGCTGTTGAAGCGATGCTGGATGAGTTCGGTGGCGACGCGTTCGGCCTCGTCCTCTTCATCGCGCGTATTGATGATACGCAACGGGTCGCCGGGGCCGAGTTCCGACCAGAGTCTTTTCTCGAACACATGCGGGTTGTTGGCAATCAGCTCGTTGGCGCTACGCAGGATACGGCCGGTGGAGCGGTAATTCTGTTCCAGCTTGATCAGCTTGAGTTGTGGAAAATCGTCTTTCAGGCGGGCAAGGTTTTCCGGGCGGGCGCCACGCCAGGCATAGATTGACTGGTCGTCGTCACCGACCACGGTGAACTGTGCCTGGACACCGACCAGCAGTCGCACCAGCTCATACTGGGCACCGTTGGTGTCCTGGTACTCGTCTACCAGCAGGTGGCGTACGCGGTTCTGCCAGCGTTCGAGTAACGCGTGGTCGCTGCGCATCATTTCCACCGGGCGCAGGATCAGGTCATCGAAGTCCAGTGCGTTGTAGGCACGCAGGGCATCCTTGTAGGCGCGGTAAAGGACAGCGTAAAAGGCCTGGAAGTCGTCCTCCGCGCGCGACAGTGCGGTCTCCGGGTCGGTCAGCTCGTTTTTCCAGTGACTGATCTGCCAGCGTGCTTCCTGCAGGGTCTGCTTGTCGGCCTCGTTTTTCTTCGACAGTTCCTTGAGCAGCTGCTCCACGTCCTGCTCGTCGAGGATGCTGAACCCCGGGCGCAATCCTGCCGCCTGGTGCTCGCGACGCAGAATGTTCAGGCCAAGCGTGTGGAAGGTGGAGATGTTGAGGCCGGCGCTGTTTATGCCCTCCAGCAGCTTGGCCACACGCGCCTTCATCTCGCGCGCCGCCTTGTTGGTGAAGGTCACCGCGTAGATGTTGCGTGGAGACATCCGCGCATAGTCCATCAGGTGCGCGATCTTGGCGGTGATCACACGCGTCTTGCCGGAGCCGGCTCCTGCCAGCACCAGGCTGGGGCCGCTGAGGTATTTCACGGCCTCGCGTTGCTTGGGGTTGAGGTCCTGCACGGCGTGTCAGTTGTCGAACATTTCTTGCTTGAGACGAAAAAGGGCGGAGATGTCTTCATCCCCGTGGCCCCGTTCCAAGAGGCGCTCGTAGTGCACGAGGCTCATTTCGACGACCGGCATCTGCACGCCGAAACGAGAGAGCATCTGCTGGCAGATTTTCAGATCTTTGTGATGAAGGGCGACCCGGAAGCCCGGGTGGAAAGATTCAGAGCACATGCTCTTGCCCCGGTGATCGAGGAACCAGTTGCCGGCAGCGCCGCCGCCGACCACATCGATGACTTTGTCCATGTCGAGCCCGCTGGCCTTGCCGAACGCCAGTGCTTCGCTGACCGCCTGGTTGATGCCTGCGGCCATGATCTGGTTCACGGCCTTGGTTGCCTGGCCGCTGCCGACCGGCCCCATGTGTACCACGCGTGAGGTGATCACCTCCAGTGCAGGCATGACCCGTTGCAGAGTCTCCTCGTCACCGCCTGCCATCATCACCATGGTGGCTTTCTCGGCGCCCTCGCGGCCACCGGAAACCGGGCCATCGATAAACCGAATGCCACAAGCATCGAACATATCCGATGCCTGTTGCGCAGTCTCGGTGCTCACTGTCGAGGTATCGAGGACGACTTTTCCTGCCTCCAGGAGAGGCAGCAGTTGTTCGGCCACTTCAAGCAGGTCCCCATCGGCCGATACAGAGGTAATGACCAGGTCAGCGGATCGTGTTGCGGCTGCCATATCTTCAGCCAACTCGAAGCCATGGGCACGGGCTGCGTTTTCACCGCGTGCCCGGGATCGATTCCAGGCGCCGGCGAGCAGGCCGGCCCGGTGCAGATTGCCGGCCATGCCGGCACCCATGGCACCCAGGCCGATCACGCTGGTCTTGATCATGTGTTTTCCCCGGCCATGGGCCGCGTTGAGGCTAAGAGCACCCCGTCTCACTCGAAGGTAGGTGCCGCAGGGGCTGTTATCCTAACCGCAGCTGAACCGAGTGATAAAGACCAGGAGTCTGTATGAATGATTTGATTGCTGAACGAATCGCCAGGGGAGCGGCTGAATCGCAGTTGTCACGCGAGTCATGGCGCATTTTCCAGATCATGGCGGAATTCGTGGAAGGCTTCGAGAAAATGTGCGTCGTGCGGCCTTCGATCAGTATCTTCGGTTCAGCCCGTACGCCTGAGAACGACCCCTGGTATCAAAAAACCGAGGAGACGGCGCGTCAGCTCTCTGATGCCGGCTTCTCCGTGGTCAGTGGTGGCGGCCCGGGAATCATGGAAGCCGCCAACAAGGGCGCACAGGGTGGACGCTCGCCGAGTGTCGGGGTGAATATCGAGCTGCCGCACGAGCAGAAACCCAACGCTTACCAGGATATTTCACTCAACTTCCGGCATTTCTTCGCGCGTAAGGTGATGTTCGTGAAATATGCCTCGGCCTATGTGGTGTTTCCCGGTGGTTTCGGAACGCTGGATGAACTTGCCGAGATATTGACGCTGGTGCAAACGGGCAAGACACGCCAGATTCCCATCATCCTGGTGGGCGGAACATTTTGGGCCGGGCTGCTGCAGTGGTTTCGCGAATCGATGATTGCGTCCGGCACCATCAGCCCTGAGGATATGGACCTGATGCAGATTTGCGAGGAGCCGGAGGAGATCGTCAGTGCCATCTTTGCGCACTACGAGAAACGCAGCATCGAACCCTCCGAGGCAGAGCAGGAAATCATGCTCGAATTGTGATTGTGGCTTGGTTCCGCCTTTTCTCCAGTCCAGGTCGTATACTGTGTGTAATCAAGGACGTCAGTATTTAGGAGCGAGCGGTGATTTCTTCGAGATTTTTTGCGTGGTTGGCGGTATCGGTTTTTGCCTTTCCTGGCATGGCCGTCGCCCAGGATGCGCAGCCGGTTGAGCCCCCGCCACCACCAGAGGTCATGCGCTCGGGAGAGGCGCTGGAACCCGAGGTGACCATTCGTGAAGCCGAACGCGAAACCATTTACGAATACCGTGTGGCGGGCAAGATCGTCATGGTGAAAGTTCAGCCGAAGGGTGGTTTGCCTCCCTATTACTTCTTCGACCAGAACGGGGATGGCGAACTGGAGCATAGCCATGTGCATCCACGACATGCCCCAACGGTCAACCAGTGGGTCTTGTTTCGTTGGTGGTAAACAACGCGAGGGATTGAGGCAAAGAAAGGGCTCTGTTGAGCCCTTTCCGCGTTAAAGGCTCTGATGTTCAGATGGTGTAGTTACCTTCCTCGTACAGATGGGAAGGGAAGTCGGCGTCGCTGATTTCAGGTTGCGCCAGCGGCGCGCTGTCGAACTGCTGCCATACGCCATCACGTTCCAGGTCTTCGACAACCGTGCCGGTCAAGACGATGCGGCTGGTCGGGTTATTTAGGCCGGAGTAGTACTCGCTAGCATCAAAGCTGGCATCAAAGGCATACGCGGAAGTGGTGGTCATCAACGCAACAGCCGCAGTAGCAATAATTTTTTTCATGGCGTGGTCCTCTGAATTGAATTGCGGTTGCTGGACATCAGCGCCGCTCAATCGAAAAGACCCGGATTTGTTGGAATTTCTTTCGAGGCATTTCCAACTTTGCAATCGAGGGGGGCAGCGAATTGCCTGGCCCCAGTGGCAATAAAAAAAGGGCTCCCTTGGGAGCCCTTTCTTGGGTGCGCCATCCGGATCAGATGGTGTAGTTTCCTTCTTGATAAAGATGATAAGGGAACTCGGCGTCGCTGAGTTTCGGATCTGCCTTGGGGATGTCTTCGAGCTGCTTCCAGACCCCATCGCGATCAAGGTACTCGATGAAGACACCGCTCACCACGGCGCTGCTGGTCGGTTTTGCAACACCTGAGTAGTACTCGTTGGCATCGAAGCTTGCATCGTAAGCAAAGGCGGTCGTCGAAGTCATCAATGCGAAAGTTGCAGTAGCAAGAATCTTTTTCACGTCGTAGTCCTCTGTCTTGGTGATGCGGTTGCCGTACATCAGCACCGCTTGTCTCCGAGACCACTCTTCGTTGCTATTTGTTTCCCGTGATTCGTCCTGCAAAAGTGTGGAATTGTTTTGGTGGCGATAGTTGTCCGGACGCACCAAGAAAGGGCCTCGCGGTAGCCCTTTCCTGATTGAAGACCTCATGTCGGTCAGTGATGTCGTTGCCCTTTTCGACCAGGAGGGTCGAGACAACCGGCATTACCGATGTCCCGGCGAATCTCGCTGGGGATATCGAGTTGCCACCAAGCGCCGTCGCGCTGCAGGTCTCAGGCATCAGTGCCGCTCAACATGAAACTGCCATTCGGACTGCAGGGTCCATTGCAGTAATCGTTGTCATCAACGCCGTGATCTGAAATAGAGGTGGAAGTGGTGATCATCAACGCCGCCTGCCCAATGTGATCGGGTAGATTCGGAGATTCATTCAACACTTGTTTAAAACATCGATCAGCTGGCGCAGTGCCTGTCCTCGGTGGCTAAGCGTGTTTTTGATTTCGGCGGGCAGTTCGGCGGCACTGGCATTCTCTGAGGGCACGAAAAACAGCGGGTCATAGCCGAAGCCGTTTTCACCCTGGGGGTTGCGCAGAATCATGCCTTCCCAAGTGCCCTGGCAGATAATCGGGGTCGGGTCCTCAGCGTGCCGCATGTAAACCATGACGCATTGGAAACGTGCGCTACGTTGTTGTTCCGGCACATCCTCGAGCGCTTGCAGCAGCTTGGCATTATTGGCGGCATCACCACCATCTCCAGCGTATCGGGCGGAGTAGATGCCCGGTGCTCCCTTCAGTGCATCCACCTCAAGGCCCGAGTCATCGGCAATTGCCGGCAGGCCGCTGTGCGTTGCCGCGTTGCGCGCCTTTTTGATCGCGTTTTCCACGAAGCTCAGGCCGTCTTCGACTGCCTCGGGAACATCGAACTCGCCCTGTGGTAAAACCTGGATGTGTTGGTCAGCCAGCAGTTCACCCAGCTCGCGCAGTTTGCCCTTGTTATTACTCGCCAGTACGACACGTTGATCAGTCATCAATCTGTTCCGGTGTTGAATGCAGGGGGTGATGGTAACAATCGCGTACGGCAACCGAAACGCCTGTTGAACCTGCCAGGCGCCGCATCCCGGGTATCGAGTTGTTGACTATCAAAAGAACTTTTGCGCAGGCCGATTACTCGGCTTTCGTCTCATGCAGGGCGGGCAGTGATGGTGTCGGCGGTTCCGCTCAGCCCGGTTCAAGGGTGCTGGTTCTTTTGTACCATCAGAGGCTCGTCTTTTGGGGTTTTAAGCCCGGTCCGGCCCTACGGGGGCGGGTGACAGACCTCCTGGCTGAATCTCAATAGAACGCGGCATCCTGCGCCGCAATGATCTCCCTTATGCCCTTGTCAGCCAGCGCCAACATGGCGTTCATTTCGGCTGCGTCGAAAGGTTCTGCTTCTGCAGTGCCCTGCACTTCGATGAATCTGCCGGAGGCATCCATGACCACGTTCATATCGGTGTCTGCGGAAGAGTCTTCCGCGTAGTCCAGGTCCAGCACCGGTGTCCCCTCGTATATGCCGACCGATACAGAGGCCACGTTCTGCACGATAGGATCTTCCTCCAGGGTGCCCTCGGCCAGCAATTGATTGACCGCATCACGCAGTGCCACGAAGGCGCCCGAAATGGATGCAGTGCGCGTGCCGCCATCCGCCTGGATCACGTCGCAGTCCAGGGTGATGGTCCGTGGGCCAAGTTTCTGCAAATCTATCGAGGCGCGCAATGCGCGGCCGACCAGTCGCTGGATTTCCATGGTGCGCCCGCCCTGTTTGCCGCGGGCGGCCTCGCGTCCCACACGGTCATGCGTCGAGCGCGGCAGCATCCCGTATTCTGCAGTGACCCAGCCTCGGTCGTCATCGCGCATCCAACGTGGTTGCCGATTGTCAATGCTCGCCGTGCAGATGACCTTGGTGTCGCCGAAGCTTACCAGCACCGATCCTTCTGCATGCTTGGTGAAATTGCGGGTGAAACTGACTGCACGCATCTGCCCGGGTGCGCGTCCACTTGGTCTCATGCGAACTCCTTCAGTGTTTGTTGTTTTGCAGCACCGCCTGCAGGTAGCGCACGGCTTCGTTCAGGTTTTCGTCCACTGTGGGCGAGGCGTTGTCAGAATCCCGGTCTCCGTACCGTAGCTGCCAGCGCAGAGCGACTGCGGTGACGTTGTCGCTACGTGGGTACCCGCGCTTAACCGCCTCCTGCGCAAGTGCCTGCAAAGCACAGACAAAACCGGAGTCGACGGATAATGCCTTGACCAGGTCGTTCTGAGGGACCTGTCCCCACAGGCCATCACTGCAAAGCAGCAGCACATCACCCACGCGCAATTCGGTGGGTGAGCCGACCGATAGGCTGGGTGGCTCATACGGTCCCCCAAGGCAGCGTGTAATGGTCGAGCGCAGTGTGCAGCGATCGCTGTCGGAGGGGCGCATGTAACGCACCCGGCTGTGGTCCTTGGTTTGCGCCTGGATATGTCCGTCACGAATCAGGTACAGGCGGCTGTCTCCGACATGTACCCAGTAAGCAATGCCATGTTGCAGAATGGCGATAACCGCCGTGGTCCGAGGCAGGATCGGTGGGTTCTGGCGATTGCCGAACGAAACGATCGCATCGTGTGCCTTATGCACACACTGCATCATGAACTGCTCGGGGTCGCGCAACGGTTTTTCCTGACGCCGGAACCAGGACTCGCTGACATCCGCTAGTAATTGCGCTGCCACTTCACCACGTGGATGACCGCCCAATCCATCGCCCAACAGCAGCAGAGTGGTACCGCCCTCGGTAAGAATCAGGCTGCGATCCTGATTCATTTTTCGATCGCCCGTGAGGCTTACGCGCGCGGCTTCGAAATGTTTTTGGTTCATCCTGTCTTTTGCTTGTTTCCAAACATCCATCGAGGAACCGGTATCTTGCCAAGCAGGGCCTGACGCATTTCCTGCGCGCTCTGCGGGCGCTGCTCGGCAGGTACCCGCATGGCCCAGTCGATCGTTTCCAGGATTTGGGTGGGGTAACGCGCGGAGAAGAGCTGGGTGGCTGGCTTCAGCTTGTCGTCCGTGTGGCGTTCCACCGCCGACGGCGGGGGCTTGCCCTCGATGCAGGCCCGGATGGTGGCACCGATGGCGTAGACATCCGTCCATGCGCCAACTTTCCCCGAGGTGTAATACTGCTCTACCGGGGAGAAACCCGGCGTAATCACCTGTGCCTTTTTACCTTCCTCGTTATCGAGGTGATAGACGGCACCGAAATCCAGCAGCAGCGGATTACCTCCCGGCCGCAGGTGAATGTTGCTGGGCTTAATGTCCAGGTGCAGGTTGTTGGTGGCGTGGATGGCGCTCAGGGCATCCAGCAGCGGGGGGAATACGGTCAGCAGGAAATTGGTACTCAGACCGCCGTGACGTTTCTTGATGTAACGACCGAGGTTTTTCCCAGGCTCATAGTCCATGACCAGGTAGGCGGTGTTATTGGCCAGGAAACAGTTGCGCACGCGCACGATGTTTTCATGATCGAGACGCGCGAGGATGTTCGCCTCCTGGTAGAAAAGCCTGCGTCCCCGTTCGAAACTGGTGCGTTTTTCTGCTTCCAGAACGGAGACCGGGTCCATGCCGCGCCGTTTCCCAAACCGCTTTGGCAAATACTCCTTGATAGCCACTTCGTCGTGGGAATCCTCGTCCTCTGCCAGATAAATCAGGCTGAATCCACCGCTGCCGATCAGCTTGATGATGCGATAGCAGTCGAGAATGGTGCCTGGTGGCAAGGCGTCTCGTTGAGGGTTGGGCATGGTCGGGTAGCGGTTTTCGCGGCACTCCATGGATGACATCGTTATCATACACAGAATGTTAGCCAGCGTTTATCCGACAAGGGGTTTGTCCAGGTGTCCAAGATTCGAAGCATGACCGCATTTGCGCGCCACCAGTTGCGTGACGATTTAGGTGAACTGACGTGGGAAATCCGTAGCGTCAATCACCGCTACCTGGAAACCATGGTGCGCCTGCCGGAGGAACTGCGTGCCATCGAGCCGGTCGTGCGAGAGCGCGTCAATCAACGCCTGGGGCGCGGCAAAGTCGAATGCGGCCTGCGTTACAAACCGGGTATCGGCAGCGGTGGTGAGTTGAAAGTCAACCAGCTGCTGGTACAGCAGTTGCTCGGTGCCGCAGAACAGATGATGCACAAGATGCACAGCTCTCAATTGCCCGCCATCATGGATATCCTGCGCTGGCCGGGTGTGCTCGAAGCCGAAGAGCAGGATTTCACCCCGGTGCAGAACAGCGCGGTGCAGGTACTCGATGAGACCCTAAATCAGTTGGTCGAATCGCGTGAGCGTGAGGGTGCCCGCCTTGCCGATCTGATCCGTCTGCGTGTAGCCGGCATGCGTGAACAGGTCGAACGTGCCCGTGTGCGTATGCCTGAGGTGGTCCAGGCCGTGCGCGAGCGTCTCAAGACACGCCTTGCAGAAGTCACAGAATCACTCGACCAGGACCGCCTGGAGCAGGAAATGGCCCTGCTGGCGCAACGTCTGGACGTGGATGAGGAAATGGACCGCCTCACGACCCATCTCGACGAGGTGGAGGATGTGCTCAAGAGAGATGAGCCGGTTGGTCGTCGTCTCGACTTCCTGATGCAGGAACTCAACCGAGAGGCGAACACCCTCGGGTCGAAATCAGCCGACAGCGAGACGACGGCCATCTCGGTCGAGATGAAGGTGCTGATCGAGCAGATGCGGGAGCAGGTGCAAAACTTGGAATAATCGATTCAGCAGGCCTGAGTTTTCTAGTCAGCGATGGGATGCAAAGCTGTCGCGCAAGTTGATCTGACAGGGACGCGATCATATTGCCAGCTGGCAGAGAGGTCACATTGGCCGTGGATACTAACCTTTGTGCGCTGGATGCCGGCGCTGCCCCGATGTTTCACGAATGTGATGTCTGAGACCATCGACATGGCCCTGGTCGATGCCATCGATGGGATCGACAATTTGCTGGGCGGTAGACGTCGCCAGTAGGGTGGATAGGATGTCGGCAATCAGGAGCCTTGCAGGCAGCCAAAAAAATCGCCGGCACGAAGCCGGCGATTCATTTTTTGGCCAATCGTGCTAGCTGGCCAGTTTCGGACTACTTGTTGACGGGTGATTCGGGGTCGAGCAGGTAGGCCATGATGTGACCTATCTGTTCCTGTGTCAGCAACTCGTTGGCGCCAATACGCGGCATGTTGGTGCAGGCGAACAGCGAATGCGGGTTGTAGATCACCTCGTAGGTGTATTTCTGTATCGCTTCGCTGTTGCCACGGAGTTTGCCGTAGCCGGTCAGGGACGGGCCGAGGTTTCCGCCGGTCCGATCCGTCGCCAGTTGGTGGCAGTTGTAGCAATTGCCGCCCGGGCCGTTCTTTGCCTTGCTGTGATCGTCGTTCTTGTGTCCTACGCGGTAGCCGAAACCTGACCAAGCAAGTTCACGGCCGATCTTCCAGTCTCCAAGCTTGATGCCGCCAGCCGGGTACTTGATCGATTCGCGGGCCATTTTGGACACTTTGGCCGCGGTTTCCGCATCTGGTCGCTTACCACGGAATTCCGTACAGATCTTCTGAATTTCATCCTGAACCAAGCGGTCCCTGGCTGTGCCACCTTCCTGCACGGGTAGATCCAGTTTGAAACTGTTGGTCATGAACAACATGTAATCAGCCGCTTCTTTGGACGACATCTTGGTATAGTCGACCGTGCTTTCGGCGTGCACCGTGTTTGCCATCGTCAGGCTCAGCGCAAGCGTTGCACAGGACGCGACGGATAAAGTCAATTTTTTCATCTTGATGGTCTCCCCTAGAAAATCAGCGCTTCAGGTCCGGCAGGATGGCTGGTTGGCCACGCGCCGCGTCCGTCCAGAATGAAATGAGCGCGATCGAGGCATCTGAGCCTGCCACGATTCCCGGGTGACGCATTTGCCACAGGCAGCCGCGCAGACGGTGTTGCGTACTTCTCACATTCTGATGACCCGCGCGCTCTGCAGGCCAGGAGATGGCCTTGGTCCATTCGTGCGGCTCGTTGACGTTCGGCAATACGGATGCGCGAATCCGCTGGCCAGTCGTGCCATGGCAGGTCTGGCAGCTGAAGTCCATCGGGCCGGAGCGACGGTAGAACATTTCTTCACCGGCATCGCGCATGGCTTTTTCCATTGGATGGTCCATCGGCGGATTCCATTCCATGCCATTGGACTGCATGGCGATATAGGTTTGCAGTTTCATCATGTCCGACCCTGAACCGTGGCGCTTCTTGACCGCCGGGTCTTTCTTGTCGAATCCCTGAAGGGTGGTCATGCAGTGAACCAGCCGGGTTTCCAGGTCCATGACCTTGCCGGTGTCCTCGAAATAACGTGGCAATTCCACGTATGCGCCTTCGAGCACTCCAGGGCCCTTACCGAAATCACAGCCTTCCAGAGAGACATTGTTCGGACCGCGAGGTGTGGAAAACAGCTCCTCCCCCTCTTCTGCAACCCAGTAGGCGGGGTTGTCGGGCATCATCTGGCGGTTTTGCGGACTCTGGCCCAAGTAGGCCGAACTGCTGTCCTCGATTAGGCGTTCCAGGATCTCTTCCGGGGCCATGTCGGCAAATTCGCTGGATGCTTGGACGCTACCCAGCGTTAATGCAGACAGCAGCAAAACGCATGTCTTGGCTCGCATTATTAACTCCTCGATTGGTGGTGAAAATGCTCCACGCTCCGAATTTCCGGAACATGGGCAGAAATTTATTTTTTGTACAGACGGTTGCAGCCGCAATTTATTCGCATGAAATCAAAATTCATTGGGTGTATGTGCGCCGTGAAACCGTAGAGTAACTAAGCTAAACGACTGTCGCTGCTTCTACAAGTCCGCCTTGGCACTTTTTCGCCCAACGGGGCAGCCCTGGGGCACGGGACAGGTATGTTGGCACACGCTCCGGACGTGAAGATTGCTCCATTCCTCACCTGGACGACCCCGATTCTTCGTCACGGCATGCGCCGCTTGACCCCTGCAAAGCGGCATCGGTCAGAAAATTTCGAACTGTTCCGGAGAAGAAACCGAACTTTTCCGTCGTGTCGCGCGGTTAACGTGCTTAATCAGCCGGTCCGGTGAGCGATGTGCAACGGAGACCGCGGTGTGATCCGGGTCAGCGCAGTGAGGTTCGGCTCGGCGACAGGAGGTTGAAAATCCGCTTTCAGACCTGGCCCACCTAAGCGCTGCGCCAGGTTCAAGAAAGGTAGCGGGGTTGCCCGCGAGACCCGAGTCCACAGTCGGTGTTTTAAAGACCCAGTGTCAACGCGAAGCGTTGGCGAAAGGAGAGGAACAAGATGAATCACGCTGCCCAACTGGCAAATTCGCAATTTGACGATGACGCACAGCATGCGCTGCACCATGCCTATCTCTCGAGTGTAAATGCCGATCGGCCGGCTGTTCTCGTCGAGCTCGATCCCGCGGACAGCCAGGCGGTCGCACTGTTCGGCAGCGATGTGCAGGAACGTCTCTTGGAGATTGCCGGTCGCATGCTCAAGGCCGTGAGAGCGGAGGATACCGGGGAGCTCGCGGAAGCGCTTAGCAGCATGGCGTCGAAACTGCACGCTCTCGAGGCATCGCCTCCGGACCAGGCCAGCAAAGCCGGTTGGCTCGATCGTCTGCTGGGACGCAGCCAAGTAGCCGCCGAGGCGCCGCAAGATTTCGAAAAAGTCTGTCGCCAGATTGAGGCACTCAACGCCGAAGTGCACGGGCACCGATCGAGGCTGCTGGCGGGCATCGAATCATTCGACCGTCTTTACACAGCCGGTTTTGCGCATCTGCGGGAACTGGAGGCTTGTGTCAGTGCCGCTGAATTCAATCTGGCTGAGATTGATGCACACCTGGCGATCAGAATGGTTTCCGATGATGTCGATGCACTGCAAGACTCCCGCGAGGAGCGGCGGCTGAACGACCTGCACGGCACCCTCGACCATCTTCGCAGACGCCTGCGTGATCTGCGGGTTGCCGCGCAGGTCACGCGCCAAACCCTGTCGAGTGTCTGCCTGGTGCAGGAAAATGACGAGGCCCTGGTCGGAGAAATTTCCTCGAAGCTGACCAATGCGATGTCAGCGTGGCACCAGCAACTGGCCCAGGCGACAGCCCGCAAGCGCTTGCAGGGTTCCGCGGTCAACCCGAAGGTGGTCGAGCTGAGTCACGGCCTGCTGCTTTGTCATGAAGGGGCGCCGCTTCGGGCCGACGAGGGGGCACGGCGGCAGATCGTACGCGGGGTGGTTGACGCGCAGCTTATCCGTGAAGCAAATCGACAACTGCTCGAGACCATCGAGGACCAACTGAGCATTGTTAGGGAAGCGCGGGTTGCCCGCCAGCAGGCAAGCCGGGAGCTGTCCTACATGGAGCAGGAACTGCGCTGGGCGCTTTCCGCGGCCAAGGTAAACCAGCAAGCACCGAAGTCCTTCGCTTGATCAACAGGCCAACAGGCCAACCGCAAATTCCTGCCAGGCCAAGCCGTTGGAGTGCAGCAGAACCGGCCACACGCAATCCAGGTGGCCACTTGCTCCGACTCTCCGATCGGCGCGTGATCCCGGAACATGTCGATAGCCCGGGGGCTGTTGGAGGATGACGACGGCCGGTCGTCCATGACCGGGGAGATCCCTGTTCAGCGCTTTCAGCTTGACTGTTCCAATCTTCAGTCTCGGGCGAGCGCGTTGTGGCGTTCATCGGGCTTCTGCGGTAACTCATCCGCACCGGTTGGATCGCAAACCGGTTCAAGGCTGTTGCGAAAGATCCCGTGGGGTTGCCCCACATTCCGCTGGCAAGTGCTGGGACACGTACACGGGATCGGACCCTCTTGCTGACACCCCTGGGTTACCGGCTGCGGTCCGGTTGCTGCCAAACCCTCGACACCAGTAAGACTTTTTGTTCAGGTCATCGGTATCAACTGTCCATTAATTGCATAAATTGCCGGTGATTTGCGTGCCTTGAGATCGCTAGTTTCTGCTGCATGTCGTCACCGGCCGGCCATGCTGTTCAGGTTTTCGGCATTTACTGTCATTCGATTTCATGGAGAACGTTGTAATGAAAACTCGTGTTTTGCCGACGATTTTGTTGCTCAGTACTGCCCCGCTTGGTCTTTCGGCGATCGCGGAACAGCACATGGCCGCGGATACGGGTGCTGCGCAGCAGGCCTACCCGGCCGGCCCGCAATACCAGGCACCCCAGTACCAAGCCCCCCAGTACCGGGCACCCCAGTACCAGGCGCCCCGTTATCAAGCGCCGCAATACCAGGCACCCCGGTACCAGGCACCGCAACAGTACAACCCCTACGCACGACCCTATGCGCCAAGACCGCCGATGCAGGCGCCCTCATACGGGCACCAGTACGGACCGGCGATGCCGCGGATGCCAGCGTACGCGCCAGGTATCCGGCAGGGCGCTCCGCTGAATCAACCCCAGGCACAGCCTGCACCAGCGAGTGATGTCAATGCCGATGTGCCCGCCACGGGGGATGTCACCGTCACGATCAAGCAGATGCAGTTCAATCCTCCGCGCATCGTGGTCAAGAAGGGCTCCACGGTGAACTGGCAGCAGGCCGACCGGATGCCCCACGACGTCAAGGCCAGAGACAAAAGTTTCGCCTCGCCGCGCATGCGCCAGGGCGACTCCTTCAGTCAGACGTTCGATGAGCCGGGCACATATGACTACTACTGTAGCCTGCACCCGAGGATGCGTGGCCAGGTGGTAGTGGTCGAATAGTGGCTGCGGGGCGCACTGTCCGATCACCAGCAGCAGGTGTCGGGCGTGCCGCCCCGGATTGGCTCAGTCCCGGATAACCACCACCGTAGAGCGCGCCGGCAAGGCAACTGGCCTGCTGGTCACGAGTTCGCGTAGCAACGGGTCGTAGGATGCCCACAGCTGGATCTTGCTCACGGCCATGAAGCCAAAGGGAAGTGGCAGTTCGTGGTGTTTATCGGCCAGGTTCACCGCCACCATTATGGTTTGACCTTCGTCGTTGGTGATGCGGTAAGCGAGCACGCCGGCCTCATCATCAGCCGCGTACCACTCCACGGTGCCGGTGCGTAGCAAGGGCGTTTGTTTGCGCAGCTGGATCAGCGAAGCATAGACATCACGCCAATAGGATCCATCGATTACGCCTGTCACCGGCGCCGGGGCCAACAAGAAACCCAGCACCAGCAAGCGGATGTCCTCGGAACAGCGTCGATCGTTGCCTGCACGGCAATGGGGTATGAGATGCCAATGGGCGGGGTTGTTCCCGCTCGCCACATGCGTGTCGTCCTTTTGATACCGGGCGGCAAATTCGGAGGGTGGCGTGCCTGCTGGACTCAGCAGGGACAGTATGTGCTGTGAGGCCTTGTCCAAGAGCATCGCCTCGAAGACTCCTGCAGGCGAGGCTCCGCCGGCGGCGTGTTCCACTGTTTCCTGGGCGATCAGCGAGGTCGCAGAATCTGTGGACCTGAGTGCCGCCTTCAGCTTGCGCGCAGATTCCAGGTCAGTCGGATCATCGACAAGCACAACCAGGCCATCCGCGCGTGTCACGAGACTCTCTGGCAGGGCCAAGGAATCACCCGGTCTGTTGCGCAGCACTTCCCCTGGCTCTCCAATCCGCACCACGCTGCGCAACTGCTGAGCCTGTGCCGTCTCGAGCCATTGCTTCAATTGGCTCGGCGGTGTGACACGGGCATCGAAAAGCACGGTGTCGAAGCCGATGGCGTGCAGGTCGGACAGTGCGGTTTCTGCGGACTGCGTGTTGGGCAGGGCCGACAGGTCCGCGACGATCGCCGCCTGGGGCCATGGGGTTGGCTCCTCGGCATCCGAAGGCTGCCCGCGGTTTTCGCACGCGGCCAGGACACTGAGCACCAGCAGAAGCAGACACACTCGCGCAGGGCGGGTCATGCGTAGGCACACCCGCGACCGTTCGCCTGACAGGGTGCTGCCGGCAGATCGCCACGGGGTGCCTGGGCCGCCCAATGAAGCGATAGTTGCCGAGTATGTCTGCTGCCGACGCTTGGGCATTTCCATTCATGCAGCGCTCATAGGGGCGGACGCTGATCATCCAGCGTGTCCGCGCGGAACTGCAGCGCGGCAAGGTTCGCATACAGGCCACCGGCGGCGACTAGCTCCTCGTGTCTGCCAACAGCGACGATCTGTCCCTCGTCCATGACCACGATGCGGTCCGCCTTACGCACGGTCGCCAGGCGGTGTGCGATGACCAGCGTGGTGCGATCTGCCATCAGCTCGTCCAGTGCCAGTTGCACGACCTTTTCGCTTTGCGCGTCCAGGGCGCTGGTCGCTTCATCCAGCAGAAGTACCGCGGGGTTCCGCAGCAGGGCACGTGCGATGGCAATGCGTTGGCGTTGTCCACCGGACAGGCGCACCCCACGCTCACCGAGATAGGTATCCAGTCCTTCGGGCAGACGCTCGATGAACTCAGCAGCGTGCGCCGCCTCTGCCGCCGCGAGAATGTCCGCGTCACAGATATCGGCAAGACCGTAGGCAATGTTTTCGCGCACGCTGGTACCGAAGATCACCGGGTCCTGCGGCACGAAGGCGAAGCGTCGGCGCACCTCGCCCGGTTCAGCCAGGCGCAGATCCACACCATCGATTTCGACATGCCCGGATTGCGGGTCGTAGAAGCGCAACAATAATTGCATCAGGGTCGACTTGCCAGCGCCGGATGCGCCGACCAGGGCCACTGTTTCGCCCGGCTCGACGTGCAGGTCGAACTGTCGCAGTACCGGTTGCTCTGCACGCGAGGGGTAGCTGAAAGACACGCCATGAAACGCCACCCGTCCCAAGGGAGGTTCGGGTAAGGGTACGGGGTTGTCCGGCGCCTGAATCGAAGGTCGCGTCGCCAGCACCGCCAGCAGGCGTTCGGTTGCCCCGGCGGCACGCATCAGTTCACCGGCCACCTCGCTCAAGGCGCCGACCGAGCCGGCGACCAGGACCGCGAAAAACACGAATGCCGAAAGTTCACCAGCGCTCATGCGTCCCGCCAGGACGTCCTGTCCACCGAGCCACAACACCAGTCCGACCGAGGCAAAGGTCAGGAGCATGACCAGGGCGGCGAGGGTGCCGCTGACCCGGGCCCGCGCAGTCGCGGCCGTGAAGGCGGCTTCGACCTTTTCGCCGTATACCTGCCTGTCTACCGGTTCATGCAGAAACGCCTGCACGGTGCGTATGCCGTACAAGGCCTCATCGACCCGAGCCGCCACATCCGCGATACGGTCCTGGCTGATGCGCGACAAGCGCCGCACCCGGGACCCCAGCAACCAGACGGGTATCACTACCAGTGGCACTCCAACCAGCACCAGCAGCGTCAGCTTGAGGCTGGTGACGAGCAGCATCACCACGCCTCCGATGATCAGCAACAGGTTGCGAACGCTGACGGCCAGGGTTGAGCCCACCACGGTTTGCAGCAGGGTGGTATCCGTTGTCAGGCGTGAGATGATTTCACCGATGCGCGTGGACTCAAAGAATCCGGCATCCAGGGACAGCACGTGTGAAAACACCGACCTGCGCACGTCGGCAACGACGCGTTCGCCCAGCCAGTTGACCAGATAGATGCGCGCACCGACGGACAGGGCCATCACTGACACGACCGCGAGAAACAACAGCAAAGACTGGTTCAGTGCGGTCGCGTCCCCGCTGCCGATTCCGTTGTCCACCACCTCACGAATCACGAGACCAAATGCCAGTACGCTGGCAGCAGCGATTACCAGGGCGAGGGCAGCGATCGCCAGACGGCCCCGGTAGGGCCGCAAAAAACCGGCCAGTTGCAGCAGCGTACCCAGGTTGCGTGACGATGCACGATCGGTTGCGGAGGTGGCAGAATGCATTTTGACATGGCCCATTCAGGTTACCCCGACCTCAGCAGAAAGGGATCGGCAACAAATGGCACGCCTGTCGCTGTGTTGGCGTCGTCGCAAGCATGGCACCAGTCGCCCCTGGGGTCTAAGCGGATTGGTGCCCAGGCGTCCGCGCATGGTGCGTGTTCCTGCGTCACCCTGTCTGCAACCTGTGTTTTGACTTCGGCTTTGCTGACATCGTCATGCCCGGTCGGGTCGTATCGCCTGGCCGGATGACCCTGGCCCGCACGGGGTTACAGGACGCATGGCGGCCATCATGGCTGCGGTCAGCTGTTCTTGGCGATGAACTCTTCAATCACGTCGGAGGGTACAGCACCTGCCTGCGCGGCTTTCAAAGTGCCATCCGGTCCGTAGATCAGAAGGGTGGGGGTACCAAGAAACCGGGTGCCGGCCTGTCTCTGGTACCAGGCCATCACCACCTCTGTTTCCGCGATCAGGTTGGGAAACGGCACGTCGTGGCGGCTGACGAACTGTTGCGCCTCTGTCCTTTGCTCAAGCCCGTCGATACTGATTCCGAGTACCGTGGCGAGCTTGTCCGCATGGGCATCGTGAAACTGGGCATATTGTTCCACCTCCTGGTTGCAGATGTGGCAATCGTGGGCCCACAGCATGACCACCACCCATTGCCCTTGAGCGAGGTAACTCTCGACACTGGTGCTCGTGCCATCGAGGGTCTGGAACCCGTTATCGTTTTCCGCATGGACTGGAGAAAGTGCAGCGGCAAGATAAACAATCGTGGTTGCAACGAGCCTGGCCAGCAGTTTCACGGTGATCTCCTTTAATGGGTCGATAGCAGGCATTATTCAACGACATCAACGTGCACGCTATTCCGGGCAGTTAATCGGGGTTTTCGAGCGCCGGCGGCAGGATCTGCGGGATGCTGCGACTTCGGAATGACGCCTCCCTGATCGCGTCCATGGGTTGGGCAGGCCTTCCCACATTGCCTCCCTGTTTTTTGCGCCAGGCGTGCACGCACATACTCTGCGCATGCTCAACATTCTGCGCATAAACGGGCCGGGGCTGTGAAGCGAATTGCGTGGCTGGACTGGGCGCTGCTGCTCGCACTGGTCGCCATGTGGGGCACGGCCTTCACCTGGACCAAGGTTGCGGTCGATGCGATGGCGCCTGCGCTCGTGGTGGGAGCGCGCCTGGTCATCGGTGCACTTGTGCTGCTGTGTGCCCTGGCGCTGCTTCAGCGCGGTCTCGGCCGTACCCGTCGGCACTGGTTTTTCTACATCACGATCGGCCTCGTCGGTAATGCGGTTCCGTTCCTCTTGATCAGTTGGGGACAACAGGCAATCGACAGCGGCCAGGCGGGTATCCTGATGGCGGTCATGCCGCTGTTCACCCTGGTTTTCGCCCACTACCTGTTGCCGGACGAACCGCTTTCGGCGCGGCGTATCGTCGGTTTTCTACTCGGCTTCACCGGCATCGTCGTGCTCTTGGGTCCGGAATCGCTGGTCATGATGACCCAGGGTGAATCGACGCTGCTCGCAAAGCTGGCGGTGCTGGCCGGGGCGGTCTGCTACGCAGCCGCTGCAGTCCTCGCCAGGCTACGGCCGCGTGATGACGCAACCGGCACTGCCGCGGCCACGACCTTGGTTGGGGCAGTGCTGCTGTTGCCCTGGCTGCCGTGGGGCTCGGGTGCGTCGGACGCCGCCTGGCGGGCACCGACAGAGGCATGGCTGGCCGTGCTGATGCTGGGCGTGTTCTCGACGGCGATCGCCGCTGTCGTGTATTTCAAGCTGATCGAGCGCGTCGGGGCCGGGTTCGTAGCGCAGCTGAACTACCTGATCCCGTTATGGGCGGTTGTGATCGGGATACTCTTTCTTGGCGAACAGCCGGAGCTCATGCATGGCGTGGCATTGCTCCTGGTTTTCTGCGGCCTCTACGTGGCGCATCGTCGTTCGCCAACCACCACGCCTATGCGGCCGGCACCGGTGATCGCGGCGACCGGTCCGACCCGTGGGCGAGGCAACTGAGCCTTGCCGGAGGGGCCGGAAATACGCCGCGCGGCCGATCGCCTTGAGCGTGCGCTCAAGGGGCAGGTTGCCGATGCTGTGTTCTTTGCCTTCGATCACCTCAAGCGGTACGAACAACAGCTTGTGGGGCGATATGTGGAAAGCGTGGAAACCCGCGGCAAGGGACTGCTGATCCACTTTGACAACCGGCTGAGTATCTACAGTCACAATCAGCTCTACGGACGCTGGTTCGTGCGCCCGGCGCACAGCTACCCGCGCACGGGAAGGCAATTGCGCCTGGCCATTCACAATGCGCGGAAATCGGCCCTGCTCTACAGCGCCTCCGACATCGACGTGCTGACTCCCAGCCAGGTTGCGCGGCATCCGTTTCTCTCCCGGCTGGGGCCCGACGTGGTGTCCGCGGCAACCGACGCGGTACTGGCGCAAATCCGCGAGGAGCGGTTCGCGCGTCGCCAGTTGGGCTCGTTGCTGCTGGACCAGCACTTTCTGGCCGGGGTCGGAAACTACCTGCGTAGCGAGATCCTGTTCGTCTCGGGCCTGCACCCCAAACGCCGGCCCGCCGACTGTTCGCCTGAGCAGTTGGCGGCTCTGGCCGAGGCGGTCACGACGCTGGCGCGGCGTTCGTATCGGCACAACGGCATCACCTGCGACCTGCAGATAGCCCGGGAGCTGAAGGCCGAGGGTCAGCCTCGCAGCCGCTATCGGCACTGGGTGTTCACCCGTACCGGCCGGCCATGTCGGCAATGTGGCACGCCCGTGTTGCTGACGACCGTGGCAAGCCGGCGGCTCAACTACTGCCCGGTCTGCCAGCCCCTGGAGGCCTGATAGTGGCCTTGCAAAACAAGACTTGCAGCGGCTGACGTCTCGCAGGCGGCACCAAGGCCGCTACCGGTTCCGGCCCTGACGTCCAGAGTATTCGGGTCGCCGTGATAATTACCTATGTTGGTCCGATCCCTGCTGAGGGCGATCAGTAATACACCATGACCTCGTTGCGGCGCAGGAAGGGTAGGGTCCATGGCGGGTTGTAACGCGCCAGCTGAGGCTGACCGATGGGTTCGATGCCCTTGCTGTCCAGCCAGCTTATCAACTCCGCCTCCTTGGCCGCGCGCTTTTTCTCTCCGACCAGGCCGGAGAAGCGAATCACCGCAACGTTGCTCGCCGGCACTTCACGCAGCGCGACCGCCGGGTTATTCGGCTTGGGCAGGGTGTCCAGGGTGTACTTGCTGGGCATCACGAAATGTACCCGCCACTGTTCCCCGGTTGGTTGCATGCTGACAGGTGCCGTCATGCTGATCTTTTCAGACCTCGGTTCCATGGTCACGGGTGCGGTCATGCTGATCTTTTCGTTGCTGCCCGCATGTGAGGTGTTGTTACCGAAGATGTAATCCGCAAGCACGCGGAACCCCGCGCTGGACGCATCGTCCATGGGGCCAGCCACCTGTGTCTCGGCAACAATCATCGGGCTGTACGTACGCAACTCGAAGTCGCCGGATTTTTCGATCACCTCGTAACTCGGCTCTTCAGTCGCCATCGCTGAGCCCGCACAGATTGCCATGAGCAAGCCTGCAATATATCGATTCATTGTTTAGCCCTGGTGTGAACATGTTTCACATACGACCCCGGGAGGTGGCGGAAATTCCGAGCTCAAAACGGAAGCTATGAAAACCTTGTGGTTTTGACCGCCCGTTCAACGGCGAACCATCAGCCTGTAGCGGCAGCGAGCATTCCGCGCGCTTATCGCTCGATCGTGTAGAAAATATCCGCACCCTGGCTGGCACCGCTTTCACTTTGCAGCTGGATGTGTTCAGTCAGGTCGTAACGCAGGCGTAGTTTCGGATCATTGTTGGCAAGGTCTGCGACATATTGCACGTAGAGCCGTGGCGACAGATAGGTGCCGGCGACCACCGAGGCGCTATCCAGGGTTTCTCCGGTTTCCAACCGCAGTTCATCCAGACCCAGTTGACGCCCGGCTTCCTCGGTAAGGGTCCCCGCGCCACCGGCGGCGAGCAGCGCTGCCAGGTTGGTGTTGCCGCCCGAAGTTCTGCCGGGGGGGCGCCCGGTCAGCAGGTACGACAGCGCCTCGGTCTGGGTCATGGCCGGGATGGAGAAGACCTCCAGCTTCGGATTTTTCAGCCGCCCGGTGACTTTCAGGCCGGCAGTGATGCTGTCGACTTCCCGCACGGCCCGCATGTCGAGCGCCGGGTTATCGAGTGGCGTGTCAGCATACAGGACATGACCACGTTCGATTTTCAGATCCTGACCGTAGGCTCGATAGGTGGCATCCTCCAGGGCCAGTCGTCCATTACCGGTGACCGGTCTGCCCGGTTCCTCTTTGACCAGCAGATTGCCGCTGAATCGGGAGCGCAGGCCGAAGCCCTCAAAACTGACCCGGTCACCAAGCCTGATGCGCAAGCTGGCGTGCACCTTGGCCGCCGCCTGCCGGTCGGCATTCGCGTCTTCGGCTTTCACCACCACCAGGTCAGAAGAATTGGTTTTCGCGGAAGCGGGCAGGTTGCGCGGTCGCAAACGTGCAAACGGGACGCCCAGTTCACCTTCAAGGTGAGTCTCCCCGGCGGTGCGGCGAAGTTGTATATCCGGCGAAATCCACACCTCGGCCTCTGGCACGTTCACGGTAAGCCAATCCTGGCCCTTGAGTGCAAATCGTGATGGAAAGCCTTGCTTTCCATCCAACGTCACTTCGCCTTCCAATTCCAGGCGTCCCTGCCCGGACATCACCTGGCCCTGCACGCGCAGCTTGTCGGATTCGATTGATCTGGCAACCAGCTCGATATCCTGCAGGGTCAATCCCAGGTCCGGCACGCCGACTTCAGCCCCCCTTATTTCTGCAACACCCTGCACCCTGGGTTGTAACAAGGTGCCGGACAGCGTCACGTCGGCATTCAGGCGGCCTCGCGGTTCGCTCAAAGCCGGTACCACGGCGGCCAACAATGCCAGATTGCCGATGTCGGCTTTTAGTTGTCCTCGCAGTGCCTGCGAGCCCAATGGCGCACCCGGCTTGAAACCCGGCAGACGTAATTGGCCGGTGACCTGGCCGAGATCCGCCAATGGCAACTCCAGATCGGCATTGCCGCCTTTTTGTCCCAGAGACAGGTCGCTGCGCGCACCCGAGAAGTCCAGTACCTGTTGAGTATCCTGGACCCGGTAAGCCATCTGGCCGTCCGGCACGGCAAGGCGCGCATTGCCGGAAACGGCACCCTCGGGAGTGCCTGCAAATTGCGCCTCCAGGTCCAGGCGACCGGCCAGCGTCGAGTCTGCGGGCAACCAACGCGAAAACATTGCCAGTGACAGGCTGGAGGCCTGCAGCTCGCCGCGCCAGCCCCGAGCGATGGTGTTTTCGCCTTGTAGACACAGCTCGCTGCCTTGTGTCTGCAGGCACAGTCGTGAGAGGGCTTGCCTGGCCTCGGCAACGTGGAAGGCAGCCGCTTCCGCGAGGCGCCATTCCCCCAGATCCGGCAGGCGGATCTCCAACTGCTCCACGCTGCCGCGCCACTCGTCAGCGCTGTTCAACCCGGCCTGCAATGCAAGGTTGGCGGACGGTGCCTGCTGTCCCTCCAGTCTGGCCTGGATGCGATGCGCTGCGCGGGTCCCATCCACGTTGATTCGCCAGTTTTGCCAGGTGTCGCTGCCAACTCTTGGCTCGTCGACATCCAGTGCCAGCACGATCGGTTCATCCGCCGCCAGCCCAAGGTCTGCTTGGCCACTGAGCTTGCGCAGGCTCACATCCCCATATTCGATGCCAGCACCTTGCAGGGTGGCCTGCAGGCGTGGGCGTCTCTGCAACCCGGTCAGGCGGCCCTCGGCGTTCAAGGCGCCTGCCAGGTCCGGCAACAGCTGCCCCATGTCCGTTGCATTGAGCTTCCAGTTGAGGTCATAGGTCTGGCCGAGCTGCCCACTGGCGACCAGTGTTGCCTCACCGGAACGCAAATTGAGCTGGTCGATGTTCAGGCGATCTTCACGCATCGCCACCTTGGCCTGCCCGGCAACGGGGTAGCCACGCAGCTCGCCACGCAATGCCTGCAGTTCGGCCGTGAAGTCGGGTCCTGTGTCAGTGAGTCTGCCTGAGCTGAGAACCTGGAAATCCAGTCGACCGGGGAAGCGGGTGTCAAAAAGACCCGGGTCCAGCCTGCTTGCGGACAAGCGGGCGCTCCAGCTCAGGGGTTCCAAACCGACCTTGGCGGTAGCCGAGAGTTCGGCCTCGCCCGAGGAGATCTGACTGCGCAGCAACTCGACCTCATCCCCGGCGAGACGGATCGATGCATCGCCATTGAGGGCTGCATCGCGCAACCGACCGTTGAGGTTTTGCAGATGCACTTCCCCATAGGGCAATCCATCCTGCAGCCTGCCGCGCGTGTTCAGGTCGAACCCGATG
>Ga0180429_10001095_pt1 | contig 23306 bp, 11 predicted proteins | sample SS_ome_FD_132428 | JGI IMG/M metagenome (GOLD analysis project Ga0180429, IMG submission 132428) | Hypersaline lake sediment archaeal communities from the Salton Sea, California, USA - SS_1_S_1 metaG | ecosystem: Environmental > Aquatic > Non-marine Saline and Alkaline > Hypersaline > Sediment ...
CAGGTAGACGCCCACGATGCTTCCGTCGATCCAGGTGAAGTGGGTCATCGGAACCGATTGCGTCGACAGAGCCCTCGAAAACCTTCTCTCCTTCTGGCAAAGTAGATCGTGGGGCCGAGTTATCCGAGCAGAATGGGCTCTTGCCCTGGCGGAGAACCTCTTCACGGAGCATTACTACACGGAACGGTGCGATGAAAGACCTCGGGATAGGAATGGTTGCCATGGCGATCCTCACCCTGCTCGCCGTGGCGCCGGCTGTGTGGGCCGTTGAAATCGACCTCCCTTTCAGCGACCACATGGTCCTTCAGGCCGGTGTCGAGCATCCGCTGTGGGGGGACGGGACGCCGGGCGAGACGGTGACTGTCGTCTTCGGCGGACAGACGGTTCGCACCGTTGTGGACGACGATGGGCGATGGTCGATCCGCCTCGCACCGCTGAAGACGCAGTCGGTCCCCGCGCGGCTCGATGCCACCGGTACGCGCAGTGGCCGCGCTGTGCTCGAAGATCTTCTCGTGGGGGAGGTCTGGCTTTGCGCCGGCCAATCGAACATGGCCTTTGCGCTCGAATCTGCCACGAACGGTTCCGATGGGATCGACGAAGCCGAGTGTCTCTCCACTCTACGGCTCTGTCACCGTCTTCCGCGCTATCCGGGGGAGCCCAATCCCTGGTCGCCCGAACAGGTCGCATCGATCGCGCCCGGAACTTTTTTTGACAAGCCATTCTGGCAGCGCGCGGCGCGCGCCACAGTGGCCGATTTTTCGGCGGTCGGTTTTTTCTTCGGCCGCTATCTGGCCTTCGAGCTCGACCGGCCGGTGGGGCTGATCGACGTCGCCGTGGGGGGAACCCCGACCGAGGCGTGGATTCCGCGCGACCGCATTCTGGCGCAGCCCGCTCTGGCCGGTCTCGATCGCGATTTCCCCTTCTCGTCGCTCGCCCATTCCTTTGTCGTTAAGCGCGCGCAGGTGCATCTTCGAAGCTGGGTCGAATCGGGGCGCGAGCCTCCTCTCCCCGAGCACTTCTTTCGTCCGGGATTCATGCACGCCGCCGCGATCGAGCCGCTCCGGGGGCTGCCGATCGCCGGCGTGCTCTGGTACCAGGGCGAGTCGAACGCTCACGATGCCGACCAGCACGATCTGCTCTTCCCCTTGCTCGTCGCGTCGCTGCGCGAAACGGTCGGCAGCGCCGATCTCCCCGTCATCGAGGTTCAGCTCCCGGGCCTCGATCGTGAGGAGTGGCCGGCGTTCCGCGAGAGCCAGGCCGCGGCGCTCGGCCTGCAGGGTGTGGAGATGGTGACCACCCTCGACGTCGGTAATCCCACCGACGTCCATCCCCGTCGCAAACGACCCGTGGGCGAACGGCTCGCACGGGTCGCTCTCGAGACGGTCTACGAGCGTGATTTGTTCGGCCGTCCGCCCATGCTCGACGGGACCGCGTCGCTCGATGGGTCCTCGATCGAGGTGACCATCGCCCACGTGGGAAGCGGGCTGCGTCTTGTGGGACAAAATCCTGCGCGCGCCCTCTGGGTCGCCGGCAGCGACCGGATCTTCGAGCGCGCCACCTCTCTGGACATCGTCGGAGATCGTCTGCGCGTCGGGTGCGGCTCGATCGACGAACCGGTCGCGGTGCGCTATGCGTGGGAGGCCGATCCACAGCGGGCGCTCTGTCGGATCGATGACGACATGCCGGTGGCGCCCTTCAGAACCGACGACTGGGAGCCGAGCCGGATCTCATTCGCGGGAGAGAGCGCTGCACCGGGCCAGGATATCGTCGAGGGTACGGAGCGAGAGGATCCTTCGCCGGCCCGGTCCGACTCCTTTGAAAACCACGCGCTCGGCACGATCAAAAAGCCCCTCGTCTGCGACCTCGGCACGTGGCGGTCGAACGCTCAGGCCGAGATCAGCAACCACCGCGCCAAGACCGGCCGCCAGGCACTCCGGATCTTCGGCGGCCGGAATCAGCAGATCGAATTGAAACTCAACAAAAAACACAATTCGGGCCTCGTGACCTTCTGGGCCGAACGCTGGACGCGGCGCAATCCCTTCGAGTTCACCGTTCTCGCCCGCACTCACGGCACGTGGACCGAGGTCTACACGGATGGGGGCACGGCGATCACCATCGGCGGATACAAGGCGCGCGTGGAATTCCTCGTCGAGAAGAGGTTCGACGCACTCCGGCTCTGCTGCACCGCGCCCGAGGGGGGCGGCATCCTCATCGACGACTTCGAACTCGAACCGCCCCGGCCGATGCGGGTCGTCTCGGTCACAGCCGAGCAGCCCACGCTGCCCGTTCTGTTCGGCAACAGACTCAATCCGATCGCGCGCGTCCGGATCGACACCGAGGGAAGCATCGATCCGATCGTTTTGAAGACGATCGAGTTCACCCTCGCGAGCAGCGCGGCCCTCGGCGACGTGGCCGGGGCGACAGTGTTCGGCACGGGGAGTGTCACGCTCCCTCACGGCACGCCCGACGCCTGCTTCGCCGACGAGGATCGCTTTGGAAGACGGCACAGACCGGCGGCGCGTCTTTACTTCGAGGGGCGCCGCGTGCTCGAAGGGGGCGCCAATTTTTTCTGGCTCTCCGTGGAGCTCACCGACGCCGTAGACATCGACGGTTCGATCGACGCCTGTTGTGCTCAGGTCGGCTTTGAGGGCGGCAAGAATATTACCCCGGCTGTAATCAAGCCACGAGGCCCGCAACGTTTTGGCCTTTCGGTGCGCAACGCGGGCGATGACGGCGTGGCGGTTTTCAGGATTCCGGGCATCACCGCCACGCGGCGCGGAACGCTCATCGCCGTCTACGACATCCGCCACAAGGGGTGGGGCGATCTGCCCGGCGACATCGACGTGGGCATGAGCCGCAGCACCGACGGCGGCCGCACGTGGGAGCCGATGAAAACGATTCTCGATATGGGCGACGATCCGACCTGGCGCTCCGATGGGGTCGGTGATCCCTGCATCCTTCACGACGACAAGACCGGCACGGTCTGGGTCGCCGCCACGTGGAGTCACGGTGATCGGTCGTGGCGCGGTTCGGGGCCGGGGCTGAAACCGGAAGAGACGGGCCAGCTCGTACTCACGCGCAGCGACGACGACGGGCGGACCTGGTCCGATCCGATCAACATCACCGAACAGGTCAAGCACCCTGCCTGGTGCTTCGTGCTCGCCTCCCCGGGTCGGGGCATTACCATGGCCGACGGGACGCTTGTTTTTCCCGCACAGTATCAGGATGTTCCCGAGGCGAACCGCATGCCCTACTCGACGATCATCTTTTCGCGCGACCGGGGTGAGACGTGGCGCATCGCCACCGGCGTCAAGCCGAACACCACCGAATGCCGCGTCGTCGAGCTCGAGGCGGGCACGCTTATGATCAACATGCGCGATAATCGCGGCGGATCGCGCGCTGTTTATGTCACCGGCGACATGGGTGAGACGTGGCGCGTTCATCCCACGAGCCGCGGCGTTTTACCCGAGCCGGTGTGCAACGCGGGCCTCTTGCGGATCAAGCCGGGCACGGAGCGTCGCAAACCGTGGCTTGCGTTCGTCAATCCTGCGGTCGGCCGAGCGCCGAGGCGGCAGATGACGATCAAGCTTTCCGTCGACGGTGGCATGACGTGGCCCACGGCGCGGCAGATCGTGCTCGATGGGGGACAGAGCGCGGGCTATTCGAGCCTCACCATGGTCGACGACGAGACGATCGGTGTCTTTTACGAATGCAGCCGCGCCCACATGGCGTTTCAGCGGATCAAGGTCGACGATTTTTTCGCGCTGGACATCAAGTGAGAGACGAATCGAAACGCATGGCAACGGACAGTAAACAAACGAGGGCATCGAAAAAAACGAGGGGCGGTGACGACACCCTCGTCTTGCGTCAGGGCGGAGTGCGTTAAAAAACCTGCCCTCTGAAGGAGGCTTGTGCAGTGTTACTCAGGATATGCTTGAAGATCGATCTCCGTTGCGTGGCCCTGATCTTTTTAACGGCCCTCCTTGCGGAGCCCGCAGCCCTCGCCGCGCGCTCCGCGGCCCTCGCCGCGCGCCCCGCGGCCCTCGCCGCGCGCCCCGCGGCCCTAGCCGCGCGCTCCGCGGCCCACGCCCCGGGGGAGGAGTATTTCACGATCCACGTGGTCGACGTGGCCACCGGCCGTGGCGTGCCGCTCGTGGAACTCAAAACGGTGAACAACATCCGCTTCTACACCGACAGCAACGGAATCGTGGCATTCGGCGAGCCGGGTCTGATGGACAGAGAGGTCTTCTTTCACGTCAAGAGCCACGGCTATGAGTTTCCAAAAGACGGATTCGGCTATCGGGGAGTGCGCCTGAAGACAACGCCCGGCCGCAGGGAGGTCATCGAGATCGACAGGATCAACGTGGCCGAACGCCTCTACCGGATTACCGGCGCGGGGATCTATCGTGACAGCGTCCTGGTGGGGGAGAGCGTGCCGATCGCGCAGCCCTGTCTCAACGGCAATGTGACCGGCCAGGACACGGTCATGGCCCTTCCCCACAAGGGGAAGCTCTACTGGTTCTACGGGGACACGAACCGTGTGCGCTATCCGCTCGGAAACTTTTTCGTGTCGGGCGCGGTGTCGGCGCCGCCCGGCGGGGGAGGCCTCGATCCCGAGGTGGGCGTCAACCTTTCCTACTTTGTCGACAAGGATGGCTTCAGCAAAACGATGTGCCCCGTGCCGAGCCCCGGCCCGGTCTGGATCGAGGGGCTCATGGCCCTCCGGTTTCCCGATGGTGGAGAGAGGCTCGTGGCCCAGTACTCGTGCATGAAGAGCCTCTCCGAGGTGGTCGAACGGGGCCTCGTCGTTTTCGACGACGAGAAGGAGGTTTTCGAAAAGCTCGCGCTCTTCGATCTCGAGGCGCCCCTCTTTCCGCGCGGGCAGCCTGTGCGCGTCGTGTGCGACGGGGAGGACTATTTCTGCTTCGGCCATCCTCACGTGAGCGCATTGCCCAACGTGCGGGTGAGAGCCGAACTCGACAGTGTCTGCGATCCCGGCTGTTACGAGACCTTTACCCCCTTTGTGGCGCACAGTCGTTATGACGCCGGCGCTCCGGCCTTCGAGCGGGACGCCGAGGGCCGCCTCGTCTACGGCTGGAAGCGCGACGCCGTCCCTCTCGACACGCGGCGGCAGGAAGAGCTCGAAGGCGCCGGCCACCTCGCGCCCGGCGAGCGGTGGCTCCACCTGCGCGACGTGGAGAGCGGAAAGACGATGCACATCCAGGCCGGATCGGTCTTCTGGAACGAGTATCGCGAGCGGTGGATCATGATCGCCTGTGAGCTCTTCGGCGAGCCGTCGGTTCTGGGCGAGACGTGGTTCGCCGAGGCGGACACCCTCGTGGGGCCCTGGGTGTTTGCGCGGCGGATCGTCACCCACGACCGCTATTCGTTCTACAATCCCGCCCACCATCCCTTTCTCGATCGCCGCGAAGGGCGGCGGATCTACTTCGAGGGAACGTACGCGACCACCTTTTCGACCGATGACGAGGACAAGACGCCTTACTACGACTACAACCAGATCATGTACGGTTTGAGCCTCGACGATCCGCGGCTCACTCTGCCTGCGCCCGTTTACCAGGTTCGGGGCGCCGACGGCGAGGAGCGGCTCGCCTGCCGGGAAAGGATCGACGCCGAGGACCTGTGGGAAGAGATCGAGGCGATCGCCTTCTTCGCCATCCCGCCCGGCCGCGCTCAGACCGGGCTCGTTCCTGTCTGCACCGATGGGGGCGATGAGGTGACGTTCTACGGGCTACGACCGTCGACTCCTCGCCCATCCGACTCCGCCGACATCGTCCCTCTCTACGTGTATTCTGAAAGCGCAGGCGGGGAACTCACATACTCGATAGATCCCGCTCTCGAAGGAACGACGCTGAAAAGGTCGGCCAAACCCTTCTGCCGTGTATGGAAGAATCCCATGTCGCAGCTAATCCTCGACAGAAAAACGCGCCCTCTACGCTAGGCGTCGTCCCCCCATAAGGCATCTCAGCAAGGCTAGACCGTGAAAAGGTTGAAACGTTATTAAAGAGGACTGATCAGGTGGAAAGGAGCAGTCCCGAGAAGTCGAAGGAGTCTGTCAGATGCGAAATTCGCCCAAGCGGTCCGCACGGTCGGAGGTGGTGGAGCTTCTTGCGGCCGACTTCATTCTGGCCGTAGGCCAGAATGTGGAGGCAGCAAGAAGCTCCACCACCTCCGACCTGAGACCGTCCTTTGCGGATTCCAAGTCCGGCAGACTCCTGCCTAGCCCTCGGCCTGTTCCCTGCGCGCCGTCGATCTGTGGAGGTCGATGGCGGCAAGAAATTCCTTGCCGAAAACGGCGCACTTCTTTTCACCCACGCCGTGAACCTCGAGGAACTCGGCGTCGGTGGCCGGAAGGCGGCGAGCCATATCGCGGAGCGCCGCATCGCCGAAGACGACGTAGGCGGGCACGCCGAGCTCCTGCGCCTTGCGGGCGCGCAACCGCCGCAGCACCTCGAAGAGTTCGCGATCGACGCCGTCCCACGACTCCCGTTCGACCTTGGGTGCTTTCGGCGCCTTTGACGCCTTGGGCGGCGGTGCCAGAAGGCGCGGCGTCTCATGCCCGCGGAGCACCTCCCAGCCGCTGGCCGAAAGACCGAGCACGTTGTACTCGCCCCGGCGTTCGAGATGATCCTGATCGATGAGCTGCTCGATCCAGTCGCGCACGGTGCGCTGGCTCTCGTCGGAGAGGAGGCCCCAGGTGGTGAGCTGATCGTGTCCCCACTCCTTGATCCGCTTCTCCGTCGAACCGCAGAGCACCGATGCAGTATAGCCCGCCCCGAATCGTTCGCGCAGGCGCACCACGCAGGAGAGGATCTTCTGCGCCGTGATCAGGGGCTCGTCGACAAGCTTTAGCTCGTCGAGACAGACGTCGCAGGCGCCGCAGTTTGATCCGTCGAGCTCCTGGCCGAAGTATTCGACCAGCGCCCGGTGGCGGCAGGTGAGCCCGCTGCAGTAGGAGTACATGTCGTTGAGCTTCCGCAGGGCGATCTCCTGCGATTCGGGCGCCATCTCGTCGATGATGTTGCGCCAGATGTGAAAGTCGCCGCCCGAGTAGAGAAGCACGCACTCGGCCTCGAGCCCGTCGCGCCCGGCGCGGCCCGTCTCCTGCTGGTAGTGCTCGAGCGATTTGGGCGCGCCCGTGTGGATCACGCAGCGCACGTTCGATTTGTCGATGCCCATGCCGAAGGCGACGGTGGCGACGATGATGTCGGCCTTCTCCCCGGTGAAGGAGTCCTGGTTCTCCTTGCGTTCCTCGTCAGACATGCCGGCATGGTAGGGGAGGGCACGGAAGGAACGGCTGGCGAGCGCCGCGGCGAGGCTGTCCACGTCGGAGCGCCGGATGCAGTAGACGATGCACGACTCGGATCGATGTTTTTCGAGAATCTCGAGCACCTGGGAGAGGCGATCGGTGCGCCGCCTGACCCTGTAGACGAGGTTGGGGCGATCGAAGGATCCCACGAGCGGCTCCACGTTGCGCAGGCCGAGCTCATCGACGATGTCGGAGCGCACCTGGGCGGTGGCCGTGGCCGTGTAGGCGTGGATCGCCGCGTGGGGAAAGGCCTCCCTGAGAATCCGCATGCCGCGGTACTCGGGCCGGAAATCGTGGCCCCACATGCTGATGCAGTGGGCCTCGTCGACGGCGAAGAAGGCGATGGGCGTGCTCTTGAGCAGACCGAGAAAGTTGTCGGTCACGAGCCGCTCGGGCGCCGCGTAGAGGATCTTCAATCTCCCCGCGGCCACGTCGGCCTCGACGGTGCGCCGCTCGTCGGCCGACAGGCTGCTGTTGATGAACGCCGCCGCCGCACCGGCGCTCTGCAGGGCGTCGACCTGGTCCTTCATGAGGGAGATCAGGGGAGAGACGACCACGGCGAGACCGTCGAGGGCCAGGGCGGGCGCCTGAAAGCAGAGCGACTTCCCGCCGCCCGTGGGGAGTACGACGACCGAGTCATGCCCGGCGACCACCCTCTCCATCGCCTCGCGTTGCAGGGGCAGAAACCGGTCAAACCCCCAGTACTGTTTCAGAATCGCCTCGAGGTTCATATCCAGGATTTTTCCGATCTCCTAGTGGTAATTTTCACAGTGCAAGACGCACGGGCCGCGGGCGGGTCACCAAAATTGTATTCTTCGAAGCCCCCCCCGCGATTGAATGAAGAGCTCTTATCGAAAATCTCGACTCGTCAGTTCCTTGCGCTCGCCTCCTTTGAGAACAAGTGCAGCGCTCTTCGAACCGTAACGAATCTCGCAAGGCCGTCCCCCGAGACTTTTAATCGCGACCCGCGAAAGAAGACCACCCTCCCACGCGATGTCGACCTCGAAGGCGCCGCGCGCCCGAAGCCCCTTCACGCTTCCCTCGGGCCAGACTGCGGGCAGTGCGGGGAGCAGATCGAGGATCGTCTCACCCTTGTCGTTCTGCCGGTGGGACTGGAGCAGCATCTCGGGGATCCCGCTCGTGACGCCGAGGTTTCCGTCGATCTGAAAGGGCGGGTGGGCGCAGAAGAGGTTGGGATAGACGCCGCCGCCCCGGTACTCGGTCCGCGGCGAACAGGTGAGACGGAGGAAATTTCCGAGCAGCTTGTAGGCCCGATCGCCATCCTTGAGCCGTGCCCAGAAATTGACCTTCCACGCCATCGACCATCCCGTGCCGCCGTCGCCGCGCATGTGGAGAGACTTCCGCGCCGCGGCAAACAAGTCGGGCTCCTTCTCAAGCGTGATCTCGTTGCCCGGAAAAAGCCCCCACAGGTGGGACACGTGGCGGTGCTTGTTCCCCGGATCGTCCTTGTCCTCGAGCCACTCCTGAAGCTGTCCGTGCTGGCCGATCCGATTGGGCGCGATGCGGGCGCGGAGAGCGGTCAGCTTCTCCCTCAGTGCGGGATCGACATCGAGAATGCGCGATGCGGCGATGCAGTTGGCGAAGAGGTTGCGGATGATCTGATGGTCCATGGTCGGCCCCATGACGAGGCCGCCGATCTCGGGTGAATTCGACGGCCCCGAGATCAGCCAATCGCCCTCGTCGCGCGGATCGTCGATCAAGTATTCGGTGAAGAAGAGGGCCGCTTCCTTCATGATCGGGTAGGCGCGCTTCGCGAGAAATTCCCGATCGAGGGTGAACTCGTAGCGCCACCAGAGATGCTGGCAGAGCCACGCGCCGCCCGTCACCCAGATGCCGTGATTGGACGCGTTGATCGGCGCCGCGCCCCGCCAGATGTCGGTGTTGTGGTGAAGCACCCAACCCGGGCAATCGTAGTGCATTCGGGCGGTTTTTCGTCCCGTCCACGCGCAGTCCTCGATGAGATCGAAGAGCGGCTCGTGGCATTCGGAGAGGTTGCACACCTCGGCGGGCCTGTAGTTCATCTCGGCGTTGATGTTGGTGGTGTACTTGCTTTCCCAGGGCGGGCGCATCAGGTTGTTCCACAGACCCTGGAGAGTGGCCGGCTGCGATCCGGGGCGGCTGCTGGCGATGAGCAGATAGCGTCCGTACTGAAAGGCGAGCACAACCAGATGGGGATCGTTGGTTTCGGGAAACTCCTTGATGCGCAGGTCGGTCGGCTTGTGTTTCTGACCCCCGTCGCCGAGGTCGAGCGAGACTCTTTTGAAGAGGCTTTGATGATCGTCGACGTGCCTCTTCAGCATCGCCCCGTGATCGAAATCAAGGGCGGACAGGATCTGTTCACAGCGCGCCGCCGGATCGCCGCCCACATTGGCAAAGTCCTCGAAGCTCGTGGCGGCAGTGAGCACGAGCGTGACCGCATCGGCGCGCGCCACGCGGAGCGTCTCGCCCTCGGCGGTGACCGTCCCCTTCTGCTCGACGACGCGCACACGCGATTCGAAACGCAGAATGCTCGGTTGAAAGTACCCGTCGCGCGGGTGGTGATAACCCGCCACGCGACCGGCGAGCACGAGCGTGTCGTCCTGCACCGAGGTCCGAGACTCCACGTGGGGCGAGGTGACCGAGACGGCGCAATCGATCTGCCCCGGTTTGTCCGCCGTCAATCGGATCACCATGACCCGATCGGGGTGGCTGGCAAAGATCTCGCGCCTGAAGGTGACATCCCCCTCGCGATAGGTGACCGACGCCACGCCCCGATCGAGGTCGAGGGCACGTTGGTAATCGGTCACCCCCGACCTTTCGCCGAGGTCGATCCAGAGATCGCCGAAGGGCTGGTAGCGCACCTGGCGGAGGGGCAGGCTCATGAAGTTCTGATGGGCGAGGCGCTCCGCTTCCTTCTGCTTGCCGTCGAAGAGGAGCCGCCTGATCTCGGCGAGGTACTCGGAAGCGCGCGCATTGGAGTAGTCGTGGGGGATGCCCGTCCAGAGCGTGTCCTCGTTGAACTGGATCTGCTCCTTGGCCGCACCGCCGAAGACCATCCCGCCCAGCGTGCCGTTGCCCACGGGCAGGGCCTCGGTCCATTCGGTGGCGGGCCGGTCGAACAGGAGCCGCAGCGAGCGGCTCTCGCCGTCGTCGCAAGGGACGCACGGGACGAGCAGGAGAAAGAACAGGGTAGACAGAAAGGAGCAGGTCAGTCTCTTCAGGGTCATCGTCACTTCCTCGTGAATCGTTCCTATTCGCGCCAGCGCGGATTGGCCATGATGATCACGTCGCCCAGGTTGCCAAAAGCCTCCTTGTCGAAGGCCGGGAAGGTCTCGTCGGGCACGACGCTGATCACGGCGACCTTGGTGCCCGGCCGGTAGCGGAGGAGCTGCTCGACCGTTCCCAGATGCTCGTCGCTGTGAAAGCTGCCGTTGACCTGGACCACGGTGGTCGAGGGGTTGGATTCGAGAAAGGCGCTGATCGAGTGGGACATGGTCGCGTCCCACAGGCTCTGGGAGGGGTTGCCCTTCTTTTTCTTCATCGCCTCCATCATGGCGTGGGCGGGCATCTTGCCGCCTGGCATGCCGCCCGGCATCGCGCTCGGTTTTTTGGCCGCAGTGAGCAGTTCGTTGTACTCGGCCGCGGCGGGCGAACCCTTGGCGAGCCAGTCCCGCTTGGTGCGCGGTCCGGGGAGCGCGCCTCCATCGTCCTTCGAGAAGGACGCCGCCGCCGCCGAGAAGACCTCGCGCAGCTTCTCCACGTAGCGCCCCTCTTCGGGAACGTGGTAGGGGAGGGGGGGCAGCCAGCGCAGTTCGCTCTCGGGGAGATCGAGGAGCGTGTCGGGCCCCTCGCGCGTCACGAGGTTGACGAGACGGCGCGGTGCGTTGGCGGCAATCACGGGCAAGTTGTGCTCCTTGGCGTATTCGACCATGGGCCGGTAGTCGGTGGCATAGGCCGGCCAGGGGCGCGACGCGCTCAGGAAATGGCTCTCCCTGTAGCGGCCGTCGAGGTAGCCGTCGAGCACGGGCTGCACGTCGGTCTCGAACATCTCGAGGGAGAGGGCCGCGTCTCCCGTCCGGCGGTGAACGGCGGCGAGGATCTCCTTCTCGAGCAGGTGGGCGACGGGGTCGTCGTGCTGCTCGCCCACAAAGATCACCTCGGCGTCGGCGAGGTGGGCGGCGATGGCGTCGGGCCCGTCGAGAAAGGTTCCGTCGCTGGTGAACGCCGCGTAGTCGTCGGGGCCCGGTCCGCCGGCGACGGTGAAGCTGAGGCTTGCCAGCACCTTGGATCCGTCGTCGTTGTCGCGCTCGGCGGTGACCCACCAGAGACCGGGCGCGTCGATGTGGACCCGTCCCTTACCCATCATCGTCTTGCCCGTTGTCGGTTCGGGCGATGAGCCCGCCGCGGCGACCCGTCCGAGGCACGAGGCCGCGTAGCGGACCGTCTGGGTGCACGGTTTCCCGTCCGCGCAGAGAGAAAACTTGAACGACGCGCCCGTCGCCATTCGGTCCGACGAGGGGATGATGTCGGCCGGGTGGGTCTCGGGTTGGATCTCGAGTGCGCCGCCGAAATTCCCCTTGGCGAGAGGAGTGGCGCCGCCCCTCTGAACGATCGTCTTGACCGTGCCCCGCGGAGTCCGGCCGAAATAGATCCACGTCCCCGGCTCCTCGTGGACCAGGCCGTCTTGACCGGCCACGTCGATCGCGGCATTGTGCGTCCCCATACGCTGAAGGCGCGACGGGTAGCAGAGCGCGTTCTTCTCGAGCATCTGAACGGGACAGGCCGACGCCGCCGGCGACGAGGGGGGGGGCGTACCGGGCGACTGAACAGTGTGTGTGCTCGTGCACGATCCGAGGGTGAGAAGCAGGGAGACGATGACGAGTCGCAGACAGGAGTCAATCGGATGGGTTCGGTTATTCATGGACTTGCCGCCAAAAAAGAAGTCTTTCAAAATCCGTTTCTTGCGGCATTCATCTTACGAAAGACCGGGGGGGGAACAACAGGCAATCGGCGGCGCCCTCCAATTCAACCGGCATTCCGTGCGGATCGACGCTCTTTACCACGCCGAGCCGGACCAGGGCGTACGGCTCGGCGTGCACGATCAGTGACCGGAACCTTCAAAGGCGCCTTCCGATGAATCGTAGGGGCCAGGCCGACCCGGATCAAGATTCGGCGGCTCCAGACGGCCGAGGATGAAGCGCGCCGCCCCGGCCAATTGGGGATCGTCGCTCCGCGCCGCCTTTTGCAGGCTGGCCTCCGAATCGTCCATTTCGCGCAACGCGCTCAGGAGACTGGTGCGATCGAGGCAGCGCAGGGCGAGGGTGCGGACGGTGACGCTCTTGTCCGATGCGGCGAGGGCGAGGAGCCTCTCGGCGGCGGTGGCGGGGTGCATCAACGTCCCGGCCGTCTCGATCGCGGCGGCGGCGATCCGGCCGGGCGAGTCGTGGTCGAAACGCGCCGTTTCGATCGCCACCACCGTGCCGTCGACCGCACCGGCGTAAGCCACCATGCACACGCAGAGGATCGACATGGTCCGCAGGCCGTGGGCGCTGGTGAAGATGAGACAGAGAGCGCCCAAGATCATCAGGCCCAATCCCGATCCCTTCACCGCACCGAACTCGAGGCCCGAGCCGCCGCCTTGGGACGACCAGCCGGAATCGTTTCGATCGAAAAGGCTGCCGATCGCGCGCGCGTGCTTCCGTCGCCACTCGCCACCGGGCAGGGTGTCCACACTCTCGGCATCAGCAAGAGGCGTGACCCAGAACCGGATCGAGCAGGGGTGAATGGTGCTCGAAAGGAGGCTGCCGAGCGGTTTGGCGGAGCGAACTCGGATTGTGGAGATCTTCTGGTAGACGTCGAAGCCCGGCTCGAGCTCGCAGCGGTCGTCGAATTCCACCGATCCCGATCCAAAATGGTGACTGCCCAGTCCCTCGAGCTCGTAGGCGACGGTGATGGGCGCTTCGCGTGATTGCGCCCGCAGGCGGACGAGGTGAATCGTCAGATCCCGGCCGTCGCGGAGCGTAAACGCCTCGTTGCCGCCGAGCTCGATCACCGCCTGCTCGTAGTCGACGGGAAAGTCCTCGGCGCCGTCGACGGTGACGAGGGTTCTGACGAGAAACAGATCGGCGTTTTCGACGCCCACCGACAGGCCCTTGGGGACCATAATCTCGGCGCCTTCGAAAATATCGCCCGCCGTGTTCGCGAAGAGCGCGTGGCCCACGGTGATCAAGCCGGGAAGGACGAGCAGGCCGAGTCCGGCGACGACAACCCACCTGCGCCACGATCCGCGCCGCGGGACCGACGCGCGGCGGCCTGTGGCCAGCTGGCGGATACCGATGAAAAATGCGATGGCGAGAAGCACGAACAGGGTTATTGAGAAAGACATTCTATTAACCTCCGGGAGACGGCTGGGGGGCCGTCATTGTGAGAAGCAGCGCGAGAACGATGATGATGACGACGATCAGGATGAGCCAGAGTCCCGTCGAAGACGATCCTCGATCGGCCCGGCTCACCGCCGGGAGTTCGCAGCGCGCGTAGTGCTCGCGGCTGAAGAAGAAGAGGAGTGCGGCGGGAAGAGCCAGGAGCAGCGCGATGAGAGAGACGTATGGCATCGAGGCGAAGAGATCGTTGAGCCCTTCGGCCTCGGCAAAGAGAAAGGTCTCGAGAACGTAGGTGACGATGACCGTGTAGACCAGGGTACCGACGAATCCGAGGACAAGAAATCCGCCGAAGGCCGATTCCTTTCTCGTCGTGGAGCAGAAGAAGAAGACCGTCGTGTAGATGAGGAGCACCACGAAGGCGAGGACCGTGAAGTACCCGAAACGGGCCTCTTCGCCGAGCGGAATGGGATCGATCTTTCCCGGGCCGACCGGTTCGGAGATGATATTCCAGTAGAGTGCCTTGAGGTCGGCGAACTCGAAGACCACATAGAGAAGAGCGAGCCCCACGAGCGGAATCAGCCCGAAGAGAAAGCGCGTCGTCAGGTACTTCCTCCGGTCGATGGCGCGCGTGAAGATGAACTCGAAGGCGTTCCACCGCACATCGTCACCGCCGAGCTGAACGGCCATGTCGAGAGCGAGAAAGACGCCGATCACGGCGAGGATGAAAGGATTGGTCTCTTGCATGAAGAGTGTCAGGGTCAGGGCGACGACCGGGTAGGTCCAGATCCTGCCGCTGATCTCGGGCCACTGCTTGATTGCCACTGTCTTGAACATGATTCCTCCCAGGCTCCGGCACGCGAGCGCCAAAGCGCGCTATCCATTCAACTCACGAGGTCGATAAATATGTCTTCAAGGTCGACGTCCTGCACGTCGACGCCGTCGGGAAAGAGGGCGCGGATCTCCTCGAGCCGGGTGGGGGAGAAGTCCTGCACCGTGACGAGCGCCTCGCTGCCGCGGCGGATCGTTCTGATCGCTCCCGGCACGTGTTCGATCTCGGTCTCCCTGCCGCTCGTGCGGATCCTGAGTCGCTTGATCGATTCCTTGAGATCCTCGAGCGGCTCCGAGAGGAGCATGCGGCCGTCGGACAGAATGCCGATCCAGTCGGCGATCCGTTCCACGTCGGTGAGGATCTGCGACGAGATGAGCACGGTGATCCCCTCGTCGGTGAGGACGTCGAGGATCGACTCGAGAAACTCGCGGCGCACCACCGTGTCGAGGCTCGCCGCCGGCTCGTCGAGGATGAGCAGGTCGGGCCGCTGGGCGAGGGCGAGGAGAAGGGCCGCCTTTTGCTGCTGGCCGCTCGAGAGCGCTCCCAGGGGGCGCGCCGAGGGAAGGTCGAGTTTCTTTCTGAGGCGCTGCGTGTAGTCCGCGTCCCAGGTGGGGTAGAAGGAGGAGGTGAACGCCACGAGCTGCTCGATAGTCATCCATTCGAACATCGTCTGCTCTTGCGACACGTAGCCGATGCGCTGGCGCGTCTCGACGCTCAGCTTGAACGACGACTCGCCCAGCACCTCGACGCGGCCCACGTCCCAGCGGAGAAGCCCCATGAGGATGCGGATCGTCGTCGTCTTTCCCGTGCCGTTGCGGCCGAGAAATCCGTAGACGCTGCCCCGCGGCACGCGCAGGTCGAGGCCGCTGAGAACCTCCTGGCCGCCGTCGTAGGCCTTCTTGAGCCCTTTCGTTTCGATGATGTATTCGCTATTCATGACTGCTCTCCTTCTCGCCTTTGAAGCGGGACAGGGTTTCGGTGATCATCTGGTGGATGTCGTCCTCGTCGACTTCGAGCTGGACCGCCTCGACGACGAGGCGTTCCACGATTTTGGATATGATTTCCATCTTTCCGTCCTTGCTGATCGCGATCTTCTTGTCCGAGATAAAGGTTCCCATGCCGCGCTTTGTTTCGATCACCTGTTCGTGCTCGAGCTCGGAGTAGGCCTTGACCACCGTGTTGGGATTGACCTGGAGCTCGAGGGAGAGCTGCCGGATCGCCGGCAGCCGGTCGCCCCCTTTGAGAGCCCCCCGGGCGATCGAGTACTTGATCTGTTCCATGATCTGGCGGTAGATGGGAACGCCGCTCGAATGGTCGACTTTTAGAAACATGGTCACTTCCGTGTTAGTGTTTCAGTGTACTGCCTAACCAGTACAATAAAACACCTGTCGGATCAGATCAACGGGAAAGTGAAGTTTTTTTTCAGGGGGCCTTATCTTATTTATTTGGAGTGAGATATGGAATTAGTCACCGTTCTGGAGAACCGCCTGATCTGAATTTTTGGATTGTTTTGGAGGCTTTGAGTCCACAGATTTTCCCGGAACGACGCTCATTTCCGGAGTTCGGCCAGAGGAATATCAGTCGGCCCGATGACCAAATGATCACCCTCTTCGGTCTTGAAAGTGAAACGCCTTCCGGCCAACCTTTCAGCCGAGACTCCCTTGCGATGGACCGTCACGTCGCGGCCCGGCCAGGGATTGACCATCGTACACTCCCGTCCGCGCTCGCTGTGCAGTTCGACGAAGCGCACCTCGCCGTCGCGCAGGGCGCTTGTCACCAGAAACGCCCCCCAGCAGCGTATCTTGAAGAATCGCGCGTTGCGCTCCCGCGGCCAGACCGGGAAGAGGCGCAAAACATGGCCGTGGCTCATGCAGAGCATCTCGTTGATCGTGTTGGGCACGGTGCTGAAGTTCTCGATGCCGTGGGGATTGCCCCGCTTGAAGCCATTGGAGTAGGAGTGCTGCGCGTACCGGCGCAGATGCTCCACGATGAGAATCGGATCGTACCCCACGCGCACCGCGGCGGGGAAGAGGCTGTTCGTACCGTTGAAATCGAGCCACCGCTGCATCACATCGATCGTGTTGCGCGACACGTCGAGCAAGAACCGATCGCTGTCGAGGCCGATCGCGTTGCCCGGGTAGATGTGCTGGATGCCGAGGGTGTTGTCGTTCCACCACGCCGTGCCGCGCTCGGTGTAGCGGAAGACGGTCTTGCCATCCCGTTCCTGGGTGACGAATCTGCTGAGGTGATCGAGTATGTGCCGCCATTTCTCGCGGCGGTCGGCATCGACATCGAGCTCGACGCTCAGGTCGAGAGCGAGATCGAGAGCGTTGTCGAGCAGGCCGAGGGTGAGGATCGGATTGAGATCCTGCCCCGAGCCCTCGTGGATCGCGTCACCATGAATCACGTACCGGCCGTCTTCGAATTTCAGAGAGTCTTCCCAGAAAGCCGCCACCTCCTCGACGAAGGGGTAGATCTTGCGGCCGTACTCGGGATCGTAGGTGCACCGCCAGCGCTGGGCGAGATTGACGAGGCAGTAGGCGGCGTTCGACCGCTGCTGGAAGAAGAGGCCGCCCTTCTCGAAGTTGGGCGACTGGCGATAACCTTGGGCGTTGCGCGTCGTCTCGATCCCCTTCGGTCCGATGCCGACGGGGTAGAGCACGCCGCGCGCTCCGGCGACGTTTTCCGCGTACCAGCGGCCGCGCTCGCGAAAGGCGAGGAGCGGCGCGTCTTGCGGGTCTGCCTGGGCGATCCGGTTGGCCGAGTACAGTCCGTAGAAGGGCGCCATGTGGTTGTAGTTGAGATGATAATCGCCCGCCCAGCGGGGCGAGTCGGTGGTGACCCACGTTCCGAAAATTCCCGGCGGAAACTCCGGATCGCCGCTCGCCGCCGCCATGGAGTACAGCGACTGGTAGTAGGCCTTCTCCACGATCGGATCGTCGATCTCCACCCACGAACGGTGCCAGTATCTGGCCCACCACTCCTCGTGCGCGTGGCGCAGTCGATCGATGTCGTCGGCGTCGAACTGGGAGATGAGCTTCTTGACGTGGGCCAGAGGCTCATCGTGCTTGAACCGGCTGGTCATGGCGACGACCAGCGTTGCGGGGCGATCGGCCGATAGAGCCAACTCCTCCCGCTTCGCACTCCCCATCGGCCTCATGGCCACTGCCGCCGCGGTGGCGATGTCGACGTGATCGACGAATCGACGCGCCGCCCAGGTCAAGGGCCCGTCGCCGCCTTCGACCACTGTCGAGCCTCCGCCCTCGGAGACTCGAAGCGACACTCGTGCATCGACCTCCCCCTCGAGCATCGCCAGGTCGATGACGAAAATGTTGTCCGTCGCCGCCACCCAGCTCGTGATCTGGATGCGCCGATCGTCCTTTTCGAGAGAGACGACGGTTACGCCGTTGCCGATGGTCTGCTCGATCCGATAGTCGGCGCCTTTCATCGAGTCGATGGCGATGTCGACGCTGCCGAACACCCTGGGGCCGGTCGAGCCATATTCCGACTTCAGCCTCCAGAAGTCATTCTTGGAGAGAAAGAACCGCAAAGCCTCGGGCGGTCCGCCGACACAGACTCCCATGTCGCCGTTGCCCATGAGGGGGCCGTCGACGGAGTGGTCGGCCGGGGTGCGCGTCGGCGGGGCGGTCCAGATCGCTTTGTGGACCGCCGCCGCTTCGAGGGCTCGCGTTTCTCCGTCTTGAGTCCGCGCGCGGCTGCCCGCGCTCAAGAGGAGAGTGGCGACGATGGCGGCGATCACTAGGGTTCGACACATGACTACCTCTCGACTCTGAGGGTGACGATCTCGAAGGGCACCATGTCGAGCGCCGCCGGGGCTTTTTCTTTTTTGTCTTCCATCGGGTTTGAGATCGAGACCTTCTCGATGGGGACATTCCAGGTCAGCCGGGCTGTTTGATTCGCGTCGGCCACGTTGAAGAGGCGCACCATGAAAGCCTTCCCGTCGCGGCTCGGGCGGATCGTGGTGACGATCACACCGGCGCCGTCGACGGTGACGAGGGGAGGCTGTACTTTGCTCGCCGGTCTCGCCGAGAGGGCGATCAGGGGCTGACTCACGCCCCGTCCGAAGCGCTGCGCGCCGATCGCGTCGTAGCCGCCCGCATGGGGGCGCAGCACGTAGCGAAAGGTGATCTTGCCCGACTGATAGGCCTTGTAGTTCGTTTCCCAGTGGTTGTTCATCGTCCACGAGTAGATGTGCGCGCCGGGATCGATGTGCGTCCGCCAGTGGTCCACACCAAAAGCAGCGGCGATCTTGATCGGCTCGAACTGGAGCATAGGGGCGTCGACGGTGACCCATGTGACGCCGTAATCGTCGCACGAGAGGTCGACCCACCGCTGCACGCAGTAGAAGTTTCGGTTCGCGCCCGGAAGCTGGTCCTTCTCCACCTCGACCACCGCCCAGGGAACGTCGATACGCACCGCCGGCTCGGGAAGGTTGAAGCCGAATCCGAAATAGACCCCCTCGGGCCGGGGCTCGGTCTTCTTGTCGGTGGTGTTGATCAGTTCCACATGGTCGAAACCGTCGACGAGCCGAACCCTGCGGGTGAGGGTGTAGCAGCCGGGCGCGTCCGATTCGATGCGCAGTGTGGCCACCAGCGGGCCGGCATCTTCGACGACGATTTTTACCGGCCCCTCGACGGCGGCCCGATTCTTGTCGGCGTCGCGGCCGATGATGTAGAGGTAGTCGTTGAGCCCGCGGGAATTCTCGAGGTCGACGAGATCTCTCTCGATTCCAACGCGGCGCAGGCTCTTGATGGCGCCACATCGCTCGTCGATCTCGAGGGAGAGCAGTCCGTTGGAAAGTCGATTCCCGTCAACCCGCGCCCCGCCGTCGCCGAGGGCCCGCCCGGGCCGGACCGTGTAGCGCCGCGCGCCCAGGGGGGGAACGCCGCGCGCCACGAAAGCGAGCTCACCCGAGGAAAGCCGCTGCGAAGGCACGGGGCTTCCGGCGTTATCGCTGATCAGGTCGCCGGCGGCCGACTGCTCCCCGGAAAGGACCACCAGCCCATCGCGCAGCCACGAGGCCGTGTTGTAGACGTCGACGGCGGCGCTCGCCGCCGCGCTCGCCCGCGCCGTCGCCCTCTCGAAGAGCCGGTCGGTGAGGTCCCGGGCGCCGAAGGCGTAGGCCTGCTTGTACTGATCCTGCTTCATGGCGAACTCGGAATCGGGCGCGCTGATGCTGTTGTACGCACCCCACGTGTGCTCGTCGTACATGATCATCTTGTTCCACGCCGCGTCGACCTCGTCGTGCAGGCCGAGGGCGGGATCGAGCATCGACCAGAGGGTCTGCACCTGGGCGAGACGCTCGGCCGCCCGGCGGTTGGTGGCCGTCGCCTTGGCCGTCGACGCGCAGCCGTCTTCCCAGTAGGGCGAGTAGTCTCCTTCGAGAACGGGGATCTCATCGCCGTAGCGCTCGACAAAGGTCTTCATGGCCGTGCTGTTCTGGGTGATGATCAGCCGCGGACTGGCGTAGGTCTCGTTCCACGCCCTGACCAGGTCGGGCAGCTCGCGCGAGGGGGGGCCGTTGTCGGCGCCGATTCCATAGCGCCAGAGCACCATCTCGTAAGGGTAGCCCTTGGTCTCGAGGTGGCGCAGGTAGGCGAAGACCTTCGCCTCGCTGATGGCGCCCCGGTTTCCGTGGAAGCCGGAGTAACCCCAGCCGGGCATCCAGAAGAAGATTCTGTGCTTGCCCGAGGGATTGACCCACCAGAAGGGCTGGTCGGCCCAGTGGAAGACGCGCCCCCCGCGGTGGGTGTTGCCTGTGATCTTGCCTTCCTTGAAATAATCGTCGGGCCCGCCCGAGGCGAACCAGTTCGGTCCGACCGACATGTAGGGAACATCGTGATGGGCGAGCGCCGAGGCGAGCCCCCAGGTGTACCCGGGCACGTCGGACTGCATGGCCGAGATCACGGGGACATCATGCTCCTTGCCGAACCTTTTTGCCGCGCCGAGAAGTTCGAAGAGCTCCTCGTCTGAATACATGCCCGTCATCGCCTGCGCGTAGAGAACATCGATGTGGATCTGGCCCTTGCGGCAGGCGTCGACGAAGAGCTCCTTCTCGGCGTCGGACGCGGTGCGCATGAACTCGTCGACGGCCCACATGCCTTCGGGGTGCCAGACGAAGCGCGCCTCGGGAGGATAATCCTTGGTCTCCTCGATGTAGCGGAGCGCCGTGCGCAGGTGGTCGACCTGCCGGTCGAGCACCTCGTCCTGGGTGTGGGTGAAGCCGATATCGAGGTGGGTCTGGTGGACGAGGTGGATTTCCCAGTGGCGTACCGGCTTGAGCTCGATCTCCTTGACGGCGAGCGTTTGGTCCTGACAAAGAACGGTGACGGTCACCGTCTTTGATGCCCTCGGGGGGGAAAGATGTGCGCGGACGCTTTGCGTGCCCGCCTTCAGCCGCACCACCGATCTCGTCTTGTCGGCCCAAACCTGCACATCGACGGGCCCGCCGATATGGGCGATGTCGAGCGTGATCGGTTGACGCTCTTTTCCGTCATGCCAGACAAGGGCCGGTTCGGCTCGTATGGAGCGGATCGTTGTCCGCCCTTCGACGGCGGCCAACGTCGTCCCCTCGGGAGCGTCAAGGCGCAGGGCGTCCCAGAGCACCCACGATCCTCTGAGCGTCGTCACCGACAGGCAGTTGTTTCCCGCGCGCAGCGCGTGAGGGGGGACGGAGATCGTGAAAACATGTTCCCGTCCCTTTGACGGATCGCCGAAGACCGACCCATCGCCGGCGCCTTTGGGTGTCTCGAATTCCCAGGTTGTTTCATTGACGGCGATCCCGATCCGGGGAGGATCGACGGAGTGGGTGTCGACGAAGTCGACGACCAGCGTGCACGCCCCCGTCGGCGCCGCCTCGAGAGCGAAGTGGCACTCGAAGGTCTGCGGCGTGCCGGGCGCCCAGCCCCCGTCGATCGTGCCCGGCTGAACGTAGGGCCAGTCACGGCCGGCGTCGCTCGCTCCGACGATGAAGAGTCCCGGATGGCGGTAGGCCTGATAATCCTTCGGCCCGAAGGCGAATTCGGCCGTGTTGTTATCGAACTCGCCGATCTGCCAGAGCGTGATCTCCGCGCCCTCGCAGGGGAGGGCCGCGAGGACAAGGACTATAAAAAACAACGATTTCAGAAACTTCATGGTTTTCCTTCTATAATCTTTTGAACCGGCCGGCGCGGTGGGGGGGCGATTTCAACAGCCCCGTCCTTTGAGAGTTGGATTATAGGTGGATCGCACCCGGAAACCAGAGGTGAACTCTTCCGCGGGACAGGATATCCTCGAGATGATGAACAAGACGATCGGACAACCTCGTGCGGAGAATCTCATGAAACAGGGCTCTCTTTTCTTCCTCTTTGTGTTTGCGGTCCTCGCGCCGCTCTTTGCCGATGAGGGCGATCTTTCCGCAGTGAGCCTCGATCGGCTCTTTAAATCGGGCGAATTCGCGTCCAGGGGATTCGGGCCCGCACGGTGGATCGACGGTGGCGCCGGCTACACGACCCTCGAGAGATCGGAGGGTGAAGCCGGCGGCCGCGACATCGTCCACTACGAGACGGAAAGCGGCGCGCGCGAGATCCTCGTTGCCGCGAGCCGGCTCATCCCGGAGGGGCAAGATCGGCCTCTCTCCATTTCCGACTACGATTGGTCGCCCGATGGAAAGAAACTCCTCGTCTTCACCAACACGCGGCGCGTCTGGCGCTACCACACGCGGGGCGACTATTGGCTTCTCGATCTCGAAATCTGGTCGCTTCGAAAAATCGGCCCCCGCGCGGCGCCGTCGTCTCTGAAGTTCGCCAAGTTCTCCCCCGACGGCACACGGATCGGATACGTCTGCAAGAACGACATCTACGTGGAGGATGTGGAGAGCGGCGCCACGACGCGGATTACCAAAGACGGCACCGAAATCTTGATCAACGGCACCTTCGACTGGGTCTACGAGGAGGAATTCTCCCTGCGTGACGGGTATCGCTGGAGCCCCGACGGCAAAAAGATCGCCTACTGGCAGATCGATGCGTCCGGGATCGAGACGTACACTCTCGTCAACAACACCGACGATCTCTATCCGCGGCTCAAGCCGATCCTCTATCCCAAGGCGGGCACAACAAATCCCGCCTGTCGCGTCGGCGTCGTCGCCGCCAGCGGCGGTGAGACGCGCTGGTTCGACGTGCCGGGCGACTCACGCAACCACTATATCGCGCGCATGGAGTGGGCGGCCTCCTCTGACGAGATCGTCCTGCAACAGCTCAATCGGCTGCAGAACACCAACAGGGTCATGCTCGGCAGCGCCCGCACGGGCACGGTGCGCACCGTCCACGTCGATGAGGACGAAACGTGGGTCGATGCCTGCGACGATCTCAAGTGGCTCGGACTCGGCCACTGGTTCACTTGGGTCAGTGAGAACGACGGCTGGCGGCACGCCTATCTCGTCTCCCGGTCGGGCGACGAGACGCGGTGCATCACTTCCGGCGACTACGATGTGATCAGCGTCGAACACATCGACGAAGGGAGCTGGCTCTACTTCATCGCCTCGCCCGAAAACGCCGCGCAGCGCTTTCTGTTCCGCATCTCCTTGCGGGGAGAGGCAAAGCCGGAGCGTGTCACACCGCCTGAGATGGGCGGAACCCACAGCTATCAGGTCTCGCCCGATGCGCGCTGGGCGTTTCACACCCACTCGTCCTTCGGCGAGCCGCCCCATGTCGATCTGGTGCGTCTCCCCTCGCACGAAACGGTGCGGGTGCTGCAGGCCAACAAGAGACTG
>Ga0180429_10001098_pt1 | contig 23296 bp, 24 predicted proteins | sample SS_ome_FD_132428 | JGI IMG/M metagenome (GOLD analysis project Ga0180429, IMG submission 132428) | Hypersaline lake sediment archaeal communities from the Salton Sea, California, USA - SS_1_S_1 metaG | ecosystem: Environmental > Aquatic > Non-marine Saline and Alkaline > Hypersaline > Sediment ...
GCTGGAGGAGGCGATCGCCGAGGCCAGGCGCCTGATGGCGGAGCTGCAGCGCACGCCGGAGATCGACGCCGAGCTGCGGCGGATCGGCGCGATCAAGCCCGGCGAGGTGGAGGCGCTGGCGGAGGCGGCAGCGAAGGAGCCAGGTCCCCCGGCCGGCGCCGGGGCTGAATCCTGATCCCGCCGCAGGTGGGACTGAGGCCTGAAGGCTGAATCGGCGCGGAGAGGGCGGGATTCGAACCCGCGGTACGTGTTACCGCACACACGCTTTCCAGGCGTGCACCTTAAACCGCTCGGTCACCTCTCCGCGGCAGGCGATTATACCAACGCCGCGGGCGATCGGGGGCGGCGCCCTCAGCCGGTCAGTGTGATCCACAGCCATTCGTTGAGGTGCTCGTCGTGCAGCGGCTCGACGCCCGGCGGCAGCGGCTCGACCACGGTATCGATCTCGACGGCGCGGAACATCCGCGTCAGCTCGCGGACTTCGCCCGCGGTGAAGAAGTGGTGGGGCAGCCCGGCCTCGACGCCGCCGCTCATCACCACCGTGTCGGGCTCGATCCAGATGCCGGCGAAGCTCGGCGGGGCGTTGTTGACCGTCGGCACGCTGATGATCGCCTGGCCGCCGATGCGCAGGACGCGCTTGAGCTGCTGCATGGCGCGCCGGAAGTCCGCCCGCCGGCCGTGCTGCAGCACGTCGGTGGCGACCACCAGCTGGAACTGCGAGTCATCGAAGGGCGGCCGGCGCAGATCGCCCTTGATCACCCGCCCCGGCAGGCTCAGCTCGGCCAGGGCCTCCCGGGCGTGGCTGACGGCCGACCTGGCCCAGTCCAGGCCGGTGACCTGCCAGCCCTGGCGGGCGAGATAGACCAGGTGGCGGCCCCAGCCGCAGCCCAGGTCCAGCGCCTTCTCCAGCCGGCTGCGCGGCGCATCGGTACGGGCGATCAGCTGCGGGTCGGGCTCCGCCAGCTGATACTCGGCCAGCGACATCCGGCCCTCCCAGACGGCGATCTGCTCCGGCACCTTGAGCTCACCGACCAGCACCGCGCCTCCCCGTATCCGGCGGGGCCGCCGGCTGATAGACGCCCAGCCAGGACTGGCCGGCCCGGCGGTGATCGCGGAACCGGAGGCCCGCCACCTCCACCGGCAGCCGTCCGGGGGCGCGGACGATCAGCAGCCCGTCGGGCGCCAGCACGGCCGACTCGCGGCCGCAGCAGGTCAGCAGCTCCTCGGCCATGCCCTCGATGAAGGGCGGGTCGAGGAAGGCGCAGGCCGGGCGCTCGGAGCCCAGCACCTTGCGGATGGCCCGAAAGCAGCGCCGGACGTCCAGCTTCAGCACCGTCGAGCGCTCGGCGACCCCCAGCTCGCGGGCGGTGCGGCGCAGCTGGCCGGCGTGGCGGCTGTCGGCCTCGACGAACACGGCGCAGGGCGCGCCGCGGCTTAGCGCCTCGAAGCCCACCAGGCCGGTGCCCGCGCAGAGATCCAGGAATGGCGCGGCGGTCAGGCGGTCGCCCAGCAGGCTCATCGCCATCTCGCGGACCAGCCCGGTCGCGGGGCGGACCCGGCTGCCGCGCGGCGCCCGGACCTCGCGGCCCCGCAGTTGTCCGGCGATGATGCGCACTGCCAGATTATAAGGGTGCGGCGGGGAGGTGTTTGTTATAATCTCCGAGCTTCCCGCATAGTAAGGTATCTCAGGTCAACACGAGGGGTTCTTCGATGTCGATCCGTCGGCGCATCAAGGTCGAAACGCGCGACCGCAAGGACGTGCTCAACGAGGCGATCGTCAGCCAGGACGAGATCATCGAGAAGATCCTGGCGCAGCCGGGCAAGTTCCAGTTCTTCTTCGGGGCCGGTGTCTCGGCCTCGGCGGGGGTGCCCTTGTCCCAGGCGATCATCGATGAGATCATCGTCAAGGTCTTCGAGAAGACCAATCCGGCCAAGCGGGGCCAGTTGGAGGCCGAGGACCTTAAGGAGTGGGTGTCCCGCGAGAAGTGGTTCAACCCTAACTTCGCCTACATCTCGGCGCTGGAGAAGGAGTACCCGTCGGTCTACCTGCGCACCGAGCTGTTCAAGCGCTACATGCGGGGCAAGTTCCCCTGTCCGGCCCAGCTGATGTACGCGATCGGGGTCAAGGAAGAGAAGTTCAACAACCGCTGCTACAGCACCAACTGGGACACCCTGACCGAGGACGCCTTCTACTGGCTGCGCGGCGTCAACTGCATCACCATCAAGGGCCCGGACCAGCTGCGCGAGGTCAAGGACACCGAGCACCGCTACGTGGTCAAGATCCACGGTGATCTGGACCGCTACGACGTCCGCTACCTGCGCGAGGGGATGGCCAAGCACAACGACGACCTCAAGGACTTCCTGGTGCAGTCGATGTCCAACGTCGGCCTGGTGGTGATCGGCTACTCGGGCAGCGAGTACTCCGTGATGAACATGCTGATGGAGATCGTCCACGACCATCCCGACGTGCTCAACGGCGGCTTGTACTGGGCGTATCAGGGCAACACCAAGCACATCCCGGAGTCGATCACCGACCTGATGGCGATCGGCCTGGACAAGGGCAAGGACTTCCGGATCTTCGAGGCCGACGACGCGGACTTCTTCTTCGAGCACCTGGCCCGCGGACTGGACCTGACCAGCATCGAGGAGGAGCTGGCGGTGGCCTTCGTGCGCTTCAACAAGATGGGCTACGGCAGCCTGCGGGGCGCACAGGAGATCGTGGTGCCGGAGCTGGCCGGTCTGGCGCACCGCGACCTGCTCGACGAGGGCTTCCTGGTGCGGGACTACAACACCATCCTGGAGACCTGGAAGCAGGACAGCTCCGGCATGTTCCGCAAGAAGGAAGAGAAGGATCGGGCGGCCCATGAGGCCGAGCGCAAGCTGATCAATCACTGCTTCAACGACCTCAAGCACGAGAACTACGCCGATGCCGAGGTCAAGCTCAAGGACGTCTCAACGCGCTTCCCGGACAACGAGATGGTCCACTGGGGACTCGGCTGGGCGCAGTACCGGACCGGCCGCTACGAGGAGGCGATCGCCAGCTTCGACCAGGCGCTGGCCCACAACCCCAAGAACTTCGGCACCTACGTGGCCAAGGCGATGTGCTACCACCACCTGGGGCAACCCGCCCAGGAGATCGCGATGTACGACCAGGTGCTGGAGCTGAAGGGCGATCTGGACTACATCTGGTACAACCGCGGACTGGCGGCGGCCCAGCTGGGGCAGAACGAGCAGGAGCGGCGGTCCTACGAGTCGGCGACGGCGGTCGCCGGCGGCAATCAGCTGTCCTGGTACAACCTGGGCCTTTGCCACCATCGGGACGGTGAGCCGCTCCGGGCGATCCGCTGCTTCCAGCGGGCGCGCGAGAACAGCCCCCGGTTCTTCGAGGCGCTCTACAACGAGGGCGTGCTGCTGGGCAAGCTCGGCCAGGACACCCAGGCTTTCGGCCGGTTCGACACCTGCATCGCGCTGAACCAGGACGATGACGAGTCCTTTAAATCGCGGGGCATCTCCGAGGTGATGACCAGCCAGTACGAGGGCTCGGTGGAGAGCTACGAGGAGTACCTGGCGGCGCAGCCGGAGGATCCCGAGGCCTGGGCCAATTACGGACTGGCGCTGTACGGCATCGACCGCCTCGGCGACGCGATGGCCTACACCGAGAAGTACCTCGCCCTGCATCCCGACGACGCCCGGGTCTGGTACAACAAGGCGCTGATCCTCTACAAGCAGGGCGACAAGCAGGGCGCGATGGAAGCGTTCGACAAGTCGCTGTCGCTCAACGATGACTACGACATGGTCTGGTACCGCAAGGCGCTGCTGATGGGCGAGATGAAGCAGTACGCCGGCGAGATCGAGTTCCTGACGCGCTTCCTCAACCGCAACGAGCAGGACCTGCGCGGCTGGTTCGAGCTCGGTGAGGCCAACCGCCGGCTGGGTGAGGCCGCCGAGGAACTGGCGGACAAGCAGCGCTACTACACGGCGGCGGTCGCGGCCTACGACCACGCGCTGGACGTGGAGCGCACTCACCTCGCCACCTGGCTGCAGAAGACGATCTGCCTCAATCGGCTGCGGCGCTACCAGGAGGCCCTGGAGTGCATCGAGTACCTGATGCGCTACGACAAGGAGAACGCCGAGGTTCATTACCAGCGGGGGCTGGCCCAGGACGGCCTGGGCGACCAGCTGGCAGCCGCCGACGCGTTGGCCGAGGCGATCAAGCTGGACTCGAACCATCACAAGGCCTTCTACCTGCGCGGCCAGTTGCTGGGCGAGCTGGAGCAGTATGCCAAGGCCGTCGACCACTTCGACAACGTGATCCGGCTGGATGACGAGAACTGGCAGGCCTGGCATTTCAAGGGCATCTGCATCACGAAGCAGAAGGAGTACGAGAAGGCGCTGGAGGTTTTCAACGAAGCCCTCGCCAAGTATCGCGGCAACCCGCGGTTCATGGTCGACCAGGCGCTGGCCTACGTCATGATGCGCGACATCGACACCGCCCGCGAGAAGCTGCGCGGCGCGATCGCCATCGATCCCAAGCTGCGCGACGAGATCCTCAGCACGCCGGAGTTCGCGGGCCTGGTGCTCGACGAACCGGAGGACCAGCCACAGCAGCAGCAGGCGGGTGGCGACGAGCCCGAGGGCTAGCCGCGGTCGAGGCCGATCAGTTCCTCCAGCGCGGCGCGCAGATCGAAGCGCGCCAGGCGCGCCTGTAACTCAGCCTGGTAGGTAAGCTGCTGGTCGGCGTCGAGATAGGTGTCGATCCCGCTGACGCCCCGCTGGATTGTGTCGCGCAGCTGGGTCGCCTCATCGAGGGCGCTCTCGGTGGCCCGGGCGCGCGCGTTTCGTTCCATGAGGCGCCGCTCGTAGTCCTGCTCCCAGCTGCGGATATCGTCGCGAATCAGCTGGTAGATGCCGAACGCGCCGATCGAGCGGTAGTACTCGGCGACGCCGCGGGCTCGCTCGAGCTCGATCGCCAGTTCCTCGAGGCCGCCGCCGGCCTTGATGTAGGCGTCCCGCTCCCGGGCGGCGCGCTCGATGGCGCTTTCCTGGCTGGTCAGCTGCTGCTCCAGCGTCAGCAGCTGGGCGTCAGTCTGGGGGTAGTGGATCGGCTCGCTGAGCCGCAGTCCCCGCTGCTCGTCCTCCATGCCGCGTTGCACGATGTTCCACTGCTGCTGCCAGGCCGAGCGGGTTCCGGCGTCGACGATGCCGGGAATCTGCGAGGCCCGCATCGACATCAGCCGGCTGTAGCGGCGCAGCACCTCCACCCGTGCCTCGCAGTCGACGCGCTGGATGCGGCTCGACGTCAGGTAGCCCTCGTAGTCCTGGCGCGCCAGGAAGTATCCGGTGACCGGCACGGCAAGCCAGATCAGCGCAATCAGGAGCTTGTAGCCCATCCCATGTTATTGTACCGGTCATGGCGGAAAAGGTTCCCAGCGCGGCGATCCTCACGATCGGCGACGAAGTCCTGCGCGGCGACACGCTGGACACCAACAAGGCCTTTCTGGGCGGCGAGCTGACGCGTCGCGGCGTAGCGGTGGATCTGGCCGCGACGGTGCCCGACGACCTGGAGACGATCGCGGCCTGGGTGCGCCTGCTGGCCGACACCCATCACTACGTGTTGTGCTGCGGCGGGATCGGCCCGACGCCCGACGACCTGACGCGGGCCGCCGTGGCCGCCGCCTTTGAGGTAGAGATCTCAATCGACGAGGAGCGGCTGGCGCGCTTCGAGCGAGAGCGGGGCCTGACGCTCAACCCGGGCCAGCGCGAGATGTGGCGGCTGCCCGTCGGCTGCGAGCTGCTGTGGGGAGAGGGGGTCAACGCCCCGGGATTCAAGCTGGAGAACGTCTACGTCTTTCCGGGCGTGCCGGCGGTGATGCAGGCGATGTGGGCGGCCGTCGCCGAACGGTTCCAGGGCCGGCCGGAGCACTTCGTCCGCTTCCAGTCGCCAGCGCGCGAGTCGCTGTTCGCGGCTACCATGCAGCGCTATGCCGAGGCTCATCCCGGCGTGCACTTCGGCAGCTACCCGCAGCTCAAGGACGGCGGCTGGACGGTCAGGATCGCCGTCCACGGCCTCGACGCGGAGGAGGTCGAGCGGGTGGCCGCCCAGTTCAGAGCGGAGCTGGAAGGCCTGGCCGACTAGTCCGCCGGCTGATCGGGGGCGGGCTCCGCTGGTGGCGGCGCCTCCGTTTCGCTGACCAGTTCCTGGGCCAGCCCGCTGGCGGCGCGACGGGCGATCTCCGAGCTGAAGCCTCGCCCGGCCAGGTAGCTGAGAATCGCCGCGCCGAGCTGGCGCCGCAACTCGAAGTCGCCGGCCGCGGGCTTGCCGCTGCTGGCCTGCTTGGCGCGCAGCCGCCGGGCGCGCGAGGCAAGCTGCCGCCGCCGGCCGCTGAGCAACCGCTCCACTTCAACCCGTTCATCAAGGTCGGCGGCGTGCTCCGCGATCGCCTGGCGCGCCAGCGCGGTTCGGCAGCCGCGGCGCTGCAGTTCGTACCGCAGGCGGGCGCGGCCCAGGCCGCCGCGGGCCACCAGCTGCTGGACGACGATGCCGGCGGCGCGCTCGTCGTCGAGGTAGCCCCGATGCTGGCACTCCGCCAGCACGCGCTGCACCAGATCGCGGTCGAAGGTGTAGCGCTGCAGCTTGCGCCTCAGTTCCGCGGTGAAGTGCTCGCGGCGCCCCAGCAGCCGCAGCGCGCGATCGAGCAGGCTCCAGTAGCCGGCCGCCGTACACAGTGCCTCCCACTGCGCCGGGTCGATGCTGCTGCCGGCCGTCAGTGCCGCCGGCAGTTGCTCCAGGGGCAGGCGGATGCTGTCGCCCTGGTCGGGTACCAGTTCGACCCAGGTCTTGCGGCGGCGCGGGATCAGCTTCAGAATGACGGGCACCCAGGCATTGTAGGACAGGGTGCGCCGAGCATCCCCCTGCGCGGCCCGCTGCTGCGTGCTATAACATCGAGCAGTGGGGCTGGAGCAGCTAGTTGCCGCCTTGAGAAACCCGCCGGAGGTGCTGGCGCGGCTCCGGGACATTCCGGACTTGTTCCTCGTCGGCGGCTACCTGCGCGACACCTACTGGGGGCGGCCCACCCGCGACATCGACCTGGCGGCCCCCGCGCCGCTGGAGGCGTTGCTGGGCCTGATCGAGGCCAAGCTCGGCGTGCGGCCCTTCACGCTCAATCACCGCTTCGCCAGCTACCGCGTGGTGGTCGACGACTATCTCATCGACATCTCGCCGCTGCATGCCGGCGGCCTGATGGCCGACCTTGGGCGGCGGGACTACTCGATCAACACCTTCGCCGTGCTGGTCTCGCGACTGGGGGCGGACCTGGGCGAGGAGGAGATTCTGGTCCACCCGGACGGGCTGCTCGACATGGACGAGCGGCGGCTCAGGATGGTCGCCCGCGATAACCTGGTCGAGGATCCGCTCAGAATCCTGCGCGGCTACCGGCTGGCAGCGACGCGTGGCCTCAAGCCGGACGACGAAACGCGCCGGGCCTGGCGGGAATTGGCGCCACTGATTGGCGACTGCGTGGCGGAGCGAGTGCACGAGGAGCTGGTGCGCTGGTTCGGCGCGGCGGAGGGTGTCCCTGAGACGCTGGCGTGGTGCGGCGAGGATGGCGTGCTGTGGCAGCTGTTCCCGCAGCTGGCGGACGCCCGCAGCTGCTCCCAGAACGCCTTTCACCACCTCGACGTGTGGCAGCACACCCTGGAGTGCCTGCGGCAACTGGAGTTGCTGCGCGTGCAGCTGCCGACCGAGCTTGAGAGCTGGCGGGCGGAGCTGGACAGCGCCTGGGCGGAGCAGGTAAGCGGCGCGGCGTCGGCGGGGGCGCTGACGCGCCTGGCGCTGCTGCTGCATGACATCGGCAAGCCCGCGACCAGCGAGGAGCAGCCCGACGGGCACATTTCGTTCCACCAGCACCAGGAGCTGGGAGCCGAGATGGTGGCGCAGCTGCTGATGCGCCTGAAGTTTGCCACCGCCGAGATTGACTTCGTGCTGCTGATGGTCCGCGAGCACCTGCGGCTGGGTTTCTACAGCGACCATCTGCCACTCAGCCCGCGGCTGGTCTACCGCTACATCTGCAACCTCGGGGAGGCCACGCCGCTGGCGGTGCTGCACGCGCTGGCGGACTGCGCGGCTACCCGGGGCGAGAGCAGTGCCGGACTCTGGGTGAAGCACGTAGCGGCGGCCGCCGAGATCCTGGGGCACTACTACGCGCGTGACCGCATCGCGGCACCGCCGGTGCTGCTGGACGGCCACGCGATCATGCAGCTGCTGGGGATCGAGCCGGGCGAACTGGTTGGACAGCTCAAGGCGGCATTGCTGGAGGCCACGGCCGCCGGCGAGGTGGAGACGACCGAGCAGGCCCAGGCTTTCGTGCGCAGCGCCTACAAGACCCAGTTGGCCGCCGAATCGGAGTAGGCTCGGGGACCGGGCCTAGTCGCCTCCCGGCTCCGCGTCTTTCAGACGCTCCGTCAGGGCGCCGGTCAGTTCGCCGCGGGCCACTGTGGACTGCTGTTTGAGCTGCTGCCACTCCTCGCGGCTCTCGGCCTTGGCGGCGATGCGCCGCCCCAGCTGCAGGTCCTTGACACTGACCTCATCGCGGGCGAACTCGTCCTCGCCGGCGATCACCGCCAGCGGGATGCCGAGCCGGTCCGCGTACTTGAGCTGCCTGGCCAGGTTGCCGCCCCCCAGGTAGGCCTCGGCGCTGATCCCCGCCGCCCGCAGCTCGCGCACCATCGCGATGTAGTCCGCCAGTCTGCCGCGGTCCATCACCGTTACCAGCACCTGAGTGCTGGCATAGGTGTCGTCCTGTCGCCCCAGTTCGCCCAGCGCGGCCAGCAGGCGGTCCACCCCCACACTGGCGCCGGTGGCCGGCAGGCCCTGGCCCCTGCCGAGGAACCGTTCCAGCAGTTCGTCGTAGCGCCCGCCGCCGAAGATGCTGCCGAAGCCGGGCAGGTCCGTGAGGATCACCTCGAAGATCGGGCCCGTGTAGTAGCCCAGCCCGCGGGCCAGATGCAGGTCTGCCCTGATGACCGCCGGCTCGACGCCGAAGGCCTCAGCGTAGGGGAGCATCTCGGCCAGTTCGTCCAGCCCCTCCTGGGCCAGCTCGCTGCTCTGGAGCAGCTCGCGCGCCGCGGCCAGCGTCGCCGGGTTGTCGCCTGCGCAGGGCAGGTCGAGGAAGCGGTCGATGCCGGCGATCTGCTCCGCGCTCAGCCCGAGGCCGGCGATCGGGTCGCCGCTGTCGTCGACGAGCCCCGGCCCCAACTCGAGGCGGATGCGCTCACGATCGAAGCGATCGAGTTTGTCGATCACCCGGTAGATGCTGCGCGCCTGGTCGGGGTCGGCCCCGACCCACTGGCCCAGCGCGTTGAGCAGCTTGCGGTTGCTGAGCCGGATCCGGTAGCCGTCGATCCCCAGCTGCTTCAGGATTGCGTCGATCACGGCGATAATCTCGGCGTCGGCGGCGACCGAGGCGCTGCCGACGATATCGACGTCGAACTGCAGGAACTCGCGGAAGCGGCCGGGCTCCGGCTTGTCCCAGCGATAGGCGTTGCCGACCTGATAGCGGCGGAAGGGACGCGCCAGCTCCAACTGGTACTGGCCGACGAGGCGCGCCAGCGAGCCGGTCAGCTCGTAGCGCAGGCCGACGTCGATGCCGTCATGGTTGGTGAAATGGAAGACGCCGGCCAGCTGCTCCCTGGTGGGCTCGGGGCCGAGCAGCACCTCGAGCTCTTCCATCACCGGCGTGTCGAAGGGCAGGAAGCCGAAGCGCTCGCAGACCTCGGCGATCACCGCCAGCATCCGCTGGCGGCCGCGCGCCAGCGGGGGCCAGGCGTCCTGCATGCCCTTCAGCAGCTGCGGCTTGACTCTGCGACCTTTCGCCATGATCACCAACCTTGGGGCCCGGAATCGTCCTCGGGCCGAGCCATAGTCTACCCACGCGGATAGCCCGGCGCAAGCCGGGCAGGCCGGGGCAGTGCGACGCGCACTCAAATAGTGGCGCCCGCGGCGGGGTACTCAATCCAATACGCGGACACAGCTCTCGTGATCCCTGGAGGACGACTATGCACAGCATTCTGAGGCGTTTGACGGTGCGCACCGCGCTCAGCTGGCTCGGGCTGATCGCTCTGATCGCCTATGGAGCGGGCTGCGCCGGCGCCGGCAGCCTGCCCGGCGACGCGACTTCGCTCGACGCGCCGTTGGCCGGACTGCCGGCGCTGCCGGCCGACGACTCGACGCTGCGCGAAGCCTCGGCTGACGTGCCGGAGACCATCCTGGGCCGCGAGACCTTCATGCGCTCCGGAACCTCGACGGACAAGGGCGACGCCATCGAGATCGCGTCCGCCCCGGGCGGACTGGCCTACGTGATGTACGCGTTCCCGCCCGGTGGTGATCCGCTGGTGTCGCTGTCTCTCAACGGCATGCTGAGCGCGGGCAACGAGTACTGGGTGGGGCTGTCCGACTACGCCAACGACCGTTGGCTGCTGGACGGTCCGGTCACTGCGGCGACGAAGGACTACGACCTGACGGGCGCCGGCCTGGTCTCGGGCGGCGGCTTCTTCTACTTCCTGGTGGTGACCCACAGCGGCAACGAGCTGACGCTGGATCACGCGGTGGTCGTCGTCGACGGCCCGGCGCCCGGCCGGACCAACTACGTCGAGCACGCGGGCCCCTTCCTGAATGCCAGCTGCATGCCCTGCCACAGCAGCGGCTCGGCGGTGGACGGCGTGATTCTGGACAACTATGTCGATGCCCAGGCTGACGCCGCCGGTACGCTGGCCATGGTTCAGGGCGACCATCCTTCAGCCCACGATGCGGCCGATAAGCAGATGATCCAGGACTGGGTAAGCGGTGGCGCGCCCTGGCGCGCGACGCCCGTGACCTATGACGGCGATGTACGGCCGCAGGTCTTCGCACCGGTGTGCATGAACTGCCACGACAGCGGCAAGACGGGCGGCGCGCGCAGCGGAGCCCCGACGTCGGTCAACTACGACACCTACGAGGCGGCGCTGGCCGGCAGCGATCGCGGCAACATCAGATCGCAGGCCGGCACCATGCCGCCGGTGTTCTCCGGGCTATCGCTGACCGCCGAGCAGCTGGCGATGCTGCAGGCCTGGCTCAACGACGGCACGCCCGAGTCGTAGCGCGAGTGGCGGCAGGGCAGGGTATCCGTCGCGGACGCCCGTAGTTGCTACAATTGCCCTCAATGTCCGATCAGGAGCAAGCCACCGGGCAGCGGCGATTCAGCCGCGAGGAACTGGCGCAGTACGACGGCAAGGACGGCCGCGCGGCCTACGTGGCCTACCGCGGCAAGGTCTACGACGTCACGGACTCCAAGCTGTGGCGAGGCGGCGTCCACGTGCGGGCGCACAGCGCCGGTGAGGAGCTGACCGACGCGATGCTGGCCGCGCCCCACGACGACGATGTGATGGAGCGCATGACGGTGGTCGGCATTCTGTACGTCGAGAGCGAGGCGGGGGCCGAGGCGCCGCCGATCCCCCCGCCGGTGCAGTTCAGCCTCGACCACCATCTGCACCCCATCGCCGTGCACTTCCCGACGGCGCTGGGCGCGGTGGCGCCGGTGTTCGCGATCCTCAGCTTGCTGTTCACCGGTAACCAGCGCGTCTATGAGACGCTGCAGTGGATCGCCTTCGCCAACCTTGCGGTCTGCGCGCTGGCCACCATTCCCTCGATTGCGACCGGGATCGTCAGCTGGTACTACAACTATGCGGCGGTGATGACGCCGATCTACCGCGTCAAGTGGGGCGGCTCGATCGTGCTGGTGGCGCTGTCGGCCGCGGCGCTGCTGGTGCGCTGGCTGGCGATGGACGGCCTGGAGCCGGCGGGCTTCTGGTTCTGGACCTACACCGTGCTGCTGGTGCTGCACGCGCCGACGGTGGTGGTGTTGGGCCACTACGGCGGGAAGATCACCTTCCCGTCGTGATCAAGCGGGGTTAGTCATGTCGCGACAAGAGATCAGACAGCTGGAGAAGATGATTGAGATTGTGGCGCGGGCCATCCCCAAGGAGACGGCGGCCGCCAAGCTCTACGGCCAGACGGCGGAGCAGTCCCAGCGCGAGATGACGCGGATGCTGTTTCGCAAGCTGTACAAGGACGCCAGCGAGCACGAGCAGAAGCTCAGGGCGACGCTGGGCATCCTCAAGCGCGAGTTGGAGCGCCTGCGCCATCCGGACAAGGCCGCCGAGGCTCCCGCCCCCGAGCCCGGCCACGATTTCAACGTCAACATCCGCCGCGCGATGCGGCTGAGCAAGGAGCTCAGCGAGCTGGCGGGCCAGGGCCTCAGCGACGCCAACGACCCTTCCTGCCAGGCGATGTACGGGCGGATGCAGGAGATGTCCGCCGAGATCCGGCGGCTGGCGGAGGCCGAGGTGGAGAAGCACATCAACGCCGACAAGTGGGACTGAGCACCGGCGGTTACTGATACCTGGTCGCAGCTAAACCGTGTATACTCTATACGCCGCAAGGCCGCCGGAAGGCCGCGGTCTGCTGTGATGAATTGCGACACAGGAGGAGGACGCCAATGCAGAAATACGTGTGTGTTCCTTGTGGGTACGTCTATGATCCCGCAGAAGGTGATCCTGATGGCGGCATTGCGCCGGGGACGGCGTTCGAGAGTATTCCCGATGACTGGGTCTGCCCGGTCTGCGGGGTCGGCAAAGAGGACTTCGAACCCTACGAGGAGTAGCGCTCCGGCTTGCCGGAACTCCCTGAAGTAGAGACGATCGCGCGCCAGCTCGACGCGGCGCTGGCCGGCGGCCGGCTGCGCGCGGTGGAGATCCGCGACGCCAGGCTGCGGCTGGCCAGCCTGGCGCGGCTCAATGGCTGCCGCATCGCGCAGGTGCGCCGCTACGGCAAGCAGCTGGTGCTGGAACTGATCCCGCCGCGCCGGCGCCGGGTGGCGCTGTGGCTCTGCGTGCATCTGCGGATGACCGGCCGCCTGCTGTGGTACCCGGGACGCGGCGATCCGGCGGAGTTGCGACGGGCGCGGGCGGTGCTGACACTGGACCGCGGCACGCTGGTGTTTCGCGACACGCGGCGCTTCGGCACGCTCACGCTGCGCGAAACGCTGGCCGAGGTGCTGCCGGCGGGCGTCGAGCCGCTGTCGGCTGCACTGGACGCGGCGCGGCTGACGAAGCTGCTGGCGAACAGCCCCACGCCGCTCAAAACCTGGCTGCTGCGCCAGGACCGCCTGGTCGGCATCGGCAACATCTACGCCAGCGAGATCTGCTTCGCGGCGCGGCTCGATCCGCGGCGGCCGGCGGGCGGGCTGAGCAACGGTGAACGAGCGCGGCTGCTGCGCGCCATCCGGCGGGTGCTCACCGCCGCGATCCGGCACTGCGGCACCACCTTCTCCGACTTCCAGGACTCGCTGGGGCGGACCGGCGGCTACGTGCGCTACCTGAAGGTCTATGGGCGCGCGGGCCAGCCCTGCCGCGCCTGCGGCACGCCCGTCGAGCGGTTCGTCCAGCAGCAGCGCAGCACCTTCCGCTGCCCGCGCTGCCAGCCGGGGTGATCGGCGCGGGCTCGCCCTTCAGCGACGTGGCTTCGTGGTTCAGGATTGATAGACGATTCTCATTCGGCTGATCCGATGGTAGTATCAGCACGACGACTCCGGTTGTCGCCCGCCGGGCGGAGGCGGCGCTAGGGGTGCTACGAGGAGGCGGTATGGACAAGCCCAAGGATGGTTGTGCCAAGCCGGCGGCCGGCATACTGGCCGGAGGCGGAGCAACGGCGGCGGATTCCGCCGCGACGACCGAGGTAAAGGAGGAGAGGCGGATGCTGGCGAGAGTTGGATACGAGGCCCCGGACTTCGAGGCGACGGCCTACATCGACGGTGAGTTCAGCAACGTGAAGCTGTCGGACTACCGCGGGAAGTGGCTGCTGGTCTGCTTCTACCCCGGCGACTTCACCTTCGTTTGACCGACCGAGATTTCGGCGGTCGCCGTAAGGTACGAACAGCTGAAGAAGCTCGACACCCAGGTGCTGTCGATCAGCATGGACAGCCGCTTCGTCCACAAGATGTGGGAGGAGCACGAGCTGTCCAAGATGACGGGCGGCAGCATGCCGTTCCCGATGCTCGCCGACGTCGGCGGCTCGATCGGCACGGCCTACGGGGTCTTTGACGAGGCCAGCGGCGTCGACATCCGCGGCCGGTTCATCATCGACCCCGACTTCGTGATCCAGGGGATGGAGGTGCTGACCCCGACCGTGGGCCGCAACTTCGACGAGACCATCCGCCAGCTCAAGGCTTTCCAGCACGTGCGCGCCACGGGTGAAGTGACACCCGCTGGCTGGAATCCGGGCGACCCGACGCTGACGCCGGGACCGGCGCTGGTGGGCAAGGTCTGGGATGTCTGGCAGCCCACGAAGTAGGCGGGCCGGCGAAGGCTCGCACACGATATAATCTGCGCCACGGCCTACGGGGCGATTGCATTGCGGCGCGCGCCGTCTGTGGCGCCGCCACCCGCCGAGGCGCGGGATGCCCCCCCATAGCAAGCAATAAGTGAGGGAACGACGATGCAGGATTTCAACTCGATCGACGACGTGCTGGACTTCGCCATCCAGAAGGAGCAGGAAGCGCACGACATGTACATGGAGCTGGCCGCCAACCTGGCGCGGCCGGAGATGAAGGCGGTCTTCGAGCAGTTCGCCCAGGAAGAGCTGGGCCACAAAGCCAAGATTGAGGCGGTCAAGCAGGGCGGCGAACTGAAGGCGATCGAGGAGAAGGTGCAGGACCTCAAGATCGCGGACTACCTGGTGGACATCGAGCCCGGTCCCAACATGACCTACCAGGAGGCGCTGATCATCGCGATGCAGGCGGAGAAGCGCGCCTACCTGCTCTACAACGACCTGGCCGAGCAGGCCGAGGACGGCGCGATCGTGGAGCTGTTCCTCTCGCTGGCCCAGGAAGAGGCCAAGCACAAGCTGCGCTTCGAGATCGAGTACGACGAGAATGTGATGACCGAGAACTAGGCTTCGGATCGCCCGCACGACCCCAGGGCCGGCCCCGCCTGGGCGGCCGATACGTTAATCCGCCATCCTGCGGCATACTATCCATGTGGGAATAGACAACGGGAGGTACTAAGGGATGACGGAGCGGAGCCAAGTATACAAGTGCCAGCTGTGCGGCAACATCGTGGAAGTCGTGCACGCGGCGGCGGGCCAGCTGGTCTGCTGTAACCAGCCGATGACGCTGCTGACGGAGAACACCACGGACGCGGCGACCGAGAAGCACGTGCCGGTGGTGGAGCAGGTGGACGGCAGCACCAGGGTGACGGTGGGGAGCGTGGCGCATCCGATGACGGACGAGCACTACATCGAGTGGATCGAGCTGTTGATCGGCGATCGCGTGTTCCGGACTTACCTGAGCCCCGGTGACTCGCCGGAAGCGGTCTTCCAGGTGGTGGCGGACGGCACGGTGGCCCGCGAGTACTGCAACTTACATGGACTGTGGAGGACGGAAGCATGATTAGCGAGAAGATGCAGGACGCGATCAACGAGCAGATCAACGCTGAGATCTACTCAGCCTACCTGTACCTGTCGATGTCGGCGTGGTTCGAGGCCAACGCGCTGGGCGGCTTCGCCAACTGGATGCGCATGCAGTACCAGGAGGAGATGGCCCACGCGATGCGGTTCTACGACTTCGTCAATGACCGCGGCGGCCGCGTGATGCTGAAGGCGATCGACGCGCCCAAGACGGAGTGGGGCTCGGTGGTCGAGATCTACGAGGAGACCCTGGAGCACGAGCGGCACGTCACGGCGCTGATCCACCGGCTGGTCGATCTGTCGATCGAGCTGAAGGACCACGCCACCAACCAGATGCTGCAGTGGTTCGTCGAGGAGCAGGTGGAGGAGGAAGCGACCGCCGAGACGCTGCTGGATGAGCTGCGCCTGATCGGCGACGCCAAGAGCGGGCTGTTCATGATGAACCGCGAGCTGGGCCAGCGCACCTTCACCCCGCCGGCCGCCGAGGAGTAGACTGGACGCAGGCTGCAGCCCACCCCCAAGGAGTGCGCAATGGACCAGACGCAGTTCAACATCGACGAGATCTTCGAGATCGCCGAGCAGATCGAGCGCAACGGCGCCAGGTTCTATCGGGCCGCGGCGGATACCGTCGGCGACCGCGAGCAGGTGCTGATGCTCACCGACCTGGCGGCGATGGAGGACGAGCACGAGCGCACCTTCGCCGCGATGCGCAAGGAACTGGCGGAGGGCCTGAGGCGCGAATCGGTCTACGAGCCGGACGATCTGGCCGCCCAGTACCTGTGGGCCTGGGCCAGCAAGGCGGTCTTCGACATGGACGCCGACCCGTTCGCCGTGCTGACCGGCGGCGCGGACCTGGACGAGATCCTCAAGGTGGCGATCGGCCGCGAGAAGGAGTCGATCGTCTACTACGAGGGCCTCAAGGCGGGCGTCGGCCCCGACGACAAGACCAAGGTGGACGCCATCATCCAGGAGGAGATGCTGCACGTGGCGATTCTGATGAAGGCGCTTAACCGCCTGCACGGTGTCAAAGCGGGTTAGGGCGCCCTCCGGTCAGGATCGGCAGACGGCTGCGCCGCAGCGGGCGGCGAGGCCTCACTTCTGGTCTACAATAAGCAACGGCTCCGGGCGATAAGAAGCAGTGTAGGAGGAGCGGCGATGGGAGCTCCCGGCGGAGCACGGCGGCGAAAGAAGAGCCGCCCCGCGTTTGTTACTGAGCGACAACGCCGCGCAGGCCTCGGCATTTGAGCCCACACCGGAGGAACGTCAATGAGCACGTTTGCTGACAGGCTGACGCAGCACGACCCGTGGACCGGCCTGATGATGGGCAACCACGCGCTGGTCCGCGCCATGCTGGAATCGGGCGTGATGGTGGCGACCACCTATCCCGGCTCGCCGACCCCCGAGATCGCCGACGCGATCATGTCGATTCCGGAGGACCAGCGCCCGCTGCACTTCGAGTACTGCACCAACGAGAAGGTGGCGCTGGAGGTGGCCTTCGGCGCGGCGATCAACGGCCACCTCAGCACGGTGTTCTTCAAGTCCGTCGGCCTCAACGTGGCGCTGGACAGCGCGGTCCAGCTCTCAATGATGGAGACCATCGGCGGAATGGTGGTAGTCCTTGGCGACGACCCGGGCGCCAACTCCAGTCAGAACGAGCAGGACAACCGCCACATCGCCCGCATGGCCTACCTGCCGATGTTCGAGCCCGGCACGCCCGCCGAGGTCCACGAGATGTTCAAGGCCGCGGCGGAGCTGAGCCAGCGGATCAACATGCCGGTCTTTCTGCGGCTGACCACGCATGTTTGCCACGCGCGGGAAGTCGTCGCCTTTGAAGCGCTGCCCGAGCGTGAGCCGGACTGGACGGCGCGCTACGACCCCGAGAACGGCCCCTATTGGCCGATCACCAGCCAGGTGTTCCCGCTCAAGCGGCGGGCGATGGCCAAGCTGAGCGCCGTCGCCACCGAGGCCGACGACTCGCCGCTCAACGTGGTGATCTCGCCCAACGGGGACTCCGCCGCGACCGGCAAGCGCCTGGGGATCATCGCCTCGGGCATCCCGGCCTTCGCCGCGCTGGAGTGCCTGCACGACAGCGGCGCCGCCGTGGACCTGCTCAAGCTCGGCATTACGCATCCGCTGCCGGAGCAGCAGCTGCTGCGGTTCCTGAATGAGCACGACGAGGTGCTGGTGCTGGAGGAGCTGGACCGCGTACTGGAGACCGATATCAAGGCCTTTGCCTTCGACAGCGGCGTGGAGACCAGGCTGCGCGTGCGGACCGAGATCGACCAGCTGATGGGCGAATACACCCCCGCCCGGACCTGGGAGCTGCTCAGCCAGACCTGGCCCGAGGTCTTCGCGCCGCGTCCGGTGCAGGCCGCGATCGAGGCCGAGGTGTCGCCGCGGCTGGCCCAGATGTGTCCCGGCTGCGGCCATCGCAGCGCGTTCCACGCCATCCGCGAGCTGCTAAGGGAGGAGTTCCCCGCCGCCATCACGGTGGCCGACATCGGCTGCCACAGCCTGGGCAGCCTGGAGCCCTACGAGATGGGCACCGTGCTGATGTGCATGGGGCACAGCAGCGGCACCGGCGCCGGGCTGAGCCTCGGCAACCGCAAGCGGCCGGTGGTCAGCTTCATCGGCGACTCGACGTTCTATCACGCCGGCCTGCCCGCGATCATCAACGCGATCATGCACAACCACAATCTGACGCTGGTGGTGATGGAGAACTACACCACGGCGATGACCGGCCACCAGCCGACGGCCGGCAGCGGCGAGTTCGGCGACAAGATCAGCATTCCAGACGTACTCACGGCCCTCGGCTGCGACTTCGTCAGGAGCATCGACGCCTACCGCCAGGCCGAACTGCAGGACATCATGCGCGAGGCGATCGCCCACGACGGCTTCGCGGTGGTGATCGCCAAGCACCCCTGCATGCTGAAGTTCATCCGCGACAAGCAGCGGAAGCTGGCGGCGCGCAAGCAGGCCGAGACGGTCAACCGGTAGGAGGGGACAGTAGAGTCAGTTTCGGGAGAGACAGCGATGAGCCTAATGAGACCTGTTGTGATCGACGAGAACAAGTGCGAGGGGTGCGGCACCTGCTACCAGGTGTTCGGCTGCCCGGCGATCGGGCGCCAGCCCAGCGGCCAGGCCTTCATCCACGACGACCTTTGCAACGGCAACGGCAGCTGCATCCAGGTCTGCCCGGTCGAGGCGATCGTCCGGCCGGCCAAGGATGACACCGCCGCCGACATCCAGCGCAAGTACAAGAACCCGGACAAGGTCCTCGAGCCGGAGAAGTGTGAACCCGAACAGGGGGGGTAGGGCATGCGCAGCTACAACATCTTCATGATCGGGGTGGGAGGCCAGGGCATCGGCGTGCTGTCCGAGGTGATGATCCAGGCTTGCCTGGCGGCCGGCCACCGCGTCAAGGGCGTCGATACCCACGGCCTGGCCCAGCGCGGCGGGATCGTCAGAAGCCACCTGCGGCTGGGCGACCGCGCGTTGACGCCGCGGATCGGCCCCGGCGAGGCCGACCTGGCGCTGGGGCTGGAGCGGCTGGAGGCCCTGCGCGCCGGCGTCGAGATGCTGCGCGAGGGCGGCACCGTGGTCTACTACGACGCGGAGTATCAGCCGATCCACGTGCGGATGGGCAAGGCGCAGTATCCCAGCGCCGATGACGTGGCCGCGGCGGTGGCGGCGCGGGGCGGCCACCTGGAGCGCGTCTATCTGGAGGACCTGGCCGATCCGCGGATGCAGAACACCGCGGTGCTGGGACGGCTGGCCTCGCTGGACCTGATCGAGGGCGTCAGCCGCGCTCACATCGAGCAGGCGCTGCGCGACATCCTGAAGCCGAGCGCTCTGGAGGCCAACCTGGCGGTGTTCGAGCGCGCGGCGCTGGCGGCCGAGGCCTAGTCGGGCCGGGCCGTCCGGAAGGTGTCCAGCATCGAGCGCACCGCCCGTGACAGCGCCTCCGGCGTGTAGGGCTTCTGCAAAAAGCCCGTCCCGTTCTCCTCGCCGGCACTGTCGCGCGCGGTCGTCTCGTCGTAGCCGCTGGTCAGCAGGATCGGCATCCGCGAATCGACCTTGCGCAACGCCTGAATCGTCGACTCCCCGCTCATGCCGGGCATCGTCAGGTCGAGCACGATCAGTGAGATCTCGTCGCGGTGCTCGCCAAAGACGTCCACGCCCTCGCGGCCCGACGACGCCAGCAGCACCTGATAGCCGAGGTTGGTCATGGTCAGCAGCGCCAGCTGCCGGACGATCTCCTCGTCGTCGATGAACAGGATCGTCTCGGCGCCCTCCAGCGCCGCCATCGGCTCCTCGGCGGTGTCGATGTCCATCATCGTGCAGGCCGGCAGGTAGATGCTGAACTGCGAGCCCTCGCCCGGCGTCGAGTCCACCACCATGAACCCGCCGTGATTGCGGATGATGCCGTCGACGGCGGACAGCCCCAGCCCGCGTCCGGTGAACTTGGTGGTGAAGAACGGCTCGAAGATGCGGGCCAGCGTCTCCTCGTCCATCCCGCAGCCGTTGTCTTTGATGCTGAGCAGCACGAACTTGCCGGGCGTCACCTCATCGGCGACGTCGTGGCGAACCAGCGCCGCGCCGTCGAGACCGACCGCCGCCGTGCTGATCAGGATCAGCCCCTCGGGCTCCTCGCCGCCTTCCTGGGCCTGCTTGTCCTTGATCGCCTCGCCGGCGTTGAGGCAGATGTTCATGATCACCTGCTGGATCTGGACCGGATCGGCGAGGATGAACGGCAGCTCGGGGGCGAAATCGCGCTCGATGCGGACGTTCTTGGGCAGGTTGGTGGCCAGGATGTTGAGCAGCTCAGAGACCTGCTCGTCGATCCTGAGCGCCAGACTCTGGTACTTGCCGCCGCGGGCGTAGGCCAGCAGCTCGTTGGTCAGCCCGGCGGCGCGTTCCCCGGACTGCTCGATGATGCTCAGCATCCGGATCACCGGATGGTCCGGGCCGATCTGGTCCTTGGCCAGACTGGCGTAGCCGAGGATGCCCATCAGGATGTTGTTGAAGTCGTGGGCGATCCCGCCCGCCAGCAGGCCGACGGATTCCATCCGCTGGCTCTGCAGCGAGCGGCGCTGTTCCTTGCGCAGCTCGGTGACGTCGCGGGCGATCAGCAGATAGCCGGTCGGCGAGCCGCGCTCGTCCTGCATCGGGTTGACCGCGATCTCCAGCGTCCGGTAATCGCCGTGGGGATCGCGCACCTCGCTCTCCGTGCGGTAGACGCCCTCGTCGATCACCGCCGCCACGAAGCTGCCGGCGATGTCCTCGTCGCTGGTCTCCAGCAGATCCAGCTCCTGCAGCGTCTTGCCAATGACCTCCTGCTCGGAGTAGCCGAAGATCTCCTCCGCCACCGCGCTGTAGTGCAGCACGCGGAACTTCAGATCGACGGCGATGATGGCGTAGTCCTGGGCGGCGCGGATGATGCTGGCCAGCAGCGAGTGGGTCTTCTGCGTGGCGCGCTCGCTGCTGACGCGCTCCAGCGCCGCGCCGATGGTGTTGGCCGCCGCCCTGAGCAGCGCGGCCTCCTGGTGGCCCAGCTGCGCCGCCACCTCGCAGAGGTCGAAGCCGACGCAGCCGACCCAGACGTCGTCGACGATCACCGGCATCAGCAGGATCTGACTGACGCCTTCGCTGACCAGCGCGGCGCGCTCGGCGGCCGGCAGGTCGCGCATGTGGCCCAGGATCTCGTTGCCGCTGGACAGCACGTCCGCCCAGCGGTCGAGGCCAATGGCGGCGAGGTCCGAGTCGGCGAACAGCAGGCCCGCCCGATGCCGCTGGATGCCGGCGCGGACGGACTCGAAGCGCTGGCTGGCCAGCCAGGCCCCGTGCTCGCTGCGGCGGCACTCGAAGAAGTAGCAGCGATCGACGCCCGCGGACTGCTGGAGCCAGGCGACGATGCCGGGCAGCAGCGGCCAGGGCTCGACGGCCGCCAGCAGCTGAGAGGTGATGCCGGACAGGCACTCGAGATAGCGCAGCTGTGTGTTCGCCAACGTCGGCTTCGCGGCGTCGGGCGGCTGGCGCGCGTCGTCCTCGCCGGTGGGGCGTTCCGGCGCGGCATCCGGCTCCGAGGATCGGTGCTGATCAACCATAACAACTCAACCCCGCTCTCCGCCGCTTCCCCCACCGCGGGCACCGCGCCGCCGGGCGCCGCCGGCACTGCCCCACCCCGCGATTATAGCTCACCCGAAGGCGGCTCGGCGGATGCATCCGCGGGGCTGACTCCCAACTTCCGGCGCCGGCGGGCCACCAGGCGCGCCACCCAGGGATCGATGGCGAAGCCCAGCCAGACCAGGACGACCGCGACCATTGCCGGCGCGTAGTAGCCGGCGCCGATCGCCAGGCCGGCGGCGGCCATGAACCAGATCGAGGCGGCCGTGGTGATGCCCTGAACGTGCATTCCGGTGCGCAGAATCACCCCCGCGCCCAGGAAGCCGATGCCCGTGATGACGGCTGCGGCCATCCGCGTCGGGTCGACCGCGCCCGCAGCGCCCAGCCCCGGCAGCTTGTAGGACAGCTGCATCACCAGCGTGCTGGTCAGCGTCACGATCGTGATGGTGGTGACGCCGGCCGGCTTGTGCCGGACCTCGCGCTGGAAGCCGATCACGAAGCCGGCGACCACCGCCAGCAGCATCTGGGCGAAGTCGACCCACGTGTAGGCCAGCATCTCCATCGGCTACTCCTCGTCGATCGTCTCCTGCACGCTGAATTCCGCGCGCAGCAACGTGCCTTCCCGCCAGGCGTAGACGGGCGATCCGCCTTCGCCGACGAACAACCGAACCTCGTCGTGATAGAAGCGCGGGTCGTAGTCCAGCGTGCCGGCCGCGGGGTTGAGCCGCACGATCGCCCGGCGCTGCTGGTCGGCGTACACCACGCAGCCGCCGTGCGGCTCGAGCACGACCGGCCACCAGGGCCGGCCGTAGAACAGCAGCAGCTCGCTGGCGCCGCTGAGCGGATCGACGCGCGCCAGCCGCGGCATGCGGGTGGTCTCCGTGTTCTTGTTCGGTGGCCGCCCGCCCCGCACCAGCCAGGGCTGTTGCCAGGCGTCGTCGCCGGCGACCTGGTAGATGACCCAGGGCGCCTGCTGGCTCTCCAGCCGGATCGGCTCGGACCACTGCGCGGTGTCGAGATTGAGCAGCCGCGTGTGGCACCACTCCGCGTCCGAGCCGATGTGCCAGCGCGAGACGTAGATCAGCTGCCCGTCCGCGGTGGGAGGCAGGGCGCCGCAGGCCTGGCCCGTGGGCTGGCCCGGCAGCTCCGGATAGGCGATGAACCGCGCCGGTCCGTGGGCGGTGACGCCCTGGTGGGTGGTCTCCATGATACACAGCCCGCTGCTGTTGAAGGGCACGATCACGCGCTCGCCGTCCCACGAGTAGACGGGCTCCAGCCCGTAGCGTGCGTCGGGCGCCAGCTCCGCGGGCAGGCCGGCGGCGTCGTTGTAGCGCAGGGGGGCGCGTCCGGTGGCCCCGGTGCGCCAGATGGTGTCGATCACCGGACCGTCGGGCAGCTGCTGATTGCCGATCAGCAGGCACTCCAGCGCTGCAGGGTGGGCGCGCACGAAGGCGCGCAGCATCTCACCGGACTCCTCCAGCCGCGTCCGTTCCCCCAGTCCGGCCTCCGTGAGTTCGTGGGCGTAGACCCGCGTGTCGGCCCCGCCCGGCTCGTAGTACTTGATGAAGACCAGCGAGCCGTCACGGTTGATGTCCAGCGCCTGCGGCGGCTGGGCCTCGTAGTCGGTGCCGCTGAACAGCGAAGCCTCGGCGACGACAGCGCCCGCCGCCAGCC
>Ga0180429_10001099_pt1 | contig 23293 bp, 16 predicted proteins | sample SS_ome_FD_132428 | JGI IMG/M metagenome (GOLD analysis project Ga0180429, IMG submission 132428) | Hypersaline lake sediment archaeal communities from the Salton Sea, California, USA - SS_1_S_1 metaG | ecosystem: Environmental > Aquatic > Non-marine Saline and Alkaline > Hypersaline > Sediment ...
CATGAACGACGTTCGGCGATCTCTCGAAATACGTCGAGAAGGACGGTTTTTCCGACACCCCTCAATCCTGTGATGATCATGGATTGATCTGCATAACCGTTCTCCAAACGATTGAGCAGGATGTCGAATGATTCGATTTGACCGTCTCGACCTACAAGTGCTGGGGGTTTTGTTCCGGCTCCCGGGGCATATGGATTTTTCCGTGGATCCATCCAAACTCTCTCCTTTCACAAGTTAGACGAAGTTTAACGTATTGCGTCTAACTCTGTTCAGCCTGAAAACATGTCGAGAGATAAAGACCAAACAGCCCAGGCTCGACACGCCCCGCTTATCCATAAGTTTTTATATACATTGACGTTATGTGACAACCACAAGTAGGAATCTGGTCCAACACGTGATGCTCTGGATAAAGACGATCATCACAATCGCCGCTACTTTGTTCGATCGTCAATTCGCTCTCTATTCCCCTCACCTCGCCAACGTCAACTTCCGCGTCTCCACCACCTCCCCCCTGCGCACCTGCGCGAAGTAGACGCCCGACGGTGCCGGCTTGCCTGAATCCGTTTCCCCGTCCCAACGCACGGCGTGGGGGCCAGCGGCCCGACTCTCGTCCATCAGCGTGGCGACCCTGCGGCCACGGGCATCCAGCACGCGTACGACCACGTGGCCCGGCAGCTCCGTGGCGAAGGCGATCTCCAGACCCGGGTTGGCCGGGTTGGGGCGGATCGGGTGCAGTCGTAGGGCAGGCGCGGGTACACTCGCCAAGGTTCGGGAGGCAAGGAGGGTGAGGCCGCCGTCGGTGCGGCGCTTGTGGAGGGTGTAGGTCAGGTCTGTGCCGCGGCGGGCGGCCGCGGACACGTCGTGGGCGTGGAATGTGAAGGCGTCGCGGGCTTCGATCGCAACCGTCCAGCCCGTCTCGCCCGACGAGGCGGAGAGGACGAAGTCCGCGGGCGATGCGGGCGCGCCCGTCTCCCAGGCGAGGTCCACGCCGCCGTGGCCGCGCGTCGCCTCCAGTCGGACCAACTCCAGAGGCACAACGAGATCCGCGATCATCTCCGCGGGCGTGATCGAACCGTCGCCGTCGCCGGCCGGGACCTGCCGATCGAGGGCGCCGCCGGCCCAGGTCTGGTAGGCCGCCGCCGAGAACCACAGGTCGTGGGCGCGGCCGGGCAGCAGGACACTCAGGTCCAGGACGCCTTCGAGCACGGCCCCGTGGGCGCGGCGGAAGCCCACGCCGTCCTGCACGACCTCGGCGGCGTCGAACCAGCCGGACCAGCCGTTGTCGATCTCGGCCGCGAGGTACCAGGTCCAGCCGACGACCAGGCCCGCCTTGGTCCAGGGCGCGGCGAAGGTCGAGAGGGTATCGGTGGCGACGAAGGCGAAGAGGTCGTGGGTTCGCGGGACGGCCAGGTCCTCCACGGCGAGGTAGAGCTGCTCGCCCGCGACGGCGCGCCACAGGCGGAGGTCGGCGTTCTCGGCCAGCAGGGTGGCGCCGGGATCGAGGAGGCCGTCCATCACGAAATCGGGTGCCGAACCGGCCAGGGGCACGCGCCAGTCGGCGCCGCCGTTGTTGTCCCAGGTACCGAGGCCGTCCGTGAAGACGAACTCCAGCGAAGAGGTAAAGGCGGGGGGCGTGATGGTGATTTCCCAGAGATCGCCGCCCAGATGGATCATGGGCGCGTCGGCGACGCCCTGCCAGTCGTCGTGGCCCCAGTGGAGGAACACCCCGTCGGCGCCGGACAGGGGGCGGCCGTAGGCGTCGTAGGTGATCTCGACCGGCTCGCCCGGCTTGATCTCGGCCGGCGTCCAGGTGACGCTGGGCAGCCAGTCGGGGTCGTAGCCGCAGCCGACGGTGTAGTCGGCGAACTCGCAGCCGCTGTCGTAGGCGACCCGGAAGTAGCCGTGCTCGCCCCAGTCGGTGCCCCAGCTGTTCTTGGCGATCCAGCACTGCTGGGCGTCGTCGTATCCCACGAGCAGGACGGCGTGGCCCTCGCCCGTGTCGGGGCTGCCGTAGGCGTCGTAGATGCCGCCGGTGTAACCCATGAAGTTCTCGTGGATCGCCAGGGCGGCCGAGAGCGGGCCGTACTGCAGCGCGGCCTTGATCGACGCCTGGTGGGCGGTGCCCGCGGTGACGAACCACCACTGGTCCACCTTCTCCAGCAGGTCGAGGGTGGCGTGGCAGCTCTCGCGGCAGGGGATCGCGTCGTCGCCCATGTACGTGAAGCAGGCCTCGGGCGGCGTGCCGGCCAGGCGCAGGAACTCCATGGCGCCCTCCATCCAGCCGCCGCCGCAGTCGCCGGCGGTCGCGTTGCAGGAGAGGATGTACTGCTCGGAGAGGTCCAGGTCCGTGCCGGGTTCCCCGCGCACGATCATCACCTGGGATTCGAAGGTCGCCAGCGCGGCGAAGGCCCAGCAGGAGCCGCAGACGCCCTGCCAGCGCACGTCGCTGACGTAGGAGCCCTCGGGCCGGGTCCGCCAGTCCAGGGAATCGGGCAGCGCACCCGTCGGCGCGAAGGTCCGGACCGGCACCTCGCCCTCGGGCAGGCGCAGGCCGCCGATCATCAGGGCGCGCTCCTCCGGGGACAGGCGGGTGACGGCGGTCTCGCCCACGGTGTAGTCGCCGGCGACAGCGAGGGCGGACGCGAGCAGGATCGACGCGAGGACGAGCCGTGACAGGCGGTGCATGAGGCCTCCGATCGGTGATGAGTGCCGGGTCGGGGATCATACCATCATTGCATTCCCCCGTCACCGGTCCCGCGGCGATTCTCCCTCCCGGGCGGGCCTCCTGCACCGACGGTCGTGCCGCCGGGCGCGCCGGCGGGGACGCGGGGGACATCCCGGGAAACGGCGCGTAGCGGCGCTGACGGGCCCGTCCGGCCGGTCTCCGACTTGCATGGGGTGGGCGTGCGACGGCGTCCGGCGCGGCGGCGTTGGCGCGTGCGGCGTCACGGCTCTAAAATTCAGATTCCCGCACAGGGACGCTCGACATCGTGTAGACTCAACCGCGCCATCCCTGGAGGGACGATGTGCGCCGAACCACTTGCATCCTGCTGATCCTGCTCTGCAGCGCCCCCGCCTTCGGCCTGACCGGCGTGAACCGGTGGGCCGTCCAACTCCAGCGTCTGGACGTGTCCGAGGTTGTGGCGGCGGACGACTTCGACCTGATCGTCATGGATTATTCCGCCGACGGCACGGACGATGGGGAGTGGTCCCCCGCGCAGATCGACGCCATCCGCGACGGCGGCAAGACGCCCGTGGCCTACCTCTCGGTCGGCGAGGCGGAGACCTACCGCTGGTACTGGCAGAGCGCGTGGGAGACCCAGCCGCCGGACTGGCTGGGACCGGTGAACCCGAACTGGTCCGACAACTTCAAGGTGCGCTTCTGGGATCCCGAGTGGCAGGCCATCGTCTTCGACTACGTGGACCGGATCCTCGCCCAGGGCTTCGACGGCCTCTACCTGGACGTCATCGATGCCTGGTACTACTGGAGCGACACGGTGCCCGAGCGCAGCCAGGCCGCGGCGGACATGGCGGACTTCGTGATCGCCCTGCGCGCGCACGCGACGGCCGCCGGGCGCGGCGACCTGCTGATCATCCCCCAGAACGGCGAGACCCTCGTGCTGGAGTCGACGGTGACGGGCGCGAAGGCCGACCAGTACTACGGGGCCATCGACGCCGTGGGCGTCGAAAGCCTGTTCCACCGCGGTCCGCAGCAGGAGGACAACCCCTGGCAGCCGGACGTCTACCGACTGACGCATCTGTACCAGTACCTGATGCGGGACATCGCCGTCCTCTCCATCGAGTACCTGACCGACGACGGCGCCCGCGACTACTACTACCAGTACGCCCGCCAGATCGGCTACATCCCCTACGCCACGCGCCACGGGCTCGACCAGCTGTCGCCCCAGCCGGCGGTCGGCGTCGACGGCGGCGTCCTGTCCTGGCGCTGCGGTCCCGCCCGGCCCAACCCGGCCTCGCACATGTCCTTCCTGCCGGTCGCTACGCCGGCGGGCGGCGGCCCCGTGGTGCTCGAGCTCTACGACACCCGCGGGCGACTCCTCTACAGCCGCCGCGAGGACCTGTCGGGAACCGACGCGATCCTGAGCCTCCCCCGGCCGGTCGCGCCCGGCGCCGACACGGCGGCCGGGACCTACGTCTACCGGCTGCGCCACGGCGGCGCGACCGTCGGCAGCGGCAAGATCTCCTTCGTCAGATGATTGCGATTCGGGATCAGCGCGACCGCTTCACGCGGGACCCGCCGGTCACGAAGGTGAGATAGCGCATGCGCGTCAGGGCCTGCGCCATGGCCGTCGCGCTCAGGGCGAAGGCGGTGAGGCTCGCCAGGAAATAGCCGTAGCCGTAGAATCGGAAGCCCAGCTGCGCCGCGCCCCAGGTGAACAGGGCGTTGGCCAGCAGGAACGAGGCGTGGAGCCGGAGGTTGGTCGCCTGCTGGTCGAAGTAGGCCAGGTTGACCGTGGTGAACATGAACATGACGTGGAAGTAGGCCCCGAGCGCGGCGATGCGGAACATGCTGATCTGGAGCGTGGTGACGCCGAACACGGAGATGATCTGGGGCGCCAGCAGGATCGCCAGGGCGGTGACGGTGCCCTGGATGACGGCGATGTTGCGGAAGGCGCCCAGCAGCGTGGAGGCGACGGCCCGCTCCGTGGTCTTGATCCGGTCCAGCGACGCGTGTCGGCGGATACCCTGGTGATAATCGTAGTAGCGCTCGAAGAAATCGGTCTCGGCCGTCAGGGTGAAGACGGCGAAGGCCGGGATGGTGGTCATGAAGGCCAGGAACATGGCGCCGTCGTAGTCGGGATAGAAGATCAGGCCGCCGGCCATCTTGTGCCGCTCGGGCGCGAACCACATGATCCACTTGTCGATCCAGATGCCCAGCCCGTAGGCCAGGGCGCCCAGGGCGATGATCGGGTACTGGCGGTACTCCCGCCAGATCTCGCCGGGCGACACGAGCACGCTCGGGAACTCCGACAGGATGCGCGCGATCAGGGAGGCCTGGAGCAGGATCAGCCCCAGGGAGAAACCCCACAGCATGCCCGACGTGCCGTACGCCGAGGCCAGCCCCAGGCACCCGATGAAGGAGATGGCGAGCCCGAAGAGGAACGACATCGTGACGGTGCGGTAGTCCTTGATGGCCGACAGGAAGATCGACACGGCCCAGATGCCGCAGACGAGCATGTAGTTGACGACGGCGGCCACGGCGACCCCCGGCGCGAGGTCCGCCACGAAGACGTAGAAGGGGGCGGCGAAGACGATCCCGCTGCCGTAGCCCGCGATCAGCAGGAGGATCAGGTGCGTCACGGTGGGCTCGACCGAGCGGCGGTAGATGGAATCCGAGAAGACGCGCGTCGCCGTGTGCAGGAGCGGCGCCGTCAGGACCAGCGAGAAGGCGAAGTTGTAGATGATCAGCAGGCGGAAGAGCATCGCCTTGTCCATGGTGGTGAAGCGGGGGCCCAGCAACGTCAGCGCGGCGAGGGTGAGCACCGTGAACAGCCAGGGCGCGCAGGAGATCACGGTGGAGTGGCCGTAGGCGCGCGCGACGCCCAGGAGGTCGTCCCGCCTGACCAGATCCCGCAGCACGAAGCCGATACCCGCCATCAGATGACCCTCCTCAGGCGGGGCGACCGCTCGTCGTCGCCCATGAGGTTCCAGTAGAGCTCGCCGTAGATCCGGTCGATGACCTCCTTGTTGTAGGAGTCGTGGACGCGTTGCTGGAGCGTCCGGCCGCAGTCGGCGCGATGGGCCTCGTCGGCGAGCAGTTCGTGCAGGCGCCCGGCGATCTCCTGGGGCGCGGCCACGGACGTCACGGCGCCCCCGGGGCCCAGGGGCGGCGACTCGTCGGAGCGACCCTCGATCAGCTCGCGGCAGGAGCCCACGTCGGTGGCGACCACCGGCACGCCGGCGGCCCCCGCCTCCAGGATGACCAGCGGCTGGGCCTCGCTGATGCTGGTCAGGACCAGGATGTCGATGCCGCCGAGATACGTCCGGATGTCCACGCAGCCGGTGTATTCCACCACGTCGTCGAGACCGAGATGCGTGGTCAGCGCGCGGCACTCCTCGTAGTAGTCGTCGTCCTCGTCCGTGGGACCGATGATCAGCGCGCGCAGGTCGGGCACGTCCTCCCGCAACAGGCCGATCGCACTCAGGAAGGTCTTGATGTCCTTGATGGGCGCCACGCGGCCGATCAGGCCGACGGTGGGGCGCCTCTTGCCGGTCTCGCGCTCGACGGCGGCGTAGCGCGGGTAGTCGATGCCGTTGGGAATGATCCGCAGCCGGTCGGCGGGCGCGCCCGTCTGGAGCTGAAGGCGCTGGTTCCCCTCGTAGAGCGTGATGATGTGGTCGCAGGCCTGGTAGCAGAGCAGGGCGTACTGCTGGAAGATGTGTACCCAGAGGTCACGCAGGTCCCGGTGCCGGCGCTTGATGCTCAGACCCGATTCCGTCTGGTCGAAGAGCCAGTCGGCCATCAGGATCTCGATCCGGCGCTCGTTCGTGTAGATGCCGTGCTCGGTCACCATGACCGGCCGGCCCGTCTGCAGCTTGGCCCGCGCCAGGAGCAGGCCCGCGTAGCCCGTGGACGCCCCGTGGTAGACGCGCGTCCGGGGCAGGGGCGCCACGAGGGTGGCGAAGAGGCCGCCGAACAGGGAGCGCCAGGTCCAGAAGTAGTGCAGGAAGGAGCCCGAAGGCATCGTCTCCTCGTACATGCGTTCCAGGCAGGCGAAGGCCGCCTCCGAATCGAGCAGGACGCGGCTGCCCAGGACCCCCTCGTGCTCCGCGAGGATCCCGATGATCTCCCCCAGCTGCTCCAGCCCGCCATCCTTCTGGATGGCCTTCAGCGGCGCCTCGAGCCGCTCGAAGAGGGCGGTCGCGCCGGACACGCGGCGCGCGCCCGGCCGCAGGTCCTGAAGGGAGACGTGCTGCAGGTCGACGACGTTCTCCGGCAGTTCGTAGCGCAGTCTGCGCGGCTTGTCGTCGGTCACGAGGGACACGATGTGGAAGCTCATGTCGCCGTGCGCCCGGATGAGATCGTGGACCCATCCGGATACGCCGCCGGGCACGTAGGGATACGCCCCCTCGATGACCAGGCACACGTCCGCCGTGTAGTCGTTCGGGCTGTTCATGCCTTCTTGGCCACCTCGTCGATGTCGTGGTCGCGCCAGAGCCTCGCGACGTCCGCCAACGGCTCCGGCAGGTCCGATTCGTCCGCCCCGTCGGCGAAGAAGCCGGACAGGGCCGTCCGCAGTTCCCCGAAGCGGCCGAGCCGGTAGAGGCATTCCGCGTGGAAGCCGCGGGCGCCGACGGTTCCGGCGTCGGCGGGGCTCTCGGTGCCGTCCAGGATCTCACGGAACACGTCGCAGGCCTCGCTCACCTTGTCCGCCCTCAGCAGGAGCCGGCCCATCGCGAAGCGGGCCTCCCGCGAGTCCTCGTCCAGGCGCAGGCACTGCCGGTAGGCCTGGAGCGCCTGGGCGCGCACGTCTTCGGCCCGCTGCGAGCCCAGGATGCCCGAGAAGGCGTAGTCGTCCAGGTGCGAGGCCAGCGCGAAGTGCGCCCGGTAGTCCCCGGGCGTGTCCTCCACGCCGGCGGCGAGTTCCAGCCAGCGGTCCACGTACCGCTGCTCGATGGCGGCCGAGGCCGAGGCGGCGAGGATGCGGATCGAGGGGTCGCCGTCGTTCAGGGCCCGGTCCAGGGCCCCCGACAGGGCGGGGTCGTACTTGCGGGCCAGCAGGGTGACGACCGCCTGCTTCTGCTCGCTGGTGCCGTGGGTCAGCAGGTCGATGAAGGGGCGCACGTCCGCCGATCCCGCGGACCGTTCCCGCCGCGAGCCGATCTGCTGGTAGATGCCGCCGGACAGGGTGTCGGACAGCTTGGGGAACAGCGCCGCGTACCAGTCGTCGAAGCTGGTGGCGTGGCGGCGGTAGAGCCCCAGGAAGAGCGCGGTCGCCAGCACGCAGACGACGCCCAGCGGTCCCAGGAAGGCGATGAAGGCGCTGAAGAGGGCGTCGAGGGGCGTCCCGGCGCCCCGGCGGCGGCGGCTGACGAGCCACAGGGCCAGCAGCAGGGCCAGGCCGACCTGGACGGCCAGCGCCGAGCCCAGGGCGAGTTGATGCCGGCGGACGAATTCCCACGCGAACAGGTCGATCGCGGACGCGGCCGTCATCACCGACAGCGGCTCCCACCGCGGTCCGCGCCAGCCGAGGCGTTTCCACCGGCGGGCGCCGTCGCGCTCGAGCAGGTTTGCCAGGACGCGCTCAACCATGATCCGACTCCACGGCCTTGACGTGGTACTTGATCTCCAGCTTGCCGAGCTTCGCCGGCAGGCGCCGCCGCACGGTCTCGGACAGCCTCCGGCTCACCAGGAAGCCGAGTTCCTCCGAGGCCCCCACCAGGATGATCACGAAACGGGGCCCGCGCCGCCGGCATTCGAAGGCGACGTCCGTGTCCCGCAGGCATTCCTCCACCGCCTCGCCGAAGATCCGCACGAGCTGCCGGCGGTCCGTGCTGACCATGGACTGGGTGTCCAGGGGATTGACGACGATCATGGACATGTCCAGATCGAAGCGTCCGCCGAGCTTCTCGAAGTAGCGCACCTGGGGATCGAGGGCCGTGTCCGAGTAGAGGCGCGGATTCTCCGTGTGGAAGCTGCTGGCGCGCGCGGTCTCGTAGTCCCGCGCCCGCGCCAGGGCCATGCCGATCCAGTCGCAGAGGACGCGGAACAGGTCCACGGTCTCCTCGTTGAGATCCAGGAAGTCCATGCCCTCGATCTTGAGCATGCCGAGGCACGTGCCCGAGGCGGGATCGACGACGGGTCCCGCGAGCAGACCCTGGTCCTCCAGCACCTTCTCGTCCCAGGGATTGGCGACGCAGAGCAGGCCGCCGTCGTGGACGATGTGGCGGTAGAGATCCGTGTCGTTGCCGAACCAGCGCTCGAGCGGGGACATCCGCTCCCAGCCGACCCGCAGGGCGACCTTCAGGCCCTTGGGCCGGGCCAGGAACAGGGAGAAGCGATGGGGATGCAGCACCGCCTTGACGGCGTCGGCGACGCCCTCGAGCACCTGCTTCTCGTCGTTGTGGGCGAGGAGACTGGCGGCCCTGAACGCCGAGAGCACGGTGCGGTCCTTGCCCGCCAGACGGGATTCCAGCTTGGCGGTGATCCGCGAGAGCCGCTCGTAGGCCTGGGCCAGGGCCTCGCTCTCCTGCCGCGACTGGCTCACCGCTTCGCGCAGTTCCCCGCGATCGCGGATCTGTCTCGTCCTCAGGGCGCCGAGGGCCAGCGCCATGGGGATCCACATGAGCGGATTGACGCAGATGGAGAACAGGTAGGCGTACATGTCCTGGGAGAGCGCCTGCGACGGCAGGTTGCCGACCAGCAGGACGGCCGAGGCGACGAAGGCCGCCAGCAGGCCCTCGTTGATCCCGTACTGGGCCGACACCAGGAGGATCGCGATCCAGAACGGATGGGGCGACACGTCGCGGAGCCGGGTGCCGTCCAGGAAGAGCACGTCCACCGCCAGGAAGACGCCGAAGAACAGGGCCAGCTCGATCAGCGCCGAGCGGCGCAGCCCGAACAGCCGCGTGGGCTCGACCTGGTCGAGCGGGGTCATGGTTCCGCCGGTCATGCTCTTCGTCGTCATCCGCGTTCCGTCTCCTCGTTCCGTCGTCAGAAGCTCCAGCGCACGGTGCCGCCGATCTCCCGGTACCGGGCGGAGTCGCTGCGCTGCATGTTCAGTCCGAAGCTCGCCCGGAAGGTCACCCCGACGCGGGCGTCGGGGTCGTAGGACAGGTTCAGTTCCCCGAAGGTGCCGCGTCCGTGTTCCGGATCGTGGCTGTAGCCCGCCACCACCGCGCCGTGGACGATGCGGGACAGGGAGCGGCCGACGCTGCCGGCGACGGTATGCGCCTGCCTGTCCAGCAGCTGCAGGGGATGGTACTCGGCGCCCGCACCGTCGAGGGCGGCGTCCAGACGGCCGATGCGTTCCACGTCCAGCACGTACTCCACGTGCATGTCGGTCGCGCCGCGGGCGAAGGTGTAGCCGAGACCGCCGCGGATGCCGACCGACCGGGCCACCGTGTCCAGGTCGCCCAGGCCGTAGCGGTTGTCCGACAGGCCGAGCCGCAGGGTCCAGCGCTCCCGCAGCCGCCGCTGGTGGGTGAGCTCCAGACGGTCCCGCACGCCCTCGTCCGCGAGGCCCTGGACGTACTCCAGGTAAGGCTCGCCGACGTCGTACGCGATCTCGGTCGTGGACCTGGGCTCGCCCATGCGATGGGCGACGCCGGCCCCGACGCCGGCGGGGCCCAGGTGCAGGCGCAGGCGGGTGCGCGTGATCCCCCGGCCGCGCCAGTCGGCGCTCAGCTCTCCGTAGGCGGACGTCGCGTCGTAGGACGCGATGCGGCCGTCGGCGCGAAGCAGGTCGTCCAGTTCCGCCCGCACGGTCCGTGCGCGTGCCGTCACGGTCATCTCGTCCCGGGTCAGCAGGCGCCCCTGGAGGCTGGTGACGACACGGCTCTCGGCGTTGCTGATCGAACGCGCGAAGGAGGCGACCTGCAGACCGTCGCCCCGCTCCCGCCACAGCCGCCCGCGGGCCCGGCTCACGTCGGGATGCGGGTTCTCCAGGGCGAGGGCCCGGTCGTAGTAGGCGACCGCGCGGTGCCAGTGTTCCTGGCGCGCGGCGGAATCGGCCATCAGCAGCAGGGCCGTCAGGTTGCCCGGCTCCCGGCCCAGGACCTCGTCTAGGATCTCCTCCGCGCCGTCGAGGTCCCAGGTCGCGAGCCGGGTCGCGCCCCGCAGGCACCGCAGCCGCGTCTCCATGGCCGCGGCCCGCTCGGCCTCCAGTCCCTCGTCCGGCGGGGCCTCCGCGGCCCGCATCAGGATCTCGACGTCCCGGCCCTCGGTCGCGACCGAATAGACGACGTCCCGCGACGCGTGGATCAGGAGGCTGCTGTGTCCGAACTGGACCCAGTCGATCCAGGCCGGCCGCAGCGACGCGAGGACGTCCGCGTCCGGATCGCCGAGGACCCGGTCGAAGCTGAGGTAGAGTTCCCGGCCGTCGATCCGGGCGTCGGCCGTCACGACCTCGGGCCAGGTCAGGACGATGCGCGCCGTCTCCGTGCCGGCGTGGGCGGCCATCCGCGTCACGGCGCGGCAGGCGCCGGGCAACAGGACGGCCCCGAGCATGAGCCAGACCGCAAAACCGCGCGGCGGTCTGCGGCGCCGGGCGTCCTGCGATGCGTTTCGGTCCACGGTCCTCAAGATGTCGTCTCTCCGTCTCCGGCGTCTCGCCGGACGCGTGTCAGTCCAGTTCCAGGATCTCCCTGGCCCGTTCGGGCTGGCCGATGTCGAGCAGCAGGGACGCGTAGTCGGCCCGCGCCTCCAGATCGTCGGGCCGGCTGGCGAGAAGCCGCTCGAAGGCGGACTGGGCCTCCGCCGACCGGCCGAGCCGAGCCAGCGCGTTGGCCCGGGTCAGCGACATGGCGACGGTCTGCGGCCGGACGTCGGCCAGCAGGCGAAGCGTCGTCTCGTAATGGGCCGCGGCCTCGTCGCGGCGGCGCTGCTCCGTCAGGACCTCGGCCAGGACGTAGTGCAGCCGGTGGTCCCCGGCGTGGCGGTCCACGCCGGTCCTCAGGTACGTCTCGGCCTCGTCCCAGCGGCGTCCCTGGAGCGCGTCGCTCCCCAGCCACAGCAATCCCTCGCGATCGTCGGGCCGCCGCTGCACCAGACGGATCCAGGCCAGGCGGGCCACGTCGTCGAGCCTGTGGGCGACGGCGATCTGGGCGTACTGCCGCAGGACCAGCGTGTCGCCGCACATCGGAACGATCCGCGGCAGCAGGCGCGCGAGACCGTCCTTGTCGCGCAGCCGGTCCAGGGCCAGGGCGTAGACGGTCTGCGCGCCGGGCTCCTCGGCCGCTCCCGTCGTCTCCGCCAGCCGCGCCACCTCGCCCGCGGCGCCGCGATCGAGGAGGTGGCGGAGCCAGGCGCCCCGCTCGGCGGGCGCCGCGGCCCGGACGCGGTCGGCGAGCCACGCGATCTCCGGTTCGTCCGGACGCGGACCCCAGAGGAAGAGGAGCTGCCGCAGATCCGCGCTGTCGGGTCCGCCGTCGCGGGCCAGATCCCGGAAGACCGCTTCCGCCGTCTCCACGTCGCCGAGATCCAGGAGCCGGTACGCCATGGCCCGGCGCTCGCTCACGGGCGTTTCGTCGCGCCCCAGCCGGACGCGGCCGTAGGCGCGCAGCGCCTCGCCGTCGTCGTCGAGCCGCGACAGCGCGTCGAAGTAGACGGCGCCCCATACGTCGGGGGCCGCGTAGGCCCGGTCGCGCGCGGCCGCGACGGCCGCCTCCGGGTCGCGCGCATGCATCAGGCTGAAGCGCTCCAGGAGCGCCGGGTCTTCGAGGTCGTGGCGCCGCAGTTCGCGGCCGAGGAAGGCCACGCAGTCGGCCTCGTCCTGCTCCCCCGTGGCCGACTCGACGTAGGCGAACAGCCAGGGACCTCCCCGGTCCCGCGCGCGCACGTAGAGCTGCGGCAGGACCCGGTCCCCGGCGCCGATGTCCAGCAGGGCGTAGAGGTAGTCGTCCTCCCTCTTGGGCGGGAGATCGCCGGCGTACACCTCGCCCTCGATGAAGTCGACGAGCTCGTCCCGCGCGCCGCTGTCGTTCAGGGCCCGGACGTAGAGGTCCTCGACCGCCTCGTCGTCCGTCACCAGCAGGTCCCGGAGATGGGCCAGGGCCTCCTCGACCCGGCCGGCGGCGAGCAGGGCGCCGGCGAGGCGCGTGCGGGCGGCGGGCTGCGGATGCCGGGCGTAGAGGCGCTCAGCGCAGATGAGCGACAGGTCCGTCGCGCCCGAGGCCTCCGCGCTCTCGCTGACGGCGAGCAGGAGATCGCCGTCGGGACGGGTCTGCCCGTCGAGCCAGGCGATCAGCTCCCCGTCCCGGCCCGAGGCCGCAGCCAGGCGGGCCCAGCCGGCCACCACGGGGATCAGCGGCCGGCTGGTCATGAACTCGTCGAAGACCGCGTAGCCCGTCTCGAGACGGCCGGTACCGATGTAGAGGTCCGCCAGGCCGGGGAGGCACCCCTCGGGCATGCCCGGCGATATCACGAGGCCGTCGAGCAGCTCGCGCGCCCGGTCGCGCCGGCCCAGGGCGAGGTGGAGATTGGCCCGTTCGACCTGGTCGGGCAGGTAGCGGGAATCGATGCGGTCGGCCTCGGCCAGCCTGTGGCGCGCGGTCGCGCTGTCGCCCTCGGCCAGGGCGATGCGCGCGGCCGCCAGGGGCCGGTCCGCGAGCCCGTCGCGAGACGAGGCCGCGAGCAGCCGATCGACGAGATCCCGCCGGCCGCGGTTCCCGGCGACCGTCAAGACCGCGGGCAGGAGGTCGGGAGGGATCAACGCCGGATCGTGGGTCTCGACCTGCGCCAGGGCGAGGTCCGCCGCGCCGGCGCCCAGGGCGAGGTCGACGAAGGCGGGCAGGTCGGCCCCGGACACGCCGCCCTCGTCGAGCAGCGCCTGGAGTTCCCGGCGGGCTTCCGGTCGGCGGTCCGTGTTCAGCAGGAGCCGGACGTGGGCGAGACGCAGGGTGTCCCGGTTCCCGGACCGCTCGATCGCCGTCACCAGGATCCTGCGGGCGTCCTCGATGCGGTTGCGGGCCACGAAGCGGTTGACGTACTCGACGACGCGGGCGGCCGGCGCCTCGTCGCCCAGCCAGGACCGGGTGCGTTCCAGGGCCTCGTCATGGCGGCCCTGGTCGAGCAGGAGGCTCACCAGCAGCGCCATCTCCTCCGCGTCGAGGCTCACGCCCCGACGGTGCCCCCGGCGCAGCAGGACGTCGGCGGCCTGACCCCGCCGGTCCCCGGCGGCGAGCAGGCGCGCCAGCGCGAGCGCGTCGTCCCGCGTGCCGCCGTAGAGCTCGACGAGCGCCTGCAGGGCCTCGCGTCGCCGGTCGTGCGCCCCTTCGAAGGCGTAGGTCTCGATGAGTTCGCGCAGCGTCGCCTCGTCGGGCGACAGACCGTAGAGCGTCTCGAGGTTGCGGCGGTAGTCGCTGGGCCGCATGGCGTCCCCGTAGAGACGGCCGAGCCGTCGCTGCACCTCGAGATCCTTGGCATGACGGTCGGCGAAGTCCTCGAACAGGCCGACGGCCCGGTCCATCTCGCCGCCGGCGGCGTAGACCGACACCAGGGAGTTGACCGTGCTCACGGACAGATCGCCCGACCTCAGCCGTTCCTCGTAATGGGCCTGCGCCTCCTCCAGCTGGCCGGCCTTGAACTGCATGAAGGCCAGCTCCTGCTCCCGGGGCAGCAGGACGTAGCCCAGGGCCAGGGCGGCCACGACCATGAGGATCGGCACGATGAGGATGCGCATCACGCGCCTCCCCGACTGCCGGCGACGGCCCTGATCCGGAGCTCCAGCGGCGCGATGGCGTCCGCCGCGACCGAGAAGTCGAACCGCCCGTCGTCGTCCGCGACGGCCGTCCCGGTCCAGACGGACACGCCCTCGACGTCGCGGGCCTCGATCTCGTAGCCCGTTCCGGGAGACGCGCACCACACCATGTCCCCCGCGCCGAAACCGCTCGCGCTCATGTGCAGTTCGTCCCCGACCCGGCGGACGTCCCGCAGCAACCAGCGGGCGTGGACCAGGTAGGGCTGCGCCGCCGGGGATTCGGCGTAGGTGCGGTCGGCGTCGCGCAGGACCAGGACGGGCGCGGCCACCGCGGGGTCGAGGGCCACGTAGAGACGGCCGTGCTGGTGCCGCTGGCCGATGACCCCGGTGGAGCGCGCGAAGTCGACGCCGAGGCGGGTCGCCCCGTCGAAGCGGATCGTCTGCAGGCCGTCGCGGTCCTCGATACGCCAGCGCCGCTCGCCCAGGGCGACGAGCCGGGCGGTGTAGAACCCGTCGCCGACGGCGGCGTAGCGCGAGGTCGCGACCGGCGCGTACTCGCCGCTGCGGGCGAGCTCGAGGTTGAGCAGGACCGCGTTGAGGCTGGCCTGCTTCTGCCCGGAGAACATGTGGTAGTAGAGGTTGAAGGGCGACACCCGGCGCGGAGACCCCGTGTTGCGCACGAAGTGGCGGTGGTCGCGCAGGCCGTGGTAGCGACCTTGCCAGTTGTCGGTGTAGATGACCTCGTTGGAGCCGGAAGCGAAGATCTGACGCTCCTCGCCCACGGCCAGGCCCACGCCGGACACGTGGGCGTAGGAGGGGAAGGCCGGATCGAAGCGGGCGTCTCCCCCGTTGATGTTGCGCAGGCCCGACTCGCGGCTGCTGCGGATGGCGCGCGGGAAGGGCGAGGTGTTCCCGGACCACTGCACGATCTCGACGCGCTTGCCCGGCGGCAGGTAGGGGATCAGGAACGCCGCGGAACCGCCGATCTCCTCCTCGAGCCGGAAGGGCTCGTCGAGGTAGGCCCGCGGCTGGGCGTAGTCGTTGACGAGCCCGGTGTCGCCGTAGCCCCCGGACCCTTCGACCTCGCCCTCGTGCATCAGCTTGCCCACCAGCGAACGGGCGGCCGCATCGGACTTGAAGCGCCGCTCCTTGTCCGGCGTGTAGTCGGCGAAGAAGCCCCAGTCGTAGGGGTGGGTGTGGGTGTGGGTGCCCGCCTCGACCTGCGGCAATGCGAAGATCCGACGCAGCACCTCCAGGGCCTCGGGCGAGCCGTAGCGCCGGGCCTCGAACTCGGCGGTCACGGGCCCCACCGTGACCGGCAGGTCGGGATAAGGCTCGAAGGCCCGCTCCAGGAGCACTTCGGCCGAGCTGGCCTGGCGCTCCACGTAGCCGTCGATCTCCGTGGCGTTGAACCAGCCGTCCCCGTCGATGTGGCTGTAGTAGATGCGCCGTCCGGACAGGGTCGTGTAGTCCGGCTTGGGCAGGTCGTCCGTGGCGAAGCAGCGCGCGAAGAAGGCGAAGGGATCGAGGATCCACTGGCGCCGCTCGTCGTCGCGATCGCTGTAGTGGGTGAAGCCGTTGGCCGCGAAGCCGCCCCGGGGGCCGCTGACCACCAGGTGGCTGACCAGCGCGGGATTGCCGTCGATCTCGACACCGAGGTGGGTCCGCACCTCCGGATCGACGGCCTCGTAGAACTCGAAGGCCGGCAGCACGGGCGACAGCGGTCGCTCGAACTCCATGACCTCCCGGTCCAGCACGGCGACCCGGCACCGGTAGGTCACGTCCACGTAGCGTTCCCCGCAGCGCAGCCCGAGGGCCCCGAAGAGACGATCCATGGCGGCCTCGGGCGCCGGCCGGCCCTCCAGGTCGCCCCAGGCGCCCAGATCGTTCATGACCACCAGCCGCAGGCCGGATTCGACCGCCGCGGTCGCCCAGCCGAGGTAGCCGACCGGATCGGGCATGCTGTCCCGCGTGAACCAGGTGATGATGCCCCGCAGATCCTCGTAGTCCGCCAGGTCGGGCAGCCCGTCCTGGATGTCCCAGTAGACCACGTACAGGCCCAGGTGGTTCAGGGGCATCTCGGCCAGCTGGTGGACGAGGGTCAGACGGGGACTCGCGCTCTCCTCGCCGTCGTAGAGGGCGAGCACGGCGCGCGGCAGCGGCGTGCCGGGCGACGGCTGGCCGCGCGACGTCGCAGGTGCGCCTAACACGACGCCGAACAGGGCGCAGAGCGCCAGGATCGACACCGCGCGCCTCACGGCCCCGGCTCCGGGTGGATGCGGTCCAGCTCGATCGTGGAGACGTAGGGCGAGAAGCCCTGCGCACGCTGCTGCGCGTAGATGCGGGCGACGCCGGCGGCGTCCTCGGGATCCCAGTAGTCGAGGGTCAGCACCTGGAGCTGCGGATTCGCCTCGCGCGCGGCCTTCAGGCGCGCCACCTGCCAGAGATAGTCTTCGGACGCGGCCACCGTGCAGGTGCCGGTCGCGAAGTCGTAGTCCGTGAACGAAGACTCTCCCAGCGCCAGGTCGATGTGCGCGGCCACCTCGGGCAGGATGAGATAGGCGCGGTTGAGCATGATGACGATGTCCGGATACTGCAGCCGGATCGCGCGCACCAGGCCGATGGCGGCGGCGGACATGCCCGCGTGGCGCAGCGGTTCGATGCGTTCCATCTCCTGGGCGTTGTCGAGGGTGTCCAGGAACAGGCCGTGGAAGCCCTGCTCCAGGATTCCGGGCACCAGTTCCTCCACCACGCGGGCCGTCCAGCGGGGATCGCGCAGGTCCACGAAGAAGCTGCCGGGCCAGTTCGCGTTCTCCTGGCCGAGCAGCCCCTCGGCCCGGACCGCCTCGAAGTGGGCCTGGTGACGGCCGACCTCGCCGAGGCTGATGTAGCCCAGCAGGGTCTTGCCGCGGTCGAGCAGGGGCTGGAGCCGTGGATGGTTCTCGCTGTCCAGCACGACGAGGTCGAAGGGCTCGAAGGCGGCCACGGGTTCGCTGTTCCCGTAATAGACGACCCAGGCGGCGCGCGCATTGGCGGACAGGACGGTTCCGGCCGCCAGGACGGCCATCAGCGGGGTAGAGAATCTCCTGACAGGTTGCATGTAGAACGCTCCAACCCGTTGTCCGTGAGACCACGGTTCTGCTGTCCGACACGTTGCGAATCCTCTTGCGGCCAGGCCCCGAACCGCCCCTGAGGGGGCCGGGGGCCGGCGATCGGATGATCGCCTCGACGGGTACGGTCCCGCTCCACCGTGAAGAGCACCTTGTCACCCCCCAAGAATATTGAGTTATTATATCATATTTATCCGTATTGATGCGGATCGATTTGAATCCACATGACATCGAAACGTATGACTTTGCGACATATTACCAGATACAATGACCTATCGCCAAGTCTGAAGATTGTTAGAATACGATGATGTCAGGAATAACCCGATCTTCATGCGCAGGATCGAACGAAAAGGCGGGACGGCTCATTGAGCCGCCCCGCCCCTCTCGCATGTGATGTTCCGTCCGATCCGAGCCTACATGGGCGAGAAGCCCTGATCGGACCAGTACTCGTCCTGCAGCATCTTCTCCAGCTCCACCAGGTGCTCCAGGTGGCCCACCTCCCACTCGGCCAGCCAGGTGAAAAGTTGCTTGAGGTCGGGATCCTCGGCCTTGGCGGCCTGCTCCTTGTAGTAGGTGATGGCCTTGTTTTCCAGGTCGCAGCCGATGCCGATGACGGCCATCTCGAAGGTGCCCCGCTTGATGGACTTGCGGAAGCTGTCGTCGATGACGTGGCCGGCGCCGTGATCCACCTCGGCCGGGTGGACCTGGGAGAGATCGATGCGGCCGGCATCGACGAGGCTGCGGTGCTGGGCCTGCAGCAGGGCCACGTGCTCGTCCTCGTCGCGAGCGAGGGCCGTGAACATGGCCTTGGCGGCGGGATCCTCGGTGGTATCCGCGGCGTGGGAGTAGAGCTGCTGACCCTTGATCTCGGTCATGATGGCGTCCTTGACCGCCTGGATCATGCGTTCTGTCTTGGCATCCATCTCGGTCTCCTCTGTCAGAACAGGCTCACGTGGAAATAGCGCTTCGGACGCGCCTTTATATCGGCGACGAGGTCCTGAACCGCAACGATGGTCGATTCGGCCTGGGCATACAAGGATTCATCCCGCAACAGGCGTCCGGCGCTGCCCTCGCCCGCCTCGACGCGTTCCAGGATCTCCGTCAGCAGGAGCGTGGCCCGCCCCAGCCGCTGAGAGAGGGTGTCGACACGCGCCAGGGAGGCCTCCGCGCCCTTGAGGGCCCCGGTGAGCAGGCTGTCGGGGCCCGCCACGGCCCGCCGGATGGCGGTGGTGGTCGCGTCGAGCTCGGCCACGAGGGTCTCCACGTCCGGCGCGATCTCCCCGGTCGTCTCCTGGACGGTCCGCATGACCTCCCGCGTGTCGTCGATCATGCCCGACAGCCGACCGTCCTCGCGGATCTCGGCCATGAAGGCCGTGATCTCGCGGGTGAGCGCGCGGGCGTCGGCGAGGGTCTCGGCCCCCTCGTCCATCATGGCGTTCATGTCCTGCATGACCTTGCCCTGGAAGACGTGGCCCTCGGCCGCGCTCTCCCCCTCGCCGGGCAGGATCTCCAGCAGCATCTCCCCCACGATGCCCTGGCTGGTCAGCGTGATCCGGGCGTCCTCGCGCAGGTCGGCCAGCTCCTTGACGTGGAAGCGGACCCGGACCATGTCGCCGTGGATGTCGAAATCCTCGACGGCGCCCAGACGGATGCCGCGCACCTGGACCCGGTCGCCGCCCTGCAGGCCGCCCACGGTCTCGAAGTCGGCGAAGTAGCGATTGATGCCGCCCGAGAATCGCACCTGCTTGAACCAGAGCGTGCCCCAGACCAGGATGATCAGGGACACGATGACGGTGATGCCGACCTGGACTTCCTTCTTCTTGCCCATTGGCTACTCCCCTGCGCAACGCCGGCCCGCTAGAAGACCTCCAGCGGACCCTGCGCGCTCCCGTCGATGAACTGGCGGACCATCGGATGATCCGTGTCGCGGGTCTCGTCGATGCCCGCGGCGTAGATGATCTTGCCGGTCGAGATCATGGCGATGCGGTCGGCCACCTTGAAGGCGCTGGCCATGTCGTGCGTGACCACGACGGACGTCACCCTGAGCTCGGACTGCAGCTGCAGGATCAGGTCGTTGATGGCGTCGGAGGTTATCGGATCCAGGCCCGTGGTCGGCTCGTCGTAGAGAATGTAGTCGGGTTTCATGGCGATCGCCCGCGCCAGCCCCGCCCGCTTCTTCATGCCGCCCGAGAGCTGCGAGGGCAACTTGTCCTCCACCCGACTCAGGCCGACCTGCGCGAGGCACTCGCAGGCGCGGGCGCGGATTTCCTCCGCGTCGTGCCCGCCGTGCTCCTGCAGGCCCAGGCCCACGTTCTCGCAGATGGTCAGCGAATCGAAGAGCGCCGCGCCCTGGAAGAGCATCCCGAAGCGCCGGCGCACCTCGAAGAGCTTCCGCTTGCGCATGGACGTGATCTCCTCGCCGTCGATCCACACCTGGCCCGTCTCGGGCTCCAGCAGGCGGACGATGTGCTTCAGCAGGACGGATTTGCCCTCGCCGCTGCGGCCGATCACCACCACCGTCTCGCCGCGTTCGATGGTGAAATCCAGGCCGTCGAGCACCCGGCGGTCCTGGAAGGTCTTGGTCAGCCCCTGCAGCACGATCCCCTCGCGCGACGCGGGGTCGTCCACGCCGAAGTCGGGAAGGGGTGTGTCGTGCAGGCGTTCCATGTCCGCTCAGTCCCCGAAGATGATCTGGAAGAGGATGGTGGCCAGGAAGTAGTCCGCCACCAGCACGCTCACGCAGCTGCCGACCACGGCCATCATGGTGGCGTTGCCCACGCCCTCCGCCCCGCCGCGCGTGTTCAGGCCGAAGTACAGCCCCGACATGGCGATGATGGCGCCGAAGAAGAAGGCCTTGATCAGGCCGCTGAGCAGATCCTTCATCTCGAAGAAGGCCAGCAGGCCCTCCTTGAAGGTGCTGGCGGTCACGTCCATGGTGCCGATCGAGACCACGTAGCCGCTGAAGATGGCGATGGCGTCGGCGAAGACCGTGATCACCGGCATCATCAAAAACGTGGCCACGAAGCGCGGCATGGCCAGGTGCCGCATGGGGTCGATGGCCAGCATCTCCAGGGCGTCGATCTGCTCGGTCACCTTCATGGTGCCCAGCTCGGCCGCGTAGTTGGCGCAGAGGCGGCCGCCGACGACCAGCGCCACCAGCACAGGCCCGAGCTCGATGAACACGGACTTCGAGATGACCGTTCCCAGGAACTTCATGGGCACGTAGGCCTGCATCTGGTAGACGGCCTGCACGGCGGTCACCGCGCCGACGAAGACCGAGGTGGTGACGATCAGGGGCATCGAGCCCACCGCGACGATGTGCATCTGGTTGTTGATCTCGCGGCGCATGCGCCACACCTGGGGCAGCTGGACGATGATATCCAGCAGCAGCATGCTGCCGCGCCCCGCGTTGCGCAGGGCGTCGAGGGAGAAGGCGCCGATGTTCGAGAGTACGGATGTCATGACGGGCCGAATATATAGGGCGGTCCGGGGGGTGTCCACAACTCGCATGGCCGGCCATGCGTCCCGTTGACCGGACGGGGCCGCCCTGATAGCTTTGTCGTGACGGCCCGCTCCGAACGACCCACGCCCGTGGAGGTCCCACCATGAGACCGTTCCTGTTGCTCGCCCTGCTCTCGCTCCTGCCGGCCGCCGCGGCCGCCGCGTCGGACATCCCGGCCGGCGAGGCCGCCCTCGGCACCCGCAGCTACGACGACTACGAGCGTCCCGAGGTCTGCGCCGCCTGCCACGTGGACTTCTACCAGCAGTGGACCCAGGCCATGATGTCCCAGGCCTACGTCCACCACTGGGACGAGATCGAGTACTTCGAGCTGGCCGTGCCCCACGCCGAGAAGGACGAGAAGGTGGCCGGCGTGAAGGCCGGCTGCAACGGCTGCCACGCGCCCCTGTCCTACCTGGCGGGCGACGTGCCGCCGCCCCGCCCCGGCGAGGGCTCGCGGGCCGAGGAGGGCGTCTCCTGCGACCTCTGCCACACCATCACCGGCTTCGAGGGCGACACGCCTTACAACTTCAACTGGATCAGCGAGCCGGGCCGCGTCAAGCAGGGGCCCAAGCCGGGCCTCGTCTCGCCCCACCACGACACCGTGGAGAACGACTTCCTCAAGACGGCCGATTTCTGCGGCACCTGCCACAACGAGATGAGCCCCTACGGGATCTGGGTCAAATCGACCCACCTGGAATGGAGCGAGGGGCCCTACGCGACCCAAGGCGTGCCCTGCCAGCAGTGCCACATGCCCAAGGCCTTCGGTCCCACGGCCAAGATGGCCGAGCCGGACATGGTGGCCCAGCACCTCTTCCACGGCGCCCACGACGAGGGCAAGCTCAAGGGCGCCGTCGAGCTGCGCATGCACCCCGAGGAGCGCGAGACCGAGTGGGACGGCACGGCCATCGTCAAGGTGCAGCTCTTCAACGGCAAGGCCGGCCACAAGATCCCGACCGGCTCGGTGGAGGACCGCCTGGTCTGGCTCCACGTGACCGCCACCGACAGCGAGGGGAAGACCTGGCAGCTGCCCGTCGATCCCAAGGGCTTCGAGGGCGAGGACGCCACCATCGCCGCCGACGTACTGGCCTACCAGGACATGGGCATCGCCAAGGAGATCCCGGATTTCGCCGGCGTGCAGCGCGACGGGATCGACCCGGGCGCGCTCGACGTGGGCGACCGCATCTTCCGCATGCCCTACTTCGACCCCCAGGGCCGCATGACGATCCAGCAGTGGAACACGTCCGCCCTGGGCGCCGACTACCGCATCGGCCCGCGCGAGACCAAGATCGAGACCTACACCTGGCCCCTGCCCGACGACGTCGCCGAGGGCCGGGTCGTCTTCGAAGCCACCCTCAACTACAAGAAGCTCATGGACCCGGTCGCCGATTTCCTGGACGTCCCCGCCGAGGAGAGCGAGACCGTCGTCATCAACACCGCGACCACCTGGATAGACGTCTACGAATAGGAGGCCCTCGCATGTCCGCACGGAAGTTCCTGCTCGCCGCCCTCGCGACGCTCATGCTCGCGATCACCCTGATCCCCGAGGACACGGGGGCCATGCCGGCCTTCGCGCGCCGCAACAAGATCTCGTGCACCACCTGTCACGACCCCTTCCCGCGCCTGAAGGCCTTCGGCGAGGAGTTCGCGGGCAACGGCTTCATCATCCCCGAGGACGAGAAGGACCGCGACTACGTGATCGCGGGCGACGAGCTGCTGCGCCTCAACAAGGACTTCCCCCTGGCCGGCCGCTTCGACGCCTACGGCGTGTGGGACGACGCGGGCGACGTGGACACCGACCTGCAGACGCCCTGGGGCCTCAAACTGCTCTCGGGTGGTGCGCTGGCCCCGGACGTGGGCTACTACTTCTACTTCTACATGTCCGAGCGCGGCGAGGTGGCCGGCGTCGAGGACGCCATCATCCACTTCAACAACGTCTTCGGCTCCGAGCTGGACATCGCCGTCGGCCAGTTCCAGACCTCCGACCCCCTCATGAAGCGCGAGCTGCGCCTGACCTTCGACGACTACCTGGCCTACAAGACCAAGGTGGGCGACTCCCACGTGAACCTGACCTACGACCGCGGCCTGATGCTGGGCTACGGCATCGAGAGCACGGGCACCGACCTGATCGCGACGATCACCAACGGCAACGGCGTGGACGAGGCCGACGAGATGAGGCGCTTCGACGAGGACGCCCGCAAGAACGTGGGCCTGCGCCTGATCCAGGCGGTGGGCGAGCATATCAGCGTGGGCGGCTACCTCTACACCGGCGGCGAGGGCTGGAGCTCCGACGTCAACGGCCC
>Ga0180429_10001101_pt1 | contig 23246 bp, 13 predicted proteins | sample SS_ome_FD_132428 | JGI IMG/M metagenome (GOLD analysis project Ga0180429, IMG submission 132428) | Hypersaline lake sediment archaeal communities from the Salton Sea, California, USA - SS_1_S_1 metaG | ecosystem: Environmental > Aquatic > Non-marine Saline and Alkaline > Hypersaline > Sediment ...
CATGCGGAGCGATTCTTCGAACATCCACCGCTTGTCGATGTAGTCGTGCTCGCCCAAAAAATATCCCTGATCGGAGGTGTAGATCACCACCGTCGACTCGGCGAGCCCCCTTTCGTCGAGAAAGTCGAGAAGGCGGCCCACGTTCTCGTCGATGGCGGTGACGCAGCGCAGATAGTCCTTGAGAAATTTCTGGTACGCCGCGCGCTTCCGCTCCGAGCCGTCGAGGCCGTCCGTGTCGAGAGGGCCCGTGGGATAGTTCGCCTTCTCCATACGTTCGGCCATCGTTTCCATGGTGAAGCCATACTCGCGCGATCCGTCCGAGCGATGGCGCTTGTCTTCCCAGAGGCTGGCCGGCTCGGGGATCTTTGTCTCCTCGAAGAGCGAGGCGTGCCGCTCCGCATAGTGCCACGGTGCGTGGCAGTTCTTGTAGTGGGTCATCAGGCAAAAGGGCCTGTCGCCGCGCTCTTCGAGCAAATCGCGCTCTTCGAGCCACTCGATGGAGAGGTCGGTGATCACGTCGGTCGAAAAGCCCTCGTGGATCTGCCTTTCGCTTTTTCCCTTCTCCTTCATTTCGGGATCGTGATAGCGGCCCTGCCCGGGGAGGATGTTCCAGTGGTCGAAGCCGGCGGGATCGCTTTTGAGATGCCACTTGCCGATCACGGCGGTCTCGTAACCGGCCGCGCTCAGGAGCTTGGCCACATTTTGCCGGTCGCGATCGAGGCTGTGATGCAGGGAGTAGACTCCGTTCATGTGGCTGTACTGGCCGGTGAGAATCGACGCGCGGCTCGGAACGCAGATCGAATTGGTGCAAAAACAATTGTCGAGCCGCACGCCGTCGGCGGCGAGGCGGTCGAGGTGTGGCGTCCGCACCACTTCTGAGAGCAAAGAGGCATAAGCGCCCAGGGCGTTGGTGCTGTGATCGTCGGACATGATAAAGAGAATGTTGGGCCGCTTTTTGTCGTCGGCTCTTCGACGTATAGCGTCGACGCCAAACGCTTTCGGCAGGCCGGGCACCATGAACGAGACCGTCCCCGCTCCGAGCGTTTTCATGAATCGTCTTCGAGTGTTCATCCGCTTATTTTAGGCGCCTTGCGTGTAGAAGCTCCACTGTTCTTTTGGGATCGAGAAGGAGAAGTTTGCGCCCTTCGCGCACTGCGGGTTCGGCGCCCTCCACGATCAGGGCCGCCACCTCGTCGGGTGTGAGCGACGGATCGAGGGCGAGGAGCTTGCCGGCCACGTTGGCCACCTGCGGTGTGGACATCGACGTCCCCGAGAGGCGGAGGCGTTCGCCGCCGGGCACAAGGCTCTCCACGCGGGATCCGTTGGCGTGAAGGCGCACATGGGGCCCGTGCTGCGAGAACTCGGTCAGGTCTCCCGCGCCATCCACAGCGCCAACGGCGATCAGGTTGGGGAGGTCGTAGATTCCCGGAATCCATCGGTAGGCGTCGCGATCGCCGGGGGCATCACCGGCGCCGTTCACGAAGAGGATATCGGGCGCGCCGGCCAGCACCTCGTAGAGCCCCTCGTCGAGAATCGCGTAGATCTCGCGCGCCCGCGCCCTCTGATCTTCGGGCGCGGCGCCGTACCCGTGCCGGCGCAGATTGGCCTCGATCTCGTGAACGTCCCACCCCCAGCTCATGTTGGCCACACGAACTCCGTGACGCCGGAAGTAGGCGACCGTGTCGGCGCACATGGCGACGAAAGCGCGGGCCCATACAGGAGTCTTCAGAGCGCTGTCATCGAAACCGACGCGCACCGGCAGTATCCTGGCGAAAGGATTGCCCGCCACGGCGATGCCGGCCACGTGGGTTCCGTGGCAGTACATGTCGAAGAGGCCGAGCTTTTCGCCCAGCTCGCCCTTGGCCTTGTCATCGAGTTTTGCGGCGAGCTTTTGAACCTCTTCGGCCGCGGAAGTCGACAATCCCGCGCGGCGGTCCTCGAAGCCCTGGAGGAGTGTGCGCATCTCGGCGTGTGAGGGTGAGTCGAAGGCCGGCTCCACGAGGAGCCCCGTTGTCGCATTCAGATCGATCCCCCAGGCGATTCCGTGGAGGTCGTCCACGAAACCGTTCCCGTCGGTGTCAGCTCCGTCGGCGCGCTCTGCGCCGTTGACGAAGAGCTGAGTCGGGAAAAGGCTCACATCGACTCCCGTGTCCCAGATGCCGATCACGATCGGGTGTCCACCGTCGTCGTGCGAGAGGAGAACCTGATTGTTTTTGCCAGATCCTTCACGATCGGTCTTGGCCTTCTCCAGGAACCTGCCATAGACGTCGACGGTGATCTCCCTGAGGGGAACGATGACGGTTCGCGCGTTGCAGAGAGACAGGAGGTCGTGAGCGGCCGACGATGTGATGGAGTAGGTGCGGCCGCCGGCGCCGCTTTCTGCGGATTCGGTCGCCTTGATCGTGGCGATCATCATGCTGATCATCGCCTCCGAGGCGGCTCCTATTTTGGCCCGCCTGCGAGAGAGTTCGCGTCGGGCCAGGTCTCGAGGGAGTTCTGCCACGGAATGGTCCAGGAATTTCTCGTACAGCCTTCGAAGATCGTCATCTGTGGCATCCGCAGCGCACTCTCGGCGGGCCCGAACCCAAGCTTCAGCGTGGAGCACAGCGATCTGCTCGAGAGCCTTGCTCGGCGCGAGACGGCGCATCATTTTTATACTTCGGAGCGCATCGTCCCACTCGCCGAGAATCAGGCTCGCGTGGAGGAGGCGGGAATAGAGCTCGCGCTCGGGAGTTCGGCTCTCGAAACGGTAATTTTTGAGATCGTCCTCGACCTCGTCGCGGAGTGAGCCGGCGAGCCGGCGCAGGCCGATGGGGGAGTCGGGCATTTCGTGAGCGGCGCAGTCGATCCTGTACACACGCTCGGGCAATTCTTCCACGCTGGCGAGCAGCGGCTTGGGCTCATCGTGAGCTCGGATTGATCCCTGCGTCAATCCGCTCACGAAAAGGATGGCCACCAGTGTCCACAGTGTCCACAGTGTCCACAGAGTCCACGATCTGTTCTTCATGAGTCTCTCTCTCCTCGGGTGCCTGTGATTGGTGAGAAGCTGCGGGGGTGAGAAGGGTCTCCTCGGCGGCCCGTGCCGGCATCGAAGTCTCTTGGAAGATACTTGAAGAAAGTAAAAAATTCAAGTATTATCCCTGTCGGGATTACGAATATTCTCAAAAAGAGGTTCCGCCATGCCGCGCCCCAGCCGTCACAAGATCACCGATCCCCGTCAGCTTCTGGCCATCAGTTCGCCCATCCGGGCCAAGATCGTTTCGATCATGGAGAACCGGGAAGAGTACTCGGTGCGCGAGATGGCCGAACATCTCGGCATGAGGGCCGAGTCGATCTATTACCACGTCCACGAACTGGTCAAGGCGGGCCTTCTCATAGGCAAGCGGCAACGCCCGGCCATAACGCGTTCGGAAGTCGCCTACCAGCTTCTGGCCCGAAAGATTTACGTCGACTGGACGAACACCGATCGCGCCTACCGGGCGGCGCTCAAGAAGGCGGTGCGCGTGGCCCACCGCCTCTCGGAACGGATCATGGAGGAGGCGCTCGACGATCCCTCGTGCCGCTTCGGCGGGCTCGCAGCCGGCGCGCGCATTCAGCAGGAGAGCGTGCGCCTCAGCAAGAAGAAGTTCCGCGAGTTGATCAGAAAGCTGCACGAGATCGAGAGATTCATCATGGAGAACAATGATCCCGGCCAGAACACGACCTACGTGCTCACCGCCGCCGTCGCTCCGCTCTCACCTTCGTGAGCTCCCCCGTCAGAGCGACCAGGGCGCTCGCACCGTCCGGTGAAGCCGCTTCGATCCAGCCTCGTTGCCCACGAGATCTTCCTTTTCGGGATCCCAGACGATTCGATCTTTCATGCGGATGGCGAGGTCGCTCATCTGGGAGACGACAAAGGATTGAAAGGCCGATTCGAAGGGACTGATCGTCGCTTTGCGGCTCTTGACGCAATCGAGGAAATTCCGGAAGTGATTGTCGCTCTCGTAGAGCCTTATTTCGTCGTCGCCGAATTTTGCGTCAAGAAGGGCCGGATCGCTGGCGTGAAGCCCCTTGCGGTCGACGCTCACCCAGCCGTCCGATCCGAAGAAGGTCGTTCCATGATCGTTGAAGGGGCGATACTTGCCCACCACCGGTTCGGCCGTTTTCCTGTTCATGAAGCGCATCTCAACACCATTGGCGAACCGGCAGCGGACATCCCAGTCGCTGATCGTGTCGTAGAGCCCCTTGGTGGGGATCGTGCCCGTGCCCTCATACTCGATGGGCGCCAGATTGTCCGCCGCCGCTCCCCAGAGCGCGATGTCGAGAGGGTGAACCCCCCAGCCGGCGATGAATCCCAGCGAGTTGTCATAGACGTGGTTGGTGCCCTCGTGGGTGCACCGGTCCTTGGTGTAGGGCGACATGGGGACCGGCCCGATCCACATGTCATAATCGAGATCGTCGGGAACGGGAATCGGCTCCGTCGATCCGCCGTCCTTGTAGAGGCTCTCGTACCAGCCCGGCGCGCGCATGCCGGGCGCCCAGACGTCGATGCTTTCGATCGGGCCGAACCTTTTGTTCCGCGCCAGCTCGCAGGCGAGGCGGAAGCGCGCGTTCGATCTCTGCTGTGTGCCGAACTGGAAGACGGCGCCCGTTTTGGCGAGCTCCTTGCGAAGCGCCTGGCCCCAGGTCACGGCGATACTCAAGGGCTTTTCCACATACACATCCTTGCCGGTACGCACGGCGGCGAGCGCGATCGGTACGTGCCAGTGGTCGGGCGTGGCGATCACGACGGCATCGATATCGTCGCGCGCCAGCACGTGGCGAAAGTCGACGGTGTTCGTGCACCCCTTGAAAGAGCCCTTGGCCGCCTCCTTCTCGTAGTGCGCGTCGATGGCGCCCGCCGTCGATTCGCGCCGGCTCGTGAAGGTGTCGCACACCGCCACGCACTGCACGTCGGGGAAGTTCCAAAAAGCCTTCACCAGGTCGTTGCCGCGCCACCCGGCGCCGATGAAGCCGAGGCTGATCCGTTCCGACGGCGCCGGGCGCGGCCCGCTGCCGAGAGCCTTCCGGGCGAGAAGGGTGGGCGCTGCGAAAGCGGCTGTTGTGGCGGCGGCGGTTTTTCTGACGAACTCACGGCGGGAGACTCTGTTCTTGCTCACGGGACACTCCATTCAAAAGTTGGTTTCAGAAGGCCCCATCTTGCCACCGGAGGTCACAGCTTGGCAAGGTGCTCGCGGAAATAGGCCGCCATGAGCTGGGCGAAGTACGGTCCGTCGGAGCCGCGGAAGTAATGGTCTCCCTGGGGAAAGACTGCGAGGTCGTGCTGCTTGCCGGCATCGATGAGGGCGCGCACCATGCGCATGGTGGTCGAAAAGGGCGCGTTCACATCGGCCGTGCCGTGGAGGAGCAGAAGCTTCCCCTCGAGATTGCCGGCGAGAGGCGGATTGGATCCTGCCGCATAACCCTCGGGATTGTGCTTGGGCAAACCCATGTAGGGTTCGTTGATCGGCGGAGCCTCGGTCAGATCACCCGGCGCGGCCGAGATCCCCACGTGAAAGACATCGGGCGCGGTCAGCATGGCGCGCAGAGCGAAGTACCCGCCCCACGAGGCGCCGAAGATGCCCACCCTGTCGAGGTCCATGTAGGATCGCTCTGCGGCGAGCTGGCGCAGCGTGGCCACATGGTCGGGGATCTCGATCGTGCCGATCCTGCCGTATGACGCGTCCTGAAACGCCTTGCCGCGCTCGACGGTGCCGCGGCAATCGACGACGAAGACGATGAATCCGAGCTGGGCGAAACCACGCGCCCGCGCAACGAGCGGGTAGCCGGACGCAAAGGTGTTGGGAACGACCGTCGTGAAGGGGCCGGCGTAGATGAAGTCGATTACCGGATATTTCTCGAGAGGATCGAAATCCCGCGGCTTGAAGATCACGCCGTAGAGATCGGTCTCCCCGTCGTCGGCCTTGACCACGAATTCCTCGGGCGGCGTCCAGCCGATGCTCTCCAGTCGGGAGGCGTCGGCCTCGGCCAGAGTGAGCAAGAGTGCCCCCTCCCTGTCGCGCAGTTCGGACCGCGGAGGGCGCCACGTGCTCGAATGGGTGTCGACGAAGCAGCGCAGCGACGGCGCCATCTCGATCGCGTGATCTCCGTCGCCGTCGGTCAACCGCAAAAAGTTCGAGCCATCGAGATCAGCGCGGTAGAGGTGCGTGTCGTAGAGCCTCTCCTCGCCATTGGCCATGAAGAAGACCTGCTCTTCGTCCCCGTCGACAGCCACCACTCTTGATACCGGAAAGGCTCCCTTCGTGACCGGGCCGAGGAGCTCCCCGTCGAGGTTGTAGTGGTAGATGTGACGCCAGCCGTCCCGTTCGGAGAGCCAGAGGAATCGATCACTCCCCGCGATGGGCGTGAAGATATCGCGCCACCCGCCGGTGATGAAGTCGAGGCCGCCGACGAAGGTTTCTTGTTTCTCGACCACCACGGGCCGGCTCTCGCCCGTCGCGCGATCGGCCGCCATGAGCGCGAGACGCTTGGCGTTGCGCGTCATTCTCAGAAAGAGGAACTCGCTCCCCTCTTCGCACCACCCCACGGGGAAGAGATAGATGTCCTCCCACGCGCCGATTTCGACGGCCTTCTTCTTTCCGCTCTCCCTTTCGAACAGGGCGAGCTCGAAGCGCCCGAAGGCGCCGCCCGTCTTGGCGTAGGGCACCTCGCGGCAGCTTTCCTCCGCGTTGGTGTAGTCGATGATCGGCAGGCGGTGGACGGCGCGCACGTCCATGCGCAGGGCGGCGAAGAACTGTCCGTCCGGCGACCAGCCCTCGGGGGATGCTTGCCAGGCCGCATCCTCTTCGCCGTCGTCGGTGAGCGCCCTCCCCTCGGAGGAACCTTCGGCGAAGAGATGGAGATTGTTATTCTCGACGGTCACGTACCAGTCGAAGGCCGAAGAATAGACGCGCCCCTTTTCGGCGCGCGCTCTTTCGGACTCCCACCCTTTCTTGTCTTCATGGGTCAGCCGGCGCATCGTGCTCGATTCCGGATCGACGAAATGGGCGCCGCGCGAATCCCTGAACCAGAAGGTCGTCCCGTCGTCGAACCACTCCGCGTCGATGCGCGCGTCTCTGACGAAGGAGGAGGCCGAAACGAATTGCATCACCGCCATGCGCTCCTCGTCGGTGAAGTCCTCGCCCTGGGCGGGTGTGGCCGGGATCGGGCCGGAAAAGAGAATAACGAGCGCCACAACCAGAATCAGAGGGATGGAGGTCTTCATCGATTGCTCCTCTCCGAGCGCGCCGCAGTCGGTCAACCGGTGCGCGTCAAGCGACAAAGGGGGGGGACGGTCCGCTTCGAAAGATCAACGGCGCCGAGGCGCCGGGGTTGTGGTCTTTGCGCGATCATGGTGCGCTGCGCGCCGCGCTAATTCAAACAAAACTCCCGAGCCACCGGCCTGTGAAGGAATTTTTTTAGAACCCAGAGCCCTCGCAGGTGAATTGCCGACGGCGACGGGGTAAGATTCATCTTTCAACGAAGGAGGACAAATGATGAAACGTTCAAAGTGTACACGGCGCAATTTCTTGAAAACCGTGGGATCGGGTTGTGCGGCAATGACATTGACAGGCGGTGGGCCCCTCGCCGCGCGCCCGGCCGATCCCGAACCGAGCCTGCTCAAGGTCGACCCCAAGCCCCGTTTCGAGCTCTCTCCCTATCTCTACATGCAGTTCATGGAGCCCCTCGGTACGACCGATGCGTCTGTCGATGCGGGATGGGACTTCATGCGCGACTGCTGGAGAGAGGATCTCGTCGACGTGACCAAGGTACTCTCTCCCACCCTCATGCGCTGGGGGGGGTGCTTCTGCTCCTTCTACCGCTGGAGGGAGGGTGTGGGGCCGATCGAGGAGCGTGTGCCCATGTACAATCTTCTCTGGGGCGGAATTTACAACAACCAGGTGGGCACCCATGAGTTCGTCGATTTCTGCCGGCACGTCGGCGCCGATCCCTTGATCACGGTCAACTTCGAGTCGGACGGCCGTGATTTCTGGGCGCGCAACGCCAAGGGACAGGTCCGGCTGGGCACGGCCAAGGAAGCGGCCGAATGGGTCGATTATTGCAACAATCCCGCCAACAGGGAACGGCACGCCCACGGCCACAAGGAACCCTACGGTGTGAAGCTCTGGCAGATCGGCAACGAGACCTCCTACGGCAACGGCTTCGACGCGGAGACCGCGGCGAAGAAGACCGTCGAGTTCGCCACCGCCATGCGCCGCGTTGATCCGTCGCTCCGCTTCATCGGCTGGGGCGAGGGCGACTGGGCAGCGCCGATGGGCGAGATCGCCGGGGAGCACGTCGACTATCTCGCCTATCACAACGGCTTCGACGCCGGCGGCGAGGGTTCGCCCCTCCACGGGATCGAGTACCGCAAGGATCCGGCCAAGACCTGGGAATACCTGATGAAGGCGCTGAAGGGGCAGGAGAGAAAGCTCAGCGACATGCGCCGCCGCGTGGCGCCCTACAACATTCCGCTCGCCCTGACGGAGTGCCACTTCTTCCTGCACGGCCGCAACCGGAACGAGGTCCTCTCCACGTGGGCGGCCGGCGTGGTCAATGCGCGTCTCCTCAACCTCCACGAACGGAACGGCGACGTGCTCAAGATCGCCACCCTCGCCGACTTCTGCGGCACGCGGTGGCAAAACAACGCCGTCATCATTCCCACGCCGCGCGGAAAGTCGTTCATGATGCCCGTCGCCATGGTGATGAGTCTTTACAGGAAGCACACCGGAGCGCGGGCGATCGACGTGACCGATGTAGATGGCGCTCTCGATGTCACGGCGAGCCGTACGGGCGATCGCCTTTTTCTGCACGTGGTCAACACGCGGCGCACGGAGTCGGTGGCGGCGGCGTTCAAGGTCGACGGGAGAGAGATCGGCTCGGGCCGGGTGTCGTGGTTCGACCTCGATCCCGAGTTCGAAGTCTTCGAGTACCGCCAGGAGAACACCGTTCCGAAAGAAAAAGCTCTCGGCGACGGGTTCGCGTGGACCTTTCCGCCCGCATCGGTTTCGGCCGTGGAACTCGATCTCAAACCTGCATGATCTCGAATTCGGGAAGGGAACCATGAATTTCACGAGACCTGTCTTGGTGGCTGCCGTACTCCTTCTCTCTTGCGCGGGCGGCATCGCCCTCGGCGTCACTCCCGATCAGGGGGGTGAGATCGACAGGGAGAGGGTCGCGGGGAAAAAGTTCCGCTTCTCCTGGAAATCGGACAATGGGGCAGGTTTCAACGGGGTCGCTCGGCTGGGTAGGGACGGCACGATCCATGGGATCGGCAGCGCCAACGAGTCGGCCTGGGAGATCGACGGCTCGGGACGACTCCTCTTTCGCCACGCCGACGGGCGGATTTCGACCACCTACGAGCGGGTGTGGATATTGAACGGCCTGCTCCGCTTCGAAGGGCCCTTTCATTTTCGTGAAGGGATCGTTCACATTCTCGACGAAGTGGCCGGCCCCGTGATGCGAAAAGACGATTCGATCGGCCCGCCCGATGCGGCGAGGATCAAATACTCGACGCAGCGATTCGTCTATCTCGACGAGGGAGAGTCGATGACGGTCTCTCTCGAGAATGGGACGGAGAGGAAGATCGAGCTTCTTTCCGTCCACGAGCAGACCGACAGCGTCATCGGACTGCTCCGCCGCGCCGATGTGCGCATCGCCATCGACGGCGTCCCTCTCGATCTCGTCTGCGCGCCCTACGTCATGCCGACCGAGATCGACGGGCTGCGCATCCAGGCGGACACAACCTCGGGCTGGACGAAGCTCGAGAAAAAGGTGCAGCTTTCCGTCTGGGACGCGTCCGATCCGATCGTCGACACGGGGCTCTTTGTTTTTCCACTGCCCCAATACAGGCTCTTTTCGCTCGGCATGCAGGCCTTCAACGAACCGGTCCATCTCGGTGCGAGGGACGGCGATCCAGCCGGGCAACGCTTTTATCACAACTACGGTGTCGACTTTGCCGCCTACGAGGGGCGCGAACGGGTCGTCGCCTGCATCGACGGCGAGGTGGTCCACGCCGACGCCGACCAGGGCACGATCCTCTTCGAGGACGACCAGGGATTTGTGGTGGAGTACGGACATCTCGACTCGATCGATCCCGCGATCAGGCCCGGCGCGCGCGTGGCGCGCGGACAGCCTGTGGGATTGGTGGGGCGGAGGGGTGCATCGGGGAACTTCTCTCACCTTCATGTGGGAACCTACCTGTCGCGCGACTATGTCGACCTTCATCGCAACAACCGCGCTCTCAACCTCTATCCCTGGCTGGTGGCCGCCTACCTCGACCGGTCGACGACCGCCCTTCACGCGGTGGCCCGTCCCCACCACACCGTGGTTACGGGCGAGGAGGTCCGCCTCGACGGCACGCGGTCGATCTCGAGCGGCGCCGCCATCGTCTCCTACCGCTGGGTGTTCGATGACGGGACGTCGGCCGACGGCCCTGAGGTGCGGCGCACGTTCGAGAAACCGGGACAGTATACCGCCGCCCTCTGGATCGAGAACGAACAGGGTGAGAGGGATGTCGATTTCTGCAAGATCAAGGTCTTTTCCGACGGGGAACCTGAAGAGGTCATTCCGGCTCTCTTTATGACCTGCGCGCCCACGCGGCTCGTCGACGTGAAACAGCCCGTCTCTTTCCGCATCTGGCACCAGGGAGGGGAGGCGGATTCGATCACCGTCGATTTCGGCGACGGCACGAAAATCGACGATTACCGGTCCTATTCGGAGGTGTCGCACCTGTTCGCCACGGAAGGGATCCACGTTGTGACCGCCTCGGCCCGCATCGGCCGGATCGCCGTGGCGCGGAAGATCAAGGTCGTCGTCGACCCGATCTACCCCGGCGCCGATGAGACGACGCCGTCGCTCTTTCACTACTTCGACTGGATCAACAGCCAGTACGAGGGGACAACCGAGGCGCACACCCTCGTCAACCTCGATTTCTTCGAGTGGCTTCACGACGAGTTCGGGATGGCGATCGACATCTATTCGCTCGACGTGGGCAATGTCGATGACGGACCGTTCACCGCCGGCGTGGGGCGGGTGATTCCCACCCACTGCGGCACCCTCGCCAACAGGGAGTTTGGGGAGCAGTTCCCCGATGGATTCGGTCCCCTCGTGCACAAGGCGCGCTCCTTCGGTTGTCGCCTCGGGATCTGGCTCGGCCCCGACGGTTTCGGTACGACTCCCGAGGACGAACAGGCGCGCATCGACATGATGGTCGGCCTCTGCCGCGATCACGATTTCAGAATGTTCAAGCTCGATTCGGTCGCCGGCGGGCTGCGGCCCGAGAAGCAAGCCGCCCTCGCCCGCGCCCTGCGCGAGAGCCGCTCCCACTCCGCCGACCTGATCGTTCTCAACGAGAGGATCGATCTGGGAATGGCCGAGCCCTATGCGACGACCTTTCTCTGGGAGGGGGCCGAGACCTACATCGACGTGTTCATGAGCAACGACGCGGCCGCGCCCCATCACCGGGCGGGCGCGCTCGCCCGCGAGACGGTGCCAGGAATGAAACGGCTCATCGAGGATCACGGCGTCTGCTTCTCGTCGTGCCTCGATTTCTGGGAAGACGACCTCGTTCTCCAGGCCTTCAACCGCTCCTTGATCATGGCGCCGCAGATTTACGGCAGCCCGTGGCTGCTGCGCGATGACGAGTTTCCCCGCTTCGCGAGGCTCTGCAATCTCCACCGCCGCCATCGGGACCTGCTTGTGGAAGGCATGGTGCTCCCCGAGGAACGTTACGGCCCGCACGCGGTGTCGCGCGGCGACGGTCAGACGCGGTTCCTGACCTTGAGGAATCTGACCTGGGAGCCTGTCCGGTACAGCGTGAGGCTCGACCGGTCGATCGGCTTCGGCGAATCGGAAAAACTCGCCCAGTCGGCCGGGGCGAAGGTCACGCTGCGGCGCTTTCATCCGTCGGAGAGGATTCTCGGTGACTTCGAGTGGGGGAGCGAGGTCGAAGTCGAGGTGCTTCCCTTCCGGTCGTGCCTGCTCGTGGCGTCGACGGTGCCGACGAACGAGATCGGACTGACCGGTTGCGACTACGAGATCGAGCGGGACCTTCCCGGCCGGCCCGTGCTGGTCAAGCTCCTCGGTGAACCGGGGACGAGCGCGGAGATCAGCCTGCAACCGGGTGGCCGCGGCTTTTCGCGCGCCATGCTCGACGGGCGGGAACTGGACGGGTTGGCCGGCGGAAATAGGATTACCTTCTCCTTCGATGGCAAGAAGCTGAAAAAGAAGTGGCACCGGAAACTCGGCGAACTCACCGCGTGCCACATCCCCGACGACGCCGAGGCACTCTACGAGGCGACCTGCTTTGCGGCGGACAGCAACGCCCTCGAGGTCCGATCTCTCGATCGCGCCGGCGTGAGCCGGATTCCCCAGGTGCACTGGGCGCGCCACGCCTTCTTCGAGCAGCCCATGTTCGTCAACCGCGGGATCTGGGACCGGAACCTCTTCGACGGCGACATGGACACTTTCTTCATCGCCCGTCGGGAGGGTGGCGCGCTGCGCGTCGATTTTGGCGAACTGCTCGACGTGGACGAGATCGTGATCCGCACGAGGGATCGCGAGGAGCACGATCTCAATCCGAAGATGCACAGCTTCGGCAAGGACTCGGTGGCCGAGGTGTCGGCCGACCTCAGGACGTGGACCGAGATCGCTCGCTGGTCGGGAAAGGGCACCATCGCACAGGCCCAAGTACCGCCTAGCCTGAAGGTGCGCTATCTGCGCGTGGCGGGCGCACCGCGCCGGATCGCCGAGGTCGAGGCGTACAAGTCGGGCGAGCGCGTGCCTCGAATCGGGTGGCGCGCCTCCAACCTTTTTGAGCCCTATTCGAACAAGGACGCAGTGCGTGCCTGGTCGCTGTCCGTGGTTCTCGACGAGATTCCGCCCAACGGATACCTGGCCGTACCCATCCACGGCCGCCACGGAAACGAGGGCGCCTGGGCCGCGCTGCGTGTCGATGGGACACTGGTGGGCGCGCCCGATCGGAGCGTCTCTTTTCCGAGCAACACCTGGGAATACCTCAACGCCGAGCGCGACAGCAACTACACCTACTATTTTCCTCTCGAACCAGCGATGGCCACGGCAAAGCTCGAGATCGTCGTTCTCGGACTCGAAGGCGCGGAGGGCGATGTGAAGCCCGAGGCGTGGCTCACAGCCTATCCCAATCCCTTCGTGGCGCGAAAGCTCGTTCTCGAGTGAGACAGCGGGCCGAAATCCTTGTAATTTTGATTTAATTGATATAAAATAAGACGCATATTTACGTGACCGTGATCCGTGGACGCGCACCATCGGGAAAGGTGATGCCATGAAATTTTCCCTTCCTGTTCTCGTTTTATTTTCCTTCTTTCTCGTCGGTAGCGATGCGTGTGGCCAGGGTAAGGGAGCCGTGCTGCAGGGCAAGGTCGCCCTTCGTCCTTCGGAATCGCGGCCGGGCGGGAGCCATCATTACCTGAGCCGCTACACCGACGGTGGCGCCGGCCGGCTGGCGGCCGCCGTCGACAGCCTCGGCACGGAGAAAGCCGTTCTCCTTCTCGACATCGATGACGTTCTCGGGGACAACGTGATCGTGCCGGAGACGATCCGCCTCATCCACTATGGCGCCGCGCTCATCGACCTCTCTGGACGGGATCTCGAAATCGGCGGCGGTCTGGCGGCTCAAAAAGGCCAGGTTTTCACCGGCGCCGGAAAGGTTGTCTTTGCCCCGGGCAGCATGGAGCGCATCCTTCCCCAGTGGTGGGGGGGCAACACGTCGGGCAGCGTGCAGGCCGCCTTGACCGCTGCCGTCAACTGCGGGGCCGAGCTTTACCTGCCGAAGGGAGACTACATTTTTACCGAAACCGTGTGGCACGAGTTCGCCCATACCGGTCTCGACATCAAGAGCCTGACGATCACCGGAGCCGGGCCGGGGCACACGATCATCTACAACCAGACCGCGGGCGATCCGGCCTTGCGCATCGGCACGGTGAATACGCCCACCGACTGGGCGTGGTTCGTCACAATCGGCGGCCTGGAGATCACCACGTCGGGCGCCGGCGGAAACGGAATCGAGGTGGCCGACACCTGGAATGGCCGCATCCACAACTGTTACATTCACGATCTCGGGGGTGACGGGATCTTCATGAAGTCGGGCGAGTTGGCCGACGTGTGCCTCTGCAAGACCTGGAACATCGAACGCTCCGTGATTTTCGGCAATGGCGGGTATGGGATCCATCTCGAGGGCACGAGCTACGAGGAAGTGTCCTACAACATCGTCATCGACCAGCTCGACGTGGAGTGCAACGACGCCGGCGGGATCTACGCCGCCGTGGAGAGGGCGCAGATCACCAACTCGATATTCGCCTACAACGGGGCCGACTCGACCTCGCACGGCGGAATACACGTGACGGGCGTCCTCGGCCACTGGGTCCACAACAACATCATCGCCGGGAACGGATTCGAGGCCAATTTTCCCTACGATATCTACGTCGATCGCGCGGTGGATATCTCGATCGAGCAGAACGGCTTCGCACGCATCGAGTTCCAGGGGAGCGTCCAGCCCGACTACTTCATCGTGCTCGGAGATCCCGACAGTTCGCTCAACTCGGGCGCCATCAACGTGGAGGTGAAGCTGAACAAGTTCCGTTCCGCCTATCCCGCCTCTCCCTTCACCGCCATCAAGGGATCGCCCGAACTGACGAGCGTGGTGCTCGACGACAACATCTTTCACATCGAGAGCACGGACAGACGATTCGTTTTCGACCCGGATACGAAGGTGACCTACAGCGACTACGGCGATACGGCTTTGACCAACCAGAGCATCAAGTTCGCCGATCCCGCCACGGGGCAGGCGGACACCTATATCGATCGCGGCGGTCCCGGCATCGTCAGGGTGACGGGCGGAGTGGCCGGTTCGATGCAGGTCGTGTCATCGATCGGAGGCCTGGTCGTCATCGACTGCGCCCAGGGTTTGAACGTGCTCCACACACTGGCCGAAAACACGACCGTCATGCCTCCGGCCAACCCGGTGCCGGGAGCGATCCTCAACATGATCGTCTTTCAGGCGTATGGGACCTACACGGTCGGCTTCGATCCGATCTTCAAGGTGGCCGAGCCGCTCACCGCGTCGAGTCTGCACTACTCGTCGATCAGGTTCCTCTACACCGGCCTCTATTGGATCCAGCTTGGCGGGGCGGCGATCGACGCTCCGCTGTAGCGCGCGCTAAGGCGCGGGGGTATTGTCAGAACGTGATGTCGAGGGTCGTGGTCTGTCCGGCCGTGACCGTGACCGTGTGCTCCTGCGTGGACCAGCCAAATGTGAAGGCAACCACCGTGTAGGTCCCCTCGTCGAGATCGACGGCGTACTGGCCGTCGTTGGCGACGGACAGGGAGTCGACCTCGATCTCGCCCTGCCTGAAGCTCAGGCCGATGTACTGCTCCCAGCTTCCGCCGGTGACGGTGACCTCTCCGGTGATCGATCCCTCGTCGGCGAATACGAGGGTGAAGTCCTCCTGCAGCACCGCGTCGGGAAGGACCTCGACTTGCCTGTGCTTGGGTTCCATTCCGTCGGCGATGGCCACGAGGTTGTATGTCCCGGGCTGCACGAAGAGCGTGTACTCGCCATCCGAGTTCGAGAGGGAGCCGGCGACGATCTTGACCTCGTCCCTGGGATCGGGCGCGTCCGGATCGAAGTGCTGCGCGGTGATCAGCGCCTTTTCGATCGCGCCGCCGCTCGCGTCGTCGATCCGTCCAGAGATGATTGCCGCGTCGTTTTCGGTGAGGACGCGGATCACCGGCTTGAGGAGCCACTTGCCGCTGTTGCCGGCCTTGACCACAGACTTGGAGGCGTCGAAGTCGAGAACGAGGTCGGTCGTCTCCTTTTCGTTGATGCGGAATCCGTGAATCACCTTGATGCCGCTCTTGAATCCGCTCGGTACCTTGAGCTCGTGGGACTCGTTGGCCGTGGTAATGATGTAGTTGGCGTGGGGGTGGGATTCGCTGAGGATGTTGATCCCATCGTCGGGAGTCTCGCCGAGAATGAGGCGGAGCTGGTTGTAGCGCCCTTCGTCGAGATCGACGATACCGAGGTGCTGCCTGAGGCCGCCCACCAGCTCGAGGAGGTTGCAAGTGGCGTGGGGCGAGCAGACGTGGTGCCAGCGGCCGCCCTTCTTGTGGACGCGCACACTCTTGACGGTCACGTAGACGGCGCTGTAATCATCGGCGGGCGCGTCGACCATGCTCAGCGTCATCGTGCCGCTGTTGTCGTTCTCCACCTTGATTTCCGACTTGTCCGAGCCGCCGCCGCCGCAGGCGGAAAAGAAAAGCATCATTCCGGCGAAGAGCAACGATTTGAAAAGGTTGTGTCTCATCTTTCGATCGGGCCCCCATGAGCGAATCCGGCCATCTGTCGCGGCTCATATAATAACAGGGGATCACAGGGAATTTTAATCTTTATGCCGGTGGATACAGACGGAATGCGCAACGTGATGTCCCTCCGCCTCATATCTTGTCGGGTGAAAATTAATAATTAACCACAGAGAACACAGAGAACACAGAGAACACAGAAGGAATGATCAAGAATTAACCACCCTCTGTGCCTCTGTGTCCTCTGCGCCTGCCGTCTTCACCTCGCGCAGTCGATCACTCGACGTCGAACACCATCAGGTTAGTGAGCGAGGTATAACGCCCACCCCAGGGACCGACGAGCGCCTGGAAGGGTTTTTCTTCTCCCGCGCTCCACGTGGCCGGCACGATTGCGGGAAAGGTGAGCACACCGTTACCGGGAACGTTGCCGATGTTCCACTGCGCGGTGATCGGCCAGAAGTAGAGTGCGCCGTGGGCGGTCTGGAGCGGCGATCCGAGCAGCCCGTCTCCGAGGGCGAGCGTGACGGGCGCCGTCGGGTAGCCGACTACCTTGATGTCGATGGCGCCCCCGGGGACGATTTCGTCCATGCAGTAGAGGTGATAGTAGAACTCGTCGGCGCCCATATCGGCCGTACCGAGCGCCACGCGCGGATCGCCCTCGCAGTCTTCACTTTGCAGTCCGGGCGCTGCATTGGATCCTGCGTCTCTGCATGGAGAATCGAATGTGAGGTGTAAGTCATCATCGCTGGCATCAGCGAAGAGAGGATCGGAATCGATGTTGCCCGTGCCTGCGGGCCAACCGCCCTGCACGCAGCAGTAGTTGACGTCGGGAGAGGCGTTGACCACATGGATCTCGGGAGCGTTGGCGGTGGCCATGTTTTGCCAAAAGACCGTGTTTGTGATGGCGAGAACAGCGTCTTGACAGTGGATACCTCCACCGCTCGAAGCCTCGTTTTTGTGGAGCGTGTTGTTCGTCACCACGGGATTGGCGTTGCCTTCGCAATTGATGCCGCCACCGTCCCAGCCCGCGACGTTCCGAATGATCAGGTTGTCGACGATCAGAGGAGCGGACAGATCGTTCACGTTGAGTCCGCCTCCCTGATGAAGGGCCTCGTTGGATTCAACCGCATTTTGGGTGAGCACCGAGATCGAGTCGCTGAATTGGACGCCACCACCGGCGTCGGCGTCGTTGTCCACGATGAGGTTGTTGGCAATAGAGGAGTCGTCGCCGTGGCAACAGATGCCGCCGCCCCAGGTGCTTCTGTTCCGCGTGAACAGATTGTGGTCGATCGTAAGATTCGACTGGTACGCGGCCACAATACCACCGCCCTGGTAGGAGGCGGTGTTGTCCGTGATGACGTTGTTCGTTATCGACGAGGTCGAGACATAGCAATAGAGTCCCCCGCCTGCGCCCCATGTGGAAAGGGCCGCATTGTGTTTGATGATGTTGTTCGTGATCGTGGGTGATGCGTTCTCGATGCGCACTCCACCGCCGTTGGAGGTCGCGGCGCCGTTGGTGATCGTGAAACCCTCGAGCGCGGCAGTGGCCGGTTCGCCGCTGACGCAGGTCACGACGCTCTCGATCTGGTTTCCGTCGATCGTTGTCGTCGACGGGCCGCTTTCGCTTTTTACGACGATGTTCTTGCCGTTGAAATTGATGTTCTCCACGTAGGAGCCCGATCTGACGACGACCGTGTCCCCGTTGAAGGACGCGTCGATCGCCCCCTGGATCGACGCATAATCGTCGGGAACGTAGATCGTGGAGCCTGGCGCGATTTGACCGAAAAGCGTCATTGCCGTGACGAGCGCCACCGCCGTGACGAGCGAGAAAGGGATCACCCTGGACAGACTGTTCCTGGCTTTCATGATAGACCTCCTGATCGATCGAGTTGAAAAAATGTTATTGGATTCCGCTTACTTCTGGGCGGGCGTCGTCTTGATTTCCTATTCCCTGCGGCTTCCTCGATGGCGGGTCGGTCTGTTCACTCAACTTTCCGCGCCATTAGTTGAAGCGTGTTTGCCAGCGGGGTGCCTCGGTATTGCTCTTGTTTTTTCGACTATTTTTGCGAGAGTCGTGCACGATACGTTTCATTCAAGAAAGGAGTGTCACAGATGTTCGTTCCCGTCACACCGCCTCCGCCGTCGGCCCGCGCGCGCGCCCTTGGTGACAAGATGGCGGAACTGATCCGGATCTTCCGGGAGAGCGATCCCGGCTTGACCATGCCCGATATCAAGCAGGCGATGACTCTCGCTGCAGAAGATGTGCGCGCCGAGATCGGCGGTGGGCGACTCCAGTATCCCGTTCTCATCGCCCTGCTCGTCGGAGTGGTGCTGGCCGGCCTCTTCGTCGCGCTTTACGTCAGGCGCTCGGGTATCGGTGTGAGCCCCTTGGTGCTCGTGGTCGTCGTCGGCCTGATCATTGTCGGGATCGGAATCGCGGCCATCGCCACGCGGCGCTGATCGACGTCCCTCATTGCGTCTCTTTTTGCACCATCACTCCCACCACGATTGCCGTAAGCCTTTCAGGAGCCTTTCGAGGGCGCGCGATTATTTTTACAGAAAGCGTCGGCTCTTTTCTTTCGGGCTCCGTCTAAACGGGCAAAATGACATCAACCACGGACAGGGCGGACAAGGAACTGATCGACAGCTATCTCGGCGGTGACCGCGAGTCGTTCGCCAAACTCGTCGAGCGCTGGGAACACCAGGTGGTCAATCTCGCCCATCGCCTCACGGGCGATCTCGACGACGCGCGCGATATCGGGCAGCTCACCTTCGTGAAACTTTTCCGACGGCTAGATTCGTTCAACGGAACGTCCCGATTTTCCACCTGGCTCTACCAGGTTGTTGTCAACGCCTGTCGCGATCGTCTTCGGGCTCGCGGAGCGGCTCTTCGATTGGCTGAGTCATCGCGCTCGGCGGCCGCCGCCTGTGAATCGGTAGAGCTCTCCACACCTGAGCGGGTTTCAGAGCGACGTGAAGCCGCCTTGATCGTCTCCGGCGCCGTGGGGGCGCTCGCCGAGGCCGAGCGCGAGGTGGTGGTCCTGCGCCACTATGAGGAACGAACTTTCTCCGAGATCGCGGCGATCGTGGGAGCGCCGGTCTCCACGGTGAAGTCGAGAATGGAGAGGGCAATAAACAAACTGCGACCCCTTCTCAAGGGTCTCGAGGGATGACAGCAAGGAGCGGTCTCATGGATTGCAACGGGGTGCGGAAAGAAATCCTTTCATTTATCTACGATGAGCTCGAGCCAAGTGAGGCCGAAGCCGTCAAGAGCCACATCGATGGCTGCGCCGAATGCCACGCCGAGTGGCGCGCGCGGCGGTCGATCTGCGGCGCGCTCGACCGTTGGCCCGACGTTGTGCACCGCGTCGACGCGGAAGCGATCATCGGTCGCGGTCGCACCGTGCCAGTTCGGAAAAGGGCGGTTGGCGCGACGCGGCTCATCGCCGCTCTCGCGGCCGGTCTTTTTGTGGCGGTCACCCTCTTTGTTGTGGGTGTCGAGGTGGAGTCCCTCGATGGCGGTGTGCGTCTTACTTTCGGCCGCCCGTCAGTGGGTGAGGAAACGAAGGCCCAGATATTCGAGAGCGAGATCCGCGCCATGGTCAGGAAAGAGATGGCCGGCGGAGTGGGGGAACTCGTGGAGAGCGTGGCGCGACGATTTGGAGATCTCGCCCTGCGGCAGGAACAGAGACAGGTTCAGTTCGTTCGATCGGCCCGACTGCAGCGGGACGACGACTTACGCCGCACGCACAACCTGATCCGGCGCGTGGCGGTCGAATCGGCCACCGAGTCGGAACAGACACGCCACCTCGTCGAGGGGCTCGCCAGCCTCGTGCGTTATGCAGACCTCAAAATTCCGGAAATCGAGCATTGATAGGGAAAGGAGTTTAAAAATGAAAAAGCAATCGGTTCTTCTTCTTGTCATCGTGGCGGCCCTCTTCGGGGGACCGGCGATTTCATTAATATCAGCGCAGACCGCCGAATCGGACGCGCTCGAGGCTGATCTGTTTCGGGCCCTGTTCGACGACATCGAGATCATGAAGCGTGTCATCGACAAAACGCTGCAAGCGCACTTCAAGCAGAAGACGGACAGCCAGTCGGCGGCCCTTTTTCACCCGGGGATAAAATGGTCAAAGGCCGCTGACGGTGCCGATGAGGTGGACGTCACCTTTGAGAGCGACGCCGGTGGCAGATATCGTTATCTTCCGGGTCTGAACACCGTTTTCGGCAATGACTTCGATGGACAAGGCTTCTACGTCCCCGGATCGGGTGCGATCTTTCGATTCGAGGTCGCAGTGGCCGCACACGAAACTCCCAAAAAGGATGAGGCCGACGTCACATCGGCCGATCTCTGGAAGGAAGCGGAGCTCGAATACCTCCGGCGCGAGCATGCCATCGCCTACAATCTGCTGATGCAGGAGAAGCAGCAAAACAAGAACTGGGTCCCCGATCCCGCTGCGCTCGAGGAGGTCATCGATCTTCTCGTCGATACGATCGGTCGCCATGGGCACAACATCGACGGTCTCGGCAAGAACGACCGGATCACACTCCTCCTCGGCGTCAAGGCCCGGATCCCGCGCGCGCAATTGCTCCTTCCGCCTGACGATCCAGCCGCCATCGCCCTCTCTTACTACGGTGCGGCACAGACCAAGACCGTGGGAGGCGACGAGGTGATCATACAGATCCCCATGGCCTATATCGCACTCTATCAGGAGACGAAGGACCGTGCGGCGTTCAAGAAGGCCGCCACCATTCTGCGCTACCCGGCCAAGGGCCACCGCCCAAAGCCGGACCGCATCGAAGCGATCGGCTATGGACGATAAAAAGAGGCCGCTGAGAAAATCAGAGTCTGGCCAAATTGAAATTATCTGTAAAGGACGCCCATAGGCCGGAGGTGTTGAGGCTTTTTGCCGACGTTTTCATCCCATCTCAGGCATTCTGTCCCGTGCTGGTTTGGAGTCGGGGGATCAGCCAGTCGGGACAGACTGAAGTCGGCGGCAAAAAGCCTCAACACCTCCGACCAATAGGCGTCCTTTGCGGATTTCAAAACAGGCGGTCTTCTAATCCACCTCGAGAACGAGCAGGTTGGAGAGGAGGTTGTACGCCCCGCCCCAGACACCAACGAGAACCTGGAAGGGATACTCCTCTCCGGAGCTCCACGTTGACGGTAGGGTGATCGTTCGAGTCAAAAGACCCGACGGAGAGGGCATGGCGCCGATGGGCCAGCTGTTCACAACGGGCCAGATGTGGAGCGAGCCATGCTGGGTGGAGTGGGGTGGGTCGATCACGTTGCCGCCAAGCGCGAGGGTGACCGGCTTGTCCGGCTGCCCGACGACGTGCAGGTCGATCCTTCCGCCGGGCACCACGTCACCTGTGACATAGAGGTGGACGTAGAATTCGTCGGCGCCGAGATCGATGGCGCCGTGGGCGATACGCGGATCGCCTTCCATGTCGGCCGTTCCGAGGCCGGGCGCGGCATTGTCGCCCGCGTCCTTGCAGGGCGAGTTCCAGCTCAGATGAAAATCGCCGACGGCCGAATCTGCAAAAAAAGGCTCGCTCAAGATGTTTCCCGTCCCCGGCCAGCCGCCCTCGATGTTGCAGTAAGTGATCGAAGGATAGAGTGAGCCGGGCGCCACGTGAATCTGATCGTCCACGGGGGCGCTGTTGGCCCAGAGGATACTGTTCGTCAGGACCGGAACACCACCGGGGAGATCACTGCACCAGAGTCCGCCGCCGCAGTTGTCTGCGCTGTTTCCAAAAATCGTGTTGTTCAGCAAGGTCGCCGAACCGATGCACCACAACCCTCCGCCGTCGAAGGCGTCGTTCCTGAAAATGACGTTATTGGTGATCAGCGATGCCGAACCGGCGCAGGCGATTCCGCCGCCCGTCCCCGACCCGCCGCTGGCCACATTGAGGCGGATTATGTTGCCGTCGATCGTGGGGGATGCGTGTTCCAGGTGGATCCCGCCTCCCGACGCGACCGTCTCGTTCTTGAAGATCAGATTCTGCGAGATGATCAGCGATGGAGTCGAATCGACGCAGTGGATTCCGCCCCCTTCGTCTGCCCGGTTGTCGTGAATGGCATTACCGGTGACGAGCGGCGTGGCTCCCGCGTCGCAAAAGAGACCTCCGCCCGCGGTGTACGCTTCATTGTAAGAGATCTGGTTGTCGCTCAAACTGGGCGTCGACATCCCGGCGCAGAAGATCCCGCCTCCCATGCTCACGCCCGTGGGGCTGCTGTGATGGGCCCTGTTCTGCTTGATCATATTGTCCACGAGCAGAACGGACGAGTCGAAGAGAACGACCGCCCCCCCGTAGCAGCTCGGGCCGTGTGCGAGGTTGTCGAATATGACGTTCCCTCTCATCGTCGGCGTCGAACCGTTCTCGCAAAAGATTCCGCCGCCCGCGTTGCTGGAGTTCTCGCTGATCGTGTTGTTGTAGATGGGGGGAGAGGAGTTGTCGCAGTAGATGCCGCCGCCCGAACCGCTCGTATTCCCGATGATCCTGTTGGCCGCGATGCGCGGGGAGGCGTCTTGGCAGAAGATCCCGCCGCCGAGGAAATTGCTGTGGCACTGGGAGATGACATTGTTGATAATCGTCGGCGACGAAGCGACGCACCGAATCCCCCCGCCATTGTCACCGAATCCGTTGATGAGGGCGAACCCGTCGATGATCGATCCCGGCCCTTCGCCCTTGGTGAAATTGACGACCTCTCTGTTCGCCGACGGCCCGCCGCCGTGAATCTGAGTGACTGTCGGTCCCTGCTCGCTGCGGATCGCGACCGCCTTGCCGTCGAAGTCGATGTTCTCCACGTAGAAGCCGGGGCGGACGATGATCTCGTCGCCGCTCTGGTTGGCCGCGTCGATGGCGTCCTGGATCGTCGGCTGATC
>Ga0180429_10001104_pt1 | contig 23183 bp, 12 predicted proteins | sample SS_ome_FD_132428 | JGI IMG/M metagenome (GOLD analysis project Ga0180429, IMG submission 132428) | Hypersaline lake sediment archaeal communities from the Salton Sea, California, USA - SS_1_S_1 metaG | ecosystem: Environmental > Aquatic > Non-marine Saline and Alkaline > Hypersaline > Sediment ...
GCAGGCGATGCCAACGCCATCGCCACGATTCGTCGCTCCTTGACCGTGTCCAACTGCACCGGACGACCTGGACGCATTGCCGTTCTCTTTGGATGTAGACCGTCGATTCCGTAGCAGGCGAAACGCTTCCTCCAGCGGTAGAACAGCGTCCTTGAGATCCCGGCTTCGCGACATGCGGCGCTGACGTTGCCCAGCTCTTCAGCTCGCTGCAGGACACGAAGTCGAGTACTCTGTACCTTGTCTTCGAGGGTCATCGGCAGTCCTCCCAGGTTTCTTAATCGCTACCTGGAGATTCTGCTCTGGTGACCCTCTTTCTTCCGCCTACCTCACTTCGACACCTGTAAACAGTACCGTGAAACTCGACACCCTAGCTCAAAGGGCCGCCTGCCTCAATGCGCTGGAGCGTTCTTTGTCTTCCAGAGCTCGGCTTCGTGAGATTCCTCCTTGGCGATGCTGGCGACCTTGATGAAGATGTCGCCGAGATGCTCCGCAAGGAGCCCAGGACCGTCACGACGACCTGTCGGATCGACTTCGCTCGCGTACTCGTGTTCATCGGCGGCCTCGCTCGCAGCCCGATCTCGTACTCGGGCCGACGAAACGCTGCAGCGGCGAGAATCTGGTGAAGATCTCATTTGGATTGGGACGTAGCGGGAACGTCTTGCGAGTCCGAGGACTGCGAACCGTCAGCAGAGCATTCTACCGAACTGCAAGAACTTGCGGCACGTCAGCTACGGGGCTCAGGCAGTTGTCGCAGCCTGTGCCGCTAGGCCACAGGTGGTACGACATCTGCCATCTCCAAGTAGCGACAGAACGCGTTTACCAGTCTCATCTGCCGAGGTGTTCGGCAGTCCGGCTCAAACAGGCGCGGGCTCGCAACGAGGATGCACGCACATCGAGCCCTCGATGTGGCAACGTTCAGCCGGCTCGGGCTATACAGGAACTCCATCCCGCGAGGCGCCAGCTCCGGAGATGACGTCGCCATCGAGTAGATGACGATCGGTGCTTCCTGACCTTGGAAGCGATCAACCGTGCCCACTCTCGCTCGTTCTGGCAGGCGCTGCATGATCGAGGCGACCTGGGCGTTGTATGGAGCCACGATCAGCACGTCTTCGAGTGTGATTGGCCGGGTCTTCCCTTTGGCGTCAGTCCAGGCCACACCGTCTGCGGTGAGTTGCGCCACGAGCTGCGTCACAACCTCGACCTCCTCAAGCGACTCGTTGCAGTTTCCGTCGTGCTCCGTCGGGACGAACCATAGACCAGCCCCCTCGTAGACTGGGTGTCCGAGAAGGCACTGGGCTTCGAGCCCCTCTCGGGAGCACAGCCGGCTCTCGTAGAACAGCTCGGACGTGAACTCGCAGATCGATGGGTGCAGCCGCCACGTTGTGGGCAGGAACAACCCGCGCTCCGGAGGCATCGTCTGATGCTCGCCGAGCAGGTGTTCCAGGGCGCTCACATCAGTGCCATCAGGATGGCTGCCACGCTTGGGTTGTTCCAGCTGTTGCGGATCCCCAAGCAAGACTACCGAGCGCGCTGCCTGGGAGACTGCAACAGTGTTGGCAAGCGAGATCTGGCCTGCTTCATCCACAAACAGGACGTCGACCGAGTCTACAGCTTCTTCACGCGACCACAGCCATGCGGTCCCTGCTGCGACCTGTGCGCCCCCGCTCTCAAGCACCCGAAGCACCTCGGAGTTCTTGTCCGTCTCATGGATCTGGGCTAGGCCGTCGTCTTGCGGCTTGTCACGAACCTTCTGTACGCAGCGAAGGTCGACGTCAAACTCCTCAGATGCGGTGACTGCTTCCTCGAGGAGGTTTCGTATGACCTTGTGGCTGACCGCGGCGATTCCGACCTTGAGGCCTGCGTTGACCGCCTCGCAGATCATCCGCCCTCCGGTGTATGTCTTGCCGGATCCTGGCGGTCCCTGAACAGGCAAGAGCCCTCCATCGAGGCTGCAAACCAGCCGCCGGCCTGCCTCAAGTGGCGTCTTGTATTCCTGTACGACGGCTTCAAGTGACGCATCAGTCAATCGCGGGGCCAGACCGATCAGGAGATCCCTGCCGGCCCGCGATGCCCCGGCGGCATCGACGCCGTTTTCGGCCACCCATTCGCCAAGTCGGAAGAGCGCGTCCCTCAGCGGCCTCGTCCCGACGATATCGTGTGCGAAGACCGACGGTGGGTTGATCCCGGCCTTCGATGGCCCCTTCTTCAGATCCAGAATGCGGGCAACTGCATCAAGATGGACGATCTCGCCAAGGACCGCTGTTTCGGTCTCGGCTGCTAGGACCTTGTTGCCGTCACGAAGCTTCGTCTCTTGGTGGGGGAATCGATAGCGATCGATGACGCTTCCCCGCCCCACTTCGCCGACGCGTTCGATGAACTGCAGTCTTCCGATCGCGTCTCTCTCATCGAGCAGCTCCTCATCACTGAGGCCGATGAGCCGGAAGTACTCCCACCAGATCGCCTTATCCTCACGCCGGTGCCACTCGAGCAGTTGAGCGAGAATCCATTGCGCCTGTTGCTCGTTCGATCGCTCGCCGCAGTCAACCGGGATCCCGGCAACGAGACGCTCTGCGAGCTCCTGCACACGTGTCATCGCTTCGTCAAGCGCCTCACTGGGATCGCCGCTCTTCAGCTCCGGGCGAGCGATCTCGGCACCATCCCCGATCAGACTCGCGCGAAGCGTCTCCAGCCAATCCTGAAGCGCAAGTGTCGCAAGGCAATCGTCTTCGTTGTAGCCCTGAACTGCGTCTCGGATCTCGTCTGTGATCGCTTCGGGGGCCTCGGATTCGAGCGCGTATTCGAGCGCGCGCAGATGGTGTGAAGCATCGCGAAGATCGACTTGACGTGTGAATCCGAAGAACGGTTCGAGGTTCTTGATTGAGTAGGACTCGACGCTGGCACGCACGGCGTGTTTCACCACCGCATACAGGTCGACGAACCGCTCGCCGCGAAGCAGGCGATCAACCTCATCTTCCCGTGTTGCGTACCGCCCCATTAGCCGCTTGACCGCAGACGGCTCGTACGCTGCGTAATGGTAGATGTGGAAGCCATCATCCGCTTTCCAGCGAGCCATCGCCTCGTTGATGAACTGCTCGAACGTTGCCTTCTCCTCCTCGGGAGTTAGCGCCCAGAGGGCGTGATACTCTGGCTCGCTTGCATCGTTCAGTGAGACGTAGCCGAACAGATACTCGAGCCCTTCCGCGCCCACGAAGCGCGCCCCTTCGAAGTCGAAGAAGATGTCATGCGGTGTGGGTTCAGGAAGGCAGTGCAAGCCAAATCCCTCTTCCAGCGGCAGTAACTCGTGTACGGGCGCACCTTTGGCCCGCCCTTCCAGCTGAACGCGAGCCTGGTGATGCACGCGGTGATACGTCTCCGGCGCGCCTCGCTCCGGTGCCGGATCAAGTGGCATCGGCGCTTGCGCTAGCGACATCAGGGTGCCGATCTCTCGTTCCTGAAGCTCGCTGATCTGCATCTTGCTGATCCCAGCAACCAGACAGAGATGGTCATCCTCGTGGCGCTTATCGTCGCACACCTTCCACCAACGACAGATGTCGCACTGCTCGCACTTGTCGGGATACGTCTCGCCGCCTTGCCACATGCCGTCCCGCACCGTCGCGAGCAGTCGATCTCGGACGACACGGTAGTAGGCCATGAAGTCGTCGACGCGGAAGACCTCAGGCATGTAGTCCTGGCCCGGTGGAACGACGTACATGTGCTCGGGCAGTACCCCTTGGATCTCACGGAGCAGATCAGAGTACAGACACAGCTGAAGCATCGTCCGGCCCTTGGTCTCGCGCGCCAGCTTCGTGTCTGCGATCTCGTAGGAGAAGTCGCCCAGTTCAGACGGCACCTCGACGCGCAGCAACACATCCGCCCGCCCCAGCCAGCCATCCCCCAGCAGCGTTGCCTGAACGATGACGTCTGAACCCTCCTTCAAGGCATGGATGGTCTGATCGTGATTGTCCTTCTCACTGCCCAGCTCAGGCAGCTCCGTGGTTGATAGCCCCTGTGAACGAAGGTGCTCGATGTAGCCGAGCTCATGCTCGAACCCGCGCTGTTGCAGCGCCTCGAGCGCAGGATCCTTGTAGTTGGGTGCCTCGATCTCCTTCTTGGCAGCACACAGGTCCAGATACGTCAGATGGCGACAGCCGAGATGGTTCGCAAGGTCAGAAGCGGAGAGGCGGAGGGAATCTGTTATCAATCTCATCGCCGTGCTCCTGCTCTGCGATTCTGTCGGCCTCTCGATCTGAGCGGAAGCCCAGGACCTCCTTCCTTGCGGTCAGAGAGCCAATCCGAGTAGCAGACCACCATATCCCCAAACCAACACGCCGACAGCTACTATCCAAAGGCCGAGATGAGTCAACACCAAGTCGACTCGTTTCCGCTCGCTCTCAGCCTGCTCTTCTTGGTATTGGGCCGAATCCTCGTCCCATGTCCCACCGTCAATGGTGTTCTCGTCGCGAGCCATTCGAGTTGGTCCCAATCGCAGCAAGCGCCGAAACGATAGCAATCCCCCCAAGAAGCACAGAAGTGGCCCCGACAACTCGAAGAACAGCTCCTGTCCTCGGAGGATGTCAGCGACAAGCGAACCTCCCACCAATAGCACAGCAACGGCAACAGATCCGACCCCGGCTTTGCCCCCTACGCGTTGGAGACGATCTCCCAGACTCACTGCGTGCCCAGCTTCTCTTCCACTCACTCCAGCACCGCCTTCACGAGAGCATCAACAGCGTCGGCGTAGAACTCGATGTTCACCTTCGTCGCGAGCTCATCAGGGAGATCAAACAGCTGTTTCCTGCAAGACACTGGCATGAGGAGCGTTTGCGCGCCCTTCTCGATGCCCAGCTCCGCAACGGACACAGGGTTTGGGATCATCTCGACGGAGCCACCAAGGTTGAGAGCTCCGACAATGACAAGGCCGCCCTTCAGACTTCTCTCCAGAGCGCTTCCGCAAAGCGAAAGGAGCACTGAGAGCCCAAGGCCCTTACCAGTCGTGTCCGTGTCCATCGCTCGCATTTGGATTGAGAACTCGTGTGCGCGAGGATCTCGATCTCCGACAAGTTCCTTCGACCGCACGTAGAGGTTCTGTTCTCCTACGCGAACGCTCTCACGAAAACCTTGAGGCGTTGGAGCATTGAGTGTTCTCACGCCGCTTCCTGGTCCACTGGTTGCCTCGATGCGATAGAGAGCTGGAGCTGCCCCTTCAGCTCCGGGGCTGATCGTCCAAACCTGTCCGGGTGGAAGGGGATCGGTCTCTACTGCCCGATCGCTGTGAAGCTCGGGCGTCGACACGAACTGCTCAACGCCGTCCACGCCAAGGAAGAAGCTGAAGTGCGTGTTGCGGAACTCGGAGCGTACGATCCGCTTCTGCTGCTCCTTCACTCGGCGGCGAGACTCCAGGGCAATGCGGACGATTTCCTCGAGCTCCTCGTCTGGGATCTCCATGGATGCATCTGGATACAGAAGCTTGATCAGCCCGCTTGCGGTCTTGTTGGCAGCATCGATGTCCCGCCCGCTTAGCGCGCCTCCCCAATGCACACGCCCTTGAAGAGCCGATACACGGGACTGAAGTCGCAGACGATTCCAGCATTCAGACAGGAAGTCACTGACCAGTCCGAAGTGATCTGTCAAGTGCTCGTTGGGATTGATCTTCGGGAAATCCCATCCGGGCAGGTACGCATGGATGCGATCCATGAATGCTGTATCGTGCCTCATCTCCGGCGGAAGCGGCCCCAGCAAGTGTGACAATCTCTGCTGCTGCCGAACGTCCACATCCAGGTTGCCGACGAGAACGATGCTCCCATCCGCCCGGATGCTCTCCTTGCCACGGGAGAACTCGCCGGACGCCATGTAGCCCTTCATGATGTTGACGCCATCCTTCTGGTCGAAGGAGATGCCTGACACCTCGTCGAAGCAGACGACATCGTAGAGGCAAACGAGACCTCTCTGCCCATTGGCGAGATTCACGAAGAGCTTCGCGACGGTCGTCTTGCCTCCAGAGACCAGATGGGCGTAGGGGGAGATCTGCTGATACAGATGACTCTTCCCAGTTCCACGCGGACCGAGTTCCACCATGTTGTAGTTGCGCTCCACGTACGGAACCATCCGCAGAAGCGTCACCAACTGGGCGCGCTCATCAAGCGCCTCAGGTTCTAGGCCAACCGAACGAATCAGCAACTGCCTCCACTCATTGACGGAGTACTTCGCCCGAGCCTTGCTGAGCACATCGAGGACGTCGGGTGAGGAGAGCTGGATGGGTCGGAGACTCTCTACGGCAAACGGTCGACCATTCTGCTCCTGAGCAATCGCCGCGTCGTACTCGAGAGAGACTTCTGCGTAGAACCCATCCAGGAGCATTCGCTCATGTTTGTGGACGAGATCATCTGCGATGCGCACGTCTCGAAGGTTCAAGCTCGGCAACTCAGCCAGGAAGCAATCGTTCTTCGAGTCTAGGCGAGCCTTCACAAGATCAATGAGCTTCTCGGTGCCACGCTCTCTGGCACGCGCCTTGAACAGCTCCGCCTGGATGGATCCGACGGTGCGTTCCTGAAGCTGCCGCTCGACGATGTGTAGACCTTCGGCGATTTCCTCCTCGTCTATGCTTGCGCAGTACCGTCCCAGGAGGAACTCCACAACATAGGTGGGGATGGGATACTGGCGGCTGTACTTCCGCACCAGATCCTTGCGAACCAGATAGCCATCGAACGCTTCTGCCGCAATTTGGTCGATTCGATCAAGCTCCATGCTATCTATCCCCTCCAATCACGGTGGCTTCCTGGGCGAGCACTGCGCCGTTCGGGTCCAGCACAACCACGTATGCATCTGCCCCAAGCAGATCGTCATCCTCGATCAGAGTGCTCGTCTGACCAGCTTCATTGAAGGTTGCGGAAGGCGACTTGGCGCTCCCTTCATCGCCTGGGCGCGCACGAACCTCGGCCCGCATCCCCAACGCATCCTCTGTCCCAATGGTGATTCGGCAACGAAGCCCGGCCCACGAGATGGATTCAATCGCAACGATTCCACGTCGCTCGTCCACCCTGCCGCTGAACGTCAGATCCGGAATCACGCACTCTTGCAGACTGATCCCGCCGTGTGCATAGACGGTCCCCGCTCGAAACGCTGTCGCACCTGGCGCGACGGCGAATCGCTCGTTTCGATTCCAGCTCCACGCAAAGACTGGAACATCAACGTGCGACGTGTCCTTGATGGATGCGCAGCGAGCCCACTCGCTCTCCGTCAAGAACTGGGGCAGTTCAGTCTTCTCCATCCCACCGGGCACGAGAAGCCAACCATGATCCGTCACCACGCGAATCCGCTTCCATCCTTGGGAGAGGAGGCTCTCGATCTGGTCGAGCACGACACCAAGCTGCTGCTCGATCTGCGAGGCCATGTCGAGCTTCAGTGTGTGTCCCAGCTTGTCGATCTGAGCGGACTCCGCCCAGCCGCAAGCATCTGCACGATGTGCAGACAGCATCAGCCCATCCACCTTGTCGACACCTCGCTCTTCCAGCAGACGGGCGATGGCCTTGGATCCGAGAGACTTGTGATCTGATCCATACTGTGGAGCGAAGTCCTTCACAAGCGTGCTGTTCGAAGCAACATGCTGGGAGACAACCATGACAGCTGGCTTTGCCGTTGCCGTCACCGTCGGCAGAGCAGCCCACCGCCAGGAGCGCGACACCTTGAGTCCGCGCGTCTCTGCAAGCCTGCCTAGACGCTCTCCAAGGTCGAATCGGAGCCCATCGACAAACAGCAGACATTCACCAGGCTCCAGTTGCAGTGGACCGCTTGCTGCCAATGCGTCGAACTCCTCGCCAGCAAAGAGCATCTGGAGCCGCGTGGCGCTATCGTCGACCCAGGGGAGATACATCGCGCGAAGAGCGCCTGAAACTGCTGCCCTGTCTTCCTCTCGAATGACTGCGGCAATAGCCATCAACACGGCATCGTCCGCTCGGTAGCCATCGGAGCGGTACTGCTCAGCCATCTCATCGACGCTGTGGCCTCCAGCCGCGCCCCGGACCACAAGCGCAAGTCTCGCGAGATGCTCCAAGGCGAATGCGAGCGGGCACATGCCCAGCTTCGCCCACACCCAGTCACGCCGAACTCCATGCCGCTCCTCAAGTTCGAGAACGCGACCGCATGCCTCATGAGAAGGAAGATCAGCGATCTTCTGAAGAGAACTACGAAGTTGGATCTCATCACTCTCGGTCTCGGACGGCCAATACTCCGGCTTCAATGCCAGCGTCGAAGGCCTCGCTCTCCGCAACAGGTCTGGAATCCCGGGGTAGCTGGCCGGAGCCTCGGTGAACCGGCTCCACACGTCCACCCACGAACCCACGGGTTCCCCAAGTTTCGAAGCAGCGACAAGCACCCCGTCTGATTCAGGGCTGAAAGCGTAGGTGTCGATACACGAGGAACAGAATGCATCCCACTTCTCATGGTCCCAGGCGCTACGAACAGCTTCGGGGTTCCCCATCCAGTTCAGGAGTTCCCGAACGGGGTCTCCGATCATCAGTGTGTTGAAGTCCTCGGCTTCGAGACGCTTCCCACGCAGCGTGTCGAGCGGGGTTGTCGCCAGGCGGCCGAGTGCCCCAAGCATGGCTTGTCGCGTCGCGTGATCGCCGGCGATATCTAGTCCTAGGCCGCCATCGGAGGAAGCCAAGAAGGCCTCGACGGTCCAGTCCCGCCCATTGCGCTGTTTCCAGACCGTCCCGCGATACTGCAGTTCGATCAGAGGTCGAAGCTCTGGCGGGCAATCCTCGGCGGCGCGAAGCTGCTGCCGACTGACGCCCGGCATATAGATGATGGATATGGCTTCGTCATCCCAGTCCAGTTCTGAGAAGCTCGTTTGTCGAACCTCCGGCTCAAGCACGGTTCGGAGCCAGATGGCCGGACCCTGCTTCTTCTCTGGCGCATAGCCGCCGAGCATCAGGAGCTGCGGCATGAACTGGCTAAGGAGCCCCACGATTGGTTTCCACTGCTCCCCTGGATCGGCCCACAGAATGGCCGCTGGGCGAACCGCATCTGAGGCATTGAAGCTCCCGGCGAACCTCAGAGATGCTTGCACCGCTTCGAGGAGGGTGTTGACGGTCTGCGGAGAACTCACGAGAGATCCCACCCTCTCTCGAAGCACTTCAGTAGCTCCTTCTGCCGTGCCTCGACGATTTCGGGCGACCACTCCTCATGCTCAAGAACCTTCGTCGTTGCGGCAAACGTTGTGACGCCCTCGGACGTAAGGAAGTAGCGACGCTTCTTCTCCGCGAAATCGAGATTGCCAGCCTGCGAGTTCTTCCTACGCGTCAGTAGGACGAGATTGCCGATGCGGTGGACCCAGCGTTCTCTGAGTTCTTGACTAGTCCACACCCTCTCCCATTCACTCCCTGCCGATACGGTTTGCGGGAGAACGTGCTCTACTGTGAGCACGGGAACATCGTACGTGGCTCCACGGTCAGACAAGAACGAATCGAGCCGGAGCATGACGTATCGCCGCGTCCGGACGTTCATTCCGTATACGTCTCCATCCAGCTCAGACAGGGTTTCGAACCTCTCATCCTCAGAAAGCATGAGGGCAGATCCATCAGCGAAGAGGTCTGCATCATCTTGGATCTGTCGCAGCAAGGTCCCATAGCGCTCGATTCGGGCGTTCACGTACTGCCGACGCACTAGCATGCTCACTGCCAGTCTCTCAAGTGCTCGGAAGAACAGGGCAAGTGCCTCGGGATCGTCGGCGTGCCGCCGCAAGTACTCCATCGCGGGCGGTACCCAGTCGAAGTTGTCAATCTGATTCAGCCACTTGAGGATTTCGTTGACTTCCTTGGCGCCTTCAGTAGAACGGAACGAGGAGTTCGTGACCGTCGAATACGCATCAGCGTAGGGCCCCAACACGTCATCGATCAACCGCTTCCGGTCTTCAAAGGCCGGGAGCACCTGTTTGCGGAAGGCATCGAGAATCGTCATCCGGAGCTTGTCCCTCTGATAGATCATGCGGATGTGCGGGAAAAGCTCATTGAACGAGTCGCGCCCAAGTTGGTCCTCGAGATCCTCCCACTTCCTCGTGTATGCGTCACGTTCTCCGGGCGCCAAAGAGCCAATGATCTCAGCCTTTAGGATGTCGCCAGGGAGGAGATCTAGCCCCCTATCGTTGAGGACAGAGAAGATGCGATACGCCGATTCCATACTCGGCGTCGAGACTGCGACGAGGTAGCATCGCGTTGCCACGAACTTCGCCAACCGAACAAGGTAGTCCTGATCAAGCTTCTCAAGCGCGCCGCGATACAGTTGCGCGTTGTCCCGCATGTTCTTCTGCGAATCCGTCAAGCTGGCATCTGGCAACCGCTCCAGTTCCGCCAATCCGCCCTCTTGCTGGACGTATCGAGCGAAGAACTCCCGATCGCGCTCCCGCAAGGAGAGTCTTGGACTGGGTTCGCGCCCCTCGATGGGGTCGCCCGGTTCGTTCACATACCGCTTGAGAGATCGAGAGACGTCCCCTGCCGTGAGTTCAGACAAAAGGGCAAGGAGTATCGTGAGCGTTGTGAGCCTCTGCTGACCGTCAATGACCTGCGCTTCGGATAGGTCCTCTGCCTTGATGAGGACGATGCTGCCCAAGAAGTAGGGTTCCTCGGTTCCTTGCTGACTCTGTTCCTGCATGAACTCCCGGATGTCGTTGAGTAACTCACCCGCTTCCTCTGTCGTCCATGCATAGGGGCGCTGATAGGGGGGGATGCTGAAGTCGAACTCCGCGCTGAAGATCTTGCTGATCGGGTACTCATGCCCTGTGATTCTCGCCACTATGCCACCTCCCCGTCATGTGTCTCCCGTGCCTCTTGCCTGGCTTCGTTGGTGTAGTGCAGGTCATTCCAGCGGTTGCCGTCGAAGTCGTCGTTGCCTTGGAAGTCTTGTGCCTGTTGGCCCCAGCTCCAGAACCATGGGTAGTCGTCCTTGGGTCGGAGGCTCTGGGGTTCCTTGCCACGGTCTTTGCCCCACTTGATGTTGGGTTTCCAGCGAAAGACGCCGGCACCCTTCTTCCCCCCAGGGATGTCAGAGGCCATGAACGGGCGGGCATTGAGTCGCACGCCGTCATTGATGTCGGGATCCCAGCCGATCGGTTGTTCGGCAAGCGATTTCCAGCGGACAAACAGGTCATGCGGCGGTTCACCTTCGAGGATGTCGGCGAGGCGTTTTCGGAGTTCAAGTGCGGCGGCAAGCCGATCTTCTGCACCCGCGGTGCCGCGCTTCACTCCATCTTCCTGACGCGCAATCCAGTCGGTGAGGTAGCTGAACGTGAGCAGCTCCAGCGTTCGCCGCCCACCGCCATTACCCTCGGCCAGCTTGCGGTAGTTGACGAGCGCATGGAAGCCATCGCGCTTGCGGCCATCCCAGATGTGCCAAACGAATGGGCGGTGATGAAACAGTCTGCAATGCTGTTCGAAGAAGTCGTTGCGCAGCCACGCATCGAGATCCTTGGCCTTGGAGTCGGTTGCTTCAATGAGTTGCCCTGCCTTCTCGGCGGTCCAGTCGCCGCCGAAGGCGGCAGCCAGGAGCGCGTGCAGTCGCTCGGCTGCGGGTGACTCACCACGAATCGATGGGATACAGACGATGCCGTCTTCATCCGCGTACGGCAGCAAGTCATCGCAGTGAGACACCCACTCCCGAGCTTGATCTGCCAGACGCATCTCCGAATCTAGCTCCGGTGGCCAGCGATAGCCGAGGAGACGGGCAACAGCGACTTGAAGAACTGCGTCCGGGTGAGTCCCCCCGGGGTGCCCGTGAAAGAGCCATTGAGTGGGGTCGTCTGATTCGGGTTCGGGGAGGCCTTGAGGGTACTTCTCTGCTGCACTTCTTCGCCAGAGTGCAGTGTCGAAGGGAACTTTGCCTACCGTCGCGTTATTGATCTTAACGGACTGCTCAATCGCGCGAAGGGAGGCCTCGAAGCTAGGGTGTGTGACGAAAGCCCAGAGAGCTGGCAACAGATCCTCGCGTCGAGGGACTATCGCAGTGACGTTGCTATCGAATACCTCGCCCAGATAGCGTGCTACTGTGACACCGCCCATTAGCTTGACAACCACCCCCTGGCTCCCCCAGGCAGCTTGGCCCTGAGGTCTTGAGAACGCGGATTCGCCCTCACGGAAATCAACTACACTCGTGGCCCCATCGATGAGACGACTTACGTCTGGTGCACCATGTAGGAAGCGCCAACACCCAGTGACTTGCTCTAGCTCCCACCACATCCGGCGAAGCCGCGAATCATCGCCAGTCTTCAGTCCCTGCGGAGTCATCGCTAGCTCACCTAGCCGAGGGTGTTCAGAGGGTGCCCCCATGCTAATCCGCGCGTCAGGATTCCTCAGTTGCGATGCTTGCTCAAACATGCGGGTGACTGCCCCCGTTCCGTTCTTGAGCGTGTCCATCTTGAATGAGCGATCCTTCGATGCAGAAGCGTCAACTCCGAATACGAGCCATCCGGCCGACGGGAGACTGCGGCTTAGTACGCTGAGCCCGGTTGTCGCAGCCCAGAAATTCATGTCTTGAAACGCATTGGCGCCAAGGCGTATCACCGAATTGAACCTCGAGTTCCGAAGGAGTTCCTCCCGAACAGATGTGTAGCTGGGCAAGAAGTACCAGTTCTGGGGTGTTACAGTCGCGGTCGACCCTCCAGAGACACAGAGTTCGGCGCAGCGCATCAGGAACGCAGTGGCCAAGTCTGCCTTGCCTTGCGGGAATCGCTTCGCGACGTAGTCTTTCAGGCCGCCAATCTGTTTTCCCCTGCCCAAATACGGAACGTTCGTAATGGACAGTGCATACTGCCCGGAGAGTAGCTCTGCAGCTCTGGCCATTCCGTGCGCTGCTACAGCACGCTCATGCCTCTCGTCGTCTCTGCTCTCATCCTGAAGTGCCCTCTCCAGCAGCGGCTGCAACTCCGAGAAGTCAGCCGTGATCAAATCGCCCGACAGAGCCTTTGGATCGATGAGTGATCCCAACATTGGAGCCTGCTCGAAGAGGTCGTGAAGCCTCTCCATGCCCGCCCTCAGTCGCGGATCATCACCGGCAAGCGAGACCCACTTGCGCTTCGTCGCGCCAACCGCCAACCCGGAACATGCGATCTGCAGAGGTGGGAGCCCAATCGGCTTGCCGGCCAGCTTCCAGGCAGCCAATGCGACGTTGAATGCTGCAATCTGTGTGCAACGAGGATCAATCTCCAAGCCGTGGAGATTCTCAGATAACACAGCGTGGATGGCATCTTCACGCGCCAACCCCTCTTCGTCCATCCGTAGCCGAACCATGAGCTGGAAGCCTTCATTCAGAAAGTGCCCGCTGCCACAGCAGGGATCGAGAACGGTGATCTCCTTGGCTGTTTCTGGCCAGCCCCCAAACGTGCCTGCTGCCGGCCTCCACGGCCCCGTGGGGTTGTCCTCCTCGTCGTCCTCCTTCGGCTCGCGAATGAAACGCAAGTACTCGAACTCGTATCCGCCCTGTGATTCTAGACGGACCACATCCCGAAGCTCCTGCTCGCTCTGCGCTGTCTCAGCGAGCTTCGCATTCGCGGCCAGCACCTTGCCGGCATGCCAGGCACCGATGGTGTTGTGATAGAGGAACTGGACCATATAGTGCTCGGTGAACAGTTGAGTCACCGCCGGCAACTCGTCCGCACCGATCTTGTTGCCCGAGGCATTGACTTCGTCCTTGCGCTTGCTCTGCCAGAACTGATACGTCCAGCCCAAGCTGTCATTGGCGGTGAAGACCTCCGCAGGCAGGCTGTTCAGCAGTCGATCGAGCGCTTGCTGAGTCTCCGGAGGAAGTGCCAACTCAAGAACAGGATCGCCTTCACGAAAGATCTGGGGGAGCGATACCTGGGCGAATCGCGCAGCCATCGCACGCGGATCCTCGCCGGCTTCATGCGCCAGCTCCTCGCACTCTTCCATTGTGATGGCGATACCCAGCTCCGGCTCGATCAACAGGTTGTTCTCTGCGAGGAATCGAGCAAACAGCATCCGATGCCAATGCTCATAGGCGACTTCTCGAATCAGATGTCGAAGCTCCAGCCGTGCGGCCTCCTGCACATCGCCCAGCTGTCGACCCCGAGCACGCAGGCGATTGCGCAGCCTGCGCTGTCCCTCACCCATGTGCGGATACGGCTCATAGTGATGCACCGCCAACGACTCCAGCGCGATCCGCGCCCCCTCCTCGGCCACATCCCGCGCCTCGATAACCGTCTTCTCCAACTGATTCCTGAGTGCCGTGGCTAGTGCTGGCATCCGTCTACCTCCGCTCGTCTCTGCTGCGTACTGTCGTCAAGCCCCGCCGGCGAAAGCATCGCTGGCTCGACGTCCTGCTCACGCGGGACGTTTCTTCCTTTCGCCATCAGTGCCGTCATACTCTCGAACGTAGCGAACAGGCCGGGTCAGTTTCCTGACGGCTCCTTCCTCCACCGCGCGCTTGATCCATGCAGCCATCTGCGATTTGGAGACTTCGAGTTGCTCGGCGAGTTCTGCTGTAGGTGTTGGTTCATCGAGCGCATTGAGGAGCACTGGCTTGATGGCCTCGTAGATGCTGGCCGGTGGCGTCAGCGACGGGGCTTGAAGTGACACAGGTTCTTTCACGGTGTCTGGAAGGGGAAGTCCCTGAAACAGTGGAATCTGGGCCGGTAACTTGGCGTCCACCGCCTCGTTGAACCAATCATCGGTGAGTGGTCCGGGCTCACTCTCGGGGAAAGGTATGGCGCCCCGATCCACAAGCTTCTTGTTGCCATCAGGGACCGTGCTTTCGATGCGGACAAAGATCGGCCTGGGGCGATTTCGCCTCATCTCTTCGATGGCACCTGCCCATGTGCCACCCCGGTTGTAGGTCGCACAGACCACCAGACCATAGTCGGCCATTGCGTAGATGAGCTTGTTGCGAGCCATCGCATTGCCAATGTTGAACCCGGCCTCCGGATGGTATGGTGTCAGGAGTAGAAGCTGCCCGTTGGCCAGGGCATCTCGTGCTTCTCTCTTGACACTGCGACGCAGCAGCTTGTCAGGCAGCAAACCAACGACTTCGCCTCCCTCCACAAGTGCCGCACTCATCGCTGTCTCGTCTACGCCACGTGCTCCGCCGGACACAACAGGCATACCGCCGCGCGCGCATCTAACAGCGACGTCTTGGGCGAACGCTCTACCCGCGTCATCCACGTTTCGAGAACCGACAATCGCGACGCCTCCACCCTTGAGAAGCGACCGATTGCCTACTCCGAACAGGATTGCCGGTGCCTGATCAGCAAGGTGCGACTTGAAGCGCTCCGGATAGTCGGAATCGCTTCGGCAGAGAACCCAAACCCCGCCCTGGTTCCACTCCTCGATGGCCAAGCCGAGCTGCATGCCTCGCTCCAGCAGTTTCGCTAGCCGCTCCGGGTCGATCCTTGCAGCCTCGGAAGTGAAAGGAACGTTCTTGGGTTTCAGTAGGTCAGCCGGGCGCAGATCTGACTCCCGGAGGGCCCGAGCCACTTGGTTGTACTCGCCCAGCGAAAGCGGCTTGACTCCACTCGTTCTTGCGAGATGACCACAGAGGAGCAAGATCACCTTCGCGTCCTCGCTCATTCGCTCGATTGCTTGCGGCATACGTAGTCCGTCCTCAACGTTTCAGTGCAAGGGCCAGCGGGAACACAGCTTCGCAGCCCGCTTGCCGCAGGAGTGCTGTTCCCACGGCCATCGTCCAACCCGAGTCCACGATGTCATCCACGAGGAGGCAAGGATTCGGCCTCACGGCGGCCTGATCGACAGCAAATGCGCCATCAAGGTTCCGACACTGCTGGAAGCTGTTCTCCATCTCTTTCTGAGGTCTGTTGGCGGCAACCTTTGTCAGGCCGGTGTGGAACGGCAGTCCGAGTGCATCAGCCAATCGGCGAGCAAACTCCGGCACGAGGTCGGGTCTCTCAAGAGAAGGAATGCACGTAACCCACTCCGGATCTGGCTTGGGGGCCCATTCGCGAACCATGTCGGCACATGCTTGGACCAGTTCGTCGTCGAATCGATGAGTGTCGTACTTGCCCGATTCCACGAGCTGCCCCCAGCCGGCATCACGCCACAGACAGAGGACACGGCCTTCCATGGCGACAAGATCGTCGCCAATCCGCCCGGTGAAACCATACATTGGGAGCGTAATTCCTGACGGCCACTGCTTCCGGGGGCGAAGGGATTGGTGGCTTCGCTTCAAGAACAGGGCCGCCTGGTTCGCTAGGGCAGGATCAATCTCGGGTGACAACAGCGGTTGCTGCCTACATCCTGCGCAGATGCCACACGGGCCGGCATCCGGATCGTCAAGGGCTTCTGTCAGGAACTGCATGAGGCATCCGGGATGCTCCATGAATTGCTGCATCTCGGCCTGTTCTTGCCTGCGAACGTCAAGGATCGCGTCGATGTGCCGCTGATCGACGCTGTACCCTTGACTGGCAGCGGTCGCATTCCATTTGGGGCCGATCTTGGCAATCGGCGGCGGCGACTCCACCGACATGAACCTGAGCGCCTTCTCTAGCCGAGAACGAGGCAGATTCAACCTCATCTCGAGTTCAGGCACGGACAATCCCTCGTCAACGCCGCGCAACACTTCAAGGGTCCTATCTACCTCTCCTTGTGGCGGAAAGGCACTGCGAAAGAAGTACTCGGCAATGTCATCATCTTCCGCGCCGTGGAGCAGGATTCCAAAGGCTTCGTCAATCGCGCGGCCTGCTCGCCCCACTTGCTGGTAGTAGTGAACCACCGACGCCGGCCGTTGGAAGTGAATCACGAAACCCAGATCGGGCTTGTCAAAACCCATTCCAAGAGCAACTGTCGCGACGAGAACCTTCACGTCGTTCGCCAGCAGTCGCTGCTCAAGCTCCTCGCGAAGACCTTCCTCAGCCTTGTCGATATCTGCGTGGTACGCTTCAGCCTGAATCCCGTTCAGGCGTAGCCATTCAGCAACTCTCTCTGCCGTCCTTTGTGTCAACGTGTAGACCACGCCACTCCCTGGAAGCGTCGGTATGATCCCCGCGAGCCAAGCCATCCGAGAAACCGGACTCGGAAGCGTGATTGTCTGAAGCTTGAGCGCGTCGCGCCTTAGTGGTCCACGCACTACGCCAATCGCCTCGCCGAGTTGTGACGCAACATCAGCAACCACTCGATCGTTTGCCGTGGCAGTTGTCGCGAGGACGGGGATATTGCCCGGGAGTGCTTCCAGCACGCGTGCAATGCGACGATAGTCTGGTCGGAAGTCGTGACCCCAGTCGGAGATGCAGTGTGCCTCATCGACTACGAGAAGTCCTACCCGAACCGCAATGTGCGATAGGACGGTCTCTCGGAAGGCATCGTTTCGAAGACGCTCGGGCGAGATGAGGAGGAGATCGACTTCATCCTTGCGCAACGCCTGCTCAATACGGTCCCAATCCTCCTGATTGGTGCTGTTGATCGTGTCCGCCTTCACGCCAAGACGATCAGCTGCCTCGATCTGGTTGCGCATGAGCGACAAGAGAGGAGAGATGAGAAGCGTAGGCCCTGCACCGTCATCCCGTAACAGCCGGGTTGTCAGGAAGTACACCATGCTCTTGCCCCAACCCGTTCGCTGAACAACGAGCAGCCTCCGCCGTTCGAGCAATCCGCTAATGCACTCCCATTGATCATCGCGAAACTGTGCCTCAGGCTGATCCAAAGCTGCTCGGAGAAGATCCAGGGCTTCGGCTTTCGTGTGCTCGCTCACTCGAGAACCACCGGCCCTTTCTCAAGCTTTTCGAGAATGGCCTTTCGAGTCCCCTCCCACCATGCGTTGGCATCCGCTTCTGTGCGCAACGTGGCCCTGTCCACGCGAAGCGTCTGCACCTGCGGTTCGATCTGACGTGCAGAAGCTGTAGCCGCACGGGAGAACTGCTGCGGCAACGCGTCGATCTTGCTCCTCCAAACAGGTAGCGGTGTCTCCTCCAGCAATCGAAGAAGATCGCCCTCTGAATCGACGCTCACACAGGGCATTTCGTGAATGCCTTCGATGGTCAGTATCTGTCTCTGTTGATCGGGAGTAAGCTGCTTGAAGTTGTCACTGGCAATCAACGAATCCATGTGCTCCTGGTAGGTCTGCTCGTACTCGCTGCGGGCAGCGGCGATGGCAGCGCGAAGGGTTGAGGCAACAGCTCTCTGAATCTGCGGGAGGGGGTTGCTCACTTCCAGTAGGCGGCGTTCCGAAAGAACCGCGTTCGCCTGGCTCTCTAGCTCATCGATTTCTTGAAGCCCTTGTGCGTGATGAATCAGGCTCTGTAGCTCATCCCACATGGGCAAGCGTTCGGATGCAAGCTTCGCCAGTGCTTCCCAGGCTTCATAGATCACCCGGAGGTCGTCTGCTTGTGAAAGGATGGCGGCGAGCTGTTCGTTGCCGACTTGGCTCTGCAGCTCCAGCAGGTATTGCGTCGAAGGACGCTCGGGAAGCGGTGGTTCTCCGCCTGCCTTCTCGGCGAAGGAGATCAGACGGGCGAGATACTCCCCAGCCTTCGCAGCCTCTTCGTTGGCTTTGCAGTCAATCCCCGCATCCTGAAAGAGCTTGCGAAGGCTCATCTTGTCTTTGGCGCTCAGCGTCGTCGATTCGGTCCGGAAGTCGGCGAGCGCAATCTTGTTTTGGTCGAGCTGCCCTCGCTCAACGGGGGTTCCCTTCAGCCTCGCACGGACGTGATTCGTGGTGTGTAGCAGGATCAGGGCCGCATCCACTGCATCTCGCGGCCAGCCATAGGGCGCTTCACTGAAGGTGCTGCGCAACTGCTTTCCCTGCTTACCAGCGCCGATTTCACGCAACACCGCCGACGTGACCCTGTGCTGATCCACAGGACCCGAGTAGTTGACGGTGGACAGCGCGTTCTCGTCACCCTTGCGGGCGCGGTCGATCACGTTCTTCCATCGACTGTCCTCCGCATGGCGGAACTCGGGAAACATGCGGATAAGAGAAGCTTCCGCTGCTGACTCGATCTTCGCAGCGAAGGTCAGTTCCAGCTGTTCATTGCCTCCTCCCTGGAAGACCTTGGCCGTATCGATGATGTCACGAACAATCTGATCGCGCGTTTGCTCAGCCCGGTTCATGATCCCAACCATGGCATCGCGCGCTTCTTCCCCTTCGCGCCCTGACGGCGTGCCTCTCATGTCGAGTGTGCTCTGGGCAGCCGCATGGTCGAGAATGGCCTTCTGAAGATCCTCGGCGCTCGCCTTCGGGATGTAGACGAAGAGCACGGGGCTGTCGTTCCCAGCTTCGCGGGCATCGGCGACTACGGTGGCTTCGCTCTCGCCCCACCCATCGCGAACCCACACTGGGATTCCGGTGCCATCAACCTCTGGGAGGTCGCTTCCGAAGTGGATAGAGAGCTTGCGCGGCTCCTTGCACTGGCCTTGTACGAGCGTGATCTTGCGAAGCAGTTCATTGCACCTCGCCTGAATCAGCGCGCCGCGCTTCTGGTTTAGAGCTGTAGCGCTGGCTCTGAGGCGCGTTTGCTGGTTGCGATACTCCGCTGTCCATTCACTGCTTGCTTTGGTCTGCAGGCTGTACTCCCCGTCTTCCAGCGCAATAAGGATGCCTCGCTCCTCAAGCGACTTGAGGGCCTCTGGGACCTGCTTGCGTAGTTTCGTCCCATCGTTGGCCAGATCCTCAACGAGCAGATCCGAGAGCATGCTCGCGTTTGCCCGAACGGCGATGTCGACCCCTTCGTCTCTAGGCAGCTTCCGAATGAGGTACACAAGTTCGCAGATGCGCTTCGCGAGCTTGCCCTCTTCAGTTCCATCGTCCAAGCGTTGGATGGTTTCGTCGATCTCCTTTAGGAGAGTCGCGTTCTGGAGCAGAGCGGGTCGCTGCTGCCCGAACAGGTAGTCCGCCGGGACAACCGTACCAAGTGGCTTGTCAGCCATGTCTCGAGCGGCCTCATGCACCATGCGAAGCTGCGTCCGTAGCTGGCTCGACGTACCAGGCACATCTACAGCTCGCAATGTCTCTTCCCAGAATCGGCGCCGGACCGGGAGCAGGGGGTAATCATCGACGATTGTGTCCTTGTCTTCTGAGCGAACGGCGATCCTCGTACCGGTCAGCTGGCGGTCAATTTCGCCACGGTACTTGTCGAGAGCGGCTTCCACTGCAGAACGCTGGTCCGCCTTCTTGGCCAGCACAACCCTTCGGATGACGGTCTCGACATCGGTATCGGAGAGCTCAACGGGGACTGTGAATCGATCCCGCAGACGCTCCAGGAGTGGATCGTCTGCAGCGAGGGCTGTCTGGCCGGCTCCGATAAGCAGCACCCTGCTGTCCAGCTGCTTGCAGAGCGCCTCCGCTGTATCCTGGATGTCCCTAGAGAGTTGGCTGTTCCCCGCAATGTAGAGCTGCACTTCATCGAGGGCAATGAGCGTCGCGGGGAGTTCGCCGTCCTTCGCGAGCGTCTGGCGGAAGATGCGTATGAACTCGCTTGTGGGTAGGTCATCCTGTTTCGGGAACTGCTCGCGAAGTAGAGATCGAACCTGTTTGATGTCGGATGCGAATGTTGGATCTGCATCCAGGAGCGCTTGAGCAAGCACGGGGCTCACGTACAGGTTGTGCAGCTCGTCGAGGAAGGTCTTGCTCTTTCCCGCGAGTGCCGCCTCGACAGCGGTCTTGACCTGCTCGTAGGTCCCGTTCTCCTGAAGCCAAAGGCAGAACTGGGCTTGAGGAAGCGCTTCGGGGAGGTCCAAGGACTCGAACAGCATTCCAAGGACGATCAGGCGTGGGCTGAGCCCCCCTCCCGACGGTAGGAAGCCCCCGATTGCATGAACGCCGCCACAGCGCTTCCCGAAGGCATCTAGTTCCTTGAGGCTCGCCAGAGTTTCCGCCGGCAGATGGGCGAGATCTCTCGCGCACGCGCCGTCCTCGAATCCCGTGTTCCCCCAAAGGTGACGAAGCATCTTGAGCAGATGGCTCTTCCCGCTTCCGTAGAAACCGCTGACCCACGCGGCGGGCTGGCTTGCCGAGGAGGTGTTCGCCTGATAGGAGTCGAGGATCCGCGTTAGTCCTTGCTGGTACTGTCCTTCGCACACGAAGTGTTCCAGCTCGTACCGCAGAGCCTCAATCTCCTTTGCAGTCTGAGCATCCTTGACCGCGACAACCCCGTCGTTCGGGAGGATTGCCGTTACGGGATCACGTACGAACACCTCACGGTTCTTCATTGATCGCTCACCCCGTCGTGCAATGTGATCGGTACAGCCAGGTAGTTCCATCCATCTCTTGCATCCAGCAGCCTGTAATTGGAGTCCTCGAACTCGCCCGGGAAGAAGAGCAGCAGACGTCCGCGGATATCGTGGATGACCTGTCGGAGAACGAGCGAAAGGCGGGTCAGCCCGAACAAGCTCCCTGCACCAAGCACTGCGATGACTGACTCATCATCGGCATGCTCAGCGACCAGCTTCTCGCGGATCCGCTCGGCGACGAATGCTGTGAACTCATGCTCCAGGCTCATCTCCAGCGCGTCAGGAGCCTCGAAGTACTCTTCCTTGTAGTCCTGCGCCGCCATCCATTCGGCGAAGGATGGCGTCAGATCGCCCAAGTCCCAGGAGTGGTTGGTCCTCTTGGTCGCAATCTCAAATGCCTCCAGACGTGCGCGCAGCTGACGCTCATCAGTCTTGGGATAGACGACGAAGATTGTCTTCTGGTCCCCTGAGAGATTCCGCTGCCACGGAATGCCGATATGCCGCTCGTACTTCGCAACGAGATCGTCAATCCGACCCATGGATCAACTCCTTCTCCTGATCGGTCAGCAGCCGGGAGAAGGAGATCTCGGTGACTCCTCCGCCATAGGCCATGTCAATGAAACCAAGGCGCTTCGCATCGAATGCTCGATCTCTAGCTTCTTCAGGGCCAACATCTAGGATCCGGACCCATCGGGAATCCAGGAGGCTCTCCCCTCGCTGACCAAGGGCATAGGCGAGGAAAAGGGCGAATGCTGTGCACGCAGGAGTAGGGCGAACGAGCTGTCTGCGTTTCCGGGCACGCCCTTCGAGATGCCCTGATTGGGTCCAGGAAGATGCGGCATTTCGAACCACCTTGTCGAGCGTGCTGTCATTGAGTCGGTCATTGACGGCTTCGCGCACAGCATCGGTCATCGATTGACGGCCTAGTTCCTCTCCAGGAGAGAGCTCCAGTACTGGAGGCGCGGTTGCTCGAAGGAGAGGATCACGAGCGAGCGCTAGAAGCAGGGCGAGCAGGGGGCGACCGTTCCTGTCGCGCTCCCAGAATGATCTGAACACACGATAGAGCGGCACAGCCTTGTCTAAGGAGTAGAGCTCGCTCAGCCTTTGTGCCGTCAGCTTCCTTGTCGCGTACGTGTTCTTTGCGAGGACATTCTCATCAGTGATCGCGTGCATGTAGGCATCACGCCAGGACCCGGGCTCGATTGCACCCAACAACATAATCAGCTCGGAGAGCATCATCGTGCGGCTTGTGTGGGTTCCCTTGTCCCCAAGACGGAAGCCGATGGATTCAACTCTGGACAGCGAAATCGCATCGCTTGCAGACGCCAAACGCAACCAGTTCGCACGCATAGAGGTAGCCATTATACCTCGCCGGCCCGTTTGCCGGCGGACAGCCCGAGGGCAGCACGTTGGGTTCGCCGAGATAGACAGCACACGACCTCCCTGCTTCTACGCAAGTCTAACGAACCTAAGGACGCGGGCCAAGGGAGAAGACTGTCCGGAGTCCGGAGTCCGAGGTCCAGAGTCCGGGGTCCGGAATCAGAAGAAACGGTCCGAGGTTGAGCGCGAGGTCCGGGGGCGGAAGACCAGGTGCGTGGAGGGAGAGCATCAGCCCACGATCCGAGGGCGGACCGTGGAGTTCAGTTCGTGGGATCGGCGCTCCCCTGTTTCTTGACCCAGCGCGCGCCTGGCCCACGTCCCCGGAACTCGATCCGACCTTCGTCCCGCATCTCCCGAAGGATCCTGCGGACCCACTCGTGGCTCACGCCGGGACACTCGGCCTCGATGTCGGCCGCCCTGAACGGCCCGAGCTTTCGCTCGACGGCCTGTCGGACCTGGTCCGCCTTGGCCCCACGGCCTCCGCGAATCGTCCCGACGCGATCCTCGTACTCCCGGTAGGCGCGCAGCATGACGCCCCAGAAGTAGCTGATCCACGGGAAGGCGTCGTGCTCCTCCTCATGCCAACCTTGCGAGCAGCGTTCGAGCGTCTCGTAGTAGCTTTCC